>MDTB01140348.1_pt1 | contig 325546 bp, 319 predicted proteins | sample 811161 | NCBI WGS metagenome assembly MDTB01 (sample SAMN05326650, study PRJNA326480) | marine metagenome | isolation source: seawater | place: Mediterranean Sea | collected 2009
ACTATGATTTTTGAAAGTATCTATGATTTTCGGACTCCCTAGATGATTTATACCAATTCTTAGAAGAGATTTTTGAGCTTTGATATTAATTTTTTCGACAGGATTTGATCCAGCAGAATAGGCTTTAAGTTTATCTGAAAAGAAATTATTACAAATAGCTTCAGCCATTTGACTTCTACATGAATTTTCTACGCATAAAAAAAGAACCTTAATCATAAATTTGAGTCTTTATATTACTCCCACTCAATTGTTCCGGGTGGTTTTGATGTTGTATCGTACGTTACTCTATTAATTCCTCGGACTTCATTGATAATTCTACTTGATATTTTTCCCAAAAGTTCCACATCAAAATGATAGAAATCTGCAGTCATACCATCAACAGAAGTTACCGCTCTTAATGCTACAGCATAATCATAAGAACGCTTATCTCCCATAACCCCAACCGTTTTAACGGGGAGAAGAACTGCAAAAGCCTGCCAAATTTCGTCATATAGATTAGCTTTCTTGATCTCGTCAATATAAATGTGATCAACAGAACGAAGTATATTGAGCTTTTCCTCTGTTATATCCTGTCCAGGAATCCTGATAGCCAGACCAGGACCAGGAAAGGGATGCCTGCCAACCATACTTTCCGGTAAGCCTAACTCTCGACCCAACTCTCTCACTTCGTCTTTAAACAATTCTCTAAGAGGCTCAACCAAATTCATATTCATCCTCTCAGGCAACCCACCTACATTATGATGGGATTTGATTGTTACACTTGGCCCACCAGTGAATGAGACACTTTCAATAACATCTGGATAGAGAGTTCCCTGCGCTAAAAATTCTGCACCTCCAATTTTATTTGCCTCTTCCTCAAAAACTTCAATAAAAGTATTTCCAATAATTTTTCTTTTCTCTTCCGGGTCTGTTTTTCCTGACAAGCGAGAAAGGAAAATTTCAGAAGCATCCCTTAGAACAAGACGAATATTAAATCGAGAGCGAAATAAGTCTATGATTTCATCTATTTCACCAAGACGCATCAATCCATGATCAACAAGAACACATGTCAGTTGGTTTCCAATGGCCTCATTTAGAAGAACTGCAACAACAGAGGAATCAACTCCACCCGATAATCCACAAATAACCTTACCATTACCTATTTGCTCTTTTACCGAAGAAATTGCTTCATCTTTAAAGGAGGACATAGTCCAGTTAGAATTTGCTTTACATATATCAATAACAAAATTCTTTAAAATCTTTGGTCCTTCTGGCGTATGGAAAACCTCAGGATGAAATTGCAATCCATACAAATTTCGTTTCTCATCTGCAATTGCTGCAAACGGCGCCCCATCACTCTCTGCAATTTGCTTAAACCCTCTCGGTAACTCAGTCACCCTATCTCCGTGACTCATCCACACTTGATACTCCGATGAGACATTCCATACACCGTCAAATAATTTGCATCTATTATTGACTTTCACCAATGCCTTACCAAATTCTTGATAATCTGAAGACTCAACCTTTCCCCCCATTTGGGACACCATGGTTTGTTGTCCATAACAAATTCCAAGAACAGGTAAGTTAAGTTTAAATATAAAATCAGGAACCTCTGGTTTGTTCTCATAGGTGACTGACGAAGGTCCGCCGGATAAAATAATACCCGAAGGATTAAATTTATTTAGTTTTTCTCTTGATATATTATTAAAAGGCCAAATCTCACAATAGACGCTGCACTCTCTTACTCTACGCGCAATAAGTTGGGTTACCTGTGATCCAAAATCTATGATTAATACATTAGTCAAGAGTACGTCTATAATTTGGTGGCTCTCGGGTTATTGTTACGTCATGAACATGACTTTCTCTATAACCTGAGGCCGTTACTTTTCTAAATTTACAATTTGTTTGCATTTCTTTTATAGTTCCGTTCCCTGTATAGCCCATAGCTGCCCTTAATCCACCTGTGAGTTGATATAATACAGATTGAACCAAGCCTTTATAGGGCACTCTTCCTTCGACACCCTCTGGTACTAATTTAATTTGCTCTTCAACATCCTGTTGAAAATACCTATCGGCAGAACCTCTGGCCATAGCACCAATAGATCCCATTCCTCTATACCCTTTATACGTTCTGCCTTGATAGAGTATTGCTTCACCCGGACTTTCCTCTGTACCTGCTAGGAGTGAACCCAGCATGACGCAGTCTGCCCCAGCGGCAATAGCTTTAGCAATATCTCCAGATTGCCTGATTCCACCATCCGCTATAACGGGGATGCTAGCTTTTCTTGCCTCATCAACTGTTTCAATAATTGCACTTAATTGTGGAACACCTACCCCTGCAACTATTCTTGTTGTGCATATTGAACCTGGACCAATTCCAACTTTTACAGCATCTGCACCTGCGCCAATTAATGCCTTTGCTGCTTCAGGAGTAGCAATATTTCCAGCAATTATATGAGTTTTCTGATTTAACTTTTTTATTTGACTAACCATGCTAATAACACTTGATGAATGACCATGTGCTGTATCGATCACTATTACATCAACACCTGAGTCAATTAAAGACTCTGATCTTCTAATCTCATCCTCTCCTACACCAACAGCAGCTGCTACCTGCAGTCTTCCTTTAGGATCCTTTGATGCATTAGGATGACTTTGCTCTTTTTCTATATCCTTAACCGTTATTAGGCCTATACACCGATAGGCCTGATCAACCACAATGAGTTTTTCTATTCTATGTCTGTGAAGATACTTTTTAGCTTCTTCTCTCCCAACTGTCTCCCTTACTGTAACTAGGTTTTCTTTGGTCATGAGCTGACTTACAGGCTCATCAGGATTCGATGCAAACCTCACATCTCTATTCGTAAGAATACCAACTAATTTCCCGCCTTCTCTCTCAACAACGGGAATACCCGAAATCTTATACTCGGTCATTAAACCAAGTGCATGACTTAATGTTTGGTCAGGAAAAATAGTGACAGGATTAATAACCATTCCTGATTCAAACTTTTTAACCTTAGAGACTTCAGCTGATTGAGCATTAATACTTAAATTTTTATGGATTACACCAATCCCTCCTTCCTGAGCCATTGCAATAGCCATACTATGCTCGGTGACCGTATCCATTGCTGCAGAGATTAGAGGTATACTGATGGTAAGATCTTTAGTCAGTTTTGTTGAAGTATCTGCCTCCATCGGGACAATAGAAGAAGCTGCGGGCACAAGAAGCACGTCATCAAAAGTATATGCTTCAGAAAAATTCTTCATGCCCAATCCAGACATCTCATATTAAACATAACACATTCTACACTAAATCGATATTTCCTCAAGATGGCTTAATCATTTTATATAAAATGATTAGCTATATTTTTTTAAACCCCTCTGCAAAAAGATACATCTCAGAAGAATCCTTTCTACTTGAAGGGGGTTTTACATGTTTTACAGTAATAAAGCTCTTCTTAATTTCTTGAAGTAAACTTCCTTCTGCCCCTCCCTGAAGAACTTTACAAATAAAAACACCCTTCGAAGAAAGTATTTGATAAGCAAAATCCCAAGCATGTTCTGCAAGACCCATTATCCTTAAGTGGTCTGTTTTTGAATGACCTGTAGATGATGCAGCCATATCAGAGAGGACAATATCCACACTTCCATTTGAAGCTTTTAATAACTCCTCAAGTGCTAAGTCAGAGGTGAAATCCATTTTTATACATATTGCACCTGAAACACCATCCCATCCTTCCTGCTTATCCAAGGAAATAACTTTTCCATTACTTCCAACACGTTCCAGTGCAACTTGTGTCCAACCCCCCGGAGCCGCTCCAAGATCAACAACCTTTAAACCTGGCTTGAGGAACCTAAAACGATCATCTATTTCAATAAGTTTAAATGCTGCGCGAGATTTATAACCACGTACCTCTGCTTCTCTTACGTATGGATCGTTGAGCTGTCGATTCAACCAAGTTGTTGAGGAGAGCTTTCTACCCTTTTTCTTTTTAAGTTTAGTGGTCAAGCCACGAACGAATGAGTTACTTTTCATAATACAAATCACTCTATGAATTTATATTTTCCAATAAACCGTTAAGAATACCTTCCCTTAAGCCTCTGTCTGCAATCCTAAGGCAACCGACTGGCCATAATTCACAAATTCCCTCTAGTATTGCGCACCCTCCTAGAAGTAGATCCGCTCTTTGCCAGCCTATACAAGGCAAAGATGCTCTCTTGGCTAAATCCATTTTACGTAAACTTAAAGTATGTCTTTTTATATCATTAAAAACTAGTTTAGAACCATCCACTAATTTTCTATCATATTTCATAAGATTCAGATTTAACCCTCCTAAGGTTGTGACAGTACCTGAAACACCTATCATTTGTATTTGCTTAGAGGAAATTCTTTTTGAGATATCATTCTTTTGATCAAACTCCAAAAGGGTTGATTTTACTTTACCTAGAATTTCCTGATAGCTTTTATTTGTCAAATCACCTCCTCCACAGTCTTCAGAAACGGTTACAACACCAAACGGCATTGAAATAAAATCATTTATTCTAAATCTACCTTGACCATCTGAGGAAACAAAAATAACCTCAGTGCTTCCACCTCCAATATCAAAAACGATAGTGTATTTTAAATTAGGGTCAATTAAAGCACTGCAGCCACTTAATGCAAGCTTTGCCTCCTCCTGTGGAGAAATGATCTCAAGAAAAATCCCTGTTTCTTTTTTAACTTTTTCTACAAATTCATTGCAATTTTCTGCTCGCCTGCACGCCTCTGTAGTAACGTTCCTAGATAACTTAACTCTATGCCTCTTCATTTTTGAAGCGCATATTTTTAAAGCATCAATCGTTCGCTCCATTGCCTCAGACGAGAGTCTCCTGGAAACGGTTAGTCCCTCACCAAGCCTTGTAATCCTTGAAAAAGAGTCAATTACTGAAAAATTATTATTATCAGCACGTGCAACTAACATTCTACAGTTATTGGTTCCAAGATCTACAGCAGCAATTGCTGTTTTATTTGATGGAGTAATCTGTTTATCAAGCATTTCATTCAAACTATTTTATAACTTTAAGACAATTTATTACCTTATAAAATGTATTACTAGAAGTTTCTAGTCACAATCAAATATATGTTATATATAGTATTGGACTAGACCTTAAAAATATATAATAGGAATCAAGCCTAAAAAATATAAAAAATTCCATTTAACTTTATATTTACTTAGCCATGAACTTAATATTTTCAACCCTTAGAATTTAATAAAAACTATGAAACAGTTTAAAAAAAAATTTCTATCTGGATCTTTAATTATATTTTCCCTGTCTCTACTTATAAATCTATTTTTTACAGAAAAAAGTTTACTTGCTTCCGATGAAAGCAAAAAATTTAAAGATTGTGAGATATGTCCTGAAATGGTTGTAATCCCCCCAGGAGAATTTCAAATGGGATCTGAACTTACCGAAGAAGTCCTTGGTTTAACAAGAACTGAAGGGCCAGTTCATAAAAGAATAATTAGCAAACGTTTTGCTGTAGGCATATTCGAAGTATCCAACAAAGAGTTTAAGAGTTTTATTGATAGTACAAATTATAGACCCTCTCAGTCGTGTACAAAATGGAAAGGTAAGGTAATACAATTTGACGGTAATTGGCTTGATCCAGATTATGGAAGAGAACCAAAAGATAATGAACCAGTTGTCTGTGTTTCCTGGTATGATGCTAAGGCATATACAGTATGGCTTTCTGGCATTACCCATCAGAAATATAGACTCCTATCAGAAGCTGAATGGGAATATATTGCAAAAAATAATAATAATTATAAATGGGCTTGGGGAGATAAAGCTTCTGATGCGTGTAAATATTCTAATGTTTTTGATATTGATGGAAAAAAATCAAATTACGCAGAAAAATTCGCAACTTGGGACCCAACTAATTGCTTAGATGGATTTGAAAGAGTTGCACCCGTAGGTTCCTTCTCGCCAAATAAATTTGGTGTATATGATATTACAGGCAATGTATGGGAATGGATGGAAGATTGCTCAGAAGCTGAATACAAGAACGGTCAGTTAGATGAGAAACCAAATCAAGTTAGAGGACACTGCGAAAAACGAAGTGTTAAAGGTGGGAGTTGGTTATCTAAAATTTCAAGGCATAGACCTTCTTTTAGGGGTCGTGACCCTGAAAATTTATCCTCACATATTTTTGGATTCAGAATAGCGAAGGATCTATAAAATTAACTTCATAATAAAATATTTCAAAAAAAAAAAATGTCCATATTTTTGAAAAAATATATTTCATAATATACTTTATTCTTAGCTTAGTTACCCCATCATTGAGCTATGGCGCTAATATGAAGGTTGCAGGTACACAGTTACCAAGCAATTTGGGCAATCCATATAAAAGTATTTCTGTTACTCCAGGTTCATTACTGGGTTTAATATACGATGGGTTAACTTTTGTTGACGAAAAAGGAAAACTTCAACCGGCACTTGCAACATCTTGGAAAAGTGATGGAAATACAAAATGGCTATTTCAAATTAAAGAGGGTGTCTACTTCCATAATAATACTTTAAATTCTATCGAGAATATAGCTCAAAACATAAACTTTATCATACAAGAGAAAAACCGTATTTATCCTATCTCAGTAGAATTAAGTTCAATTTCAGCAGCAAGACCTATCAGTGATTCAACTATAGAAATTACTACACATAAACCTGACCCTATGCTTCCAAAAAAACTAAGCTTGATGAGGATTGTTGATTTTACAACATGGTCAACAATTGGTGCAGATAATTATTCTAAAGAACCAATCGGAACTGGTCCTTTTTTTCTTAAATCTTGGAATGAGGGTGGTGCAGTGGAATTTATAAGATTCAAAAAACACTGGGCCAATGAAAATCAAATCAATAATTTAAGAATTTATCCGCTGAAGGACCCTATAAGTAGAATTCAGGCCCTTATTTCTGGACAGGTTGATATTGCACTAGGACTTTCACCAGATGATATAGACCTACTCAAAGATAACCAATTATCATTTAAAGTAAATCACTCAAAACAAGTCCTTGCAATTGCACTTCCAAATATGAATAGAAAAGATTCACCATTGAATAAAATTAAAGTAAGACAAGCTTTAAATTATGCAATTGACCGTAAATCGATTGTAAGAGATATTCTTGGCGGGCACTTTAATTCTGCCACACAAGGAGCTACAAGAGAAAATTTTGGCTACAATAAAAATATCATCCCATATGACTTTGATCCGGAAAAAGCTATAAGTCTGCTCCAAGAGTCTGGTTATGATAAAGGATTTGATCTTATCTTAGAGGTTTTAGTCGGCCTTGGCCCCGCAGACTCACTCATTTATCAGAGAGTTGTGCAAGATTTATCTAAGGTAAGTATACATGTTTTACTTAAAACAACTACATACACGGAAAGAACTAGAAAATATTTTATGAATGACTGGAGTGATATAGATGCTTTTTCAATTCTCTGGAATAACTCTCCTTACAATGATACTGGCCGAGCGCTAGAATCCTTTTCATGTATTAAGGCTAACCCCTTCTTCTGCGACGAGGGTATTGCAAAAAAAATTAAAAAAAGTAGCCTAGAGATGAATAATAAGAAAAGAAAAGAACAACTAGAAGATATTATGACCGAAATGAATTATTTGGCTCCGTCAATAAATATAATTGAATACGGAAGTATAATTGGCCTCAATAAAAAAATAAAAAATATTGTTGTTGAACCAACAGGTGTGGCTTATGAAAAAATAAGAATAGCCAATTAAGGAAATTATATATTTTTTATTACATTCTTTGCAACGAGACTTCGCATTGCTTCAGATGACCCTTCATAAATCCTCATAGGCCTAACATCTCTATAGCATCGTTCCAAAATAGTTTCATCAGATAATCCCATAGCACCATGAATTTGCACTGCACGGTCAACAACTCTTCCTGCCATTTCACTTGTAAATAATTTTAACATCGCTAGCTCCGAATGAATCTTATTTTTTTTCTGCGCCTTTATAGCACTATGATAAAGCATTAAACGTGATGCATGAATCTCCGTAGCAGAATCAGCTATCATCCATTGTATTGCTTGCCTTGAGGATAAAGGTTTACCAAACGTAACCCTCTCCGTTGAATACTTTACCATCATATCAAAGCAACGTTGGGCAATACCAATTGCTCGTGCAGAAACAAGTAATCTTCCTCTAAAGAGAGCTTCTTCTCCAGCAACCCAACCCTGATTTGGTTTTCCAAGAAGCTGATCATCACTTACAAAACATTCATCTAAAGAAAGTTCGTATGTAGGCTGACCGTGTATCATACCTTGCTCTCTACCAACTGAAAAACCTTTTGTTTCGCTATCAATTATAAACCAAGTTATACCATCATGTCTTTTAGTACCCTTTACTCTCGTTAGAACAAGAAAAAACTTAGCTGTAAGGGCGTGGCTAATCCAACACTTATTACCATTGATAACCCAACCTCCTTTAACTTGCTCAGCTGAAGTCTGAATACCCGCCAAATCCCCAGCTGCATTTGGCTCACTATATGCAGCGGCTCCATGGAAATCACCATTAATTGAAGGATTTAAATATTTTTCCTTTTGCTGATTATTACCTAGTTTATAAAGGACAGGGAAGAACAATGATGACCACAAACATCTTCCAACTGTAGATTTAAATGCCTCTTCAATTACTACACAATGATCGAGTAAGTTTAGACCTGCACCACCAACTTCCTCTGGAGCATCCATAGCCCACAAACCAATATTTTTAATCTTATTTTCTAAATTATCTTTAATATCATCTGGAAGTTCATATGAATTTTTTCGATCTTTTAGCTCTTCTTCCAGAGGGATAAGTTCACGTTCTACAAATTTTTGAACCATATCTTTAATAATTATTGTTTCTTCTGGTAAATCTATTTCCAAATTGCTTATCCTTTTTAAATAAGGTTTTTAAAATTTAGTAAATATATCAGACTGAGGCCATAATCCTACCCAAGGTGACCTTAGAAATTTATTACCTCTATAATCATGTATCATATTTAGAGACAAAATTTGTCTATTTGAAAATAACTCATTCAACTCAAGGAACTCTACAGCGGTCGCTCCATGCCTATTAAATATTTCTAATAATTCCTTTGAAGAAAAATTTATAAAATATTTTTCCCACACATGATGGTACTCTCTTGTAAGATAGCCCATTCCAATAGTATTTTTCCCTTCTTTAATAAATTTATCGTCTCTTTCCAATTCTTCTATCATTCCTAAGTCTTTTAGTATCATTTTAAATGAACTCTCTTCACGCAAATTCATCATAGAAACAAATATATTTTTGTCCTTAGTTTTATAACCATATCTAGGTTCATCTGTTTCAGCTAAACAATAAGATGGGCCAAGCCATTTATCTGGCTCACTAACAGCAGCCCACTGTAATGAACGTAAAGACATAAGTGCACCTAATCTACTAACATGGATACTGTCTCCATGACCACAATCTTCTCTATTATATAAAGCCGCAAGAATTGAAACCAACCCCATAGAAGCCGCGGCACTTTCAGAAATATCAGCGCCAACTCTTATGGGTTCATTTTCAATGGAACCTAAAGATTTCAAGTAGCCAGACATAGCTTGTACCGTCAACTCACTTCCTTCTTTGCCACTAAGATACCCATGTTCACCATAATAAGATAAATCTAAAGAAATAAGTTTCGAGTGCATTCCATCCTTTACAATCTCTTTAACGTCTAACTCACTTGATTCATTAGAATCATATATAATAATATCTGACTCCTGTATCATTTTAGCTATTTGACTTTTAGATTTATCATTTATGGTTGTAAATTTTATAATTTCTTTATTTCTATTCATTGCTTCAAAAACAGCACTAGCTTTATCTGATTTTGGAAAAAGTTCCCTTGACCAATCCCCATCTCCAATTTCAACCTTTTTTACAAGAGCCCCGGACTCTGCAAGCATTAAACTTATAAAAGGACCTGCATATCCGCTAGAAAGATCAATAACTTTAAATCCTGTAAGAGGAAGTTTACCTGACGGACTTGTGTAACTTCTATCACTCTTATTTCGTTTTTGACCAAAACCTTCTTTTAAAACCTTAAGTGTATCCTCCCCTGGGAATGATGAAGGTTGCTCCACAGAAGCAGGATTTCTAGTAAAAGACCAAGGTAAGCCACCAGTTTTAATTGTACCTGCATGAGGTGTATTTATATCAACTATAAATTTATTATCCCTAACGTGAGTATTTGAAAACAAGCTATCGGCATCCATAACCGGACTAGCTGGTACATTAAATTTTAAAAATCGAATAATCCACCATCTTAAAGGTAAAGAGAAAATACGCTCTGAGATAATTTCTGTTAAATCATTCCTATTATCAACTCTAAGTAAATTACTCATAAATCTTTTATCATTGGATAAAGAATCGTCACCAATTGCTTTACAAAAAGAATTCCACTGTCGGTTATTTTGAACTGAAATTGAAATATACTTTTTATCTAATGTCAGAAAACATGCGTTAGGAACACTGGCACTACATTCACTTCCAAATCTATGAATTGGTTTATTGGTAGATAAAGACTCTGCTAATTTAGAAGCTTGCATAGTCAAAGACATTGCTAAATGGCTTGTTACTATATGATTAGCCAAGCCAAACCTTTTTTGGAACAAAACACCTAGCAATACTCCCGCTGCTAAAAAAGCTCCTCCACTCGGGTCAATATGCGTATATCTTAAGATCTCAGGTTTTTTTCCCTTTTCTCCATTCAATGATGCGAAGCCACTAAAAGCTTGTAAATGCGAGTCAACAGCAGACATATCTCTCATAGGACCGGAATCACCCCATCCAGAACTAGATGCATATACAATATTTTTATTTAGTGATTTAGCTTTCTTAAAGCCAATTCCTATTCTATCTGCAACACCTGGCCTAAAGTTTTCTATAATAACGTCCGCTTCAGATAGTAATGTTTCGATATATTTTTTACTTTTAGGGTCTTTATAATCCACCTCTGCAGACATTTTACATAAATTTGCAACAGTGTAAGCTGTTGACCACCCATTCTGATGAGGTCTTGCTAATCTTGTTATTTCACCTGAAGGCCTCTCAAGCTTTATTACCTTTGCCCCAAGAAATGAAAGAAGGGTTGCTGCCCATGGACCAACTATTGCAGTTCCGCAATCTAGCACACGCAAACCTTTAAGGGGTCCATAAGATTTTTCTATTGATGGCATGGATTAAAATTTCAAAAAAATTTATTACTATCAAGAATAAGAATAATCATTTAAAAAGATTTATGTCAAATATTTACGATAAACAAAGCTTATCAATATGGAGCCCTCTAAAAATTTTTGACTTTAGAATCTTCTGGGCTGGCATGTCACTGTCAACAATTGCTTTCTGGATGCAAAATATAATTGTTACCTCTCTTATGATAAAATGGACAGATAGTGATGCATTAATGCTTTCTTTTGTCCAAACAGCTCTTTTCCTTCCAGCAATGCTTCTATCTTTACCATTTGGGATTCTTGCAGATATTGTTGATAGACGTAAGTTTTTGATCTTTTCCCAGTTATGGATGATGTTGCCACCTCTAATAATTTCTGCTCTGGCTTTAACTGATACAAAAAGTCCCATTGCATTACTCACTGCAACAGCAATGTTATCTGTTGGTAACGCCATGAAGCTTCCTTGTCAGTCTGCATACTTGGTATCTCTTACAAATAAGGAACTAATGCCGTTCTCAATTGCCCTAAACAGCATGTCGGTAAATGGGGGTAGGGTAATTGGTCCAGCAACGGCAGGATTTTTAATGCCTATTCTTGGAGCCACATCTCTTCTTATTGCAAACTCTTTTGTATATTTCATATACATAATTATTTTATTAAACTTACCAAGTAAGTTTAAGATTATTAAATTAACCTATCCTCAAATTATTAAAAAGATAGAAGGAATTATCACCTACTCCACTCAAGAAAAAACATACAGGATTATACTTCTCAGAGGAGGTCTTTATTTTTGCACTTGGTCCACTATCCTAGGTATAATTCCACTCATCTTAAATGATCCAAAAGACTTTGGCTTCTTATATGGTTTATTTGGAACTGGCGCTGTAGTCGGAGCATCTCTTTATGGTATTTTATCAAACCTTACTTCAAAAACTACTGGTATTAATATAGGCATATGCCTCCATGGAGTAATTTTATTACTTCTGTCATTGACCAATAATATTTTTTTACTAGGATGCCTAATGTTGTTAATGGGTATTACCTCTTTCTTTGTTATGACTTCTTTACAAGTAAGTGCACAACAAAAGTTTCCAGACGAAATTAGAGGGAGAGGGCTTGCGCTTATAACAACAGTATTTATGGGCGCAACTGCATTATCCAGTCCTTTTTGGGGATACCTTACAAATTTTGTTACCCCAAGTACAACTCTCAAAATAGCAAGTTTTTTTGCAATATTTTTTGCACTCTTTTTATCTAATAAGAAGATTTCCTAGTATCTTAATTGCCAAAAACATGGCGCTTTAGGCATTTGTAGCCAAAATAGCGAGTCATCTTTTATCTTTCTTCTTGCAAAACATGTCCATAGTCCATCTTTATCAATTATTAATTCATAATCAATCCAAGTTTCTTCTCGATTGCATTTATGCGTTTCCATCCTAGCTACAACTTTATTCATAAATTTAGTTATATTCAAAACACATACATCTCTATCTGGATAAAAATCATCAGCACTAAGTGATCTTACAAAATCTAATCTGGATGGTATTCCATTTTTATAATTAGCATCAAGAGGAGGAAATTTCAGATCTTTAAGGGGGTTTAGTAATCTTAGTTTTACTTTATTATTTTCTACCCAAAAAGAATATATCCTTCTTCGAACAATCAAAGTTGGGTCATTGTTCTTAAACTCTTCTAGATAGAATAGGTTATCTCCCAACTGACTTTTTTGAAAAGGAACTATGATTGTGGTTAAAATATAACTATCTTCACTTTTAGAATTTCCATTCTTTAAAAATTCTTTATTAGACTGCGTCTCATAAAAACCAGGAAGGTTTTCATTTATAAAATCAATTAATATCATACTATCATGATTTTCTTGCTCTTTAGCAAAGCAGGATATAGATATTACTAGTAAAGGATATACAAAAAAGTGTCTAAACCTCATAGGATTCTCCACTGGGTTAAATAACTAGGGTAATTATATAAAATGTCTTTTAAACATGAGAACTGGTCTTCTAAAAGTGTATTTTTACTTGCTGCAATTGGAGCTGCAGTTGGATTAGGTAACATATGGCGTTTCCCTTACATGGCTGGTACGAATGGTGGGGGTGCATTTGTAATAATCTACCTTGCTGCTGTAGTTTTAATTGCAATTCCAGTGCTAATTGCAGAAACAATGATAGGCAAAAATGGACAAATGAGTCCACCTGTTTCGATGGCTAAAGCCGCAGAAAGTTCTAATGCCTCAGGAAAATGGTCAATTGTGGGATGGCTTGGTGTTGCATCGGCATTCCTAATACTATCGTTCTATAGTGTTATTGGAGGCTGGGTCTTTTCTTATATTCCTGCCGCATTAATGGGATTATTTGAAAACCTTAATTCTACAAGAAGTACAGATCTTTTTAATAACCTTACAAGTAATCCTATAAGAGTGATTTCTTGGCATACCTTTTTCATGTTTATTAGCACATTGATTGTTATGAGAGGTATAAAAGGAGGTCTAGAATTAGCTGTCAAGTTTATGATGCCCTCTCTATTTGTAATTCTAATTTGTTTATGTTTATTTTCACTTGCTCAAGGTGATAGTCTAGAAGGTATAAGATTCTTATTCATGCCTGATTTTAGTAAAATAACACCAGAAGTTATATTAGCTGCTATTGGCCAGGCCTTTTTTTCTATTGGAGTTGGAATAGGAATAATGTTTACTTATGGTGCATATTTGCCCAAAAATATCTCACTTCCTAACACATGTATTACCATTGCATTTGCAGATACTCTTGTTGCTATAATTGCTGGATTAGTTATTTTTCCAATTGTTTTTACAAGTGGATTAGACCCAAGTGCAGGACCAAGCCTTGTCTTTATTACTCTTCCAATTGCTTTTGGTCAAATGTCTGGAGGAGAACTCATAGGAATTGCATTTTACTTACTTCTATCATTTGCTGCATTAACCTCAGCAATTTCTCTTCTTGAAGTACCTGTATCATGGCTTGAAGAAAAACCTAGATGGACAAGAAAAAGCGCCTCTCTATTAGTTGGTTTTCTAGTCTGGTTAACCGGTATCAGCTCAGCGCTCTCAACAAATATTTTATCAGATGTTTACCTACTTAGTTTCATTACCAAATTTCAAACATACTCAATTTTAGACCTTACTGACTACTTAACCGGGCAACTTTTGCTCCCTTTGGGCGGGATGTTTATTGCAATTTTTACAGGATGGTATGCTAGAGATGAAATCCTAAAAACCGAACTAAACAAAAATAGTATATTTTTTACATGCTGGAAATTTTCGATTCGTTACATTTGCCCTATAGCAATATTCTTTATCCTTGCTTCTGCTTGGGTTTAAAATCTATTCTACCTCAGGTGTATAATGAGTTTTAAGGCTTGTAACGAGATCTTCGAATGCAATCATTTGTAACTTAGGATCTTTCTTTCGCATTAAACCTGCCATTGGATCTGTAATCACATTTATCACTGAAAAAGTTTTTGACTTAAATGCCCTTTCCAAGGCTGGTTTAAGCTCATTAATTGAAGAGACCTTTTCACCATTGCCGCCAAAAATATTTGCTAGAAGATGGTAATCCCATTGTCCTAGCTCACAATTGATTGATTTCCCAAGGGCATTAATCTGCCCATGCTTCTCAGTTCCCCATGCACCATCATTAGAGATTACACAAACTATCCTTATTCCAGATAATGCTAGAGCATTTAGTTCAAATGAATAAAAGCCAAATGCCCCATCTCCAGTCACCAGCACAACTGGGCTTTTAGAACCATTATCTCTTGCAGCAACAGCAGCTCCGATTGATAGGGGAGTGCCAATACCCATTGAACCAAGAGGATAATGATCAAGAAAACCTCTTTTTATTTTGATTCTTAGAATAGCGTGCATCCAATTTTGGATATCTGCACCGTCGCCAACATAGATGCTATCTGCAGGCATTTGCCTAACAACCTCTCGAGCTAATTGATAAGGATGAATTATATCCGTTGGCTCGTTCTCAACCTCTTTTATTCTACTAAGACGTGGCTCCAGAGTTTTATAAAACCAATCATTATTAATTATAGGTGACATACCTTTACTAATGAGAATTTTATATAGACTTTCCAATGTGAGTCTTGCATCTCCATTTAGAGGAACATCAATATATCTATTCCTTCCAATTTCTTCTGGATGTATATCAATTTGTATAAACTTTGCATCAGGGCTAAATCTAGGGGCTAATCCGTAGCCCAACCTTTGTGTCAGACGTATACCTACAGCAACAACAATATCAGCCTTCTTGGCTGAAACCTGGGCGAGAGGCCAAGAGAAACTTAATTGCATATCTTCAGGAACCAAACCTCTTCCCAAAGAATTACCCAAGATAGGTATTGAAAAGTCCTTAACAATTTTCTGAAGTATCTCACCTGAATCAGACAAGGCAGCTCCGCTTCCAGCAATAATTATAGGCCTCTTTGCACTCATCAATAATTCTGCCGCATTTTCTAAATACTCTTCATTAGGATAACCTGCCTTAGCATAGACATTTTTATTTAGGGAATGGTTTGTCGTAGTTTGTGACTCAAAATGCTGAGGTATACCTAATACACACACTCCTGGCCTTCCATTACAACATTGTATAAGGGCTGTATTCAGAAACTCTTCTATCCTATCTACATCTGGAACAGCTCTAGCCCATTTGACAAAAGGTTTAACTATATCTAGCCAATCATTTGACCATTCGTCATTTGATTCTCTTTTACTATCTGGCGAAAGTGAAGCTAAAACAATTACCGGAGAACATGCCTGATTAGCGGTTATTATACCTGTCATGGCATTCGGTATGCCTTGGTCAGCCTTAATGAGAGCAAACCCAGGCTTTCCTGATACCCTTGCATACCCATCAGCTATTCCAACAGTAGCAGTTTCATGACGACTTGAAATAATGTTTACACCAAGCTCTTCGAGTGCTAAAAGCAAATAAGTATGCGCTGTACCTGATAAGCAAGCCACAGACTTTACATCCTGCTGCTTAATTAATTCTGCAATTACGTGACCACCTGACTTAGGGGGTTTTTTGCTTGATGTTTTCAAGTTTTGTATCATTTTCTAACCTAAAAAAAATTATATTAATATAATCTTAACAAGATATTTTTCTTATTTATAAAGTTGATTGAAATTCGTGCACTCTTTTCTTTTATATTTTTTTGTAGCTATTTTCTTCTGGATTGTGATTATTATATTAATGCCAAACTAAATGAAAATTAAAACAAAAATTTTTCTTTCTCCTATCTCTCAGTTCCTTTTTCCCGTTTGATTACGAAAAATCCAGCTCCAGTAATTAAAACCATACCAATTATTGTCCATGTATCAGGCGTCTCCCTAAAAATTAAGTATCCTAGAAGGATTGCCCATAATAAACCTGTATACTCAAGCGGGGCAAGGGTTGGCGGAGAAGCATACCTAAATGCTACCGTCAAACAAAAGTGACCAATGCCTCCGCAAAAGCCAATAAAAAACATTATTGATAAATCTATAAAGGGTGGAGTTATCCAGCCAAATGGTAATAAAAATAAAGAAAAAATAAAAATACCAAATAACGGGTAATAAACTAGTGATGTTAAAGTTTCAGTCTCTCTATTTGATCTATTAGATATAAGTAATAAAGCATACCCTAGTGCTACACTCGCAGGAAGAATAGAAATGGGACGAAAAACTTCAAATCCTGGCCTCATAATAACCAACATGCCAAAAAAACCAAATAGAACGGCAAACCATTTTTTTTTACTAACACTCTCTTTTAAAAGAAGCGGCGTCAGTATTGTTATAAAAAGAGGAGAAACCATTACCAAGGCACCAATCTCTGCAAGCCCCATTTTCCCAAGAGCATAAAACCAAGAGTAACTTATAACCAACATAAGAAATACTCTCCAAAAATGAATTTTTTTATTACTCATTTTAAAAGCTGAGCGTCCCCCATCTATATAAACCTGGGGCAGTAGAACAATCATAGCAACAATACTTCTAAAGAAATTTATTTGCTGAATGCTATAATCAGAAACAAGCCACTTTACTGCGGCATCCATTACTGTCATTATAAACATCGCAAAAATCATAATTGCGATACCTGATAATTTTCTATTAAAAACAAGATTCATTAAATAACTCGAATGCTAAAAATTAATAGAAGAAAAATTTAGGAGCATATACTTTTTATTTTACTAGTCGACTCAGTTTTTTAAACTTCTCTGTCCCAGAATACTTAAGCCACTCAAAAATTGCCATTTCTGTTGTAACTATATTAATATCGTTAGCAACTAATCTTGTAACCGCGAAATCTATTGACTCTTTTTTGCGAGAGGATGTTGCATCAACAACTACATGAACTTCAAATCCCTTTTGTTTGAATTCCAAAGCGGATTGTAAAACACAAACATGCAACTCAATCCCAAAAATAATTAATTGTGAATAACCCAAATTAACTTTATGACTTACTGAGTCATTAATTTTATTGTCTTCTGAACATGAAAAAGAGTTCTTCTCAAAGACGTCATTGCCTGAAGTAAAATTAATAATGCCTGGGTGGAGATTCCCCAACCCTTTTGGGTATTGAGTTGAAAATATTATTGGTAAATCAAGCTCATTTGCACTCTCAATTAAGACCAAGCTATTCTTAATCAGCTTTTCACTTTCATACATTACCGAGACCAGCTTCTCTTGAATATCAACAACTAGCAACTGAGAATTTTCTTTTTTTAGAATCAAAAAATTTATCTCCTATCCTCTTTTTGGCGATCAAAGAGATTTTTAAAAGCCTCATCATCTGGATCCCCTAATTTCATTACATCTTCCAAGAGTCCGCAACCTTTTACAACCGCTGGTCTGGACCCTATATCATCCCTCCACTTTTTTACGTTAGGATAATTATCAATATCAATCTCGTGAAAATAATTGATCTTTACCCAAGGATAAGTTGCCATATCTGCAATAGAATAATCACCAGCTAAATATTTGGTGTACCCAAGTTTTTTATCCATAACTCTGTATAACCTTTTGGTTTCTGTTTGGTAGCGGTCTATTCCATACTCAACTCTTTCTGGTGCATATTGCAAAAAATGTCCACATTGCCCAAACATAGGACCAACATTCGCAACTTGAAAAAATAACCATTGTATTACATCAAGCCTTTTTGCTGGAGAAGAGGGAATAAACTTTGCAGTTTTTTCAGCCAGATAAAGAAGGATTGCTCCTGACTCAAATATAGAGATACTCTCTCCGCTTGGGCCATCTGTATCAACAATTGCGGGAATTTTATTATTTGGATTGATTCTTAGGTAATCTTCTTCAAATTGCTCACCTTTTAACATATTTACTGGAAACACCTCATACTCGAGGCCACACTCCTCTAACATTATAGGTATTTTATGTCCGTTGGGGGTTGGCCAGTAATATAATTTTATCATATAACCCTCTAATATTTATAAAAATTTTAATACTTATCTAATAAACATAACTTATTATATTAAAGCAAATATCTTTAATACGGGTGGTTTCCAAAAGTTCATAAAGAATATAAAGTGATTCTCAAAACTAGAAGTTTTATTTTGGAGATTATCTTTGCAAATAGCAAAAAGATTTTTGTACTACCTTAAGATTTTTGAACAACTTATGTGTTTTATTGCATTTATTGTAATGGCAGGGGCACTAATGGGTGATGTTTTGAGTCGAGAAATAACTGGTTCAGGATGGTTTGGTGCACCTCAAGTTGGAGTAGTTGGTATGATAGTGGTTGCATATATTGGTATTGCATTAGCCTCTGCCAACGGCTCACATTTTCGTCCTCGATTTGCAGATAATATTTTAATAAAATGGGATGACACAGCGAACAGAATTAGTGAATTTGGTTTTGCACTATTTTGCTTTTTTGTTGCCTACATAGCGCTTAGCGTTACCAAGGAAAGCTTTGAACTTCAGGATGTGACAGCAGTACTGCGCTGGCCCATTTGGCCAATTCAAAGCGTGATTGTCATTGGATTTGCCCTTGTTGCTATTAGACATACAATCTATGGGATCTTTTTAGAACTAAGACCAATTCCACCTGAAGCGCCAAGAAATAACTAAAAAGAAAATAAATCATGAGTGGTATCATTTTAGCTATTATCTTAATTACACTTCTCATTCTAAGAATGAACATTATTGTTCTATTGGGAGTAGCAACCTTCTGGTCATACTATTTTTATGGCGGAGGTGAACTTATGAATGTTGTCTACGATATGTGGGATGCATCAAACCGTGAAGTTCTTCTCTCTATTCCTTTATATATATTAGCCGGAACTATAATGTCTAAGGGTTCTATTGCTGCAAGACTTATTAAGCTTATGAGAGCAATTACTGCACCCGTTCCAGGGGGGCTGGCAATAGCTGGCTTACTCTCGTGTGGTGTGTTTGCTGCTATCTCGGGGTCTTCGGCTGTAACACTCTTAGCAGTTGGGTCAATAATGTACCCAGCATTAATAGAAGAAGGTTACTCAAGACCTTTTTCAATAGGGATGCTATGTGCTGGAGGCACACTAGGAATAATTATACCTCCCTCAATACCCCTAATTCTTTATGGCGTAATGACACAGGAATCCATTGCAGATTTATTTCTGGCAGGGACTGGACCAGCAATACTGTTACTATTTGCGCTAAGTTGTTACGCAATGGTAGTAAATCGTTCCAGAAGAGGTAAATTTTGGAACCTCAGTGATATTATTTTAAGTCTTAAACAAGCTATATTTGCTCTTCTCACTCCATTTGTAATCCTTGGAGGTATTTATTCTGGATACTTTACCCCAACAGAATCTGCAGCAGTAGCAGTCCTAACGGCACTAGCTGTTGAAATATTTGCACACAAGAGGGGATTAATTCTCCTAGTTTCAGGAAAAATAAATCAACTAAAGCAAACACTGAAAGAATCAACTTTGTTAGTCTGGAATGTCGTAGGAGAAACATCATCCTTGATGGGAAGCTTATTCCCAATACTTACAATTGCTTTATCTCTCAATGTCTTTATGACCTACGAACAAATCCCCGCATTAATTGTTGAAGCAATGACTAGTTTTATAGATTCTAAACTCTTATTCCTGTTCATGACTAATATTTTTCTTTTGGCAGTTGGTCTGTTTCTTGATATTGGCTCAGCAATACTAATATTAAGTCCGCTCTTACCCCCAATGGCAAGTGACTATGGAATGAATATGATCCACTTTGGTATCATGATGATTGTAAACCTTGAAATAGGCTACTTAACACCACCCATGGGCCTAAATATTATTATTGCGATGGGAGCATTTAGGGAAGATTTCTTAACTATAGTCAAGGGAGTCCTTCCCTTTATATTAATAATGATAGCTTGTCTTATTGTAGTGATGTTTGTTCCAAAACTATCATTATTCCTTATTCAATAAAAACTACTCTATAGAAGGAACCACGCAAACATCAAGCGTTCCGGAATTAACACGGAATGACTTTCCCTCTTGATATTCCTCAGAATTAACATAATCTTGATATGCTTCAAGTGAGGGATATTTGAATACTACAACCTTTCCATCATTAAACTGACTTCCTTCGATAACCGTTTTATCATCAGCCCCGCCTGCGGCTATTAGTTTACCGCCAAATTTTTCAGCAAGACCTGCTACCTTTGCAGAATACTTTTTAAAACCCTCTGGATCATTTACTCTTGCCTGACCAATAACATAAACCGCCATAATTCTTCTCCTTTTCTTCTGTCATAATTAATAAAAATATTTGAACTATTAACCAAATTCAACAACAGCTTTCCCAACGTTTTTGCCTGCCATTAATTTTGAAAAATGCTTTGGCGCAGAATCTATCCCAACAACTCTATCTTCTTTATATTTCATTCTACCTGACTCAACTAATGGAATTGCTACATTTAAAAATTCATCAAATCTATTATAGTAATCATATACAACAACGCTTAATAAATTCGCTCTTTTTCCAACATATTTACCTAAGTTATGCCCATGCCATTCTTTATTATTATATTGTGAGACGAATCCACATAATATAATTCTTCCATATAGATTAAGTTGATCACTAATTTGATCAAGGACAAGCCCACCAACATTATCAAAATAAACATCTATGCCTTTTGGGCATTCTTTTGATAAATTATCTAACCAATTTGCATCATTGTAATTAATACATGCATCAAAACCATATTGATCAGTTGCGACAATACATTTCTCTTTTGATCCAGCGACACCGACAACATGAGCGCCTTTTAATTTTGCAAGCTGCCCTGCAGTTCCTCCAACAGGACCTGCAGCAGCTGTAACAACAAATGTTTCACCTAAAGTTGGCTTAGATAAGCACTCAACTCCTGCCCAGGAAGTTAAGCCTGGCATACCTAATACTCCTAAGGAAGCTGACAAGCTGGACTTACTTTTATTAATAATTCTAATTCCATGCTCTTTTTGACCAGATGATAAAACATACTCCTGCCAACCTGACTCAATTACTATTCTATCACCGACTTTATAAGTTGAATTATTGGATTCAATAATCTCTGATACACACCTTCCTCCAATCAAGTCACCCTGATTTAAACGAGAGTGCCCCATATGTTTGCCGGCAATTGCACCTCTCATATAAGGATCAAGAGAAAGAAAAAGGTTCTTAGCTAAAAACTCTCCATTTTTAGGAGAAGGGATTTCAGTTTCAACAACACGAAAATCTTTTTCATTTGGCGTACCCTCCGGCTGTTGCTCTAGTTGAACTTGTTTGTTAATTTTAGTCATAAATCACCACTTATTCATTAAAGATCTACTTTAGATAATCAATTTAAATATCATCAAAAAAAATATATTATAAATTAAAAAAAAATACATTAGCATAATGACTTCTTGACTGTTAAGCTTTGTTCATAAAAAATATTAATCTATCCTCTTTTATATTTTGGAAATATAGACAATGTTTTTAGATTTATATCAAATACTTCTTTTTCTTCACCTGCTCTGTTTTGTTTATTGGTTAGGAGGTGACCTTGGTGTATTTTATTCATCTGGTATTTTAATAAAGCCTGGTTTATCAAAGGAATCGAGGAATTTTGTTTTAAAAATAATGCACTGGCTTGATCAGTTCCCAAGAGTTTGTATGCCACTGGTTATTGCCTTAGGATTTACAATGGGAAGTATACGGTGGTTTGATCTTAATATTATTTGGCTGTTTTTTATCTGGATAATTACATTCTTTTGGATTTATTTCGTAATTACTCTTTTTCTCAACAAATCAAGTGATAGAAAGATTCAATTAATAAGAAGAGTTGATCTTTCTATGAGATGGATTATTGCCATATCTATTACAATTATTGCTTTAGCTTCACTCAATGGAATGGGAATAACTAATGATAAATGGCTTGCTGCGAAGCTACTTATTTGGTCAGCAACGGTCTTTTGTGGAATAGCTTCCCGCTATACAATGCGTCCCTTTAGTAGATCTTTTGCAAATATTATGTCTAATGGAGAAAACCCTCAAGACCTATATATATTGAAAAAGTCGCTTTATATCACTCGCATTCCAATACTTGGGATTTGGTTTCTTGTTGGGTGTGCTGGAGCTATAGGAGTATGGAAACCCTTTTAGTCTATTGAGGTTAAAATGAAGGATTTAAAAGATAAAGTTGCACTAATTACTGGTTGTGGCCGGGAAAAAGGAATTGGTCAAGCCATTGCATTTAGATTAGCAAAAGAAAAGTGTAAAATCGTGGTTCATGATATTGGCAAAACAAAGGGAGAGATCGCTCCTAAACATGGAGTTGGTTTGCAAGAAGAAATATTAAAAACTGTAGATAAAATTAATAATATGGGTGGAGATGCATCTGGCTTTACGGCCGATATGCTCATCGAGGAAGAAGTTAAGGAGTTAATTAACTTTGCGGTTACAACTTACGGTAAGATTGATATCCTTGTTAATAACGCTGGAGTTGGATATTTATTTGGTCCCCTAGTTGAAACTTCACAAGAAAACTGGGATGCAGTCCTTGGTGTAAACCTACGAGGTTGTTTTTTTGGAATTAAATATGCAGCTAGAGAAATGATCAAGCAAGGCGGTGGTGGTAGAATAATAAACATTGCCAGCCAAGCTGCTAAGTCAGGGTTTTCTCACACTGCTGCATATACTTCTTCAAAACATGGCTTAATAGGGCTAACGCGCGTAGCTGCACTTGAATTAGCTGAACATAAAATCACAGTTAATGCAATTTGCCCAAATCACATAACAACGGGTTTAGGTGCATGGCAAAATAGCTTTATGTCAAATGCTCAAGGAAAATCAGAAGAAGAATATCTTAACGACATGCGTTCGCGTATTCCTATCGGGCGAGTTGGGAGAGTTGAAGATATCGCAAATACATGTGCTTTTATTTGCTCAGAAGAATCAAACTATATTACTGCAGAAGCAATAAATGTATCTGGTGGAGAGGAGTATCACTGATAATGTCTTCGAATTTTATGTGGCCTAATAATAGTAAGTTAGCAATCTCTTTGGTTGTAAATGTAGAAGAAGGTGCTGAAGAAAATGTGGATGATGGAGACCCAAGGCCTGATCCTGTTGATGAATTACAAGTTATAATGAAAAAAGGAAGAAATTTTGGTAATGAAACAAATTATCAGTATGGCATTAGAGCCGGTGCGCCAAGAATTTTAAAATTGCTTTCTGATTACAATATTAATGCCACCTTTACTGCAGCTGCCCTAGCCCTAGAAAGAGCACCTGAATTAACAAATGATATAATTAAGAATGGGCATGAGGTATGTGCACATGGATACAGATGGGCACATCAACATTGGATGGATGAGTCCAAAGAAAGAGACTTTATTGTCAAGGCCAGAGATTCAATAAAGAAATCAACAGGAAAATATCCATCTGGCTGGCTATCGCGTTATGTACTAACAGAGAACACAAGAAGAATCCTGACTGAAGAAGGTTACTTGTACCACATGGATGATTATTCTGATGACTTTCCCCGATGGGATATAGTGAATGGGAGAGCAATATTAATTTCACCATATGCCCTTGATACAAATGACATGAAGATGTGGATTGATGCTTCCTATACTCCTGACAATTGGTGTAAGTACCTTATAGATACATTTGAATGGCTTTACGAAGAGTCAAATAATATTGGCCCTAGAATTATGTCAGTTGGGATTCATTTACGTATCATTGGTCGGCCTGGTAGAATTAATGCCCTCAAAACATTCCTTGAGCATGTAAAAAATTATGACGGCATATGGTTTGGAACAAGGCATGAGATAGCCGAGGCTTATGAAAGACAAATCCCAAATCCAATAAGTGTAAACAAATAAAGGAGGCTATTATGGTTGTTGAAGCCGCAAGTGTTGGCGAAAATCGTTACCGCGAAAGAGGAGGAAGATATTTTGAAGACTTCAAAGTTGGTGATATTTATGAACACCGGCCAGGAAGGACACTAACACTAACTGATAATATTTGGTTTACAACATTAACGATGAATACCCACCCTCTTCATTTTGATGCAGAATATGCAAAACATACTGAGTTCAAGAAGCCGTTAATAGTGTCAACATTAACAATATCTATCATTACTGGCATGAGCGTCTCTGATATTAGTCAAAAAGCTATCGCAAATTTAGGCTGGACTGATATAAAAATGTCTCATCCTGTTTTTGTTGGAGATACTATTTATGCCGAGTCAAAAGTTCTTGATAAGAGACCAAGTAAATCACGCCCTGGACAAGGAATCGTAACTGTTGAAACAATTGGTAAAAATCAAAACCATGATATTATTTGCTCTTATAAGAGAACTATACTTGTTATGGGCCGTGATAATAATCTAGAAGAAAAAGCTGGTTACTAATTCGTTAGTTAATGCTTTAAAAATTTATATAACTGAAATTTTCTAAAAACTAATTCTAAAAGGTTTTTTAATGAGTACTGAAGTAAAAAATAAAAAAATATCCAAAGAAGAGTTAATTGCTATCAGAAACTCTGTCCAGTCCTTATGTAAGGATTTTCCTGGAGAATATTGGAGGAAGCTTGACGAAAAGAGAGAATACCCAACCAGTTTTGTTAATGCCATGACTGAATCAGGCTTCCTAGCAGTTTTAATACCTGAGAGATATGGAGGCGCAGGATTAGGACTAGAAGCTGCTTGTGCTATTCTTGAAGAGATACATAAAAATGGCTGTAATGCAGGTGCATGTCATGCTCAAATGTACACTATGGGAACAATCCTTAAGCATGGAAGTGATAAACAAAAGAAAGAATGGCTTCCGAAAATCGCATCAGGAGAAATACGTCTTCAGGCATTTGGCGTCACGGAACCAACTTCAGGTACAGACACACTCTCACTTAAAACAATGGCAACTAAAAAGAATAAAGAATATTTGATTAGTGGTCAAAAAATATGGACTAGTCGTGCAGAACATTCGGATTATATGGTTTTGCTAGCAAGAACTACTCCTATTGATAAAATTCAAAAAAAAGGAAAGGGCCTCTCAGTTTTTATGGTTGATATGCGTGAAGCTCTAATGAATGGCATGACAATAAGGCCAATAAAAACGATGATGAACCACTCTAGTACAGAGGTTTTTATGGACAATATAAAAGTCCCAGAAGAAAATTTAATTGGAGAAGAAGGAAATGGCTTTAAATATATTCTTGATGGAATGAATGCCGAACGAACACTTATAGCAGCAGAATGTATTGGAGATGCTCAATGGTTCATAAATAAAGCAACAAACTATGCTAAAGAGAGAGAGGTATTTGGCTCTGCTATAGGTAAAAATCAAGGTGTACAATTCCCAATTGCAAAAGCGTATGCATCCTATAAAGCTGCAGACTTAATTGTCAAACAAGCAGCTATGAAATTTGATAATGATGAGAAGTGTGCAGAAGAAGCAAATATAGGTAAAATGCTAGCGGCAGACTCCGCTTGGGAGGCCGCAGAGGCCTGTATTCAAACCTTTGGGGGGTTTGCTTTTGCAGAAGAATACGATATCGAAAGAAAATTTAGAGAGACAAGACTTTATCAAGTTGCGCCCATATCAACAAACCTTATCCTTGCATATATATCCCAAAATGTACTTGGCCTTCCCAAATCCTATTAGAGATAATATGAATGACTAAAATACCCCCATACTTTTCTGGATTTAACGTTAAAGAAATATTGACAGATCATCCAATTGATAAAGACTTTGAAGATAAATTCATTATGATGAGTAAAGATGAACTGCGGTCAATCCAAGAGAAAAAATTCTTAAAGTGTGTTAATCGCGCATGGGATATCCCTTTTTATGAAAAACACTGGAAAAGCTCTGGTCTTATTCCTGAAGATATAAAGAAGCTAGATGATATTGAAAAAATACCAACATTTGATAAAAAGAATTTAATGGAGTCTATAGGAAAGAATCCGCCGTTTGGAGACTTTGCGGGTACAAATATGAATGAGGATAACCACAACCATACTGTAATGCACACTACCTCTGGAACAACGGGCGTGCCGCAAGTTATTTTATTTAGTCCAAAAACACGTGAAATTCAAAATCTTCTAGTTGCAAGAGCATATTTGTGGCAAGGCCTCAAAGGGTCAGACGTTGTTCACTCGGTGTATGGTCATGGGATGGTTAATGCAGGACATTACATGAGAGAAGCTATTATTCATTTTACAAATGCAATTTTATGCTCAGCCGGAACCGGACTTGAGACCAGGTCCACACAACAAATTGGTATAATGCAAAGATTTAAGACAACTTTTTTAATTGGCTTTGTGGATTATATTAAAAGGCTTGCACAAGTAGCAAATGAAATGGGTGTTGAACCAGGAAAAGATATTCCAATAAGAATAATTTCAGGCCACTTTGGACTAGAAGACAGGAATGAAATTTCTAACCTATGGGGAGGTGCAGAATGCTTTGATTGGTATGGGGTTGGAGATACAGGAATTATTTCTAGTGAGGGCCCAGACCATGAGGGAATGTACATATGGGAAGATGCACACTACGTAGAATTACTCGACATTGATACTAATAAGTCTGTCGATGAAGGAAAGCAGGGGAATGTAGTGAATACAGTTTTATTCAAAGATGACTTATACCCAATGATAAGATTTAATACTCATGATATTTCAGCTTTCTGCGATGGAACAAATAGTATCAAACTTCCATTTAGAAAACTAAAAAAAATATTTGGACGTTCAGATAATATGATAAAACTTAAGGGAATAAATATTTTTCCCAATGGAATAGGGAAGGTTATAAGTGAGAGAGAAGAAACTAATGGAGAGTTTTTTTGTAAAGCAATTCGTGATTCCTCTGCTAGAGACCAGTTAATTGTAATGATAGAAATCAACTCTACTAAATCAGACAATTTGGAAGAGACTCTAAAATCCCTTATCAAGTCCAAAATTGGAATTGAAGTTATAGTGGAACTTTATAAACCCGGTGAACTTTCTGAACTTACAGATGTTGAAAAAAGACAAAAACCAATAAGACTTAAAGATACTAGGTTTGATTGATACTAAGCTATCTAATCGCAATAGCAATCATAAACTTGCCATCCCAACCTGGCCTTAACTGGGGGTCATGACCACCAACCTGATTAAACTTAGCCTTAACTCTAAAACCACCCATTGCAAGTAGGTCTTCAAACTCATCTGGAGTATAATGCCTTACATGAAACGGATTTACTGGTTCCATTTTATGAGGACGAACAACCTCATTTGGGGTTGAACAGATTAAGACATTTGATAAAGTTCCAAAAAGTTCTACTGCTTCTTTTGCTTCATGAATATGCTCAAGAAATTCATAGCATACAATCGCATCAAATGTTTGATTTAAGTTAGCACTAAAAATATCGTTATTAATAAAATGAATATTCTCCCTAGAGAAAAATTTTTTATGAAATTCAGCAGCTTCTTTTGATGCATCTACAGAAATAATCTTTTCAACTGATGGTGATAAAATTGCTGAACCGTATCCAACACCACAGCCAGCATCTAAGACAAGACCTGTTGTTTTATTGCTTTCAAGCCAGTGTTTTGCTGCCTCATATCTAGCCAAATGGTCTGGACGGACGTCACTAAATGTCTTAGCCATTATTCTTTCCATATTTACAATTTCCTAATTATTTCTTACTGCATATAAACATTATTCCAGACCATGAATACTTAGAATACTCAGTAAAACTATATTCAACTTTATTAGACCACTCATTAAACGCACGCCTGACGCCTTTATCTTCTCTTCCTCTATAGCAAAACCAATCGTCAAACATCAATATGGCTCCATCAACTAATCTTGGGGCGATAAAGTCCAAACACGGAATTGCAGAGGAGTATAAATCACAATCAATATGCACAAGAGCAGCTTTAGTATCACCTAAAATTTCTATTGTATTTTCCTCATAAAGTGATTCGTTATAAAAACCCTCAATTAAGGTAAATGAATTATCTGGCATACCGTTCTTAATAAGGTTTGCGTAGACTTGACTCTTAGAAACCGAAAATTGCCCCTCATGAAAAACTCCATAATCATTAAGATTATCAGCCTTGCTAAGCGGAGGTAAACCTGAAAAAGAGTCAAAACCATAAAAGTGCCTTGGAAAATCATCGATTTGTGTATGTATTTTATATGCAGTAACAATTGACTGCCCTTGGTATAACCCAAACTCAAAGCATGACCCTAATGTTTCAGATTTCTTCAAAAAACGTAATGCATGATACATTGCATCTTGGCGATTCATCATAGTAAATTCATACTTTTGTAATTATTTAAAAATTTTAAAGAGCATAAGCCTTAATATTAATGATAATATATATTTTATAATGAAGAACAATAAAAATAAATTGATGGATCTATCGGACCTTCATGGTGTACTCCCACCTATGAATTCAGATAATATAATTATATTACTGTGCATCAAAGAAGAAACTGATGAAAATACTATTTTCAGCCATCTTGATTATTTTTTTAATAATTTTAAAAAAATACATATTCATATTCATATAATAGGTAATAAGAAAAATTTAAAAGAAAAACTAATAATATTCTCTAATTTAAAATATAATATTACAGTTACAGAAGAAAGTTTTGAATTTAAAAACTTCTCCTTTACGGAGGATGTATTAAGTAAAGTAAGCATTATAAGGCTTTATCACTTCATGAGCCTGCTTAAAGTGCCAATAGCTTTTACAACATCCTTGAATTTACTTTTAGATTTAAATTTATACCGAACTGAAATTATTGACTCACCCATTCTAATAGACAAACAATATTCGCAAAGGATTCTTGTTAATGGAAAGAAGAAATCATTAAGTCTTTTAGGCTCAATAACAAAGATATTTCTAAAAGAACTTGCGTCTAATTCAAGCATTAAAAAACAGTCACCTATAAATATTATTTCTTTGGTAATAGAAAAGGCTTTAGAAAAAAAACCCGATCTAGTTAAATTTATTGAACTCTCAAAATATAAGAATATTGAAATTGATAATAGGATTAACAAAGAAAAATATCTAACAAGGTTCTGGCCAACCACAAACAAGTTTAAAATACTTCTTCTTAAGCCAGAGTTAACACTACCATTTAAAAGTCCCCCACTTGTTAGCCATATGAAAGATCATAAAGATAATTCTCCATTTGCTCATGGAAAACAAGCCTCTTTAAGAGACGCATGGAAAAAATGCTATGAACTCATCCAGGATACATTACGGTCTCTTGGCTATACTCCCATTACTATTATAAGGCCGGGGAGTGAAATAACACCTAAGTTAGCCAACCTTACGAAAGCAGATCTTGTGATAGTACCTCACAAGCAAAAATTTCAATTTGAAAAGGCTCTTGTACCTTGCTTATACCTAATGCAAGTTGCACATAGATGGGTCTTTACTATTGATCAAGATGGATGGGGGGCTGGCGCAAATAGTTATCCTTATGATCAATTCAGAAACTGTCAACTGGATAGTAATGTATTTGAAAAATACAAAGAACTTACGTTACAAAATAATGAAAGTAAATTTAATCAAAAAGAAAGAAAACCAAAGAGTCTCCTAATTAAAGAAGGTATAATCCCAGACAAGCCTTTTATATTTTTTCCTTGTCAAATTCCTGACGATGAAGTCATCAGATACTTCTCCAAAGTAAGCGAAGAAGAGGTAATAATAAAATTATCAGACTGGGCAAATAAAAATAAAATTCATATAGTTTTTAAGGAGCACCCAGCAGACCCAGAGTCATGCAAACACTTCAAAAAACTTACTAAAGGCTCCTATGTAAAATGGTCTGATGCAAGTGTTCATGATCTTTTAGATAATTGTTTTGCCCTATATACCATTAATAGTGGAGTTGGGCATGAAGCGATTCTTCATAGTAAACCAATAGTAATGTTTGGAGCCTCTGAATATGATGAGCTGGCTATTAAAAGTGATATAAATCTATTAGATGAAGCATATATGAAGCTTAGGTCATGGAATAAAGATGAGATGGAGATTCTTTATAAAAAATATTATCATTGGTTTATTAAAGATATAGCAATTGATATACTTGATCATGAATCAGCTCATACATCAATTTTAAAAACCCTAAGAAAGATTGAAAAATTAAAAAATGGCCAAAACTAATTCTGAAGTGGAGCATGCTCTTAGCTTATTAAAAAAAGGTAATGATCAGAGCGCCACAAAAGTTTTTAAAAAAATTTTAAAAGAAGATGCGAGTGAACCAATAGCGCTAGAGTTTTTTGCAGTTAAAGAAATCAAGAATAAAAATTTTAAAAATGCTATTGACCTTCTAAAACGTGCACTAAAAAGTAATAATTGTAGGGCATCAGCACTATTTCAAATGGGACATGCATTACGAGATTCTGGTAATATTTTAGATTCAGAAAAGTTCTATTCACAATACTTCTCTATTTCAGGTGATTATAAAGCAGCAATAACTTATGCTGATATATTGATAAAACTATCTAGATTTAATAAAACAATTCAAATACTAAATCAAATTGAATTAAAATATCCGAAAAATATCAAAATACTATCTCTTAAATCTCTCGCGTATAAAAAAATTAGCAATGATGCCTTAGCAATTAAATTAAAAAAAGACATTATTCAACTAAATGATTTAAGCGCTGAAGAAACACTAATTAAGAGTGGAGCCTTGCTAGACCTAGGATTAATTGACGAAAGTTTAAAAACATCACAACATAACTTGAATTGCTTATATGGAGAAGAATTGATAAGCATTATTAATAACTACGAATATTTTAAGCAACCTATTATATATGGCTCAATGCCTAACGAAGCTGAGAATAACCCACTAGTTTTAGTTTCTTGTGATGTAAATTACTATCAAAAATATTTTAAAAAACTCATTTATTCTTTAAAAAAGAACTCTAAAACAACTGATATTCATGTCCACTTAATCTCTAAAGAGGAGCCTAATTTATCTTTATTTGACTTAAAGAATAATTCATTAACTTGGGAAATTGATAAATGTATATCAAATGTTAAATTTGCTTCTAGAAGATATACACTTATGCCAATGTTTCTTAAAAAACTTAATCGATCTATTATAGTTTTAGATATTGATAGCTTAGTTAAAAAAGATATTGAAAAAGCTATTAAAGATCTTCCAGAATTTGATGTAGCAATGTATTCGCGCACTAATGAAATATATATTAATCAGAAAACAGCTGCTGGTATTTGTATTTTTTCGAATTCTGCTAAGTCTATTCGTATAGCCGAAGCAATAGCTTCATATATTTTATACTTTGAAGAAAAAAAAGTCGATAAATGGTTTATAGACCAAATGGCCCTTATGGTTATACAACGTCTATATTATAATCATTCAGATCTTAATATAATTAATTTACCAAAATACTTTCTTGATTGGGATATTTATAGAAGCGAAAGTATTATATGGACCTCTAAAGGTGATAATAAATACTTACCTTTTGAAAGAGTATAGGGTTATGAAGAATAATATTATTTCGCTTGGAATATCAAATTTATCTAAAGGTCTAAGCGAAAATAGTTTTACATCTCTTGATATAACTAAGAAATATTTAGAAGCTATAAAAATAAAAAATAGAACGTTGAATGCATTTATAAACATTCTTGAGGAAAGTGCTATATGGGAGTCAAAAAAATCAGATAAAAGGAGAAGAGATGGAAAAGAACTAAGCCCAATCGACGGTATTCCAATTGCGATTAAGGATAATATTGATATTAAGGATATTATAACGACTGGGGGTATTAAAGCGTATAGAAATGAAATATCTAAAGAAGATTCTTTTATTGTAAAACTTCTAAAAGATGCAGGTGCTGTTATACTAGGAAAACTAAATATGCATGAGGCTGCTCTCGGTGCGACTACACAGAATGAGTTTTATGGTAAATGTAATAATCCTCACTATATTGGATTTACTCCAGGTGGATCTTCTGGAGGAGCAGGAAGCGCTGTAGCGGCAGGGCTTTGTGCTGGGGCTATTGGAACTGATACACTTGGGTCAATAAGAATCCCTGCTTCCTTTTGTGGCACAGTTGGCTTTAAACCAACTTTTGGAAGAATCAGCAACCGGGGAATAATGCCATTATGTAAAATGTTAGATCATGCGGGCCCAATCACGAGATCTGTTGAAGATGCAAGTTTACTTTTTGAGATTATAAGTAAGTTCGATTTTGCAGATCCTGAATGTAAAAATATGAAGCCATACATTCACAATAGTGATCTAAATATAAAATCCTTACATGGTAAAAATATTGGGTTTATTGATAATAATAATATTTCGGAATTAAACATCGATATTCAACTAGCATACAATCAAGCTATTTTATTATTAGGCTCAGAAGGCGCAACAATTAATGAGATAGATATAGATAATTACTTTAGTCCTGAAAAATTAATTCCTCAATCTATGCTAATAATAGAGTCAGAGTTATATAATTTCCATAAAACAAAAATTATCGAAAATAAAAAAGAATTTTCTGATGAATTTATTAAGAATATTAATTATGCAAAGAATCAGGATGCACCAAAGTTACTAAAAGCTATTTCAAGTATAAAAAGTACAAGGGTTTCTATAAGAAAAATTTTTAATAATTTTGACGCTCTTGTTATACCCTCCACACCAACCACGGCATTTTCCTTTAAAGACAAAACCCCAAAAAATATTGCAAGTTTTACATGTCTTGCAAACTTTGGTGGTTGCCCAGCCATATCGATACCAACAGATAACACTTCTGGATTAAATATACCAAAAGGACTTCCTATTGGAATGCAGATTATTACCGCACCAGAAAATGATCTTCTTGCGTTACAGATTGGTTCAGTACTTGAAAAGGCTATAAAATGGAAACCAAGCCATGCAAATAATAACTTTTGCAGGTTTTGAATCTGTGAATACAATGATAGAAAGCGTTTAGAATAATAATTGATTATACTAATTTTAAAGCTTATTTATAACTTTAATTTCTTTTACCGAAGGATAATTTTAAATGAATAAAAGTAATAAAATGGATTCTATTACTCAAATTGATCATACAATCACAAGAGGGGTAATTGCATATACTTCAAAAAAACCAGAAAGATTAGATCATGAACGTGGCCGGGAATTCTACAATATAATTAAATATGGTGATGGGTCTAGGACAATATCAGTACATACAGAAATTGATGACCGGCCATCGGTTATGAGAGATGCTACTTATACTGTTGACAATAATTGGATGCCACAAGATTGCTTTGTTCGTCTAACTGTAGGTGATAAATTCATGGGCTCCGGATGGTTTAAATTTTATGAAACATCAGCAGAATGTGAAACGTTTACTGCGCTTGAGGGAAGAGTTTCACAAAACTATAAACTTAAGCATGGTCCGTTAAAGTCATTTCAGAATCATGCAATTGCATGTGATAGTTGGCACTTTTCTCATTATGATTTATCAATGGGACCAGGTGAACAAAGAATTCAAGAAATTCTCCTATGCTCTCCAGACCATAGAGGCGCTACAGGTCCAATGCTTTATCCTTTAGGCCTAGATCTTGTATATGTTGGTGATGAAAAAATTACAGTTGGTGCTGGATCATTTGATGCACATCATTTCCAAGTCCCGACAAATAAAGAATTACCAGAAGAACATCCACCTTATCAAGTTTACACCTCTACAGATGGAAATTATACTTTCCTTAAAGGTGGCGTTGCAGGGTATATGCAGACTCATTACGAACTAGTAGAATATGAGCAAACAATTAAATAATTAACTAGTTTTTTTTTGGTCGAGTTCCATTAAGCCAAATATCGATATGGGAATGAAGAGTTTCTTTCAGGTCAATTTTCTTTTCATTCCTGAATAATCTATTCCATACATTTATAAATATTACTGGGCTCAATAATAACAATGCATCTTCTTGAGATATGCTATTCTTTATATCACCCCTATCCACACCTCTTTGGATAATATTAGATAAACTACTGACACTTGGAGTTATAACCTCATCATAATAAAACTTTACTAAATTAGGGAACCTCTTTCCCTCTGAGATAATTAGAAAGAAAATTGAACGATACCCAGGATCAGAAAAAGTATTACCGATTTTCTCTGCTAATTCATGCAAAAGCTTCTCGGTTGGGCCCTCAAATTTTGTTGCAGATTCTAAGGTTTCAGCAATTGGTTTACCAACAGTCTCTCGAACACATGCTTTAAATAACTCATCCTTATTTTCGAAATAAAGATATATAGTTCCCTTACTTATTCCTGCAAATTTTGCTACTTCATCTAATCGTGTTCCAGCAAAACCATTACTCTCAAATACATTTAGTGCCGCAGATATAATTTCCTTTGGCCTAGCCTCTTTCTGAACAGTTCTTGAAGACTTTTTTGGCCCTTGTTCAATCATTTGAAATAATTCCTCATTGCAAGAGAATAACTAGGATGTTATTATACTGACTAACTAGTCAGTCAGCAAGTATTGTCTGAAAAGTTTCCCCTAGGAAAGAATCTCATGGATTTTAAAGAACGAATTAAAAATATAAACTATAAAAATTTTAAGAATAAGCCCATAATCATCGTATTCTTTGGATTTTTATTTTCCTTTTTTCTTTATGTTTTTTCTCCAGAACCAAAAAAAATTCCTACTAAACCTCAAATACCTAACGCTATTGTTAAAGATATATATTTTACTAAAAAACACATACCTGTAGTTGGTACCGGACCTGTATACCCAAAAACTAAAATCAGTATCACTACTCAAGTCTCCGGAAAGATTATAAAAATGCATGAGAGTATGGTCACTGGGGGAGTTTTTGCTAAGGGCTCAGTGTTAATCACAATTGATCCTCGACCTTATGAAGCCGCTTTAAATCAAGCACTTTCTCAAGAAAGTGCCTTAAATGCCGAATTAAAGTTTGTTGAAAAACAGCTGGTTAGAGATAATAAACTTTCAAAAAGTGGAACAGCTTCAGAAATGAAGCGACAAGAAACTGAAAGCCGAAGGGATAAGCTAAAAGCCCAGATTGAAAGTGCAAAAGCTCTAAGCGCTTCTCGAAAACTTGATTTAGAATATACTGAAATTATAGCTCCATTTAATGGAAGAGTTTTAAGAGAACAAATTGATGAAGGAGCAGTTGTCCAAAAAGGAGCAAATGTTGCAGAAATATATGCGGAAGAATTCTTTGAAATTGTTGTTGCTTTGTCTGATTATGATGCTTCACTAATACCGGGGTTATGGGATAAGAAGATTGGAAAACAAATAAATACTAGGGTAATAATCCCATACAGAGGTGATCTATATCAGTGGCCAGGCTATCTTGACAGAGTTGAAGCCGGAGTTGACCCAGAAACAAAAACCATTGATGTCATTATTAATATTCCTAATCCAACATTACCAGGTAAATTAATTAATAATTATAATGGAAAGACATTTATAGAACCCCCAAGCCTTCTTCCAGGGGTTTACTCCAGGGTCGAGATAGAAGGAATAAAAATTCCCCATGCATTAGTTCCTCTTAAAGCTTTAAGAGATAATAGTAAGCTTTGGATTATTGACTCAAAAAATAAAATTAAAATCATTAATGTCAATATAATCCAAGAACTTGATAAATTCATAGCTGTAACTTCAGCTATTGAAAATGAGAAAATAACCCTTGTTGTAAATAAGTTAAAATCTGTATTCGATGGTATGGATGTAAAAATTATTCCTGAAAAAGACCTCGCGCAATGAACTCTGCAATTGAATGGATGGCCAGACATGGAGTTGCACCAAACCTATTAATGGGTTTCATGTTTCTAACTGGTATTTTAAGTTTTTATTCGATACCAGTTGAGGTTTTCCCAGAAATAACTCTAGAGACCTTGAGTGTAAGAATCGAATATTTAGGCGCATCCCCCGATGAAATTGAGGAATCTATCCTTTTGAGAATTGAAGAACAAATTGAAGGTATTGATGGCATATCAACTATCAGATCTACGGCAATAGAAAATCTTGGAATTGTAACAATTGAACTAGCGCTTGGTCAAAACGTATCTGTTAAACTTGATGAAATAAAAGCAGAAATTGATAGGATTACAACTTTCCCGGAAGGAGCAGAAAAACCAGAAGTTAAAATTTTATCAACCAGAAAAAGAGTTATAGAAATTGCAATTGCTGGAGATATTTCAGAACGACTTCTCAAGGAACTTGCATACGAGGTGAAAAATGACCTCAGTTCAAAAAATAATATTTCTTTAGTTGAGGTTGGTTCAGTTAGGGATTATGAAATCTCTATCGAGATTGATAATAATTCATTAAAGGAGAATAATATTACCCTCCCAAAACTTGCAAGTATAATTAAACAGGAAAGTCTTGACCTTCCTGCGGGTGAAATTGGGAGTAAAAATGAGGATATTGTTCTTAGGACTCTTGGAAGAAATTATAACAAAAGTGATTTTGATGAAATAGTTATATTAACAGGAAGAAATGGTGCTCAGGTAAAACTGAAAGATATTGCAAATGTTAGGGATAGCTTCAGGGACCAGGATCTTATTAGTTTATTTAATGGAAAACCTGCGGCGTTTGTTAAAGTCTATAGAATTGGTAATGAACAAGTTTTATCCATAGTTGATACAGTACAAGATTATTTAGAGAACGAACTGCGACCCAAGCTTCCGCAGGGAACTCAAGCAATTGTATGGAGAGATGATGCTGAAGAATTAGAAAGCAGATTGAGTCTTCTTATCTTTAATGGCTCCATTGGTTTGATCATGGTAATAATTACTTTAACCTTATTCTTAGACATAAGACTCGCATTTTGGACCTCTCTTGGTATTTTTGTAGTATTTATTGCAGCTGTTACAGTAATGAATATTTCTGGATACACTATTAATCAGATATCACTTTTTGGATTTATTCTTGCCATCGGTATTGTTGTGGATGATGCAATTGTAATAGGAGAAAATATATATACCTCAAACACCAAAGGTCTCTCTCCCATTGAAGCATCTATTCAGGGAGCTCAGAGAGTTGCAGTGCCTGTCTTTTTTGCTATATCAACAACTATTGTAGCTTTTTCTCCTCTCATTTTTGTTCCAGGAGAATCTGGTAAATTTCTTGGTCAGATGCCTATTGTTGTTATTATAATTCTCATACTTTCTTTTATTGAAGTGACTTTAATACTCCCCCATCATCTTTCTCGACATAACTTTAATCTTAAGAGTAAAAAAAATTCATTAATAAAGTTTGTTGAAGGAAAACAACAATGGATTTCATATCAATTAGATAAATTTGTTAATGGAAGATTAAACCTGGCTTTAATTTATGTAACAAAAAAACCTTGGATCATCATATCATCCTCTTTTGCAATGATCGTTGTTGCCTACTCTATAGTTGCATTTGGATATTTGAAAATACAATTTTTTCCAGTCGTAGAAGGTAAATATGTTACAGCAACGCTTGAGATGGAACCTGGAACTCCACTTGAACAAACTGCCCAAATAGCAGAAAAAATGCTAAAATACGGAATAGCAGTAGAAGATAAATTCAAAAAAGAATTTAAATCAGACAAAGATTTTATAAAAGCAAGCTATTTACTTATTGGCAGTCAAGATTTTGCATCACCACCCTTTGGAGGATTTACTGTACTTCCAGATGGAAATAAGGCCTCTGTAGTTCTCGAGCTTGTAAAGCCTCAAAACAGGAGTTTCTCTGCTAAAGATTTTCAAAATAGGTGGAGAAATTCAGCTGAAATTCCTCAAGGAATAAACAGGCTATATTTCTCATCTCAACTATTTAATTTAGGAGAACCTGTTCAGTTAGAACTATCCGCCAATTCTGATGATGAGCTCATTAAAGCTATTCAATTTGTAGAGGGCGAGCTTAAAGAAGTAGTAGGCGTGTTTGATGTAAGAAATGATCTTGATGAAGGAAAAAGAGAGATTCAGTTATCTTTAAAACCTCAAGCGCGTGTCTATGGTATTACACTAGAAAACCTTGCCTTTCAATTACGCGCAGCATTTTTTGGATCAGAGGCAATGCGTGTACAAAGAGGAAGAGAAGAAGTCAGAGTATATACCCGTCTTCCAGAAAATGAGAGGGATTCTATTTATGATCTTCTAAATTACAGAATAAGAATACCCGATAAGGGCTTTGTGCCTCTTGGGGCAGTTGCAGAGCTCAAAGAGGGACTAAGTCCTTCGACAATAAATAGAAAGAACAATAGGCGAATAGTTTCTATTACAGCAGATGTTGACTCAATCAATGTTACTGGAGATGAAATATCTATACTTTTAAATAATGATATAATGCCAAGACTTGTTAAAGAGATTCCGACTGCAAAATATGAATTTGGGGGAGAGCAAGGAGAGCAGAACAAAGCGTTACCTGCATTAGGCAGAAACTTTATTGCATCACTTTTTGTTATGTATGCACTGCTTGCGATTGCTTTTAGATCTTATATGCAACCTCTGATTATTATGTCGGCCATTCCATTTGCTACTATTGGGGCAATTATTGGACATTTAATAATGGGAATTAATCTTACTCTTCCTGGGATGTTTGGTATTGTTGGACTATCAGGTATAATTGTTAATGGATCTTTAGTTATGATTGATTTTATTAACGAACAAATTCGAAATGGTAAGAATCATATTCAGGCAATAATTGACGGTGCAAAGTCAAGATTTAGACCAATATTTTTAACTGCCATTACGACATTTCTTGGAGTGTTTCCTCTGATCATTGAAAAAAGTATTCAAGGTCAATTCCTTGTTCCTGTAGCATGTAGCATAGGGTTTGGAGTTTTATTTGGAACAGCTCTTCAGATTTTACTTGTCCCTGCACTAATGAGTATTCAAAGTGGAAGAGTAAAAGATTAGCGCTATAGTTTGGAGAATACAGTGAAACTCGTAAAATTCTTTGCCTCGATTTTTATAATTTTATTTATCAATAATTCTTATTCATATGGCCTGAGCTTCACAGTTGGGGGCACAGGAGTAAAAAATACAGCAGGTGAAGAAAAATGGTTAACATTTCAGAAAAATATAAAAACACTTTCAAACGGTGAAATAAAAACCAAGATGTTAATTTATGGAGAATTAGGACCAGAAGAAAATCTCGTCAGTGGAATTAGAAGGGGAAGAATACATGTCGCTAACTGGTCAGGATTAGCTGGATCAACAGTCGTTCCAGAACTATCAATGCTATATGCTCCATTTTTATTTGATAATTATGAAGAAGCTGACTTCATAATGGATAACTTTTTGTTCAAGGCTTACTCAAATCTTCTATCAAAAAAGAATATTTTTTTTATATCTTGGGATGAAATAGGTTTTAATCAAGTCTATAGCAAAGATTCTATTTCGTCTCCTGTTGATATGCAGGGTAAGCGTTTTCGAATAGCCTCAAGTGAGTCATCACGTTTATTTGCTGAATCTCTTCAAGCTGATGCAATACCTCTTGGTTTTACAGATATTGTAACCGGCCTGCAAACTGGGCTGATAGAATCTGGTGAGAATGCAATAATAATGTACGCCCCAACTGGTATTTCGAGTGAAGCTACAAACTTATTAATGACAAACCATTCTTTTGCAACTTCCATAATTGTTGCAAGGGATAAGTGGCTTGATTCCCTTAGTGCAAAAAATCAAGGTATTATAAAAAAATCCTATATTGATAAAGACTTATCAAGAAAATGGACTCGCGAAGAAATAAATATTTTTTTAAATGAACATAAGAAATGGGGTTTTAAAATTAATAAACTTAGCCAAAACCAGCGCGATGAGTGGAAAAAATCAACTTCTGGTGTTTCAAAAAAGTTAATTGAGAAAATAGGAGGAGATTCCTCATTGATTTGGGATTTAGTCCAGGAAGGAAAAAAAGCATTTTATGAGAACAAAAATTAAGAAAAATCAGGCTTCTTACCCTTTAAGAAAGAATCAAGTCCTTTTTTAAAATCACCTCCCTCAAATGCTCTCAGAAACATCTCACGAGTTTCCTCGTTATCATCATAAATTCCATTTGAAATCAAATTTAGAATCTTCTTATTTGAGCGTTGAGAATATGTTGAAGTTTTAGAAATCTTATCAACATAATCAAATACATTTTCCTCCAGCTTATTTTGAGGGAAAACTCTATCTATTAACCCAGTTTCTTTGCACTCATCAGATTCTAAAAGCCTCCCTGTAAAAAGTATATCTTTAGCGCATGAAATACCAACAGCTTGAACTAACCTCTTTGTATCAGCAAGGCTATAAACAAGCCCTATGTTTCCTGGCGTTATACCCATTTTTATAGTCTCATCACCAAAGCGAAAATCACAACATAGTGCTATCCCACATCCTCCTCCAACACAGGAACCTCTTATCATTGCAATAGTTGGCTTACAAAACTCATATAATTTTTTTTGTGCCAAACGCGTGACGCTAGCAATTTTTGAAGGAATTTCCTGATCCAAAAAAACCTGCTTCATCTCTCCGATATCAGCACCAGCTGAAAAGTTACTATCTTCACCGCTTATAACGAGAACATTAATTGACTCGTCCTTACTTGCATATTCTAAGTGAGAAATAAACGCCTCCCACATTTCTAAATTTAGTGCATTACGTTTATTCGGTCGGTTTAGTTTTAGTACAGGAACTTTTTTTGAACGATCAATATAAATACTTTCACTTTTCATGTCTCATACTTTTTAATTATTACTTCAATAAATATCTTATATTTATTCACTTATACATGTACTCTCTTGTTAATGGAATACTTTCTAAACTTGGACTCATTTGTATATGAAAATTAACATGCCAGGCATTTCTAAAACTTGACTCAGCGCTTGCGAGAAAAAACTCCCACATTCTACAAAATCTCTCATCATAAGTTTCTTTTATAATTTCGGAGTTTTTCATAAAGTTTTTACGCCAATCTCTTAAAGTGTATGCGTAATGAAGTCTCAAGACCTCAACATCATTTATAAATAGATTGTGCCTCTCTGCATGGGGAATTATCTCAGATAACCCTGGGGCATAACCACCTGGAAAAATATATTTTAGAGTCCAAGAGTCTGTTGCACCTGGCCCATCTGCTCTACCGATGGTATGTAGTAAGAATATACCGTCATCTTTAAGAGCCTTACGCATACACCTAAAGAACGAGTTATACTTTGGCAACCCCACATGTTCAAACATTCCAACTGATACGATTCTGTCAAATTTCTTTTTTATATTCCTATAATCTTCATAGAGAAAGCTAACCTGGTCTTGAACCCCAGCCGCCTCTGCCCTTTTATTTGCAATCTTTAACTGCTCTCTTGAGAGGCTTATGCCTGTTACATTAACTTTAAATTTTTTATTTAATGCAAGAGCAAGTCCCCCCCACCCACATCCTACATCTAAAACATTCATACCTTCAGACAAACATAATTTACTCGCGATATGATTAATTTTATCAGCTTGTGCTTCAGTTAATGAAACATCAGAACTTTTATAATAAGCCATTGAGTATTGCATATCAGGGTCTAAAAAGTTTTCATAAAGAGATGATGATAGATCATAATGATGGGCTACATTTTTTTTTGCCCTCGATACTGGATTATACGTTCTAAGTAACCCTGAAAATCTCTCAAAAATTCTTAAGCTCCTTGAGGCCCAATGCCCATGAACTTTACCGATATTACTCATAACCAAATCTAACAAATCAAAAAGACTACCATCTTCTATAGTCAGCGTTCCATCCATGTATGCCTCCCCGGCATAAAGAGCAGGATTTAAGAATAAATTTCTACCTAATTTAGGGTCATGAAACTTTACAGTTAATTTTGGACTTCCTCCATTACCTACATTATAAACCTTACCATCATAATTAATTATTATTAAGGTACCGTTCTTCATCAGAGGTGATAAAAATCTTGCAAAAAGCATCAATATTTTTCCTTTAAATACATACCTAACTCTTTTAAAAAGACCCCAAAGTATATATCATTCAAAGAGATTTGGTTTTTATTTTTTCATTATATAACTTTATGAATAACACATTTTTAGAAAAAAAAGCAGATGTTATAATAATCGGGGGCGGCCCGGTTGGACTAATAACCGCACTAAAGTTAACATTATCAGGAATTTCTGTAATTGTAATTGAAATGTCTGATAAACCTTATGCTGAGCCAAGAGCTTCAACATTCCATCCTCCAACATTGGATCTCTTGGATGAGCTAGGTATTTCAAAAACACTTATAGAGAATGGAAGAAAGTCAAGGAATTGGCAATTTAGTTTTTTTAATTCAGATAAGAGAGCAGTCTTTGATCTTAGTCTTCTATCAAAAGATACAAACCACCCTTATCGCCTACAATGTGAACAAATCAACCTAGTAAAAACTGCATCAAATATTCTTTTGAAAGAAAATTTTGAGAGTATTTCTTACAATACTAAAGCGATCGGTATCAAAGAAGATAAGAAAAAAGTTCTTGTTAATGCCAAGAGAGGTGAAGATAATATTATTTTTTCTGGGAAATGGCTTATTGGTGCAGATGGTGCGAATAGTATAGTAAGGAAACACCTAGACATAAAGTTCGATGGAAAAACATATCCGACATCTTCCATATCCATTAACTCGCCATTTCCCTTTCATAAATTTATAAATAATTTATATGGTGTTAATTATTTTTGGTCTGAAGACTGGTCATTCAGTATGTTCAGGACTAAATCTTTTTGGAGAGTGGGGTATTCACCACAAAATTATAACTCTGATAAAGACGCACTTGATAAAAGAAATATTCAAAAACAACTCTTAAGAATTGTCCCAGAAAAAAAGAGCTTTGATATTCAGTCTGCTGTTATATACAAAATACACAAACGAATTGTTAAGTCTTTCAGACAAGGAAAAATAATTTTGGCAGGTGACTCTGCTCATCTTAATAGTCCATCAGGGGGATTTGGCATGAACGGTGGGATTCATGATGCATTTAACCTATGCGATAAACTAATAAAAATATTCAATGGGTCCAATGATAATCTTTTAGACCTATACTCTAGACAGAGAAAATATGCAGCAATATCTGATATTCAAGAAACATCTGACCAAAATTATAAGAAGCATAGGGAGAAGGATCATAAAAAGAGACTCGAAGCCCTAAAAGAACTACAAAAAATTGTAGAAAATAAAGACGAGCATCTAAAATACCTTAGAAAGACCTCATTAATCACATCTCTAGAAAATGCGTCAAAAATAGATTAATATGTTTTAAATATTATAAAAATTTATTATTATTAATTATATTTATTAATAATATGAAATCTTAATATTATGATTACACAAAAGAAACATGCACTTCTTCCTAATTCATCTACCGATGAAAAAGCAAGGCAGGATTTTACTGGTCAGCTGGGTAAACACATCCATAATAACATATCTCCTGGAAACAAATTAATTTACGACCAAAAAGTTTTACCCAAAATTATATTAGAAAAAGGAAGAAATCCAAAAAGCAGACATGAAATTAGAAAGTATATGAATGGAGAGCCTTTCTATCAAATAGCAAGTGCATGTCAGCAAAAAACTCAAGAGATGATGTGGAACTCAGTTGATGAATCAATACATAGACAAAGAGAAAAATTGATTCATAAAGCAAAAGGTATATCTTCAGGAAAAACTATTGGGTCACTTAATCTTGATGAAGATTTTATTATACCTTCTTATATTTCTGAAAATGATCACCACCATATGCCGGGTGGATATAGTTCCAATCTACTAGAGGGAGATATAACAGCAGGCGCCTTATATGATAAAGGTGCATATATCTATACACAGGGTTTATTTGGTCCACTCATGGATGGAATTGGAAAAGCTGCTACCATAAAGATCAAGAGTTCTTATCCTTCTCTAAAACCTAAGAAAATTCTTCATATCGGATGCACCGCTGGCGCTTCAACCTGTGCAATAGCCAATGCTTTCCCAGAAGCAGAGGTTCATGGCATCGATGTTGGGCCTGCTTTACTTAGATATGCACACGCTAGGGCAGAAAGCTTAAATATAAAAATTCATTTCCATCAGATGAACGCAGAGAATCTCTCGTTCGAGGATAATAGTTTTGATCTAGTTACCTGCCTTGCCTCTTTACATGAAATGTCACTTACCGCAGTACAAAATGTCTTCAATGAGGCATTCAGGGCCCTTAAACCAAAAGGACTTTTTCTAGTTTCCGAAATACCACCATATGAAGGTCTTGATCCATGGACTCAGTTTGTCAAGGACTGGGACACACTTAATAATAATGAACCTTTTTGGGGCAAAATGCATGAAATGGATTTATGTTATGTAGCCCAATCTGCAGGGTTTAATCCAAATAATTATAAAGATGGATTTGGTCCTGGTGTTGCAGAGGCCAATGCCATGAGTAAATCCGTCGAAGTTAAGAATGAAAAGTTCATGGGTTCCACAAGAGGTGGTGGGAATGCATGGTATGCAGAGATAACAAAGTAAGAAACTAAAGAATGCCAAGGCCCCATATTGAATTTATCCAAACACAAATGCTTGATTGGGAGAGATCAAATATTAATTCTTCGGCTCTTGTTAAAAATTTGAGTTTTGATAATAGTAATGGTGCATCAACAAATATCATTAGGTATCCGGAAAACTTTGAAGCCAATACCAGTCATTACTTAGAATGTGATGAAGAATTTCTTATTCTTTCAGGTCGCATTCTCATAAATGAGAATTCATACGCCAAAGGTGATTATGCCTTTTTCCCAAGTGGGTATTCTCGCCGGAAAATTAAATGTGAAGAACAAACAGATATTCTTACTTATTATGAAGGAAGAAACAAACCCATATTTTCCAAAGAAATTCAAAATATAGACCATTCAAGACTCGTTGTTAAATTAGAGACAATAAAGGCAGATTGGGGAAAAGCAACAGATCCTAAAATTGCTGCACTTGGTGTAAAAAGATTAGAATTAAGATCAGACCCTATCAATGGAGAGAAAACTTGGCTTTTAGATATTTCCCCCAACATGATGGACTCAGAGTATGATAAGAAGGAAGTTCATCCTGTTGTTGAAGAGGTCTTTGTTATATCTGGTGAGATGCATCTTCCTATGGGAGTATTGAAAAAAGGGGCATATTTTTGGAGGCCTCCGAATATATCACATGGACCTGTTGGAACGAGAAAGGGAGCAACTGGTATCTTTAGATCTAAAGGTGGCCCCTTAAAGACTGAGTGGTCAAAAGAAACCTATCAAGTTATTTGGAGTGCAAAATACGCACCAATCTTACCTAAAGGCTTACTAAGTAAACTTAATGTAAATTATGATAAAAACATTCCTTATTGATAGAATTATTTATTTTTATAGCAAATAAATTCGCAATAAATGTTGAAATGCTTTAAGAAGTATCAAATTAATTTTTTTGGTGATTATTGTGCTTTCACGTACTCCAGGTCGTTTTGCTGTATTGTTTATTTTAGTTACTATCCTGCTTGACGCCATCACTTTTGGAATTCTTGTTCCTGTTTTGCCAGCACTTATTACCGAACTAACTGGAGAACCTTTAGGTAAAGCTGCTACCTATAATGGACTCCTGATGTTTATTCATGCATTTATGCAATTTATATTTGCTCCTATATTTGGAAATCTAAGTGATCGTTTTGGTCGAAGGCCAGTACTTCTCATCTCAATGAGTATGTTTGGTATAAACTATATTGTAATGGGTCTGGCAACTTCAGTGACATGGCTATTCATTGGGAAATTATTTGCAGGTATTGCTGGAGGCACTGTAACAACTGCGAATGCATATATAGCTGATATAAGTAATGCAGAGAATAGAGCAAAGAACTTTGCACTTATAAGCGCTGCAATGGGTTTAGGATTTATATTAGGACCAACAATAGGTGGAATTTTAGGTGAATATGGAACAAGAGTGCCACTATTTTTTGCAGCATTCATTGCATTCATAAACCTAATATATGGGTTTTTTATTCTTCCTGAAACACTGAAAAAAGAAGATAGAAGAAATTTTTCATGGGCGAGAGCTAATACTATAGGAACCTTCAAGCAGATGAAAAATTTCCCAATAGTTTTTGCACTTTTTGGGGTTTTGATATTTCATCTATCTGCGCAAGTTTCGCATCCCAGCGTCTGGGCCTTTTATACAATGCTGAAGTTTGATTGGTCAGTTCAGCAAGTAGGTTTTTCTCTAAGTGTTTATGGGTGTATGACACTTTTTGTTCAGGGATTTGCAATTGGGTATATTGTTAAACGAATAGGGGAAGAAAAAACAGCGATGATAGGATTAATCACCGCATCAATTTGTTTTATTGGTTTTGCTAGCTCAACAGAAGGATGGATGATATATGCATGGTTAATACCAGGCGGATTTGCTGGACTTGCTTTACCATCAATACGTTCAATTATGTCAAAACAAGTCCCTCCGAATAGGCAAGGAGAGCTTCAGGGTGCTATAACAAGCATACAAAGCTTTGTAGCTATGTTTGCACCATTAATGATGACTCAAATATTCAATACCTTTACAGATAAAAGTTTTTCTTATTATATTCCCGGTGCACCGTTCTACACCTCTGGAGTTATAATATTTATTGCATTTATCTTATTTCTTAGATGTCTAAAATTAAATAAAGAATCAGAAAGCTGAAAATTTAATAATCATAGGAAGTTTTATGGGATCAGATATTTACAAAGGTTTTGTCAATGTTGGCAAAGGGCAAGTTCATTATAGGATTTGCGGCGAAGGTCCACCTATAATACTTCTTCATGATTCGCCACGGTCATCGGTATTACATTTACCTTTATTAAAATATTTCTCTAAAGAATTTTCTGCAATTGCAATCGATACACCTGGTTATGGGAACTCAACTCCTTTAAAGAAAGATGAGCAGTTAGAGATTGTTGACTTTGCAAATGCTCTTTCAGAAACAATACTTGGCTTCAATTTAGAAAAATGTCCAGTTTATGGTTTCCATACAAGCTCTAAAATTCTTCTTGAGTTTGCGGCAAGACATCCAAATAGAGTCTCACTAGCAATAATGGATGGCCTCTCTTTACCTGATGGTGATACTGACCATGATTTCATTGCAAATTATATGCGTCCATTTAAGATTACTAATTCAGGGAGTTATCTAGCAGAAGAGTGGACAAGAGTGAGAGATTTTCAGAGATGGTTTCCATGGTTCCTTAAGTCAGGAAAAACAAGGCTTCTTTCTAACCAAAGAAATATGGAGTTTATGCACGCTTATTGTATGGATCTTTTTATGGCCGGTCCCCACTTTTCAGATGCCTATGCTGCTGCAATGCGTTATAAGGCTGCAAAAGTAGTGCCTAAAGTAGAGGCAAAGTCTGTCTTTATGGCTAGGCAAGATGATGTACTTTATCCATTTTTAGATAGTCTTCCAAAAAACCTCCAAGCAAACTGTAGTGTAGAACGATTATCAAGTGATATTGAGCATTGGAAGCTAAGGCTTTTAGAATTATTTAGAGAAAATTCTTCTTCAAACTCAGCAAAAAACTTCATACCCCCAAACCCACTTAGTAACCCGCTTGAAGGCAATCTAATCACCAAAGGGTACGTTCGAACAAAAGAAGGTCAAGTTTTAATTCGTAGATGTGGTAATGGAAAAAAAATTCCTATATTATTTCTTCATGACCTACCCGGAAGTTCAAGAGGGGATGAAGGGTTTATTAAACTTCTGTCAAAAGATAGAATTGTTTATGCTATCGATCTACCTGGTTGTAATGACTCAGATAAAATCAAAGAGTCTAATCCAAAAAAATATATAGATTCAATCAGTCAGGTCATTACAGAGTTAAATTTAGAAAAAATAGACCTAATATCGGCCGGAATTTCAACATCACTAGCTATTAAATTTTCAAGTTTATACCCAGATAAAGTTAACAAGATCGTTTTAGATGGTATAATTCTAGGGAATGAATCTTATAGAAATGAAATAAGTAAAAACTATCTAACTGACCTTAAACCAAAGATTGATGGTTCTCATCTGCATGCATGCTGGCACATGATTAGAGATCATAGTATTCAATGGCCTTGGTATGATGGAACAAAAAATGCAATTAGAAGAATAGACCCTGAATTAGATGCCATGAATATTCATGCTCGATTAGTTGATACATTAAAGCAATGGAGTAATGCATATGATCCGATTAAAGCGAGTTTTGAAATTAATACAGAAGAAATTTTACCTAAACTGAAACAATCTACACTCCTTATATATGGAGAAAACGACCCAAAATACTCTTGGGTAGAAAAAGCTAGCTCACTTATCAATCAATGCAAGACATATAATTATTGTGCCGATAAAAATGCCTTGGCAACGAATATATTATCATACTTAGATGATTCATAATTAGGTCCTTAAAATTTTTCCATCTTTAATTTCCCAAGTTTTACCACCTACTAATTTACCTGCAACAGGCTTCCAGGGGAGTATCTTTACTTCCTTCCAAATATTATTTTTAACATAAGGGTCTCCTTCAAATAACGACATTGCTTCTTTCCTAGTATCTGACTCATAAACTAGAATTGAGCCTTGGTATCCTTCAGTTAATTCTTCATCGTTAAGAGGACAAGCACCGGCAATTACCACTTTATCCAACACACTCTCAATATACTCAAGATGCTCTACCAAAAGATCACTTCTTTTCTTTTCCTGGTTCCCATCATCAACGCAAATAAAAGCAAATTTCATTTTTTATCCTAAAAAAAAGCCTGTAATCCTGTTTGCGCTCTCCCAAGAATTAAAGCATGAATATCATGCGTCCCCTCATAAGTATTTACAGTTTCTAAGTTAATCATATGTCTCATTACATGATAATCTTCCTGTATACCGTTACCTCCAAGGATATCTCTTGCATCCCTTGCAATCTTAAGTGCAACTCCAGCGTTATTTCTTTTAACTATCGAAATTTGCTCTGGAGCACATTTACCTTGATCAATCATTCTACCAACTTTGTAGGATGCCATATAACCTAAGAAAATCTGAGTTTGCATATCAACAAGTTTTTTTTGAATTAGCTGAGTCTGAGCAAGAGGCTTACCAAACTGCTTTCTATCTAGCGCATAATTGCGTGACAAATGCCAACAACTTTCAGCAGCACCCAATGCACCCCAAGAAATACCATATCTTGCTTTATTCAAACATCCAAATGGTCCTTTTAAACCTTCTACGTTTGGTAGAATGGAATTCTGGTTAACCTCAACTTCGTCTAAGATTATTTGACCTGTTAAGGAGGTTCTCAATGACAACTTTCCTTCAATCTTAGGTGCAGATAAACCTTTAGTACCTTTTTCAATTAAAAAACCTCGAATTTTTCCATCTTCTAATTTAGCCCAAACCACAAATATATCTGCAATTGGTGAATTAGAAATCCAAGTTTTTACTCCATTTAAAACATATCCATTATTGTTTTTTCTTGCTTTTGTTATCATGCTTCCAGGGTCTGAGCCTGAATCTGGTTCTGATAAACCAAAGCACCCTATTAAGTCTCCGCTTATAAGCCCAGGAAGATATTTTTGCCTTTGATGCTCAGATCCGTAGGCTGCAATTGGATAAATAACCAATGAAGATTGAACACTAAGCATTGATCTATACCCAGAATCGATCTTTTCAATCTCCCGGGCCACTAAACCATAGGCTATATGGCCTAAGTCTGAACCGCCATATTTAATGGGTGCATTAACTCCCAATAAACCTAGAGCGCCCATCTCTGGATAAATACTTGTATCAAATTTTTCTTCACGAAATGATTTAATTACTTTGGGCAAAAGAAAATTAGTTGAAAAATTTTTAGCAGTTTCTTGAACCATCTTTTCTTCGTTAGAAAGTTCATCATAAATTTTAAAAGGGTCTTCCCAGGAAAACTTTCCCCATTGGGTTGAATAATCGACTTTTTTTTCCTCTTCGTTTTTGATTGATTTCATTATATTTCTTTGTAACTATTTAAGTTAAATAATGCTTATTTATACGCACCAAACATATATATCCCACCATTATTTTTTGGATTGGACTTAATTTTATCTTCCCTCATCTTTGCCTCATGTGCGTGACGGCTAAATTGTCCGGACCAGCTTGGGTAGCTTTTATGATGACGGTCAATATGCTGAGAAGCTTCAAATACTTTGTCTTTGTCAAATCCAGCTGCTAGCATTTCTTCAACAATGTTTAAGCTATGCAGCTTAGCCCAGTAAGGCTCTCCATTGTACCAAGCATCCCAGTCTCTCACAAACTTTTCAAAAGCTTCTGTATCCTCGTCAAAATTTGGCTGTTCCATATGAAGCATTAGCCCGCCAGATTTAAGCATTGTTAATGACTTTCGTAAAATACTCCTCATTGATTTAGCAGAAATTTCATGGAAAAACATTGCTGAAATAATAAGATCTGCAGTAGTTTCTTTAAACTCAGAAAATTCAAAATCAGCCTGTTTAAAGATCACATTTTTTACACCCATATCCACTGCCCTTGCATGTCCATATCTAAGCATAGGTGCGGCGACATCTATGGCAAAGATCTGTGAATCTGGAAATGCCTGAGCAATAGGCAGTGTATTGATACCGGCCCCTGCGCCAATGTCATAAATCACCTTCGGGTGAAAACCATTATTATTTTCCTTTATCCATTTTGCCATAGCCCTACCAACAATATCACTCTTGGGACCGGTGCCTCCTGCAACGGTAGTAAAATGACCAGCCTCATAATTGGCAGGAGCAGAAATATCTTTTTCCATAACTTCAGTGTAATAACTACCTGGCATACAGTGGTTATCTATTGCTCTTAAATAGCTAGGTATCTTAACATTTTCATCAAGCTGCAAGGTTTCAGGGTTTGTTTCGTTTAATCTGTTAGACTGATTAATAAGCTTATGAATTTGTCTAAACACTATTGATCTGCCTATCTGATGCCTCATTTCCATTGTATTTCTTCTAATTGCAGACCATGCCTGATAAATAGTATTTTCCTTGATAATATTTCTTACCTCTACAGATGTTTCTGGTTTTCTTCCATATTTTTTAATAAAACTTGGTTCAACCTTATTTTTATATACTTGAGAAACCCCAGGAAAAAGAACATTGCCAACATGGATATTTAAATTAGCTATAAAATTCATTCTTGAATTTTCGTCATGGTTTACTTTTGGAAGAACCTTATGGCGGTGTATACGACTATAAGGTGGTGGGAGAGGAATTTTATTTGTCATAGCTATTTCTTAATTTGGTTTCTTGTTTTATTGTATTTTTACAAAATTTATATGGTCAATATTAACTTTATCTATATTAAATGAACCTTTCAATAGCCCTTAAGGTATATAAAAAGAAAAATTGAAAAAATGAGCCAAACCCTTATCCAAAAAATCCTATCAAGAGCATCAAATAGACCTGAGGTTAAAGTCGGCGAGATAGTAACCTGTGATGTAGATATAGCAATGATACTTGATTCTGGTGGCCCTAGAAAAATTTGGCCAAGATTGAAACAGTTGGGTGTTGGAGTTTATGATCCTGAAAAAGTTATTGTAGTTGCAGACCATTTTGTTCCAGCCGCAGACCCTCAAAGTGCTGCTATTCTTAAATTAACAAGAGACTTTGTAAAGAATTACGATATCAAACACTTCTATGACATGGAGGGGATTTGCCACATAGTAATGGCTGAAAATGGGCATCTTCAACCTGGGTTATTTTGCTGTGGCGGGGACAGTCATTCGACAATGGGAGGAGCATTTGGCTGTTATATGGCGGGTTTTGGTGCAATTGAAATGACTGGTGTTGTGGTAACAGGAAAAATTTGGTCAGTAGTAATGGATACAATAAAAGTCAACTGGGAAGGTTCCTTTTGCAAAGGGGTGACTGCAAAAGATATTATGCTGTTTCTAGCAAGAAAACTTGGAATGGAAAATGCCTTTAAAGCAGTTGAATTTGGGGGGACAACGGTTAAGAACATGTCTATGCAAGAAAGAATGGTGTTGACAAATATGGCAGCCGAATTAGGAGCAGAAACAGGACTAATTGCCCCAGATAAAACAACTCTTGAGGCAATAAGATTGAGCGGAATAGAACCAAAACATGACGCCTTGAGTTGGAAAAGTGATGATGATGCATCTTTTTATGAAATACATAATTTTAACGCTGATAATTTATCACCCCAAGTTGCTGCACCTCATAAACCTTCTAATTCTGCATCAGCTGAGGAATTTGAGAAAGAAAATATTAATGTTGATCAGGCATATATCGGAGCTTGTGTTGGTGGCAAACTAAATGATCTTCATATGGTAGCGAAAGTACTGGAAGGCAAAAATGTATCTTCAAAAACACGGTTGTTAGTTGCACCCTCTTCAAAAAAAATTATGGCTCAAGCAGCATCAGATGGAACATTAGAGACCATCACAAAGGCAGGCGGTATAATTCTACCTTCTGGATGTGGAGCATGTGCAGGATTAGGTGCTGGTGTGATAGCAGAAAAAGAGGTGTGTATCTCATCCACAAATAGAAACTTTCAGGGCAGAATGGGCTCTAAAGACTCGTTTGTCTACCTAGCATCTCCATATACTGTCGCAGCAAGTGCAGTAGCTGGGAAAATTATTGATCCAAGAGAATTAATATGAAACATAAATTACTTAAGGGAAAAGCATGGGTATTTGGAGATGAAATTAATTCAGATGTAATGGCTCCGGGAATTTACTTTAAGGAATCTATGGATGTTATGGCCTCTCATTGCCTAGAAGCAATTGATCCATTATTTGCTAAAGAAGTTAGACCAGGAGATATAGTTGTTGCTGGAAGAAACTTCGGGGTAGGATCTGCGAGAGAACAAGCGGCTCTTGCATTTAAAGAACTCAAGGTTGGAGCAATCATTGCTAAATCTTATGCTCGAATCTTTTACCGAAATTCTCTTAACTTTGGACTACCAGCTCTTATAAGCGAGTACGTAAATGAAATAAGACCAAAAGATGAACTTATAATAAATCCTGTTTTAGGTGAGTTGGAAAATCTTACAACAAAGAAAAATATTATTATTAGCCCAATACCAGAACACCTTATGGAAATGATTTCAGCAGGTGGATTAATGCCTTACCTTAAAGAAAAGATAGATAATGGTGAGATAGAAGTGAGGAAGAAATGAAGTGGCTCATGCTCATAAACTAAGAACCCTCTTAAAACAGAACAGTATAAATCTCGTTCCTGGTATCTATGACGGGTTTACTGGCTTATTGGTAGAAAATGCAGGCTTTGAATGTGCTTATGTTAGCGGTGCAAGTATTTCTTACTCACAACTTGGAAGATCAGATATTGGGCTTACAACGCTAACAGAGGTTGCAAACACAATTGCGCGCATCCGTGAAAGAATACAAATTCCTTTAGTTGTCGATGCAGATACTGGTTTTGGAAATGCGCTAAACGTTCAGAGATCAGTAAAGCTTCTTGAAAATGCTGGGGCATCAGGAATTCAAATAGAGGATCAAACAATTCCAAAAAGGTGTGGGCACTTAGATGGTAAAGACATAATTAGCCAAAATCAAATGGTTGGAAAAATTAAAGCGGCAAAAGATACGATAAAAGATGAGAGTACAATAATTGTTGCAAGAACAGATGCAATTGCAGTTGAAGGATTTGAAGCTGCCCTATCAAGGGCCGAAGCATATTTGGAAGCGGGAGCAGATATGTTATTTATTGAAGCACCTACATCAATTCAACAAATGGAAGATATCGGACAAAAGTTTCGTAAGAGAACATCTTTATTAGCAAATATGGTTGAAGGAGGTAAAACCCCAAGGTTAAGCTTACAGCAGTTAGAAAAGTTGGGCTTTAATTTTATTATTTTCCCAGGATCTATGATTAGAACCTTTGCATTTGCAGGTGAGGCTTATCTTAAAAGTTTAAAACAATTTGGATCTACTGATAAAGTACGAGATAGGATGTTGGACTTTAGTCAACTTAATGATTTATTAGGCACTAAGGAACTGTTAGATGAAATAAAAAAGTACGATGAATAAAAAAAATTTAAAAAGAATATATAATATAAGTTTTCCAGAGATAATTTTGTATATGAGAGGTGAATAAAAAAATGGAAACATCAGATAAAACAGCGAGACAGATATATAATGATGTGAAAGCCAATCCAGCGAGAAAAAAATTTGGCTTTGGAAAAAAAGCAGCCCTAATAAATATTGATCTTCAAAAAGCCTATACACGAGAAGACTTATTTAAAACAGCATACGAAACTGATCCAAGACAAATACAATATGTTAACGAGATAGCCGGTTTAGTTAGAAGTAAAGACTGGCCTGTAATATGGACATATGTTGCCTATCATGACCACGGAGATGATGCTGGAGTATGGGGAACTAGAACGAATACAGAGGATAGTTTACAAAATATTAAGTTCGGTTCAACCAGATCAGAACTAGATGATCGGTTAGAAATTAAAAAAGAAGACCATATCATAGATAAACGAATGCCATCGGTTTTTTTTGGCACCCACATTGAAATGCTTCTAAAACATCATGAGGTTGATACATTATTAATAACTGGGGGCTCTACTTCTGGCTGCGTTAGAGCCACTGCTGTAGATAGTCTATCACGGAGCTTTAGAACTATTGTAATTGAAGAGTGCGTTGCTGATAAACATGAGAGTTATCATTTTGCAAACTTAACTGATCTTGCACTAAAATATGCTGATATAGAGTCAGTAAGTGATATTAAGAAATTATTAGAAGGTAAAACTTGAACAATGTTAAAAAATTAAAGTTAATGGAGTAGAAAGTGAAAGATGATCTTAAACTTTATGATTACTGGGCTTATGAAGGTAGGCCCAACATTAAATGGCCTAATGGTGCAAAAGTAGCCTTCTGGGTGGCTCCTAATATTGAGTTTTATGAAATTAACCCGCCAGTAAATCCCTTGAGAAAAGCTTGGCCAAGAGTGCACCCTGACGTTTTATTAAATTCTAGCAGAGACTATGGAAATAGAGCTGGTCATTGGCGAATGATGGAAGTTATGGACAAATATAATGTAAGAGGATCAGTGTCACTCAACATAGCTTTGATAGATCATCATCCAGAATTAATAAAAGAAGCAAGAGATAGAGAATGGGAATTTTTTTCTCATGGCATATATAATACTCGTTACTCATATGAAATGAATGAAAAACAGGAAAGGGCAATTTTAGAAGATAGTATTGAATCGGTACTAAATGCTACAGGGCAGAAACTTGCCGGATACCTTGCGCCTGCATTAACGCACACAGAAATAACTATAGACTTACTTGCAGAGTATGAATTTCTATATACATGTGATTTGTTTCAAGATGATACACCTCAACCTTTAAATGTATCAAAAGGAAAACTTATCTCAATGCCTTACTCTTTAGAAATTAATGATATAATCGTCTACAACTCTTATCTTGGGACTCCACGCCGTTATGCACAAATGATCAAAGATCAATTTGATCAATTACTAAAGGAGGGAGCTGACTGTGGAACAGTTATGTGTATTCCTCTGCATGCTTATGCTGTAGGGCACCCTCACAGGATCAGAGGTTTTGAGGAAGCATTAGATTACATAACTTCTCATAGTAAGGAAGATGTATGGATTACAACAGGTCGAGAAATCGCAGAATATTATTATGAGAATTATTACGATATTTGCTTAGATAACATTAAAAATCAGAATTAAGAGTTACACATGACACTAGATAAAGAATATTTAAACTACCCGAAGCGAAAGTATGGAATGGACCATGATTTTTTTGATTGGTCAATCTTACAAAAAAGAAAAAAAATAGTTTGGCCAAATAATTCTAAAGTTGCTGTTTGGATAAGTTACTCTCTAGAATTTTTTCCACTAAATCAACCTTCAGCACCATTTAAAGCACCTGGAGGAATGGTAACTCCTTATCCAGACCTCAGACATTTCACAACCCGTGACTATGGTAATAGAGTTGGTATAAGTAGGATATGGGAATGTTTGTCAAAACATAAGCTCAAAGCTTCAGCAGCTGTAAATTCCACAGTCGCTCAAAGATATCCTTATATAATTAAAAAAATAACTGAAAGAAATGACGAAATTATTGGACACGGTGTTGACATGGGAAAAATCCATTATGGTGGAATGGATGATAAAACAGAAGCTTCATTAGTTAAAGAAAGTTTAGATATTTTAAGAAAAGTTTCAAATCAAAAAGTATTGGGTTGGTGGTCACCAGCTAAATCTGAAAGCTGGAACACCTGCAAACATCTTGCTTCTAATGGAATCGAATATACATGTGACTGGTGTAACGACGATATGCCATACAAAATGAATAGCGATGCTGGGAATTTATGGGCTATGCCACATGGAAGTGAAATTTGGGATAGAACTATAATAATGGATAAAAAACAAACAGAGGAGGAATTTGTAGAGCAGGTTCAGGATGCCTTTGCTACGCTTTATGAAGAATCCGAGACATACGGCGGAAGAATTTTATCCATAGTTTTAACACCATACATAATGGGTCTACATTATCGAATAAAATACCTAGATAAACTTTTTGAATGGATAAATACTAGAGACTGTATTTGGAATGCTACAGGTATAGAAATACTAAATGAAATAAAAAACAATAACTAAGAGATTAAAATGCACAAAATCCATTTAAGACAAAAACTAAAAATTGGTTTATTGCTCTTTATAGTGAGCTTAACTTTTACTAATATAGTTGATTCAAAGGAAAAAAATTTGTCTAAACTTATAAGATTTAAGATGGCAACTGTTAGTGTCGTAAACATTGAAGAAGCTGAGAGACTTTATAACAAATGGTTAAACTACGATGCTGTGGAAAGAGGCAATATACCAACTGAATTAGCTTTGTCTTGGGGGGCTGAAAAAACTAGTGGCCAACCATATGTGGTTATGCAACCAGAGAGCGGGGAGGATGTATATATTCGACTTATTAAAATAAATAAACCTCCAAAATACAACGCAAATACTACATGGGGCTGGAACGCAATAGAAATAATTTGTGAAAATCCAGATGAGCTTAATAAACATTTTGAAAATTCACCCTTTAAGATCATTGGAGAACCAGCTGCTCTAAAAAATTACCCAAGCATAAGAGCTATGCAGGTTCAGGGAAAAGAAGAGGATGTCATCTATTTTACAACAGAAACCGGTAGCTATAAAAAATCTCCCTTACCGAAGCCTAAATCTAAGATTGGCCGGATCTTTATTATGGTTGTAGCCGGGCCAGACATTTTTAAACTTCAAGATTGGTATTCAGAAAAATTTAATTTACAAAAGAAGAAAATTAATAATTCTCCTATTGCCCTCATCAATAGGGCACAGGGAATACCTCTTGATAGTGAAAGACCTTTGACAACTCTATCATTATTTGAACATGGAAATCTAATTGAGCTTGATGGTTATGGAAATAATACTGGACCAAGAATGCATAATATTGGTGAGCTCCCTCCTGGTATTTCAATTACCTCTATTACCGTAAAAAACCTTGATGAGTTAGAATTAAAATATATTTCTAGTCCAATTAATTCATATGGGTCACGGTCTGCTACAGTTCTAGGACCAGCTGGTGAACTTCTTGAGCTTATCGAGGAAATTAAAAAATAGGATAGATTTAATGAATGAAAAAAATATGCCGCTTCTTCAAGAGATAAAGGTTAATACTATAGCTGCAGAGAATATTGATATAGTAGAAGAGTGGTACTCTACATGGTTAGATTATAAGGTTTGCGAGAGAGGTTTTATAGACCAATTACTAGCTGATTCATGGAACGCTCCTTTAATGAAAAACCAGCCTTATCTGGTACTACAACCCTCAACTAAGGAAGATAAATTTATTCGTGTTTGTAAAATTGATAGAGTAAAAGACTACAAACCAATGACATCATTAGGGTGGAATTCTTTTGAATTAATTGTTGAAGATGTTTATCAGCTTTACGAGAAATTAAAAGAAAGTCCCTTCAAGATAATAGGGCCTCCAGCAAGCCTAGGAGGTGATTTAGATTTTATTCATGCAATGCAGGTTGAAGGACCAGCAAAAGAAATTTTATACCTAACTTGTGATAAAGTTAAAGCCCCAGATAGTTTATTACCAAAACCTAAGGCTTTTGTTGGAAGGCCATTCATCGTGATTTTAGCAGCAAATGGGATAGATGAAGTTCAAGAGTTTTATTGCTCAAAATTTGGACTTAAAAAAGAAGAGGACATGCAAACGAAAATTGGAGTTATAGCACATGCCCAAAATCTACCAGAAGAACATATTTATGATATGGGGTTTATGGCACTTTCCAAAGTTGGAAATTTTATAGAGTATGACGGATATGATAAAGCTTTTGGGGAAAGACCGTGTAATGAAGGCCAACTCCCCCCAGGTTGTTCAACTGTAACCTTCACAGTAACAAGCCTTGATACTCTAAATATAGATTTTGTGGGAAATACTGTAAATAATGATTCAATTATCTATAACGGGAAAAGATCAAGGACAGCAAAGGGGTTTACGGGAGAGTTAATAGAATTAGTCGAGGAATAAAATATTTTAGAGGTAAAAATGATTAAAAATTTAATTATTATAGGAGTCATAATGACTGCGCCGTCACTGACAAATGCTGAAATAAATATAAAAAGATGGAATCCTGAGGGGTTAGACCAACCTATAGGTTACTCACAAGTAGTTACAGTTGAAGGCCAAGGTAAATTAATATTATTAGGAGGCAAAGCGGGTCTAAAACCAGATGGTTTTATACCTGAAACTCTCGAAGCACAATCTAAACTCACCTGGGAAAATATTGAACTAGCTTTAAATGCAGCCGGGGCAACTAGGGAGGATGTCATAGAAATACAAATCTATATTGTTGATCTTGATAAAGTAAACCCTGAAAAAGTATACCAGGATGTCCGTAATTTTTTTCCTACAGGACATAAACCTGTCTCTATGGTTATTGGTGTAAGTGCACTTGCGATACCAGAATTAAAAATGGAGATCAATGTAAGAGCTATGATTAAGAATTAGGTTTTTATTTTAGGATGGAAAGATGATTACAAGAAAAAAATTTATTAATGGTCTAGGAGGTTTTATTGCTATGGCTCCATCTGTTTTAGATGCAAAAATCAATAAAGAAGTTCCTTCAGCAAGCCGGATAAAAATGGCTACGGTTGGTGCACCAAATATAAATAGTTTTAAAAATCTTTACACTAAATGGCTTAAATACGAAATAGTTGAAGAGTCCAATGTTCCAAAAGAAATGGCTTTATCGTGGGGTGCACCTTTAAGTTCTGGTAAGCCTTATGTTCTACTTAGACCTGAAAGTGGTGAGGATGTTTTCATTAGAGCGGTAAAAATAGATCCCGTGACTTCCTACAAAGCAATGAATTCATGGGGCTGGAATGCTATTGAAATCATATGTGATGATGTTGATAAGATTCATTCGGAATTGATATATTCAGAATTTAAACATATTGGAGGACCTGCAAATCTTATGGGAGGCAATTCATCAATTAGGGCTTCGCAATACATAGGCCCTGCTGAAGAAGTAATTTACCTTACATGTGAAACTGGCGACAGGTCTAAATCAAATCTTCCACTACCACAGTCAGATATTGGAAGAATATTTATAATGATCCTTGCTGGAATTGACATCGATGAGATTGAGTCATTTTATTCAAATCTATTCAATATAGATTTAAAAAGTGGGTACAGATTCCAATCAAAAGGCGGTCTTATTTCTCAACTACAAAACTTACCTGAGGACGAATTATTTAACCTTGGTCTTATCCGACTCAGAGAAAAAGGAAATAGTATAGAGCTGGATGAATACAAGAATAATACTGGCCCTAGACCTAACACAAGCGGTCAACTTCCTCCAGGAATTGCAATGACAACCTTTAGTGTTGATGACCTTGATGATTTTGATATTAATTTTATATATAAGTTTATTAATGTATATGAGGGAAAGAGATCTGGTGTTTTCTTGGGGCCATGCGGAGAATTAACTGAACTAATTGAAGAAAAAAGGTAAATTATGGAACGCGAAGAATCATTACTACTAAGAGAAGATAAGAATGGCATATGTAACTTAACATTAAACAGACCAAAAGCCAGAAATGCTCTATCCTTTGAACTAATGGGGCTGATAATAGCAGAATTAAAAACTATTAATAAAAATAATAATTTAAAAGTTGTAATACTTGATGCAAAAGGGCCAGCATTTTGCTCAGGACATGATTTAAAAGAATTAAAATCAGTTGATGATCATGAATTCACAGAAAAAGTTTTTCAAAAGTGTTCTAACATGATGATGGAAATCATGAAATTAAGAATACCTGTTATTGCTAAAGTTCATGGAATTGCGACAGCAGCAGGATGCCAGCTGGTTGCAACATGCGACCTCGCAATCGCCTCAAATGAAAGTGTCTTTGCAACTCCAGGTGTTAATATTGGTCTATTCTGCACAACACCATCTGTTGCATTGAGTAGAGTTATACCAAGAAAAAAATCACTAGAGATGCTACTTACTGGTGAAAATATTTCAGCTGAAACTGCTGTAAAGTTTGGTCTAATAAACTCTATAGTAGAAAAAGAAAAACTAGATGCTGAGGTTGAAAGGCTTGCAAGAGTTATTACTAAAAAGCCAAGAAGAGTAATTGAAATTGGTAAAAAAGCATTTTATGAACAACTGGAAAAACCTATTAGTCAAAGCTATGATTATGCCAGCGGTATAATGGCGAAGAATATGCTCGAGGATGATTGTATAGAAGGAATTTCAGCCTTTGTAGAAAAAAGAAAGCCTATCTGGAAATCCTAAATAAACTTTCAGAATTAAATAGTATCACTTATCCTTTGGGCTCTTTCTCTCAGTTTAAATTTCTGTATTTTACCTGTTGAGGTTTTAGGCAAATCATCAAATACAACTGTCTTAGGTATTTTAAACTTAGCCATATTATTTTTACAGAATTCAATTAAATCTTTCTCAGAAACTTGTTCGCCTTCTTTCAAAGTTACAAAAGCACAAGGCGTTTCTCCCCAATGATCATCCTTTTTTGCAACTACCGCCGCTTCAAGCACAGAGGGATGCTTGAACAAAACACCTTCAACTTCAATAGTTGATATATTTTCACCACCAGAAATAATGATGTCTTTTGACCTATCACGAATCTCTATGTAGTTATCTGGGTGTTTTACGGCAAGGTCTCCAGAATGGAACCATCCATCTTTTAAAGCTTCTTTAGTTGCCGTATCATTTTTAAGATATCCCTTCATCACAACATTGCCCCTAAACATTACCTCACCAATGGTTTCTCCATCTTTTGGTACTGGTTGCATATTTTCTGGATCCATGACCTCAAGACCTTCAACAACATGATATCTTACACCTTGCCTTGCCTTTAAAGCAGCCTTGTCATCTTTGGGTAAAACATCCCACTCATCATGCCAAGAACAAACTACACAGGGTCCATATACCTCAGTCAAACCATATGCATGAGTAATATTCATTCCAAGTTCTTCCATACTTGCAATGACCGCTGGTGGTGGAGCTGCACCTGCAGTCATTACCTGAACTGATTTCGGAAGATTTTCTTTTTGGTCTTCTGGAGCATTTACCAACATATTTAAAACTGTTGGCGCACCGCAAAAATGAGAAATATTTTTTGTACTCATTAAATTATAAATAACTTTTGTTTCAATCTTTCTCAAACAAACATGAGTTCCTGACATAGCAGTAACTGTCCATGGAAAACACCAACCATTGCAATGAAACATAGGGAGTGTCCAAAGGTAAACTGGAAAGGGAGTCATTCCCCAGGCCATCATATTACCTATAGCGTTTAGATAAGCACCACGGTGATGAGTTACTACGCCCTTTGGATTTCCAGTAGTTCCAGACGTGTAACTCAGTGCAATCGCCTGCCATTCGTCAGTGATACCCTCTAAATAAAAATCTATGTTACCTGTTTTTAAAAAACTTTCATATTTTACTTCACTCAGATACTCTTTTGTTTGAATTTCTGAATCTTCAATTTCAATTATCTTAATTTTATTTTTAACCTTTTTTAATGCATCTTTTGCTATATGCGAAAACTCGGAGTCAACTATTAGTACTTTTGCTTCTCCATGATTTAAGATAAATGCAATATTTTCTGGGTCTAACCTTGTATTTATTGAATTTAAAACAGCTCCTATCATTGGCACTGCATAATGAGTTTCAAGATGAGCAGGTATATTAGGAGCTAAAACTGCAACTGTATCTCCCTGTTTAATGTCTATCTTCCATAAAGCTGAAGCAAGAAGGCGACATCTTTCATAAAACTCATTATAAGAATATTTTAAATCGCCATAAACTACTGCTGTTCTTCTTGGGTATGTCTCCGCAGCCCGTTTCAAAAATGAAATAGGACTTAAAGGCTCAATATTCGCCTTATTTTTATCTAAATCCCTATTATAAATTCCATTTTTCATATGTTCCCCATTATTATGTAAAATTCTAAACCTATAAAAGCTAACAAAATAGGTTATACTAAAAATGATTAAGAATAAACATTTTGAATAACAAAGGTGCAATGATGGAACACTACACGATTAGAGGTAAAATAAGGTACACTTCCAAAAAAAAAGAAATTATTAATAAAGAACGTGGCGGAGAAACGTTCATCTATACAATTAATATTGACGGCTCCAGAACCCTAAGAGCACATTGTTCAATTGATGAAAACTCTCCCCGCGTTCTTCGAGATTCGATAACCACAATAGATAAAAATTGGAATCCTACCTATGGGTTTGTGCAAATCAATACAGATGATGAATTTGTAGGCTCTACATGGTATCGTTTCACAGAAAATAAGGCTGAATGTGAAGGCTATACGGTTAGAGAAGGGCGTATATCTCAAACTTTAGAATTAGAAGCTAAGCCAAGTTTTTTTGGCACACATCCTATCCAAGCTGATGCTATGCATACACATCTCTACCCAATTTCAAAGGGACCAGGAACACATACCAATGACCTGCATCTAATGTGTTCATTTCACCACCGAGGAGCAGACGGACCCATTCTTCTCCACAAAAAAGGCTTGCAAATGAGATACTATGGTGAAGAAACAGTAGAAGTAGAGGCAGGTAAATTTAATGCATATCATTTTAGCTATGGCACTAATACTGATGATGAATACATGGGAACAGATATTCACCCACCTTATCACACTTGGGTAACAAATGATGGTGACTACGTTCTATTAAAAGCATATTGCACAGGATACATGCAAACCTATTATGAACTAATAGAATATGAGAAAAGAAAGAATTTTTTTTAGATTACATAATGAGTAGTAAAGATTTGTCGGAAGTCAATCAAGAGAATCCCATAATCGAATATGGTAAATGGCTCGCAACACATCCTAAAATTTGGAGCGAAGAAACTATAAAGTCTACTTTATTACAGTTTGTAGATCTTCTTGCTGTTACGATACCAGGGTCACAAGAGCCAGTAACCAAGGATGTAATTAAAACAGTTGAATCATGGGGAGCCGGCTCCTCAACTTTGATTTGTAATAAAAAATCTTTAAGTGCTCCATGGGCAGCTTTAGTAAATGGAACTGCCGCCCATGCACTAGATTTTGATGACAATTTTGATCCTGCAAAAGCACATGCATCAGCAGTCCTAATACCCGCGATTTTAGCCCTTGCTGAAGAAAACCAATTAGGAGGGATACAATGTATTGATGCTTATATCTGTGGTCTACAGATTATGGGTAAAGTTGGACAGGGTCTAAACCCTTACCATAGAAATAGAGGTTGGCACGCAACCGCAACAGTTGGTGCAATTGGTGCAAGTGCGGCATGCGCCAGACTTCTTGGGTTAAACCAAGACCAATCGAGTTTTGCACTTTCAATTTCAACTAGTCTTGCTTCAGGTTTCATGAGTCAATTTGGTACCAAAATGAAACCTTTACATTCAGGGCTTGCCGCTAAATCTGGAACCATAGCTGCCTCTCTCGCAAAGAATAATATAACCGCAGGACTTCAAACATTCGATGGTATTAATGGAATGAATTACCTGATGATAGGTCAGGATTATGAACAACTAAAAGAATCAATTAGTAAACCTCAACATGGTCAAACATTAAAATTTGATACTAAAAACATTGAGGAACCTCTTCATTTAGACTTTTACGGATTTAGAGTTAAACGTTTCCCTAACTGTGGGAGTGCTCATAGAGCAATGGATATTATGTTAAATTTAAGAAATAAATTAAATTTAACACCTGAAAAAATTAAAAAAATTACTGTTGAAGCTCCAATCTCACATTTAAATAATCTGATGTATAATAATCCTAAAAACTCCATGGAAGCTAAATTTTCTATGCAGTTTGCATTATCATGTATCCTAAATTTAGGAAGGTGCGGCCTTAGCGAGTTTAAAGAAACACAAATCTCCTGTCCTGACTTAAAGAACATTTATGATAAAATTGAACTAATAGGAGTTGATAAATCAGAAATAGAAATACCAACAAAATTGACAATTAAACTTGTTGATGGAAGTGAGATAGAAGAAAAAACCTTTTTTCCAGTGGGGAGTAAGAATCACCCTTTTTCTGATGCTGAATATTGGAATAAATTTGAGGAATGTTCAAAAATACACCTAACTAAACGCAATTACACAAACTTACGCAATAACCTAGAAAAGTTAGATAAGCTTGAATCAATAAGCACCCTAATTAAGGAATTGAAATGAACTCAAAAGATGCATTATGACTAGGAAATCTGTCATTATTGCCACAAGTTGTGTCTATAAAATGATGATTCCCTGGCGCGCCCGAGAAGATTCGAACTCCTAACCTCCTGATCCGTAGTCAGGTGCTCTATCCAGTTGAGCTACGGGCGCTAAGAAAATGATCTTAAGAAGAGCTATCTAATCAAGGAAAAGCGTAGTGTCTAGTATAATCCTTGTAAAACCAATCAAATTAGGACAAAAAAACAAGTATTTTTTTAAATTTTTACCTCATATGTTGACATTTTACTAAGAATCCTGCTTGTTCGATGATCTAATTTTAATTAAAATAGAAATATATCTTGTATTGTGTTACATGATGTCTATATCAGAAAAGCTTTTGTTGGTATAATAGAACCTCAGAAAAATTTCTGATTAAAAGTGTAATAAAATTAATTTTATTCTGGTTGAACCAGATAAGTAAAGGGACGGACTAATATGAACAGAACGGGGCTGTCCGCTCGCTTTTTTGTTGCTGCTAGCGCAGCCATAATCTTAAGTGGGTGTTCTTTTGCAACAGATGCACTATTGCCAGTGTTTGAAGATATGACTTCAGATACTCCAGCAACGAATCAAATTACATCAGAGCCTAATGCTGTTAGACCAGCTACAATGAGTACCCAACAAATTGGGCTTACTCGTATAGCAGCAAATAATTCAGGTACTTTTGTTAACCAAAAAGCTTCTCAGTTTACAAGTGAGTTGGATCAACTTAGGGGAACTCTTACGTTGAGAAATGGAGAACTTGATCAAATACGCTCCACTACTGCAGGTAATGCTGGTAATTATCATGGATTAGTCGGAAGTATCAAGAGTCGCCTTCAAGTAGGAACAACTCCTGGTAACCCTCAGGTAATGAATCAGTGGCGTTCTGCTCAAGATCAATTAGATAGGATCGAAGACGATATCTCTGATATGAACCAACTTACAGCTCAGGTTGCTGCCGACTCTGCTATGTCAGCCTATCTATTGGACAGTGTTAGAGCAGCTTTCGGGCTTTCAGGTGCTGTTGATGATGATCATAGACAGCTTAGAAGGCTTGAAGATGAAGTTAATCAGACAACTGTCACTATACAACGGTTGTTAGGTGAATTGAATGAGGATATGGGCAGACAGCAAGAATTCGTAGCAAAAGAACGTGAAAAATTAGTCGAACTTGCTAGAGATATTAACGTAGGTCAACTATATGTGGCTCCTCAAGCCTCTATGGCAGGATCACCAATGATTCCCACTGGTACACCAGCAGACTTCTCTGAAAGAAGGCCTCTTGTTGTAATTAGATTTGATAGACAGGACGTAACTTATGAACCAGCGTTGTATCAAGCTATAAGTAGAGCTTTAGACAGAAGACCAGATGCAGTGTTTGATTTAGTAGCAGTTAGTCCAGGATCGTCAAAAAGAAATCTTTCAACGAGTGCTGCAAAAAGAAATGCTGAAAAGGTTCTTCAATCTTTATCAAGGATGGGATTACCATCTGAAAGAGTGATGCTATCAGCAATGTCTAGTGCTTCTGCAAGATCATCGGAAGTTCATATCTACATTCGTTAAACATAGAAATATTTAGAAATTTATATAGGGATATTATCTATTATTCTTGTATTTCCAATGTTTGCGGCACCAAATAATCTAGCGTTGGGTTCTGCTTTATCCAGTTTTTGAAGGTTCTTCTCATCACGAACCTCAATATAGTCAACTGAACTGAAGCCTATTTTCATTAGGTTTTGAGTTGCTTCTTTGCATGCATAAGATATGTTTGTCCCGCACTTTACTAAATTCTGAACAGACCGTAGTTCGGAATATAGATTTGGTGCAATATTCCTTTCATCCTGATTTAATAAAGAATTTCTTGAGGAGAAAGCAAGACCATCATCCTCCCTAATTGTTGGGCATCCAACTACACTGGTTGGTATATTTAGGTCAGAGACTAATTGGGTTATTAAAACTAGTTGCTGATAATCTTTTTCACCAAAAATGGCATAATCAGGTAAAACTTGAAGTAATAATTTAGTAACAATAGTTGCAACACCCTTAAAGTGAGAAGGCCTAAACTTTCCACATAAAATATTTTCAATCTTTTTAACAGAAATTTCAGTCTGAAAGTTTTCAGGATAAATTGTAGTATTGTCAGGTAAATATAAAATATCTACAGCATTGTCCTCTAATAATTTAATATCATTCTCTTCATGTCTTGGATAAAAAGTAAAATCTTCTCCAGGGCCAAACTGCATTGGATTAACAAATATTGATACGACAGAAATATCTCCCAGAGACTTTGATTTTCTTATTAGTGACAGGTGTCCTTTATGAAGAGATCCCATAGTTGGAACAAAAGCTATCTTCTTATTCTGCCTTTTTGCACAAAGAATTGTGTCTTTTAATTTGTTTGTACTTGTGACTATGTCCAAACAAGAATCAGGGAAACTCATTCAAAAAAAATCCTATTTTTTATAATAGCAATGCTCTTTGCCTGGAAATTTTCTATCTTTAACATCATCAGCATAATTTTTTACTGCTTTAGAAATTAAGGGAGATAGATTTGCATACTTTTTAACAAATTTTGGCTCAAAATCAGAAAACATGCCAAGAATATCTTCAGCCACAATAATTTGGCCATCACATTTTACTGAAGCTCCGATTCCAATAGTTGGAATCGAAATATTTTTTGTAATTTTTTCCGCAATATGCTCAACTACACTCTCAATTACTATACCAAACGCCCCTGCTTCTTCGAGAATATTAGCATCCTGAATAATTTCACTTTCTGTCTCTTCTGTCTTACCTCTTACTCTATAACCACCCAGCTGATTAAAAGATTGAGGTAACATACCTATATGACCTAAGACTGGGATTCCTCTATTAACTAGAAAGTTGACTGTTTCTGCCATAGCCTTGCCGCCTTCAATTTTTATTGCATTACATCCAGTCTCAGACATTACTTTTTGAGCTGTTATAAACGCATCTTTTGGAGACCTCTGATATGACCCAAATGGCAAATCCACAACAATAAAAGCTTTTTGTGATCCTCTTACAACTGCAGCACCATGATTTATCATCATTTCAACAGAAACCTGCAAAGTAGATGGCAATCCATAAAGGACCATACCTAAAGAGTCTCCAACAAGAATAATATCAGCATAATCATCAAATAAACCTGCCATTGGTGCTGAGTATGCTGTTATGCAAACAAGAGGTAATTTTCCTTTTCTCAACTTAATACTATCGGTAGAAGTGCGAGAAACTGATGATGTGGATGATTGAGTCATAATTTTTACCTTAATATAGCCAAACACGTTTATAACAAATTTCAATCAAAGAATGTAATAGCGAATTATATTTTTTGCCAAATAATCTTGTTTTTCTGGGATTTTTTCATTAATTAGACCAGCAATTATTGACACTTTATACTGCCAGGGTTATATAGCTTTTCTAAATTTATATTATTATCAGAGCCATGCCTCTTTGACTTAATACGGAGAAATTCAAGTGAAACAGACCTTTCAGCCTAGCAGATTAGTCCGAAAAAGGAGACATGGTTTTCGCTCTCGTATGGCGACAAAAAATGGAAGAAGAATTATTGCTGCCAGAAGAGCAAAAGGCAGAAAAAAATTATCTGCATAGTTTCTAATTTCCAATTATAAAGGACTAAACTTTGGGAAATTGCCTAGGAAGACTAAGAACAAAAAGAGAGTTCTTAGAGGTTACCTCCCAAAAAAATAAAATTGTAACTGATAGTTTTGTAATTTTTTCCAAATATAGAAATTCACAGATTAATTCTGATATTTTGATAGGCTACACTGTAAGTGGCAAAATTGGAAATGCTGTAGTTAGAAATAAAGTAAAAAGAAGACTTAGGTCTGCAGCTAGCAATGTTATAAAACAAAAAGGAACTCCAGGGACAAACTACGTAATAATTGCAAGAAATAAAATAACGAGAATTCCTTTTGAATCTCTAGAAAATGATCTAACTTATGCTCTTCAAAAGCTCTCAGTAACTTAAATAAGATAATGAAATTTATGATTAGATTAGTTAAGATTTTTATTAGGATTTATCAAATCTTCATATCCCCTTTACTTGGGTTTAGGTGCAGATATGCTCCTACTTGCTCAGAATATACCTCTAAATCTATCGAGATATATGGTCTTAAGAAAGGTATTTATGTCTCTCTAAAAAGAGTGTTAAGGTGCCATCCTTGGTCTGATGGTGGCTATGACCCAGTTGACTCACAGGCACCTGCTAAAAACTATTTCACCTCCAACAATTCATCGAGTAATAAAGTATGAATGATCAGAAGAATATGCTCTTAGCCATCGTACTTTCAATGGCTATATTATTTGTTTGGGATTTTTTCTTTGCTCCAAAAACTAATCTTGAAAATACCAAAGTAGAGAGTATTAATGATAACCCTGAAAATATTCTCAATGAAGAAGTAATAAAACCAAGTCTTCCAGCTCAGAATGTGCAAAAAATTGTAGATCGGGAAAAAATAGTTGATACTGCTGATAGAATTCAAATACAAACGAATAGTCTAAGTGGATCATTCTCTTTAAAAGGTCTTAGGTTGGATGATTTGACGCTAGTTAAATATCGCAAAACCACATCAGAAAGCAGTGATGAAATTGTTCTCCTTTCTCCTTCGTCTACGCAAAATCCCTATTTCGCAGAAATAGGATGGCTTAGTTCAGACAGATCAATTTTAACTCCAAATAATAAAACTGTTTGGAAACAAGAAAATAAATCACAACTTCTGACTGAGCAAAATACCATTAATCTCTATTGGGATAATGGGCAGGGATTATTATTTAAAAGAAAAATTTCTATAGATGACGACTATATGTTTAGCATTTACGATGAAATAATTAATAATACTAGTAATGAAATAGCACTTTATCCATACGGCTCAATTACCAGAATTAGCACCCCAAAAATTCTTGGTTTTTTTATACTTCATGAGGGGCCATTAGGTGTTTTTAATGATACGTTAAGTGAGTTCGATTATAGCGAAGTACGTGAAAAAAAATTAGAACAGATTACTTCAATAGGCGGGTGGTCAGGCTTTACAGATAAATATTGGCTAACAGCACTAATCTCTGATCAGAATAAAGAAATTGAAACCTCTTTAAGGCATGTATTCAATGGAAGTGATCTTTACCAAGTTGACTTTAGAACAATTAAACCAACTATTGTTTCTCCAGGAGAATCCTCAAATGTAGAGACACTTTTTTTTGCAGGAGCAAAAGAAGTTAAACTCCTGGACAGGTATTCCGAAAACTATGGCATTGCAAGATTTGACCTTGCCATAGACTTTGGTTGGTTTTATTTCCTTACAAAACCTCTTTTTTATAGTTTAATATGGCTTAAGGATCAGTTAGGTAACTTTGGCCTCTCAATTTTAGCTCTTACAGTCTTTCTTAGGCTATTGCTATACCCTTTAGCTGATAAACAATTTAAGGCAATGACCAAATTAAAAAAATTACAACCTGAGATGAAAGCGCTGCAAGAACGTTATTCTGATGATAGGACCAAGCTGAACCAAGAACTAATGGAACTTTACAAAAAAGAAAAAGCTAACCCTGCTGCAGGATGTTTACCAATTCTTGTGCAAATACCAATATTTTTTGCTCTATATAAAGTATTGTTTGTCACTATTGAAATGCGACATGCCCCATTTTATGGTTGGATTAATGATATGTCAGCGAAAGACCCAACAAGTATTTTTAATATTTTTGGTTTATTGCCTTACGAAGTACCTTCGTTTCTTGTTCTAGGTGCATGGCCAATAATAATGGGAATAACCATGTGGCTTCAAATGAAATTAAATCCAGCACCAACTGATCCTCTACAGGCAAAAATTATGAGTTTTTTGCCAATTATTTTCACAGTAATGCTTGCAAGTTTTCCAGCAGGGTTAGTAATATATTGGGCATGGAGTAATGCCCTTGGTATATTACAACAATGGGCAATAATGAGAAAAGCAGGTGTAAAGGCCTAACGAAATGCTTGGTACATTCCAAGAAGAAAAAAAAATATCTAAAGATTTAATAAGGTTTTTCTCAAGTAATAGTAACTTTATAGTCAGTGCAAACGAAACAAAACAACTACCGGAAACAAAACTCACTGAAATAGCTTTTGCAGGAAGGTCTAATGTTGGAAAATCTAGTCTTTTAAATGCTATAACTAAGAGAAAATCATTAGCCTATATATCAAAACTCCCAGGAAGAACGCAGGAAATTAATTTTTTTAATCTAGGCGAGAAATTAATTCTTGTAGATCTTCCTGGATATGGTTTCGCTAGAGCACCTAAGTCAAAAATTGCTAACTGGACAAGCCTAGTTAACTCTTATTTAAGATACAGAAGTCAGCTTTCCAGAGTTTTTATATTAATCGATAGCCGACATGGATTAAAAGAAAGCGATCATGATACTATGAAAAATATTGAAAAGGCTGCATTAAGTTTCCAAATAGTCCTTACTAAATGTGATAAATTAAAACCTGAAGCCTTAAATAAAATTCATTTACTCGTCAAAGAAAGAATTTCAATCTACACATCTGCTCACCCAACAATACTCGCTACAAGTGCAAAAAATAATTATGGTATTAATAACTTAAGATTTTTTATTTCTGAACTTATATAATACAATGTCTGCGTCTGGACTCATAAATAGGATAGTATTAGCTCATGTATAGTTCAAAAGAAAATGAAGGTTGGTTAAAGAAAGCTGGTGTTTTAGCTGATGCCTTACCATATATGAAGAAGTTTTCTGGAAAAACTGTTGTTATTAAATTTGGGGGTCATGCTATGGGTGAAAATGAGCTTTCATCCAATTTTGCAAGAGATGTTGTTTTACTCAAACAAGTAGGAATAAATCCTGTCATAGTTCATGGAGGCGGACCTCAGATTGGACGAATGCTTGATAGGCTTAAAATTACAAGTACTTTTATTGACGGTCTCAGGGTCACTAACTCATCAACTGTAGAAATTGTTGAGATGGTTTTAAGTGGTTCAATAAATAAACAAATTGTCTCTGATATAAATACTGCAGGAGGGTGCGCAGTTGGTTTATCAGGAAAAGATGGAAATATGATTCTTGCAAGAAAGTTACAAAGATTAAAGAAAGACCCTGACTCAAATATTGAAAAGGTCCTCGACCTTGGGTTTGTTGGAGAGCCTCAATTGATTAATGCAGAAATACTAAAACTACTTAATGAATCAAAAATTATTCCTGTTATAGCACCTATAGGCATAGGAGAGGCTGGGGAAACCTTTAATATTAACGCAGATACTGTCGCAGGCTCGATAGCATCAGCATTAAATGCTTCAAGGCTCTTAATGCTAACTGATGTGGATGGCGTTATGGATGAGGAAGGAAAGTTAATAAATGAAATGAAAGCCTCCCAAGTAAAAAAACTTGTAAAAACAGGCGTAATAAAAGGAGGGATGATTCCCAAAGTTGAAACATGCCTGAGATCTGTAGAGGAAGGCGTTGATGGTGCTGTAATAATTGATGGGAGGGTTTCACATTCTATACTTTTAGAACTTTTTACATCAAAGGGTGCGGGTACAATTATTAGAACTTAATCAATAAATTAGTTCTTATATTTGAGTCTTAATGTTGGAGATAGATTTAATGAATACTGAAGAGTTACAGAAAGAAATTGAAAAAGCATGGGAAGACAAGGATAGTATTTCTCAAGAAACAAATGGAATTATAAGAGAGGCTGTAGACGAAACACTTTCTCTTTTAGATCAGGGTAAAATAAGAGTTGCTAATAAAATAGATGGTAAATGGATGGTTAATGAATGGTGTAAAAAATCAGTATTACTATCGTTTCGCTTAAATTCTATGTACTTGCAAAAGGGGGGTCCTGATGGAAGTTTATGGTGGGATAAAGTACCATCAAAGTTCTGCAATTGGGGGGAAAAAGAATTTAAAAATTCTGGTTTTAGGACCGTACCATCTTCTGTTGTAAGATACTCTGCATATATTGCTAAAGATGTTATTTTAATGCCTTCTTTTGTAAATTTGGGTGCATTTGTTGATGAAGGATCAATGGTTGATACATGGTCAACAGTTGGTAGTTGCGCACAGATTGGTAAGAATGTACATCTTTCTGGCGGCGTTGGCATAGGTGGGGTTTTAGAGCCACTCCAGGCTTCTCCTGTAATTATTGAGGATAATTGTTTTATTGGTGCTCGATCAGAAATTGCAGAGGGGATTATTGTTGAAGAAGGTGCTGTTATTTCAATGGGTGTTTATATTGGTTCATCGACAAAAATAATTAATCGAGATACAGGAGAAATATATTTTGGAAGAGTTCCAGCCTATTCTGTAGTTGTCCCAGGAACGATTCCGGGAAAAAAACTTGATAATGGTATGGCTGGACCAAGCTTATATTGTGCTGTTATTGTTAAGCAGGTAGATGCTAAAACACGCTCAAAGGTATCTATTAACGAATTGTTAAGAGAATGAATAAAAAAATAGCTAAAACTTCAAAACAGATAGACCCAATTAACCTTACATCAGAGCTCATCAAATGCCCTAGCGTTACCCCAAGTGATGAAGGTGCAATTGATTTATTAGACAAGACGTTGACCTCTATGGGTTTCTCCTGTCAACAAATAGAATTTCAGGAACCTGGGACTAAGAGAGTAAATAATTTATATGCTGAAATTGGAGATAATGGAAAGAATTTTTGTTTTGCAGGGCATTCAGACGTCGTACCTATCGGAGATGGTTGGGATTACGACCCATTTGGAGGTCAAGTGGTTGATGGTAAACTATTCGGGAGAGGTGCATCAGACATGAAAGGTGCGATTGCATGTTTTATATCTGCAGTAGGAAATTATCTAGAACACCATGGCATACCTAAAGGGACAATTAGTCTTCTAATTACAGGAGATGAAGAAGGGCCTGCGATAAATGGAACAAAGAAAGTCCTTAATTGGCTGAAAAGTAGAAATAAAAATATTGATTTTTGTGTAGTTGGTGAGCCAACAAATCCTGAAAAAATAGGGGAAATGGTAAAAGTTGGAAGAAGGGGGAGTGTAAACGCAAAACTAACTGCTCATGGAGTACAAGGACATGTTGCTTATCCTCATCTAGCAAAAAATCCTATTAATATTCTTCACAGATTAATTTCTGCATTACTTTCCAACACTCTAGATAATGGAAATGAGTTCTTTCAACCATCAAACTTGTCTCTTACTTCAATTGATGTAGGAAATACTGTAACTAATGTTATACCCTCTGATGCTCATGCTAACTTTAATATTAGATTCAATAATATTTATAATAAGGATTCAATAAAAAAGTGGATAAAAGATACATTAAATAGCGTTGCTTCTGAGAACGAATATTCACTAGAGACAACAGTAACTGGTGACTCATTTCTATCTGAGTCAAATGAATATACAAGTATAGTCTCTAATTCTATAAAAAAAATTGTGGGTATGAATCCTGAACTATCCACAACTGGAGGTACATCTGATGCAAGATTTATACATGAATACTGCCCAGTATGCGAGTTTGGATTAATAGGAAAAACTATGCATAAGGTAAATGAATTTGTATATATTGACGATCTAATGACTTTAACAAGTATTTATAATAATATTCTAAATAATTTCTTTTTACACAAATAGGTTATTTTTAATGAGTGCAAAAGAAATAGCGAATGTTTTCTATGGTTTTTTTTTAATTATCAAATTTGATGAAAGATTTATAGATCACTTTGAAAATTCTGAAAAAGCTTTTTGGAAATCATTCTATGCAGCGATTGTAATTGCACCTGTTCAATTAATATATGAATGGGGGCTTTATGTTTCATCGGATGAAAGACCTGGGCTAATAAGAAGTATTCCAATTGGAGTATTAGAATACATTATCTTATGGACCTTATTTCCTCTTGTAATGATATACATAACTAAAGTAATAAATAGAGAAGAAAATTATTTTAGATATATAGTCTCTTATAATTGGTTCCAAATGTGCATATCTATAACAATTATGCCATTCATAATACTTTCAGTATTTAATTTTTTGCCTGCCTCTATAAGCAGCCTTTTAGAAACGTTGGTATTTTTACTTTTTGTATTTTATAATATTTTTATAGCAAAAGTAATTTTAAAATTACAAACAGGTCCAGGCTTTAGTATAGTATTAATTGATATTCTTCTGACATTGCTTGTAACACAAATTATACTCTCAATTCTTTGAATTAATCACTATATTTAACAGACATAAGATATAAACCACACGCAGGGGCTGTAACACCAGCCTTGGCTCTATCTCTTGCATCCAATACCTCTCTAATATAATCACTTTTCCATTTACCTATACCTACCATTGTTAATGATCCAACAATATTTCTTACCTGGTTATGTAAAAATGACGGGGCTCTTATCTGAAATTCTATCTTATTACATTCTTCTGAAACTTTTATTTCATTTAATGTCTTTATTGGAGAATTTGACTGGCAAGAAGAAGACCTAAAACTTGTAAAATCATGTTTACCAATTAAAAACTGTGATGCATATCTCATATCATCGACATTTATATTTCGAGGCAACCACCAGTATCTATTTCTATCTAATGTTAGAGGTACTTTTCTAGTACTTATTAAATACTTATAAACTCTCTCGCAGGCTCCAAACCTAGCATGAAAAGAGCTATTAACTTTCTCAACATCTAGAATCACTACCGAATAATCTTTTAAATATGCATTAATTGCATTCCTAACGGTATACTCATCGTCATTTCTTGGAATATCTACATGGGCTACCTGTCCGAAAGCATGAACACCTGCATCTGTTCTTCCGGCACCTTGAACGGATACAGGATTCTGAGAATACATCTCTATAGCTTTTTCAACTACCTCTTGAACAGCAAGTCCATTATTCTGCTTTTGCCACCCTACAAAATCTGAACCCTCATATTCTATTTTGAGTTTATATCTTATCATCTTAAATGCTGTATACTTTTCCAACTATCTTTTACCGCTGCCCATCTCTCGTGATCTCGCCATTCACTATCTAGCTTTAAAAATTTTGAAGAAAAACCCTCTAATTGAAAGCCACACTTCTTTACTAGTGATTTTGAGGATATATTTCCTGGCTGAATATTTACTTCAATGCGGTTAAAAAATAGAGTATCAAAGGCTAAATTCATTAATAACACTAATCCCTCTAACATATATCCTTTCTTGCAAAAATCTTTATCTAAGTAATAACCAAGCGTACAAGAGCAATAGGCGCCATATCTAATATCATTAATATTGATTACACCTAATAATTGATTGTCCGAATTTCTAGAAATAAAAAAACCCTTTGTATAACCTTTTCTGATTCTAGATAAATAAAACTTATATTCTTTTATTGTCTTTGCAGGAAAAATCCAAGGCTGATGAAAATCAATACTCTTATTCGTAAGAATTAAATAATCTTTTGCCGAATCTAAAGTTGGCAAAAATAAGTGTACTCTATCCCCACATGCAACAATATTTTTTTTCTTTACGATTTTATATTTTTTTAAAAAATTTTTAATCAACCTTAGTTCCAACCTTAATATTGATTCCACGAATAAAGTTTTCAATACTCATTGGTTTTCTTCCCATTCGTTGGACTTGAGTAGGCTGAATTGATCCTAATTTACAACCAATGGAAAGATTCTGATCAAGAATATATCCAGCTCTTCCTTTCTTAGACATATCGGCTTGGGCCTTGATAATTTTAATTCTCTCTCCCATATATTCAATATATCCACATGGGTACGGAGAAAGACCCTTAATATGGTTTCTAACACTCACGGCCGTGTCATTAAATGAAATTCTCTCTTCATTCTTTGTAATTTTTTTTGCATAAGTTACCCCTCCTTCCGATTGATTTCTCAAAACATACTTCCCTTCACTTAATTCATTTAAGGCCGTAACTATCATATTTGACCCAAGATATGAGAGTTTGTCATGAACAGCCTTAAAGTCTGAATCATCTTTTATAGGAATTGCTTCCTGTGAAATTATCTGCCCCGTATCAAGACCACCATCCATTTTCATAATTGTAATACCGGTTTCTTTATCTCCCTCCATTATAGCCCTTTGTATTGGTGCAGCCCCACGCCATCTTGGTAATAAAGATGCATGTACATTTATACATCCTAGTCTGGGATAATTTAGAAACAACTCTGGTAAAATTAATCCGTAGGCAGCAACAACAATTACATCAATATTAGATACTTCAAGCTTTAGATATGATTTAAGTGAATCTGGAGTATTAACAGGAATATCAAGATTAATTGCTTGTTTATGGACAGGAGTATAACTTAATTTTTTACCCCTTCCTTTTTTTTTAGGTGCCTGAGTATAAACTTCTATAATATCAAACTTTTTATTCAAGGCCTCAAGAATAGGAACGGCAAAATCTGGTGACCCCATAAATATAAGACGCATTTAATTATTTTTTCCATTATTGATTGATTTCTTATACTTTTTGAGCTTTCTAGAAATGATTCCTCTTTTAAGTGATGAAATGTGATCAATAAATAAAATGCCATCTAAATGATCAACTTCATGTTGAATAACTACCGACAAAAGCCCTTTAGCCTCAAGCTCTATTTTCTTATTACTCTCATTAAGGTATTCAACAATAATTTTGTCCGGCCTATTAACATATTCAAAATACCCGGGTAATGATAAGCATCCTTCCTCATGTTTCTTATTTTCTTCTGAGCGCCAAACTATTTCTGGATTAACCATTTTTAGCTCCCTGCCCTCTTCCTCTGATTGTGTTGTATCAACTACAATCATTCTTTTATTAAAGCCAACCTGAGGTCCAGCAAGGCCTATCCCGGGAGCCCGCTTCATGGTTACAAACATATTATCTAGAAGCTCTTCAACCTGAATATTAAAATCTAGTACTAGCTCGCACTTTTTCTTAAGTTCTGGATCCGGGGCTATTATAATTTCTAATTCAGACATTAAATTTTTCTCTATTCAATATTTAATATATTAAACTATGAACATATCAGTTATAGATTATATCCATAAATAAAATGCCACCTATTACAAGATGGATAACTCCTGAAAAAATTATAAATCTCGCAAGAATTATCTTATCTATCCCTTTAAATTCTCTCACAATTAGTTTGGCAGATATTAATGAAAATAAGCTCTCTAAAACAACAAACCAAGCAAAAATATATAAAGCATTTTGCGGGCCTGATAAATCTTTAATAAAAATTATTATTGGCAAACCCAGAGAAAAATTAATAAATGAATGAAATCTTACACCTTTAATTCCATTATGTTCTATCCAATGATAGTAAGATAACCATCCACTAGTTTTATATACCTGAGTTATACCTATAAAAACTATTACAATAGTATATATTATGATCATTTTATTATATTGCACTATTATTTTGATAAAGAATATCTAATCAATTATAAATAATATTATGACAGAATCAAAAATTATATTATTAATAACTTTGGCCTTATTTCTTTTCATAATTTTATGCTTAATATTATTTTCAAAAATAGGCCTAATAAAAAATAGAATAGCAGAAATCATAAATATCCTCTCAGAGCGCTCAGGTCAAACTACCATACAACTTGGAGAACTAAATAAGAGCCTAACTTCATTAAGTGAAAAAACTACTAATCTTAATATCCTTTCAACTGGTTTAGGAAAGGAGGTTACAAGCCTAAACAATATATTAGCTAATAATCAATCAAGAGGGGCGTTTGGCGAACTTAGCTTAGAGATGATTATAAAGGATATTCTTCCTGAAAAATATTATAGCTTCCAAGAAACCCTCTCAAATAATAAAAGAGTCGATTGTATAATTAAGTTACCTGGTAAACATGGGGATATTTGTATAGATTCTAAGTATCCACACTCTAGATTTATTGAATTAATGGAGTCAGATAAAGATACGAAAAATAATGCCAAAAGAGAATTTTCAAGATATGTTCTCAATCATATAAAAGAAATTCAAGAGAAGTATATTATTCCTGGGGAAACATCTGAATGGGCTCTGATGTATGTACCCTCAGAATCAGTATACATTGAGCTCAATGTAAATTTTCAAGAACTAATTCAGGTAGGTTTCCAAAGCAAGGTTATACTAGCTTCCCCCTCTTCTCTTTGGGCCATATTGAATTCTGTTCGTGCAATAATTAGAAATAGTGAGATCAGTGACAATGTTGCGCACATACAAGCTGAGGTTGAAAAAATTTATAAATATACTAATAATCTATCAGGCCAGATTCATAACCTAAAGAAAAAATTTAACTCAATGAATTCCGATATTGTCACAGTTGAAGAATCAACAAAAAAAATTACAACCAGCTCTGAAAAAATCATTACGATTGAAAAAAATAGATCTTGATTTTTATAAAGGAATAGAGATTTTATTTTGCTCGATTAAAACTATACCCACCTGTTTGAACGGCTTGGGATCCAGGAGGTATATCAACCCTCACGGTCTTTGTTTGACCAGATACACCAGGAAAATCTTGAAAAATTGCTTCTATTATGAATGGCATAACAGCATTAATTTGAGCGTTACTTCCTAAAGAAGAAGCAGAGCTTTCAAAAACTCTAACTGGATTTTCTGTATCATAACTTCTTGCATTATAAATAACAATTTCAACATTTCTTGAATAAAGCTGTTTTGTTTTAGTCCGAGTGTCGTATGGATATCCTAATCCATAGCCAAACCCATATGGATTACCATACCTAAAGCTATAATGAAAATTGGAAGATTTAGAACTAATATCACTTATTGGACCCTCCACAGACCAATTAAGAATAACAATATAATCTATGTTTTCATTGCGCCCTGACAATCTTCGCCACCCCATATCCTCAAGGTATTCTTCAATATTTTCTGAATAGTAATCAAATGCTAGAGTTTCACCACCTTCTAGATTTTCTGACTTGATCACAAAAGTTTTATTTTCAATAATTCTATCCATGCTGTGGTATTTTGTAACATCTGAAATGAGATATTTTGTTGATGTACAATTAGTAAAAAATAGAATTAAAATTATTAAAGAAAAAAATCTTTTTATATTTAAAGATACAGTCATATAATTTACCTCTAGAAATCTAAATATAGCTTTAATTACGAAATATTTTGAACATTGGTTTAAGTATTATATTGGTCGCCTCGATTTTAATGCAGCGGTAATAGTTCCATCATCAAGATAATCTAATTCACCACCAATAGGTATACCTCTTGCAAGACCAGAGATTTTTACTTTTGTCTCTTGGAGAAAATTAGCTATATAATGCGCAGTAGTTTGACCCTCAAGTGTGGCACTAAGAGCCATAATTACCTCTGAGACATTTGTTTTCTTCGCCCTAGAAACAAGACTATTTAAATTAAGATCTTCAGGCCTTATTCCATCAATAGCTGATAATAGACCTCCTGTAACATGATATAAACCCTTAAATGATGAAGTTCTTTCAAGAGCCCATAGATCAGACACACCCTCAACTATACATATGACAGAAGTATCTCTTTTTGGATCTTCACATATACCGCATGGGTCTGTAGAATCAAAATTACCACAATTACTGCATACTTTAATGTTATCTAAGGCATTTTCTAGGGATTTCAGAAGAGGTTTTATAAGAACATTCTTATTCTTAATTAACTCTAAGACAGCTCTTCTGGCAGACCTTGGGCCTAAACCAGGTAATTTTGAGAATTTTCCTATTAGATCTTCAATATCGTTACCTAACATAAAAATTACCTTTAAAAAGGAAGCTTAATTCCAGGAGGCAAATTTAAGCCCCCTGCCAAATTACCCATCTCTTCTTTCATTCTCTCTTCCAACTTTAATTTTGCATTATTAGTAGCTGCAATTAATAGGTCTTCTAAGACCTCTATTTCCTGACGGTTTACAACAGATGGATCAATGTTAATCTTCTTAACAATAGCTTTACCTGATAAAAAAACCTTAACCATTCCCCCGCCAGCAGAACCAACAACCTCAATACCCTCAAATTTTGAATTCATTTCAGTCATTTTCTCTTGCACTTTCATTGCATCTTTAAATAAAGAACCGAGGTCTTTCATCTTATTCTCCCTAACTTAGTATCTGAGTTATTTCTTTCAATATTAGCTATCCTTGAACCAGGAAATGCATCTAATATCCCCTCTATTATAGGATCTTTTGAAATTAAATTTATTTCTTGAGCATATAATGGCTCGTCCCCATTTTTCTTTAATAATGAAATACTCCATTTCTTATTTGTTTCCTTGAATAAAAATGCAGCTAGTCTGGTAGAAAAGTCTCCCCTAAGCTCTGTGGCATCTGCAATTTCTATTTTCCTGCCTTCAAAATTTACTAATCTTACAAAATGTTTTATCTCCCCAGCTAACTTAACCTCTTTTCTATCTAAACATAGATTCATAACCTCACTTAATGAGTTTGGTATAGATTGTTGTTGAGGCTCTATATTAGATTTCTTATTTTGGACTGGGTCATTTATTACACCTACAGTATTTTTCAGATTAATAGGACGATCTATTTTTTTTTTTATTACATTGATGATCTCTTCGGGAGTAGGCTGGTCTGAAATAAAAGAAACTTTTACTAGAGTCATTTCCAATGATTGAATAGGTATGGGAGCTGATCTTATCTCAGTTATTCCTTTCAAGAATAATTGCCATAGGGTTGTTAACTGAGGAATTGAAAGTGAATTAGATATTGTTGACGCTCTTTCTTCCTCCGAATGAGAAAATGGCATATCTGAAGTTTGACTAGCAACTAATTTTTTACACGTTAGCCAATGTGTAATCTCTAATAACTCTTGGAGAATCCTGGTAGGGTCTGAACCAGAATTATATATTTTTCTTAATAATAAAAAAGTAGAACTCATTTCACCCCTTAGGATGTGCTCATAAAGGTCTAGTATAAGACCTCTATCAGAGAGCCCCAGCATCAACCTAACATTTTTATAAGTAATTTCTTCAGTGTTATCTTTAACAGTCGGGATCGCTTGGTCTAAAAGAGACAATGCATCACGAATAGATCCATCTGCTGCTTTAGCTATAACATTTAATGCTTCATCTTGAATTAGTAATTTCTCTTTATCAGAAATACTCCTTAAATGAGAAAGTATATCTTCAAACATAATTCTCTTTAAATCAAAACGCTGGCACCTGGAGAGAACAGTTATGGGTATCTTATTAACCTCTGTTGTTGCAAAAATAAACTTTATATGAGGGGGAGGCTCCTCTAGAGTTTTTAGTAAAGCATTAAATGCTTGCGTTGAAAGCATATGAACTTCATCAATAATATATATTTTATTTCTAGCTAAAACTGGCTTATACTTAACACCCTCTAGTAACTCTCTTACATCATCAACACCTGTCCGACTTGCTGCATCCATCTCAATTACATCTACGTGTCTATCATGTGAAATAGAAATACAACTTTGACATTCACCACATGGCGAAGATGTTGCTAATCCCTTACCGTCTTTGCCTACACAATTTAGAGCTCTTGCAATAATCCTTGCAGTTGTTGTTTTACCTGTGCCCCTGACACCAGTTAAAACAAAAGCATGAGCAACTCTATCTGATAAGATTGCATTAGTTAAAATTCTAACAGTTGCATTTTGACCTACAAGCTCTGAAAAATTTTTAGGCCTATACTTGCGAGCGAGGACAAGGTAGGAATCTTTGTCTTTTATATTCTCTGGTAAAAGTACATTTTCGGACATTTGTTTTATTACTCAGATTAATTAGTCTAAAAGATAAGCAATAGCACTGACGGTGACCCAGATATATATCGTTACGGCTGCTTCCTTTCAGATCTGACCGGATTGGCGAAAATATCTGCCCACCGCCAGCTATATAGGTATATTATATTTATTTATAAATCTAAAGAACCAAGTTCAAAAGCATACGCTTTTAATTTTAAATGATGACAATTCTTGCTTGCGGAGATATCTTTAGCGGTAAAATACTCAGTATATGCCCAAGAAATAAATGTAAAATAAGTAACTTATGAAACAAATCAAAAGAAACAAGACCCCAACTATACTATGTATTTTAGATGGCTGGGGATACCGTAAAAACAAAGAAAATAATGCTATAGCCCTAGGAAAAACACCACATTGGGATAGACTAATTAAAGACCCTGCTAGTAAATTAGCATTCCTAACAACTAGCGGAAAATATGTTGGGCTGCCAGATGGTCAAATGGGTAATTCTGAAGTAGGTCACATGAATATTGGAGCAGGAAGAGTCATGCTCCAAGATCTGCCAAAAATTAATGAATCGATCAAAGACGGTTCTCTAAAAGAGAATCCGGTGTTACTAGACCTGATAAAAACCCTTAAAGAAAACGATTCTGATTGTCATATAATAGGTTTGTTGTCAAAGGGTGGCGTGCACTCCCACCAAGATCATTTAGTCTCTTTGATAAATATCATTACCTCAAATAATATCAAAATAAAAATCCATGCCTTTCTAGATGGAAGAGATACAGCACCCAAAAGTGCAATTTACGAATTATCTGAATTTCTTGAGGACCTTAACGGTAATAAAAATGTCCAAATATCAACAATAAGCGGAAGATACTTTGGTATGGATAGGGACAAAAGGTGGGATAGAACAAAAAGAACATTCGATGCAATTGTGCATTGTAAGGGTAAAAAATTTACTAACCCAACAGAGATAATAAAAGAATGCTATCAAGATGGGAAAACAGATGAATTTATAGAGCCGATGGTTAACAAAAAATATAGTGGAACCATGAAAGATGACTGCCTTCTTTCTATAAATTTTAGAGCTGACAGGATAAGGCAAGTTCTTGATGCCTTAGTAAACCCTAAGTTCAATAACTTTAATACTTCTACAAAATCCCTTTTTTCAAAAAAAGTAGGGCTTACAAATTACTCTGACCACTTGTCATCACTTATGGATACAATTTTCCCTTCCGAAATACCAAAGAATTGCCTGGGGGAAATAATATCCAAAAAGAAATTAAATCAATTAAGAATTGCAGAGACAGAGAAGTATCCTCATGTAACATTCTTCTTTAATGGTGGTTCTGAAATTCCCTTTAAAGATGAAAAAAGGATATTAGTTCCAAGCCCTAAAGTTGCAACATATGACTTGAAGCCTGAAATGTCTGCCTATGAAGTTACAGACATACTGGTTAAAGAGATACAAAAAAATGAATATGATTTTATTGTTGTAAATTATGCCAATGGAGATATGGTTGGACATACAGGTATTCTCTCAGCTGCAATTAAAGCTGTCGAAACGATAGATAACTGCATAGGATTAATCGAATCAGCAGTCAGAGAGAACGATGCAACAATGATAATTACTGCAGATCATGGTAACTGTGAACTTATGATTGACCCAGTAACATTAGAGCCATTTACCTCTCATACAACTGGTGAAGTTCCACTTCTTTTGATTAATCATAACAATAATAATAAAAAATTAATAAATGGTTCATTATCAGACATTGCACCAACAGTTTTAGAGATTATGGATTTAAATAAACCGAATGAAATGACTGGAAAATCGCTTCTAAAATGACTCTTCGGATCAAAAGTAATTTAAAGAAAAGTATTTATTCCATATTTATTTTTATTTTTCTAATAAACCATAATATAGCACAAGCAAAGCAAGATGAGGGTAAAATAAATGAGTCAGACCTTGAAGAAGTAAGGAAGGAACTTAAGAAAGCAGAATCGCTGAATAAGAAGATTAGTTCTGCAAAAAAAGAGATTAATAAAAACACTATCTTGATAAAAAATAAGATAATAAAATTCAACATAAAAATTCAAAATTTAGAATTTCAAATACTTGTCCTTCAGGAGAGAGTAAACCTTATTGTTGAAGAATATACAAATAAAAGAAAAGAACTATCAGAACAGGAGCAGCAGATGGAGGAAATAATTTTATCGCTTCAAAAAATAGCTATTCGCCCCAGAGATAACCTAATACTCCAACCATTTGATCCTAATAATGCGATACGCTCTGGACTTCTACTATCTAATGTTATCCCTGAAATTAAGGATAAAATATCTGAACTGTCTGATAGTCTTAAATTTTTATACTCCCTTAAAGATAAACTTGATAAAGAAGAATTAAAACTAAGAGTCTCAAGAGCGCACCTGTGGGATGAAAAGCATAGGTTTGATATAATATATACTAAAGAATTAGAAAAGAAAAAAGAGCTTGAGCATTCCTCCTTAGAGATGTCAAATAAGATAAAGAAACTTGCCAAGGAAGCTAAAGATATAAAAGAACTTTTAGAAAAAATAATAGAAGAAAGACGTAATAATAAACTCCTCGACTCACCTGACCTCAGGTTTATTACAGAAAGACACCCACTTGCTAAAAATAAAGGTATAAGTTTTGGTAACACAAATATGATTAGGTACCCAATTGTTGGCAAAATAATAAAAAAATATGGGGAACCATCGGATAAAAATAATTCCCTTACTAAAGGGGTAACTATCAAATCCCTTCCTAAATCTAGTGTTGTATCACCTGCTGATGGGTTGGTCGTCTTTTCTGGACCTTTTAGAGGCTATGGAAATATCTTGATCATACAACATGATAAGAGATATCATACTCTAATCTCTGGTGTTGAAAAAATAATGTGCGATATTAACCAAATTGTTTTAGCGGGAGAGCCAGTAGCCTTTACGCCAGAAAATAAAGAAAGCAGCCTTTATATTGAATTAAGAAAAGATAGTAACCCAATTAACCCTTTGCCATGGCTTGCAAAGCAAACATAAAGAATTAATCATGAGAAATAAAATTAAACTATTAATTATTACACTCCTTGCAGTTTATACTTTTCCTGCATACGCTAAAAACTTTACCTCGGAAACTTACAACCAACTTGAGCTTTTCAGTAATGCTTTTGAAAAAATTAGGAAGGATTATGTAGAAAATGTCTCTGATAAAGAATTAATTGAGTCAGCAATAAATGGAATGCTAACTTCTCTTGATCCTCACTCAAGCTTCCTATCTTCTGATAGATTTGAAAATATGAAAGTTCAAACTAAAGGAGAGTTTGGGGGTCTTGGAATAGAAGTAACAATGGAAAGTGGTTTTGTAAAAGTTATATCGCCGATAGATGATACACCCGCGTTTGAAGCAGGTATTCAACCAAATGATTTCATCACTGCTATCAATGGTGAAACGGTTTTAGGCTTATCCCTTAGTGAAGCTGTAGAAATGATGCGTGGACCTATTGATACAGATATAACAATAACCATACGTAGAAATGGAAGAGAAAGTTTTGATATTACAATTACTAGGGCGATAATTAAAATTAGATCTGTCAGACATAGGATAGAAAATAATGTTGGATATATTAGAATTAGCTCTTTTAATGAACAAACTCAGGAAGGATTAGAGGAAGCTATTGCAAAAATCCAAAATGAGTTAACTACCAAAACAATTGGGTATGTAATTGACTTGCGGAATAATCCCGGTGGTCTTCTTGATACAGCTATATCAGTCACCGATACATTCCTTGAAAAAGGAGAAATAGTTTCAACAAGATCAAGAGATTCAAGTGACATTGATCGTAAAGCTGCGAAAAAGAAAGATTTGATAAATGGTCTCCCAATAGTTGTATTAATAAATGATGGCTCTGCGTCAGCATCTGAGATTGTTGCCGGTGCACTCCAGGACCATGGAAGGGCTATTATTCTTGGAACCAAATCATTTGGTAAAGGGTCGGTACAAACAATAGTTCCAATGCAAGAAAATAATGCAATGAGACTGACAACCGCGAGGTATTATACTCCCTCTGGCAGGTCAATACAGGGAACTGGAATAATACCGGATATAATTGTTGAGCAATCAAAAATTGAACGGTTACAAAGATCAGTCAATACAAGAAGTGAGTCTGCTCTTCGAGGAGCTCTAATTAATGATACAAACGATGATAATCTATCTGAAGAAAAAGAAGAGATAATTCGTAATACAAATGATATTGATGATTATCAACTAGCAAGGGCTCTAGATTTAATTCAAGGCTTATCTCTATACAAAAAAATATCAACTGATTAGGGAGGAATAAAATCTCTAAACTCTCTGATAAGCCCTATAGGCCTGCTGTTGGAATTATGCTTATAAATAAATATGGAAAAGTTTTTGTTGGTCAGAGGATTAATGAAAAACCAGCATCTTTTCAGATGCCCCAAGGTGGAATTGATGAAGACGAAGCTCCCGTTGAGGCTGCCCTTCGAGAGCTTGAGGAAGAAACAGGAATAAAGAATGTCAAAATAATTGCAGAGAGTAATAAATGGCTAAAATATGAAATACCAGATAGTTTCTCTAAAAAAAAATGGATGCGAGAATTTAAGGGACAAAAACAAAAATGGTTCCTTATGGAATTTATAGGAAAAGACCATGAAATAAATATTCACAAATATGAGCCAGAATTTTCAAACTGGAAATGGATCGAGCCATTCTTACTTCCAGAAATTATAGTAGAATTTAAAAGAAAACTATATGAAGAAGTTTTAGTACAATTCTCAAAACACCTAAACTAAATTGAATTAATCTATCAAACGAGCAAACTCTCTTAATGATTCTAATCTTGAAGTGGCACTTTTCTTAAATCCATCATCATTTGAAGAATCAATCTCTGATTGTAACTTTTCTTCTAATTCTGATAGTTTCTTTAGACTCACTTCATCTTTATCTAATATTTTATCTGCTAAGACTGTACATGAGGACTCATTTATCTCAGCAACACCTCCTTCTATAAAATAACTTTTCTCAAACTCATTATCCTTTGAAATTTTAAGAATCCCTGGTCTTAAATCAGAAATCATAGGCATATGCTTAGGGAGCACACCAAAATATCCTTCCTTACCAGGTACTACCACCATATTAACCTGGTCAGAAAACACCAATTTGGCAGGAGAAACGAGTTCAAACGTTAAATTATCCAATTTTCTAATCCCTACTTCAAGACTCAGTTAAGCTGCATCTGCCATTTTCTTACCTTTTTCTACAGCATCATTTATAGTACCAACCATATAGAATGCTTGTTCTGGCAAATGATCGTAATCCCCATCAATGATTCCCTTGAAACCTGCAACCGTATCTTCTAGGTTTACAAAAACTCCCGGGGAACCTGTAAAAACTTCCGCAACATGAAATGGCTGTGACAAGAAACGTTGGATTTTTCTAGCCCTTGCAACAACTAACTTATCTTCTTCAGATAGTTCATCCATTCCAAGAATTGCTATTATATCTTGAAGGCTTTTATAAGTTTGTAAAACTCTTTGGACCTCTCTCGCAACACCATAGTGTTCATCTCCCACTATTCTGGGATCAAGAGCTCTTGAAGTAGAATCTAACGGATCGACTGCAGGATAAATTCCTAACTCTGCAATTGACCGAGAGAGAACTGTTGTTGCATCAAGATGTGCAAAAGATGTAGCCGGCGCAGGGTCGGTTAGGTCATCAGCAGGAACATAAACTGCCTGAACAGATGTAATCGAACCCTTTTTCGTAGAAGTAATCCTTTCCTGAAGTGCTCCCATATCAGTAGAGAGTGTAGGTTGATAACCAACCGCTGAAGGTATTCTTCCCAATAGGGCAGATACTTCAGAACCAGCTTGCGTAAACCTAAAAATATTATCAACGAAAAGTAAAACATCTTTTCCCTCTTCATCCCTAAAATATTCTGCTTGAGTTAGTGCTGACAAAGCCACTCTAGCCCTGGCTCCAGGAGGTTCATTCATTTGACCAAAAACTAGTGATACTCTGCTTTCTCCTTTTAGATCAATTACACCAGAATCAATCATTTCATGATACAAATCATTTCCTTCTCTTGTTCTCTCACCAACACCAGCAAAAACAGAGTAACCTCCATGGCCTTTAGCAACATTATTTATTAATTCCTGTATGAGTACAGTTTTACCAACACCCGCACCACCAAATAAGCCTACTTTTCCCCCCTTTGTATATGGCTCCAAAAGATCAATAACTTTAATACCTGTTACAAGAATTTCTGTTTCTGTTGACTGATCTACAAAATCTGGAGCTGGGCGATGTATTGGTAAAAAATCACTTGCTTCAATTTTCCCCTGTTCATCTATTGGCTCACCAACAACGTTCATTATTCTTCCAAGAGTTTTTGGTCCTACAGGCATTTTTATTGGGGCCCCGGTATCAGTAACTTCCTGACCCCTGACAAGGCCCTCTGTAGCATCCATTGCTATGCATCTGACAGTACTTTCCCCAAGGTGCTGAGCAACTTCAAGGACTAATCTTTTCCCCATATTTTCAAGATGGAGCCCGTTCATAATGTTAGGAATATTTTTATCAAATTTCACATCTACAACTGCTCCAGTGACTTGAGTAATACTTCCTGTGTTATTTTTACCTGTCATTGATTAATTCCTTCACAAACTAAACATATTATTTCATTATTAAAATTTAAACAGCTTCTGCGCCAGATATTATTTCTATCAACTCAGTTGTTATTTGAGCTTGTCGCGTACGATTATATTTCAAAGTAAGTTTATCAATCATTTCACCTGCATTTCTTGTAGCGTTATCCATAGCTGTCATTCTAGCTCCCTGTTCAGAAGCACCATTCTCTAATAAGGATTTAAATATCTGAACTGCCAGATTCCTTGGAAGTAAGCTATCAAGAATTTCTTGCTCAGAAGGTTCATATTCATAACTTAAGTAATTACTATTACTTTCATCTTCTAAAACATCAGTTTTATATGGAATAGCTTGATGACAAGTGACCTCTTGTGTCATTGCAGAAATAAATTTCGCATAAATCAAATGGCAAAGATCAAACTGCCCATTATTAAATAACCCAATAACATTAGATGCAATTCCTTCTGCATCAGGGAAAGAAATACCTTTCCGACCAAAATCTTCAAAATGCTCCACAAACAAATGACCAAATTCTTGCTTAAGAGCTTCTTTTCCCTTACGCCCAATTGTAAATATTTTTACTTCTTTTTGATTTGAGATTAAATCATTAATCATTCGTCTTGCGGAACGAATGATGTTTGAGTTAAAGCCTCCACATAGCCCTCTGTTTGCTGTCATTACTAATATTAGATGAATATTATCTTTTCCGTTACCAGAAAGCATTGGAAGATTACTGGCATTTGGGTCGATTGATAAAGCAATCTTTTGCAAAATTTTCGACATTCTATCAGCATAAGGTCTTGCTTCCTCAACTAAATTTTGTGCACGACGTAATTTAGAAGCCGCTACCATTTTCATAGCAGAAGTAATCTTTTTAGTAGACTGAACTGAGGTTATTCTCAGTTTAAGATCTTTTAGATTTGCCATTAAAAAAAATTTCCTCTCGGCTTAGGTAATAACAAGAATTCTATTTAAATACTTTGACAAATTCATCTAGAAAGTCTTTAAGCTCTTCCTCTATTTCCTCATTTAATGATTTTTCAGTTCTTATTTTAATAAAAATCTCCGGTTTTTTATCTTTAATTGATTGAATCAGTGACTTTTCAAATTTTTGAACATCTTTTACTGAAATTGAATCAAGATAACCTTCTGTTCCTGCGTAAATTGAAACTACTTGTTCTTCAGTTGGCATTGGTGAATATTGGTCTTGTTTTAGAAGCTCGGTTAGTCGCTCACCCCTTGCTAGAAGTTTCTGCGTTGCAGGATCTAAATCTGAAGCAAATTGAGCAAAAGCTGCCATTTCTCTATATTGTGCTAAATCTAGTTTTATGCCACCTGAAACCTGCTTCATTGCTTTTACTTGTGCTGCTGAACCAACCCTTGATACAGACAACCCTACATTTACAGCAGGTCTTATACCTTGATAAAATAGATCTGTTTCAAGAAAAATCTGACCATCTGTAATTGAAATAACATTAGTGGGTATATATGCAGATACATCATTTGCCTGAGTTTCAACTACTGGCAATGCAGTAAGAGAACCTGATCCATTTTCTTTGTTAAGTTTGGCAGCCCTTTCAAGCAACCGAGAATGTAAGTAGAATACATCTCCAGGAAAGGCTTCCCTTCCTGGAGGTCGACGAAGTAAAAGAGACATTTGACGATAAGCTACCGCCTGTTTTGTTAAATCATCATAAAATATAACAGCATGCTTTCCATTGTCTCTGAACCACTCACCAATTGTACAACCTGCATAAGGTGCTAAAAACTGCATCGGCGCAGGATCAGAAGCAGTAGCAGCAACTATACAAGTATACTCAAGTGCCCCGTAATCTGACAAAGTTTTAACTACTTGAGCTACATTCGATCTTTTTTGGCCAATTGCAACATAAACGCAATAAAGCTTCTCACTTTCATCCTTAGCTTCTTGGTTAATGTTTTTTTGATTAATAATTGTATCTAGAATAACTGCAGTTTTACCTGTTTGCCTATCTCCAATAATCAATTCTCTTTGACCTCTTCCCACTGGAATTAGCGAGTCAATTGCTTTTAAACCTGTTTGGACCGGCTCGTGGACAGAAGTTCGAGGTATAATTCCCGGAGCCTTAATTTCTGCTAATCTCTTTTCTGTCGATTTGATTTCACCCTTACCGTCTATAGGATTCCCTAGGGCATCAACTACTCTTCCCAACAGTCCCATACCAACAGGAACATCAACTATATCACCTGTTCTTTTAACAACATCCCCTTCTTTAATTCCACTGTCATCACCAAAGATCACAATACCTACATTATCATTTTCTAAATTCAGAGCCATGCCCTTGACTCCCCCAGGCATCTCTACCATTTCTCCAGCCTGAACCTTATCAAGGCCATAGACACGGGCTATACCATCACCAACTGATAAAACTTGACCAACTTCTGATGCTTCCGATGCATTATCAAAGTTAGAAATTTGTTCCTTTAATATTGAGGAAATCTCTGCAGCACGAATATCCATTTATGCATTTCCTTTCATGGATAAGCCAAGACGTTTTATCTTGGATTTTACTGAACTATCAAACATTCTAGACCCCATACTCACTGTCAAACCACCTAACATATCAGGATCAGTATTAGTAATCATATCAATCTTTGAGCCAAGGCACTTTTCAAGTGTCTCTATCAATAACTGTTGTTGAATTTCGGTTAAATTAATGGCTGATGTTACCACAACGGTTAACTGACCATTTCTTGAAGCGTAAATATTTTCGAAGGAGTTAATTATCTCTGGCAAAGCAAAAAGTCTTCTATTTTGGGCCAAAAGACCTAGGAAATTTTTTAGAGTTTTTGATAATTCATAATTTTTTGCCACAGCTAGAACACCATTAGCTTGATCATCCCTCCCAAAAACAGGGTTTTTTATTAGCTTTACGAAATCTTTACTCTTATCTATCACGTTTTTGAGTACTAGCAATTCTTCTGATACCTTATCGACAATATTGGAGTCTTCAGCTAATTCATACAATGCAAGTGCATACCTTCCTGCAAACCCACTATAATACGATACATCAGACATTTTTCCCCCTAAGTCTTATCCGTATATTCATATGCTCAAAAAAATAAAAAACAACCATTAATTCATCAACAAAATACTTAAGAACGGGGTCCTAGCATAAGAAAGTTTAAGTTGCAACATACCTAAAAATTATGATTAATAAAATGAATAAGGGTCAACATCAACCTGAACCCTAATCAGATTAGTTTTATTAGTTAAATCAATCCACCTCTTTACAAATGGCTGTAAAAGTAAATTCTTAGGCCCTTTAACTAGAAAGCGGTATCTATACTTCCCTCTGAGCCTGGTCATAACTGCTGGAGCAGGCCCAAAAATTTGAATATTATCATTTTTTGGCTTTGTTTTGTTCATCACCTCGGTAAACTTTATGACCTCCTTCTCTTCTGTCCCAGATATTATTATAGAAATTAACCTACCAAAAGGTGGCATTTTAAGCTCTCTTCGAAAATCTATTTCCTTATTGAGGAATAAATCATTTTGATTCTCAGATAATGCCTGGAATATGTGATTTGAACATTCGTGTGATTGAAGTATAACCTTACCGGCCTTGTCTCCTCTACCTGCTCTTCCTGAGACTTGGTACATCATCTGATAAACTTTTTCACTACCTCTCAAATCCCATACAGATAGACCCATATCTGCATCAATAATACCAACTAAAGTTAAATTCGGGAAATGATGACCCTTAGCTAATAGCTGAGTACCAATGATTATATCTATTTCTTTTTTTTCAATAGAGGATATGAAATTAGATAAGTTCTTTTGATCATCAAAATAATCACTTGCAATCAGACCTACTCTAGCCTTTGGCCACCTTTTTGTTACATCCTCATAAACTCTCTCAATACCCGGACCAAAGGATATAAAACCATCTTCCTTGAGACAGGAGGGACATTTATGAGGATGTTTTCTTTTAAATCCACAGTGATGACACTGGAGGCTAGAGTCTGACCTATGCTCTACCAACCATGCGCTGCAACTTGGACAACTTAGTTTGAAACCACAATTCTTACATATAGAAATGGGAGCGTAACCCCTTCGATTTAAGAATAGAAAAACTTGCTCCTTATTATCCAAATTAGAGGAAACTGCTTTAATAAGAGGCTCTGATAGCCATGTCCTACCCCAAGCTTGTTGATTTGGTGGATTCGATAGTAAATCAACAATTTGAATTCTTGGCATTAATGCTTCGCCAAACCTATTCTTAATTGAAAAATATTTATACCTTCCTTCTCTAACATTCATAACTGTCTCGATTGAAGGAGTAGCCGAAACCAAAACTATTGGTATATTTTCTTCTTTTGCCCTTACAACTGCCATATCTCTGGCGTGATAGATTAATCTCTCCTCTTGTTTAAAACTGTTATCATGTTCCTCGTCGACTACTACCAAGCCAAGATTCTTGAATGGTAAAAATAGCGCTGATCTAGCACCCACTACAACATTTGTTTCACCTTTGATAATTTTTTTCCAAACGTTGGATCGAATTCTCTTACTTATGCTAGAATGCCAGATATGAGGCAAGAAACCAAACTTGCTTTGAAAGCGGCCTAGCCATTGTGTTGTAATTGAGATTTCAGGCACCAATACTAGAACCTGTAAATTTTTCTTGAGGGCAACTAATATTTGTTCAAAATATACCTCTGTTTTCCCAGAGCCTGTGACTCCCTCGAGCAATGCAACATCAAAACCCTTACCAATCATTTTACGTAAATCAATTGCAGCCTTTTCTTGCTCTTGATTAAGTTTTAATTCTGAGACACTGAGATTCTTTTTTACAAAACCTAAATCAATTTCTTTTGTGACAGGGATCAATATATTTTTTTTTATTAAACCATTTAAAACTGCAGAAGAAGACTTGGACAATTCAAGTATTTCACTCTTCAACAATACCTCTTCACCTTTCATTAAGTCTATTATTTTTTTTCTCTGATCCGTAACTTTAATTTTATTAAGATTCTTGGGTGATAATTTATAAGCTTTTACATTGTAATTCTTATCTGAAAAATCTTTGATAGTTGCATTAACTATTAATCCCTTAGACTGAACCGTATACTCTGACATCCAATCAATAAATGAAATATTTTCTGGACTTATCAAATAACCTTCTTTCTTATTTCGGACGGACCGTAATTTATCTTTACTTATTTTATTTAATCCTTGGCCCCATACAATTCCAAGTTTATAGCTTGACCTAAATGGAACCTCTACGATATTTCCAGGTACTACTTCGACTCCATTGGGAACTGTATAATCATAAGTGCCGCCTATCGGCATTGATAAAACTACTGATATCTGATCACCAGATTTGAATTTCATTGAGTTTCTTTATTTTATTTCTAGGAAAGAATGGACACTTTTTTAAAAGACTTAACCGATTAATAATATTATATTATAGATAAACATCATACGATATAAAGCCTTTAAAAGGAGCTAATAATGAAGATTTTTCTTGATACTGCGGATATAAATGAGATTAATGAACTTTCAGAAAGTGGTTTAATTGATGGAGTTACAACTAACCCTTCTTTAGCATCCAAATCAGATAAGAGCTTTATTGATCTGATAAAAGAAATTTCCTCAGTCATACAGGGCCCTATAAGCGCTGAAGTAACTGCAGAAAATCTAACGCAAATGATTAAAGAAGCAGATAAACTTAGAAAAATTGCAGATAATATTGCGATCAAAGTTCCTTTGACTGTTGATGGACTAAAATGCTGTAAAAAATTGTCAAATGATGGAACAATGGTAAATGTAACACTATGTTTTTCTGCTAATCAAGCTCTGCTAGCAGCAAAATGTGGGGCAACTTTTATTTCGCCTTTTGTTGGGAGATTAGATGATATCGGTATTGACGGAATAGATTTAATTTCAGACATTCTTGATATTTATGATAATTATGGATTCGAAACACAGGTTTTAGCAGCCTCTATTCGTCATCCCCTTCATGTCCTCCAAGTCGCAAAAGTTGGTGCAGATGTGGCTACCTTGCCTCCTAAAATAATAAAGCAACTATATGATCACCCATTGACAAACAAAGGGCTTGAATCTTTTTTAAGTGATTGGAAAAAATCAGGAAAAAAAATAACATGATCCTCCTGTAATATTTAAATGATCAAAGCATAAAAAAAATTATGTCAATTAAAGGAAAGCTTAACTCTGAACTTGACCTAACTGAAGCTGATGTACAAACGAAAATTGTCCTATGGATGAAGTGGCTGAAAAATGAGAAAAGTGTTTCAAGAAATACTTACTCATCTTACTATAGAGATTTAAAATTCTTTATTATATTTATTTCAAGCCATTTGGGTAAAATAATATCTAAAGGTGATTTACAAGAACTAAACCAAATAGATTTTAGAAGCTATCTATCACATAGAACATCTAATGGCTTATCGAGAAACTCATTGAGAAGAACCATTAGTACTTTAAAAAACTTTTTTAATTATCTAGAATTAAAACATAATATAATTAACAACTCAGTAAAACTTATTGAGACTCAGAAAACACCCTTAAGCATTCCAAGATCAATTACCTCTGATGAAATCTTTAAAATGATAGATCAGGTTAATGAATTTCATACTGAAGATTGGTTAGTAAAAAGAGACAAGGCTGTACTATTATTACTTTATGGCTGTGGCTTGAGAATAAATGAGGCCTTACAATTAAATCTCTCTGACTTTGAAAATATATCACCTGACTCTGGAATTATAAAAATTATAGGAAAAGGTAAGAAGGAAAGGATTGTTCCAATTCTCGAACGTGTATCAGTTTCAATAAATGATTACTTGGAGTCTTGTCCTTTCTCAGTTTCATCTAGCTCACCCCTATTCCTAGGAAAAAGAGGGAAACGACTAAGCCCCAGAATCATCCAACGGATTCTTGAAAAAATTAGAAGTTCATTAGACTATGACCCTAAACTCACACCACACTCACTAAGACATAGCTTTGCAACTCATATTCTGGAAAATGGAGGGGACCTAAGAACTATTCAAGAACTTTTGGGTCATTCCTCTTTATCAACAACACAGAAATATACGCATGTAGATGAAAAAAAGATAAAAAAAATATTTGATAAGTCTCATCCTCGATCAAAAAGAGAATAATTCTAAAAAAATTATATTTATTCCCCGGAATTTGGAATTCTAACCTTTTGTAATTTCTTCCTCTCAAAAGAAAAAGCTTTTGAGGTTTGTTTCTTAAAGACCATAACGCCTTTTTTGCGCATTTTAAAAACTAAAAGCAAGCCACCAATAAACCCAAAAATATGTGCAAGGAAAGCGACGCCAGAGTCACCTGAAGAATTCCCAGCTTGGCTTATTAATTGACCAATAAACCAAAAACTAAGCACAAACCAAGCAGGTACATTTATTATCGTAATAAAAAATAATAACCATACTAGAACCTTAACATTTGCATAAGGGTAAAGAATTAGATAAGCCCCAAGTACGCCTGATACTGCACCAGATGCACCAATCATGGGGACTGAAGAACCTGGATCAGAGATACTTTGACCAAAAGCGGCAATTGCACCGCATAATAGATAAAAAATTAAGAATCTTGTCTTACCCATTGCAGACTCAACATTATCTCCAAAAATCCATAGATAAAGCATATTACTCCCAAGGTGCATCCACCCTCCATGAAGAAACATTGATGTAAAGATAGTCATCCATGCAGGAACTGGGGTAATCATGGGATTAATTTCAGAAAAATTTCCTACACCAAATAAATGTGCAGGAATTATACCATACGAAAAAATAGTGATTTGTGATTCTGCCTGAGTTAGCTGACTCTGCCAAATAAAAGTTAAAACACAAATAATTATCAAAGCCCAAGTAATAATTGGGGTCTGAGAATTGGGGTTATCATCCTTTAAGGGTAAAAACATTCTCTAAACTCTTAATATTTATCAATTAATAAATTTGTCTCAGTTTTTTATATTATACTATCTGACTCCCTAACCATATCAATTAATGATGCCTTTAAAAGAAAACTCTTTTGCAAATTTTTATTTGAAGATATACGCTTTAAGTTATCATATTTATCTTCTGATTTGTTTGATTCACCTGACTGAAGCGTTTTTTTATTTTCGATAGACTGAGCCTGAACGTATTTTTTAGCCAACGGTCTTCTTTGTCTATCATAGAGACTTAATATCTTATCAAAATCTAATGAACTGTTATTCCATAATTTTGATATTTTTTCAGCAATATTTAAGCCATCGTGAATCCCTGAGTTCATACCCATCCCGCCAAGGGGGTTGTTAACATGAGCTGCATCCCCTGCAAGAATTACCCTGCCTTTAGTAAATTTATTAGCGACTCTTTGATGAACAGAATATAGATTCTTATCAACTACATCAATTTTATCAATGTATGGGAAGCATGATTTTATCTGATTATTTACATAACCATCTGATATAACTTCTCTCTCAGAAATATCCTGCGTAACAGGAAAAAGATTCCTCCACATACCTGAGCCTTTCGGCCCAGGAATCTTAAACACTGAGCACCAAGTTTCCTTACCGGAAAGATAATTTCTATATCTATAATTATCTGCCTTCTCATAATCAAAATATGAAGCAAGTATTAAAAACCTTTCCTCCCAGGTAAAACCTGGAAAATCTATTCCTTGTGATTTTCTTATATAAGATTTACCTCCATCACAACCTATTAAAAATCTTCCACATATTTTCTTAACTTCATTATTAGGTAAATCTATAGTAACCTCTACCATCTCTTCTTTATTATCAACTTTGCTGACTATGTGCTCACGGAGTAAAGTAAAATTTGAGTATTTTCTTGCTTCATTAAGAGCTATTTCAACTGTCTTATGCTGCTCTAATTGAATAGCATAAGGATGGTTGGTTTCATCCTCTAAAAGACTAAAGTCAAATTCTGCAAATACCTCGTTATTATCTAAATTCCTATATTGAAAATACTGTGCCTTAAGCCCAGCCTCGAGTATTTGGGAAGATAAACCAACTTTATCAAGCAAGTCTAAAGTTGAAGAATGTGTAGTGGCGGCTCTATGGCCAGTTGGGGTATTGGGGAGAGATTCAAGTAATACTACTGGGACACCCAACTGGCTTAACCTGAGAGCTGTAATTGAACCAACAGGACCAGCACCGACAACTATAACTTGCTCTGAACTAGACATCTCTTACCTTGAATTTAAATTTATAAAACATCATCACTATTTCTGAGAAGATCTTGCGGAAACTCAGGGTACATAGTGTTTTTGGTATTATTATCATAACCAGAATTTAAGCCAAGCACACCAGGGTTTAAAATAAAATTAGGGTCAAGGGATAATTTTATAACCTTCAAAGTAGACCTGGCAGCTGATGATAATTGATTCTCAAAATTATAAATCCTACCAATCTCACAACGCGATGCTCCAAAGGTATCCCACAAACCCGCAAGATCCCTTAGAAGCATATTAACTACTTGCACTATATCTTCATCAGTGCCTTTAGAGTTATTAGAGGATGGCCACCATATTCTAGCCTCAATAAAAAATGAACTATTGAACGATGATGTAAGGTAGGAAAATAATAAATCATTTTTTTCAATTATTTTAGAGTGACGAATAAAATATTCATCTGTAATTGCAGAGATCTCCAATGCGCGAGAAATTGGGAATAAAGAATTTGTATAATTAGAACTTAGATATTTATCTTCAATCCCAAGCGGGGCAAAAGGTATCTTATCAAAGTTATTTTTTAAACTATTTTCAATCTCATTGGCCATATATGGCTGGCATAACCTTAGTAACTCAGAGTATATTCTTTGGGTCTCTTCCTTGGTTGAGCATTCAATCATTATATTAAGGTAGTAATAGGATTTAGAGGATGCCCTTACTCCATCAATTAACCCTTTTGGGGATGAACTCGCCAAAAACAAACTATTATTTCTAAGCTGCTCTGGCCTCTTAATAGTCTGTCTAAAAAATTGAGAGTTATTAAATATATCAACCCCCCAATGCTCTAACTTAATATTATTTTTTGAAATCTCAGTTTGAGCTAGAACAAGGTCTTCAATTCTCTCAAAAGCAAATGAAAAATATTTCTTAATATTCTTCTTATGAACAATCTTAAGGGTAACTCTTGCCTTAATTCCCAGAGAACCAGAATCTCCAATAAATAAACCAGTTAAATCTGGTCCAAATTCTCTTGAAAAAGGAATCCTTCCATCTGCTGCTGAGGAACCTGTTTCAAGAATTGATCCGTCTGCTAGGATAACATCCATACCTAGTATATTATTAGACAGTGTTCCATAGTAAGAATAGCCAGACAAAAGTTCGTTATCACTTACACTTCCTCCAACCGTACCAACAATCCCATCCCCATAACCCGAACAAGTAGTTTTAAAACCAAGTGTATCAAGTTCATTAAATAATTTCTCCCAAGAACATCCAGCTTGAACAGTTATATACATATCTTCTTGATTTATTTCTTCAATCTGATTAAGCGATCGCAAATCGATCATCACATAATCAAGTGAGTCAATAGAAAGCCCTCCAGAAACTGAAATGCCAGCACCCCTAGCTAATAAAGGAATCTTATATGATGAAATAATTTGTACAATATAACTTAATTGATCAACTGTCTTTGGCGCAAGTATACAAAACGGATAACCAGATATTTTATCTTTAAGATCAACTAATAATTCTATAATTTTATTTTTATCTGTAATAACACCATCGTCATATAGAACACTCTTAAGTCTATTATTTAAATCTTGTTTCATCTATACCCTTCCCTCTAAAACTGACATATAATGAATTCTCTAACAGAAAATTACTAGTAAAAATGATAAAAAATAAATTCATAATATTGACCTTATTATTCATGATTTCATGGACTAAAACCCTTTTTGGTGCAGATAATATTATTATACCTGAAGGATCATCAGAAATTATTGAAAAAAGAGGGACGGTAGCTTCAAATTTTATTGTTACAACTGCAAACCCTTATGCCACTAATGTGGGTTACGACATAATTAGAAGAGGAGGAAATGCATTAGATGCTGCAATAGCTAGTCAATTAATCCTCAATCTAGTTGAACCTCAATCCTCTGGAATTGGGGGTGGAGCATTTATAATGTTTTGGGATAATAAAAATAAAATACTTCACTCATATGACGGAAGGGAGACAGCCCCAGATTCCGCAAATCCATATTTATTTATAGACGAGAAGGGAGAGATAATAAGAAGAAGCTCGGCAATAATAGGTGGTAAATCAGTAGGCGTTCCAGGACTGATACGAGTTCTAGAATTGGCTCATAATAAACATGGTAAGATGCAATGGAGCGAATTATTTAAACCAGCCATAAATCTCTCTAGTAAAGGTTTTAAATTATCTCCAAGATTATTTAAATTACTAAAAAACAATAAAATTCTTCCAAGACTGAAAGATTCTTCAAGTTATTTTTATCAACCTGATGGACAGCCATTTCCTATTGGAACAACTATTATTAACAAACCATTTGCAAAAACTTTATCCAAAATATCTAAACATGGCTCTAAAGAATTTTATATTGGCAGTTTAGCAAAAGAAATTGTAGAAAAAGTAAAAACATCAGCAGTAAACCCAGGCTTGATAAGTATTGATGATTTAAAATCATATCAAGCTATCTCTCGAAAACCCATTTGTGGAAAATACTTTAAATACACTGTATGTGGACCTCCGCCACCTTCTTCAGGAGGTATCGGCGTTATTCAAATGTTGGGCATTCTAGAAAATTTTAATCTTAATAGAACTGATCCTTGGTCTTTAGAAGCTTTAAAAGTATTTATCGAAGCAACTAGATTAATGTTTGCTGATAGAGAATTATATATTGCCGATCCAGATTTCTTCTTAACACCCGCAAAACAATTAGTGAGTAGGGAATACCTCCAAAAAAGGGCCAAGCTCATACAAAATGATTCGATCTTGAAAGATGTATCCCCAGGAAAATTCAGAGGATACCCTCTTAAGAGTTTATCGAAAGGAAATAGTTTAGAATTACAATCAACAACACATATATCAATTATCGACAATGAGGGAAACGCTGTTTCAATGACTAGCTCCATAGAGGCTGCATTTGGCTCTCATTTGATGGTAAGAGGTTTTTTCTTGAATAACCAATTAACAGATTTTTCATACAAACCCATCAAAGAAGGGAAAATAGTAGCCAACCAAGTTGAAAGTGGGAAAAGGCCTAGAAGCTCGATGGCGCCCATTATAATTTTGGATGAAAGTAATGAAGTCATTGCACTAACTGGTTCTGCAGGTGGACCTTCTATAATCCCCTTAGTAACAAAATCAATAATTGGTCTACTAGACTGGAGTCTATCACCACAAGATGCCATTAATCTTCCAAATGTACTATCCTTTGGATCAACAGTTTTTTTAGAAAAGGGCACCAACTTAGAAAAAAAGAAGGCTAAGCTTTTAGAAATGGGTTACAAAGTAAGGTCAATAAATTTTGCCAGTGGTTTGCATGCAATCTATAAGAAAGATGGCAAGCTTTTTGGGGGGGCTGACCCACGAAGAGAAGGTAAAGTTCGAGGTGATTAATTAATCAAGAGTTATTAATCCTCGAAATTACTTCTACAAGGTGCCCATCAGGGTCATAAACGATAAAATTATACATTATCACATTTTCTGATAAATCGTTATTTTCCACTCTCTGAATGCGCCTATAAAATCTTGCGCCAAATTCGTCCATTCTGTTGTATAAAAAATTTATATCTTCGGTGTTTATAACTAAAACAAAGTCTCCTACGCCTAAACCCATTAAGTTACCTCTAGCGTTTGCCAGAGGGGGTTTTTCATATGCTAGTAAAGCTATATTTGTACCTTCTTTAGAGGCATCACTCATAATTACATAGAGTTCACTCTTTGGGTCTGAGGTTAATGGATATTTTTCATGAGCTATACTATTTCTACCATCTGCAAGAGAGGAATTTTTCTGATATGAAATAGAGAACCCTAATCTTTGATAAAAATCTACCGATCTTTGAATATTATCGACAAGAAGCGTTATCTGAGATAGTTTAGCATCCTGGCTATATGCATATTTACCATCAAAAAGAAATAACAGAGAAATCAGTATCCCAATAATAAAATGAATACTACAGGCCCTACTTCTCTTAAAAAAAACCATACGCATAAAAAGACTAACCCCTTAATTAGACGCTCACATTAAAGATAATTAAAAATGCAAAAAAATAAAATTTATAAGACTGTAGAACTCTTATCAGATTATAAAAGTATTGCACCTTTAAATGAGAAAGATGACACAGATTCTCAAGAGAGTCTTCTTAAAACTGGCATCAGTTATGCGATGGGAGGGTCTATCATTGAAAGTGGTTCATATATTAGATCTTCAATAAACAGTAACCCCCACTTATCTATCTCACACTTCAATCTGGGTAAATTGTTCTTAAAAAGAAATAATCTAAGAAATGCAATTGTATCATTAGAAAACTCACTAATGCTTAGCCCTGGGAATACGGAGATATTAGTTTTCTTGGCAGAAACTCATGAGAAATTTGGCAATATTCAAGTTGCAAAAGAGTATTTCTTGAAGATCTCAAAAAAAAACCCAAGATTATTTGAGCCATATTTAGGACTGGCAAGAATACTTGCAAAACAGAAAAGGTGGGATGATTCCATCAATTTTCTTAGAAAAGCAAAAAGAATTGCCCCCATGGAGAAAGTTGTTTTTTATGATGGTGGTATTATTTTTCTTGAACAAAATGACATTGACACTGCACTTGTTTACTTTCTCAGAGCCTATAAACTTGACCCTGACGACGAAAGGATTAGTCAAATGTTAAATAAGTTTAAAAGAATTAAGAAAAAATAAATTCACTGTTTTCTTCTGATCTTATCTATCATAGCTGCAAATCCATTTCGTCTATTTACACTTAACCTATCTTGAAGACCAAGTTCTTCCAAGTGTGAGACTTCATTAATATCACTAAGTTCAGTAATTTTTTTTCCTGTATAGATTGTTGCAAGAACAAAAATTAATCCTTTAACTATCGAAGAGTCACTATCTGCAGCAAATGCAAATCTATCATTAAAAGATTTAAAGTTACCTTTAATCATCCAAACTTGGCTCATACACCCTTCAACTTTATACTGATCGGTCTTTATAAAATCTGGTAAGATTGGTAATTTTTGCCCCAGCTCAATGATATAGCTATATCTATCTTCAAAATCATTAAGCATATTGAAGTTAGAAACTAAATCATCGAATGAAATAGAAGGATATATATACTCAATATCTTTTATTAGATTTTTATTCATTATAATATCTTTGGCCTATAAGTCCTGATTAAACTGCAATTTAGCTAATTTAGAATATAAATTATTTTCTCTCAATAAACTTTGGTGACTTCCAATGCCATCTAATGACCCCATATCCAATACCAAAATTCTATCTGTATTTATAACTGTAGAAAGTCTATGAGCAATAACAATTGTAGTTCTGTTTTTCATTACGCTTGATAATGCAGTTTGGACTAGTTTTTCGTTCTCTGAGTCTAATGCACTAGTGGCTTCATCAAGAAGCAATATAGAAGGATTTCTTAAAATTGCACGAGCTATTGAGATTCTCTGTTTCTGCCCCCCTGACAAACGAACACCTTTCTCTCCTAGAAAAGTATTAAATCCATCTGGCATTTTTTCAATAAAGCCAGTAGCCATTGCAGATGATGCAGCCTTAATAACCTCCTCATCAGTTGCTTCTGGGTTACCATATCTTATATTATCCAAGGCACTTGTTGAAAAAATAACAGGATCTTGTGAAACCAGCCCTATTCGTGATCTAAAATCACTAATTTTGCTTTCTCTTATATTCACATCATTAATCTTAATTTCTCCTTCTATGGGGTCATAGAATCTTAATAATAATTTAAAAATAGATGTTTTTCCTGCACCAGATGGACCAACTAAGGCTACTTTCTCCCCAGGATTAATTGTAAATGTTAATTTATTAATTACTGAGGTATTTGGCCTTGAAGGATAGGAAAAAGATACTAATTTAAACTCAACCTTTGAAGGTTCCTGATGGGGAATCATTTTAGAAAACTTTGGTGAAACAATTTCTGGATTTACCTCTAAAAGTTCAATAAGCCTCTCTGCAGCACCCGCCCCTCTCTGTAACTCACCAAATACCTCTGTTAGAGCTCCAACTGCCCCGGCAACGATTACTGCATAAAAAACAAAAGAAGTTAAAGAGCCAGGAGTCATTCTTTGATTAATTACATCAATACTCCCTGCCCACAAAATTAAAGAAATTGAACCAAAAACTAAAAAAATGACTACCGAACCAAGAATTGCACGAGCAGCAATTCTTTTTAGTGATGTGGCGAATGCATTTTCAACTTCTCTTTTAAAATTATCTCTATCTATTTTTTCATGGCTATAGGATTGAACTGTTTCAATTGCATTTATACTTTCTTCAGCATACGCACCTATATCAGCAATTCTATCTTGACTAGCCCTAGATAATCTCCTCACCTTTCGTCCATAAAATTTAATTGGAATAATAACAGCGGGAATTACCAGAGATGCCAATATACTAAGCTTTGGACTTGTAAAAAACAAAAGTACTAAACCACCGATAAGTGTAATAAAATTACGCAATGCAATTGATAGTGATGAGCCTATTATACTTTGTAAAACTGATGTATCGGCAGTGATTCTTGTTAGAACTTCTCCAGTTTTTGTTTCTTCAAAAAAAATAGGACTTAGCATTAGAACTCGTGAATAAACTGCTATGCGAATATCAGCAACAACCCTTTCCCCAACCCAAGAAATAAAATAAAACCTGAAATATGTTCCTATGGAAATTATAACAACAAGAAAAAGTAAAAATATAATTCCAAAATTTAAGAGCTCAGTATTGCGCTGAACTAGTCCACCATCAATAAGATACTTTACACCTACTCCAACCGAAAGAGTTGCTGATGAAGTAATAATTAAAGATATAAACGCATATATAATGTTTAATTTATAAGGCTTTAAAAATGGAAAAATCTTTATTATAGACCCAGTTTTCTTAGCTTTTACTCTAGATCTTAATTCATTACCAATTTGATTGCTTGTTTTCATTAATCTTCTCTTAATATATATTAGCACTTATATTAACTAATCTTTTCTTATTTTGTCGACTATTGTAAGATTACACAAAACAGAACAGGATAGTTAATATGGACATGTCTGGTTGTTATGAGATAGAAGCCCCTAACAATATTGTTTGGAAAGCACTTAATGACATTAGTATACTAAAATTATGCATACCTGGGTGCGAAGAAATAAAAAAAAACTCAGAAACTGAACTTGAAGCAACTGTAGTTGCTAAAGTTGGCCCAGTTAAGGCAAAATTTAAAGGAATTGTAAAGCTATCAAACATAAAACCAAACGAAAGTTATACCATTTCAGGTGAAGGGAAAGGGGGAGCGGCTGGTTTTGCTAAGGGAGAAGCAAATGTTGAATTACGTCCCTCGCCTAAAGGCACTTTGCTTAATTATACAGTAAGAGCCAATGTTGGTGGTAAATTAGCTCAAATTGGCGGAAGGTTAATTGACTCAACTGCAAAAAAGCTTGCTGACCAATTTTTTTTAAACTTGGCTGATAACCTGTCAGGAAATACAGATAATAAAACTATCAACAAAAATAAATATAAATATAAATTTTTTGAGAGATTAGTTATGGTTTTTACTCAAATACCCTCACTTTTAATTAATTTAATTGATAAAATAAGAAAATTGTTTAAAAATTGAAGCTATTCAATTGATAACATAAACCTTAAGTTGATTGGTAAAAAGATGCAAATTAGTCTTGTTGTTAATAATAAATTGGAAAGTGTAGACGTTGAACCTAGAACACTTCTAGTAGACCTATTAAGAGAGAAACTAGGATTAACAGGAACACATGTTGGCTGTGATACATCCCAGTGCGGTGCTTGTACTGTTCATCTCAATAGTGAAGCAATCAAATCATGTACTATACTTGCGGCACAAGCAGCTGATCAAAAAATAACAACGATTGAAGGTGTAGCCAATCAGGATGGCTCTCTGCACCCAATTCAAGAATCTTTTAGAAATAACCATGGCTTACAATGTGGGTTTTGTACCCCTGGAATGATAATGACTTCTTTAAAAATAATTGAAAAATATAAAGAAAAAAAAGTTAATGAGGAAATAATAAGACATGAATTAGAAGGTAACTTTTGTAGATGTACAGGATACCAGAGCATTGTAGACTCAATATCTGACTACCTAGAAAATTCTAGTGAGAAACTATAATGTATAATTTTAATTATAAAAAACCTTCATCTATATCAGAGGCCAAGTCAATTTTTTCCTCATGTGATGATGCTAGTTACATTGCAGGAGGGATGACTCTCATACCTACATTAAAACAAAGACTAGCTATGCCCTCTGATTTAATTGATCTATCTTCAATTTCAGAATTAAAATCAATTAAAGTTGAAGAAGAATGCATTACTGTTGGTGCAATGTGTAGTCATAAACAAATAAGTGAATCTGATAAAATTAGAACTGCTTTACCTGCACTTTCCAATTTAGCCAGCATGATAGGCGATCCTCAGGTTAGAAACCGTGGTACGATTGGTGGGTCAGTAGCGAATAGTGACCCTTCTGCTGATTATCCAGCGGCATTACTTAGTTTAAATGCAAAAATATATACGTCTGAAAGGACAATTGATGTTGAAGATTTTTTTATAGGACTCTTTGAAACAACACTTAATGAAGGGGAGATAGTGACAAAAATATCCTTCCCGATATGTGAAAAAGCTTCATATAAAAAATTCCCAAACCCTGCTTCTGGATACGCGGTAGTTGGAGCTTTTCTGTCAATGAAGAATGATATTATTAGGGTTGCTATAACTGGTGCAGGGCCAAAAGTATTTAGAATTAAACAAATGGAAGAAAAACTTTCGAAAAGTTTTTCTACGGACTCCATCAAGGACATAGTAGTGTCACATGATGACCTAAATTCTGATTTACATGCTTCTTCTGAATACAGATCACACTTAATTAACGTCATGGTAAATAGAGCAGTTCTTGAGCTTACATAATTCAATCAACAAAGTGGATTAAATATTGAGAATTATTTCAATCTTAAAGGAAATGTGGGGGCTCCCACTTCTAATTTTCTTAATTTGCATGATTGGTCAAGTTTTATCTAACTTTGATCAGTCATTATTTGCCTATGCAATACCTGGGATTATGAAAACCTTTGATATTGGGTTAGAGACAATTGGTAGTATATTATCTTTATCATTTATTTTTGCCGCTATTGTCACAGTTACTATTGGGATTGCAGCGGATCGTTTTGGAAGAAGAAAACTTTTTATATTTTGCTTAGCAAGTTCTGCTTTATTAGTTGGTCTGCATGCTCTAGCTCCCTCAATATTAAGCCTTACAATGTTTAGAGCATGTGCATTTGGTCTAAGTGCTGGGATCCTTCCATTAGCTCAGGCTTATACAGCTGAAGCTGCACCAGCAAGAATAAGGGGTTTTATGACTGGCATGCTACAATGTGGTTATGCAATAGGCTGGTTCTTAGCAGCACTCATAGGGGCGCCAATATTAGAGGCTTATGGATGGAGATATATTTTTCTTCCAGCCCTCCTCGTCGTCCCAGTTGCATTTATTATTGCAAAAGCATTACCAGAGTCTGAGAGATTTAGGAAAGAAAAGATATCTGAGTCAGGTACAAATAATTCTTTATTGAATTTAAATGAATGGATAGGAAAAATTAAAATTTTATTAGAGCCGGGGTTAAGAAAGAGGACGTTTTGGAGTATATCATTGTTCTTTTTCCAAGGCGGGGCATACGCTGGAACTGCTTTTTACTTTCCAACATTTTTTAGCGATGTTTATGGATATTCAGAAAGTGAATCTGCTTATATTGTAGGCTTGTCATATGGCATTGCTGTTATTGGATACATAGCTGTCGCATTAATTGGAGAGTTTGTTTTAACGAGAAGAAATACAATACTAATTTTCTTGACCTTAGGAACATTTGCTATGTCTGGCCTCATCTGGCTCCCAAGCACTTATATGGGAAATATAATTTGGTTTGGGGCAATGACAATGACATTTTATGCGTCGGCCGCAGCAATGTGGGCTTTAGCTGCTGAACTATTTCCGACAAGAGCACGGGCAACAGCATCCTCAATTATGCTAGCTTCTATTTTAATATCTTTTGCAACATACCCAATTGCAGTAGCTTTATTAGTAGAAAACTTTGATTGGAGAATGGCATTTACTATTGTAGCTATCCCATCAGCAATAATAGCAACTATCTCAGCGGCAATGCTTCCTAATATAAAATCTGGTCTTGATCTAGATCAAATAGCTAAATAATTTTTAAATACTAAGAACTAAGAATCTCTCTCCAAAATCTCAAAAGCTGCTCTTTCTCCTGATTTAGCTGCCGCTTCCATACCGTTCTCAATACTTCTTGTGTGCTCCCCAGCCAAATATAGTCTCTCATGAGGTTTAGCTATTTGAGAAGCCCAATCATTTATTTGTCCAGCACTATACACATGCCTACAACACCCAGATAATGACGATTTTGACCAAGAATGCATATCAATCACTTTTAATTTATCTTTAGTGGATGGCCTAATTTTTTCAAGCATTCTCAATACGAAAATACCAAGGTCCTCTTTTGAAAGCTGATCTAAACGATATGCTCCATTTCCATTCACCCAGCAATCTAGTAAAGAGATATCTTCACCACCAACCCTTCTTGCAAAAACTCTCTCAATTGAAGTATCGGTGTATAAACTTGGGTTACCAATATCATCGTCCCAAAAAGCTGAACTAAATTCAAGAAATACCCTTAATGTATTACTATGAGAAGAGTATTTAATTATGTCATCTTGAACTAATTTAAAACCTGGATTTATTTCAATATTTCTTAATGCACTAAGTGGTACAGCTGAAATAACATAACGACTATTATATTTTTTACCATCGATAGAAGTAACTTCACAATCTTGTTTTGACATACTTATTTGTTTAACAAGTTGATTGAGACGAACCTCGCCCTTTAAAGCCTCAGCCATTGCCTCAGTTAATCTCTGCGTTCCACCTTTTACTTCACTAAAAGTTAAACCACTCGATGAGCTTGTACTATAAAGAGTCGTATTTTTATCCTTTGATTTTGGTATACCCCATTCAAGACGCTTTAAATCACGGAGATATGCTAAGGCAGATGCAGATTGTATGCTGTGAACATTTGCAGTGATTGATACTATTCTTAAAGCTTCTTCTGATGCGCCTGAATTCTTTAAGTGATCATAAATCGAAATATCAAAATCTGACATAGACTTTGACAGCCAACTTTCCACATCTGGAAGAGGATTATGCTTGGAAAGATAAAAATACTCTAAACCAACCGGCTGAACTTCTCGCTCCTCACCAACAGTTTTATTTGCATTTGATTTGGACCAGTCTCGATCTGATACCAATTCACCATTAACGTAGTTTCCCATCTTTATCCTACTTGATGGATTAATAAGAGGAACTTCTAAACTATTAGCGATGTCTCGGACCCTTGCATAATATGGACCTATTGTTTGCCCACCAAGATTAATATTACCTGTTGGGAGCTCTAATGTTTTTACACGGCCGCCCACATAATCATCTCCCTCCAGGACAATAACTTTATACCCTTCCTGTTCTAAGTTTAGAGCAGCATTTAATCCCGCTAAACCTGCCCCGATTATGATTACATCAGCTTTTTCAGAAGCATTAATTCTTTTTGATATCAATGGATATGCAGAAAAAGCAAAAAGCGAGTGGCCAAATCCCCTTCTTGTAAATCTATTTTTCTGTTTGAATTTTTTATTCATTTTACCTCCAAAACAATTTAACCTATTCTATCTAAGATTTCATATGCTGCTCTCTCGCCTGACTCCATAGCTGACTCCATACCAATTTCGAGACGGCGTGTATGTTCACCTGCAAAATGGAGTCTCCCATGAGGTTTGATCATTTCTTTTGCAAATCTAGTTACTTGACCAGGCCCATAAGAATGACCACATCCATAAATAAAAGGATGTTGAGGCCAGGAATGAACTCCAGTAACCTCTAGTTTGCCTTTAGTTGATGGTCTTATCTTCTCTATTTCTCTTACAACAAACCTACCCCTGTCTTCTGTAGATAGCTGGTCAATCCGCTCCCCTTTCTTTCCTGCACAAATCACCATTAACCGATCTCTACTTCCATCATACCCAATAGGTTGGCGAACAATTGTAATTGGGCCATCTGTCCACAAAGATGCATCCATCCCATCCTGTTCCCAAAAAGGCGCCCCCTTAAGTCGAATATGAACCTGAGTATTGTTTGCATAAGGCATATGCCTCACAGCCGCAGCTTGTTCTCCGCTGATAGAAGGTTTCATTGAAATTCTTCTCAAAGCACCAAATGGGATAGCAGATATTGCAAAGTCTGCTTCATAACTAGTCCCATCAAGACATTCAACCTCTATTCCAGATTTTACAATTTCCATATTAGAAACTATTTTATTCATTTTTACTTTGTCACCAAGAAAGTTTGCCATCGCCTCTGGTAATCTTGAGGTACCACCTTCGACTCTGGAACTCGTATAGGCATATTTTTGAAACCTATCAAGTTGGTCAAACCCCTCTATTTCAACAGGTGACTCTGCCATTAGCTTACCACGCGCCTCTTCTTGAAGTAACCTTAGTAAAGAAACGTTCCAAGCATCTGGAGACACTAAACCTTGATTCACTAAATGCAATGCCTCTTCAGAAATCCCTTTTTCAATTAACCATGACGCCAATGGAACATCTAAATGAGATACTTCAGGATCAAGCCAATCATCAAAATTTTTAAGTGGGTTATTAGTACCCACATAAAAACCTTGCATTGCTGAAGGCACTATTTGTCTTTCTCTGCCAACAGTTTTATTGAGAGCATGTCCTTCCCAATCTTCTCTTCTTATCAGTGTATCTCCAATTGCATATGTAAAAGGTGCATTAATGTTTGCACCAGATTGAAGTTTAACATTGAGTCTATGCGCCATATCTCTAATTCTTGCATAGTAGGGACCTATCTGAGAAGCACCAAGCTCTGGCTTTCCATATATATGATCAGCCGTAAAGGCTCTTCCACCAACCCTTGAACTAGCCTCAAGTACAGTTACTTTCAGACCCTCATCAGCTAATATAATACCTGCATTTAAACCAGAAAAACCCGCACCAATGATGATTACGTCGCTTACATTCTTTGAATTTACTTTAGATGATGAACCAAGCAAAACAGACGAAGAACCAATTAGCCTAATTGCCTTTCTTCTTGATATTGTTTTTTTTCTTAATCTGTTCATTTTTCCCTCATACTCAAAAAAAAGTTTATTGAGATGTTACTAAATTATTAATTTAAGTCATTCATTCTTACTAATCCAGCTTTCTATGCTTCTACCTATTTCAGTTGAGGCACTCTCAATTTGCGGAGAATACCTCTCTATTGCCTGACTAATGTTTAAAGCTGACAAAAGAAAGCGCATTGATAGAGTTGCAAAGATATTCTCTTTAACAATTATTGGATATGCTAAAACGCCATGATTCTGCCCCACTGTTGGTAAGCAAGCAAAACCTTTTTCTCTAATTTCAGAAAGAGACTTTCTAAATAATGTTACATTTGTTCTTGATTTGTTAAAAGCCTCTGGATCTCTTTTAAGAGAATAACTTATTAATTCAGAAGACTTTTCATTCTCACAAAAAGATAGGTATACCATTCCAGAAGCTGTATTTATCAAAGAAATATGAAATCCTCCCCTGAGTCTATTAAGGGCATAAGGACTCAAGTCATCTGTTGTATCCCTAATTAGAATATTTGCTCCACTGATAGTACCTATTGCAATAGGCCATAAAATTTTATTACACAATGATGAGATTATTGGCCTTGAAATTTTACTTATCCACTCCTCTTGATCATATCCGTGGCTTAGTGACCTAACCTTTGCACTAAGCCTATAGTTTTTATCTCTTTCATCTCTAAAAATATAACCAAGTGATTCTAATGTTCTTAATAACCTATATGCAGTAGGGCGAGGTAAGTTTGATAACTTACCAATTTGCGTAACCGTAAGACCATTATGCCTATTTAGAATAGATATAATAGCCAAACCTCTCTCTAAGGCTCTTACTGATGACAACTCACCCATATGATCTCACATATTACTAAGAAGAATAATAATATTATAATCACAGGAACATGTTGTTCACAAAGCGGACAAAATATGAGTCCATCTAGCGGTTGCCTAAGTCACGTAAATCTTAAAAATCTAAATTATTTTATTTATCAATATCTCTAACTACCCTAATTCCAAAGACTTGAGTTACAAAGTCTTCTGTATCTCTACCTCTAAAACTAGGTTTTTGCCATGTTGCACGACTATGCCATGCTCCGCCCCTAACTACTCTTTTTTCACACTTTCCTTTTATTAAAAAGGGTGTGCCATCATTTGGCTGGTTTTTGTATGGAACCTGATAACAATCCTCTGCCCACTCCCATACATTACCTATTATATCGTAAACACCAAAGATATTAGGCTCTAGCTGACCAACCTTGGCAATTATCCTCTGGTTATCATTACATTTTGCAGGTTCCCATGGCCTCAAACCGGCTGCTGATTGATCATAATAATTTGCAACTTTACAACCTTGATCTGGATCATCACCCCAAACCCATAGAGTATCAGTGCCTCCTCGAGCAACGTATTCCCACTCTGCTTCGGATGGGAGTCTATAACTTTTTCCTAAAGAATTACTTAGCCATTCAACATATGCTTTAGCATCATACCAAGACACGCATGCAACGGGCTCATTATCATTAATTGGCCGACCATAACCTGGGTTTTTCCAATCAAGCCCTTTAACCAGCTCCACAGTTTTTCCAGTCCACATTCTACAATTTGTTCCTGGCGAATAATTTGTTGACTCAATAAACTTTCTAAATTGTGAATTGGTAATCTCATATTTTCCGATAGCAAATGAGTAAGAAATCTGCACTGTATGAGGAGGGCCTTCATACCTCTCTTCATTCACACCTCCATCATGGCCCATCGTGAATTTACCAGGTGGTATGATTACCATCTCAGGACAATGCTCACATTCAGAAAAAATAGCTCCAGGTATCAAACTTACCTCCTGAGAGTGCAGAGTAACTGAAAACAGTATAGAGAATAATAATATAAGTATATTTTTCATAGTTTGACCCTTTCTTATCTATCAACTAAATCAAGAGCTACTCTGAAACCAAAGAGGTGACTTATCCTATCAAGAGGGTCACGACCTCTAAATGTCGGCCTCTGCCATGATAAAGGAGATGACCAACCACCCCCCTTAACAGCTCTTCTGTCACAAGTTATATCTGACTCAACAGCCGAACCATCTCTGGGAAAAAGCGGAACTGGCATAATATAGCAATCCTGAACCCACTCCCATACATTTCCTGACATATCATATAATCCAAAATTATTAGGTTTTAGTGATGCAACTGGTGCAACGGTAGAAAAACCATCATCACATTTTACAGGCTCCCAGGGCCTATTGGGTGTAAAAGCTGAAGAATCATAAATATTTGCAACATCACACCCGCCATCTGGATCATTTCCCCATGTAAATTTACCGGTAGTTCCAGCACGCGATGCATATTCCCACTCAGACTCACTTGGCAGTCTATAGAGTTTACCAGTTTTTTTTGCTAGCCAGTTTGTATATTCTTTTACATCATTCCACGTAACACAAACAACTGGCTCCTCTGGGAGAGGTGCCCGTCCGTAACCTGGGTCCTGCCAATCTTTTCCTTCAGTATGAAAAAAAGTTTTCCCATCCCATATTGCACAGCCTGTTCCAGAAACGTAACCAGTATCTTCAGAAAATAATTGATATTGGTAATTTGTAATCTCGGTTTTACCAAGAGCAAAAACATAATCTATGCTAATACTTCTTACTGGACCCTCATATCTCTCTTTACTTACACCCCCATAGTGTCCCATTGAAAATCTTCCAGGAGGTATAGTAACCATCTCTGGACAGTCTGAGCAATCTTTAAAACTATTATCTTCAAGCACACTAGTTTCAGATCTAGCAACCAGAGAAACACAACTAAAAAAACTTATTAAAATTAAACTATAATATATTTTCATTCTAAAACTCCAAAAATTATAAATTCCTAGCGAGTCTATTTCCTTCTTGTACAGCCGCCCAGATATCTCTTGGTGCAACACAGTCACCTATTGCATCTACCCCATCAGGAATATTTCTACTTGATGAACCCATTGACAGAATAATCTTATCAAATGGGCCAAATTTATTACCGTTTGTTGTTTCTATTATTCCCTTATTTACGCATTTAACAAATTGTCCCAAATTAAGAATTACGCCGGCTTCAGAGATTCTTTTTGAAAAAAGGGGATACTCACCTGTCATAAATAAATCAGGCATGCCTAATAAAAGACTATTTGAGATTACTGTAATTTTTTTAACTTTACTTGAATTAATCTGTGCCTCAATTAAATTCAATAAGGGCCAGCTTCCTTCCTCGTCTATTATAGCAATAGAACCTTCTAGCTTATGTCCCTCTTGAAGGACATCTCTCCCATGAAGAAAACCCTCAGTACCTGGAATACCTTCTACCAGACTTGGTCTAAACCTCATTTGCCACACAGAAGAAGCTTTCGCACCTGTAGCCCAAACAATCTTATCGGCATCTAATTCTTCAGGCGCGTCAATCCTTCTATTAAGGACTACATTTACGGAGTTATGTCTCAACTCATTCTCCCACCAGTCTATCGTTTGTCCCATTTCTCCTCTATTTGGAGAGTCTGAGATGACTTTCAACATACCACCAAGATATGAAGATGACTCATATAAAGTTACACTGTGTCCTCTCTCCGCACAAACACGTGAACATTCGAGACCTGCAGGTCCCCCTCCAACTATTGCAATTTTCTTTGATTGACTAACTTTCTTTAATTGAGAGAGTTCTGATTCATAGCCAGCCTCAGGATTAATATTACATCCCGCTGGAAGACTTCTAGCTGCAAAACCAAGACATACTTGATTACAGCCACTACAAAGACGGATCCTTTCTGGCTCGCCGGCATTAACTTTTTGCATCCATTTTGCGTCAGCTATAACTGCCCTTGCAATACCAACAAGATCAGCCTGACCTTTACTTAATATATTTTCTGCATCCTCTGGTGTAATAATTCTTCCAGCAACAGTAACAGGAATATCAAGAGATTTTTTAAACTCCTGAGATAGGTTTGCAATTTGTGGCCTTGGATATGTTATTGGTGGGATGGTTTCAGAAAAGTTGGCATTTGATCCCGCCATAACACTTACATAGTCGATAAGTCCCGTTGATGCTATATGCTGGACTGCCGGAAGAGACTCTTTGATTGTATAACCATCAGGCTCCCCTGGAATAGCATGAAAAATCGAGGTTCGAATTCCAAGAGCTTTGTTTGAGGGAATAACTGCACGAATCCCCTCAAGTATCTCTATAACAATTCTACAACGCTTTTCTAAAGAACCTCCATAATTATCTGTTCTTCTATTTAATTGTGGATTTAGAAATGAACCAAGAAGGTAATCTGAGGATGTTTGAACTTCTATTACATCTACTCCAGACACTGCACACCTCTTCGCGGCCTCTGAGTAATATTTTACGAGAGATGAAATTTCATCTATGGTTATCTCTCTAGGTATTTCTCCAATTTGTACTGATGGAACTACTGATGGGGCGACTGCTGGATGAATATGTCGCCTATAACTTACATTATGACCACCATGCCAAAGAATTATTGAAAGCTTAGCCCCCTCATCATGTACCTCCGTTGCTGTTTGAGAGAGAGTTTCTACTATCTCATCTCTCCACAGCTCAATTTGTCCAACCCAGGTTCCTGAATTAGGGTGAATGGGAGCTGACTCCATACCGACCATAGACACCCCTCCCTTAGCTCTTTCGACAAGGTAAGTTCTATACTTATTTGAAACTAAACCAGATGAGTTACCATGAACCATTGAGTGACCCGGTATAATTGCTCTGTTTCGAAGATGAACTGGACCGAGTGAATATGAGGAAGTCAAAATTGGAAAAGCTTTATTTGTCATTTTTTAATCTCCTGGTGGAACAAAATCAACGGAATGTGAAGTAAACTTCTCTGGAGCAGATCTGCCTTGGAATTTTAAAACTTCAGCTATTTTCTTTTGGCAAAACTCAGCAGTGTCGTCACCTACATATTCTTTATTAAAATGTGAAGTTACTGAAGGCCGCTTAATTGCTTCGCTAAACCATTTATGAAGATTTGGTCTTCCATCTCTCCAGTCCCAATCTTCTGGAATTGATTTATGCAAACCACGTTTTGTTTGTCGGTCTAAATATGACAGTGCATGAAGAGTTGATGCGTGGCCAATATCAAAGTCTTTGAAATTTATCTTTAAATCTTCCTCCATTTGATCAACTGACCTAACTACCTTTGCCCAATTCCAACTAAAAACTGTATCTCTTGGAGGTGACTGCAAACGCTCTAATGCCATTATAACTGTAACTTCAAAAACTGTATCGGCTAAAGCCAGTCGCCTCAGTGCGTCCCAGCGAGTTTGTTTATTATTAGGATAGAGTTTTTTTCCAGATACAGAATTATCGTCTAAATACTCGACAATTGTTTGACTGCCGTACAAGACTGTATAATCATCTAAAACAAGAGTAGGAACTTTATGAAGTGGATTAATGGCAGATATAGAATAACCATCTTTAACAGGATATACCGGAACGAATTCCAATTTATCCCAAAGCCCTGCCTCATGAGCAACAACAAGAACTTTATGTATAAAACCGTGAATTGGAGAATAAAACAGCATCATAGTTAAAATAACCCCCCGTATTTTAATATAATATTTCTAATTTAACCTCGAAATATTAATGACAATAGAAAAGGAACCGACTTTGATCAAGGAAAGAAACATGACAAACCCAATACTTGAAGGGAAAACTCCTCAAATAAAAGGCTTTTATGATGGAAAGTTTAAATCTTTGTTTAATATCTTTGAAGATAATCTGCTTAGAAGAGGTGCAAATAGTGATATTGGAGCAAGCATATACCTATCAATCAATGGCGAGGCACTAGTTGATCTTTATGGTGGATATCAAAACCCTATATTAGACGAAGAATGGAAAGAAGATACTTTATGCTGTTGTTGGTCAGTATCAAAGACTATACCAGCACTGTTAACCCTTATACTAATAGATAAGGGTTTATTGGATATTGAAAAACCCGTTGCATATTATTGGCCAGAGTTTGGAAAAAATAATAAAGAAAATATCTTAATTAAGCATATCCTTAATCACACTGCTGCACTTTCATACTTAGATGGAGAACTGCTCCCAGGAGAAATTCTTAATTGGGAAAAAATGGTTAAAGCCATTGAGAATACATCGCCAAATTGGGCACCTGGGGAAAAAATTGGTTACCTTAATATGACTTTTGGTTTTTTACTCGGCGAATTATGTAGAAGAGTTAACGGAGGCAGAAAACTCTCTCAACACTTCAAAGAAGATATATCAGATCCATTTAATATAGATTGGCATTTTTCTCTTGATGATGAAAAAATCTCCCGAGTAGCAAAAGTTTTTCAGTCAGATCCTAATCTTTTCAACGATATGATTTTGAAAGAACCAAATAGTATTTTTTCAAAAAGTATGAAAGGAAGAAACCCAGATGAAGATTATAATAGTATGGAATGGCATAAAGCAGAAAATGGTTCGGGAACTAGTCATACAAACGCAAGGGCAATGGGGAGGCTGTATAACATGTTATCATCAGGTAAAACCGATGATGGAACAATACTATTCTCTGACCAAATATTAGAAATGATTTCAACAAAGAGCATTAAAGGAATTGATAATCTAACAAATTCATATGAAATGTGTTTTTCAATAGGTTTTGAAATGAATTGCACACCAGCTACTCCAATGGGTCCAAGTAATAGAAGCTTTGGTTATTTAGGTGCTGGAGGATCATTTGCATTTAGCGATCCTGAGATAAAAATGAGTTTTGCCTATAGTCATAATTTTATGCATATGGGAGTAGGACCTGGCCCATGTGGTTTGCCATTGGTTGAAGAAGTAATCTCATTATGTAAGAAATAGTATATCTATTTCCATGCCCCAAAGGTGAACCAATTTATTCCATCTTGCAACTTACCAATATTCTGAGCGAAAACAGCCTTAGAGTCCCTAGCTGCAGAAATTACTGCATCATGACCGTGATTAAAATAGCTTGGGATTATGAACTGAAAGTAATTTTCTTCTTTAAACCCTGAATCAATTACAATCTTTTTTATATCAGAGTCCCTAAAGGACTTATAAAAGGGCTCCTTATTATAATAAGAATCCCAATCAAGATAAAATTGTTCGTATGGCTCAACTATACTATTTAAAGGGAGTTCCATGTGAATCATTAAACCGCCAGGTTTCAGGACCCTTTTACTTTCAGAAAAAACCCTACTTACTTTATCGCTAGGTAGCTCATGCAAAACCATTGCAGACCATACAATATCAAAAGAATTATCATCAAAATCTAGTTTTGTACCATCCATTTGATGAAAGTTAATCGGCTTTCCCATTTCCTTACACCTAGCATGTCCGTAATTTACGTTTGGTACAGCTGGATCAATTGCATGAATTTCCAAATCAGACCAAGTTTCTAGCCAAGGTAAAGTATTAAAACCAATTGTGGCTCCTATATCTAACATTTTTTTTGGTCTAAACTTTGGATACCTTTCACTAATAAACTGTGAAACTGATCGACCAGTATCATCCATTTCTGGACCAAGAAATCCCATTAGAAAAACAGACAAACCATTATCATAGAGAGCCCCTTGTGTTACATCACCAGCATACCTCTCAGTATCATAACATCCCGGCATCATATGAACGTCAAGAGAACTAATATACCTTGGTATTTCTAGATTTGGGTCAACATGTATTGAGTCCATACCTTTATTACAATCTGACACTTTAGATGCTAATTCTCTGTCTGATCTAGAAATTGAGGGAAGAACAGATCTCCAAACCATTTCTTGTGTTGAATTACGGATTGATGAATAAAATTTAAATAAAGTTTCTTTTCTCATCTCTTTATGAATTGAAGGCCCATCTTGTGGAGTAAAACCATTCTTTCTTTTATAATTAGCTTTTACTTTGTTTTCATAAACAGTCCTCATATGCGAAGCTAAGTCTCCGAGAACATATCTTCTCATACCAGTAACAAAACCTTGTCTAGACTCTTCTTCTTTTGTACTTTCTACGGCTAAGCTATGACTTAAACGATGAGGCATATATTTTATCAACCTTTATTGAATTTATGATAGCTAATATAATAAGTTAAAATAAGTTATTTTTCTAGTAATCTTAGAGCCTTATTAATCTCGGTAGGACTCATTTTATTCTTAATACTTAATAGGTTTACGTTTAGCTCACCTGTTTGATTTGAGGATTTGGTAAGCCAATAATAAGCAAAAATCATATTTTTTTCAACGCCTTCCCCCCTCCAATACATTACACCAAGATCGGCCTGTGCTAAAGGATCACCCAATTCTGCAGCCTTTTTCCAATACTTAACTGCTATTTCATCATTTTTCTTGCCATCTATCTCCCCTCGCGAATACATCCACCCAAGCCTATGATTAGCTGATGCGTCTCCGGCCTCTGCAGCTCTACCTAACCAGCTAGCAGCTTTAGTGAAATCTTGACTTAATCCCCTACCTTTTCTGTACATTTGACCCAAATATGATTGAGCAACTATATCCCCTTCGGTAGCTAAAATCTGGAAATCAAGTAAAGCTTCAATATCATTCCCGGACCTTAGTTTAATAATAGCGTCTTCAAGGTTAATAATAGGCTTTTCAGTTTCTTGTGAAAATGAACTAAAAGAAACAAAGCAAAATAAAGTCAAAAAAGCAAAACTTTTCATAATTGTACCTCTATTAGATATTCTATCCATACCCTCAAAATAAGAATATGTGTCCCTCAATATTTATCGAAAGAAATTGTATTTTTAAACAAGTAAATTATTAAATTTCTGATAATTAATTTGGAAAATGTTTTATAAACTTAGGAAAGAGATGTAAAAAAGGCCGAACTGTAAATGGTGATCCCGCCGGGACTCGAACCCAGAATTAAGGATTAGGAATCCTTGGTTATATCCAGTTTAACTACGGGATCAATAAAAACTAAACTAACCCCCTAGTCCAAACTGATCTTTTTTTGGGCAGAAATATTATCATCCTCAGAGTTGATCTTTATCTCTTTAACCTTAGACTCTATTGTCTTTCTTTTTAATTCTATATGCAACAAACCATTCTCTTGCTGTGCGCTATTTACTTCTATGCCTTCAGCTAAAACAAAACTCCTGGTAAAGTTTCGAGAGGCAATTCCTCTATGTAAATAAACCTTCTCTCCTGAACTATTTGGACTTTTCCCTCTAATATATAACTGATTATCTTCCACTGTCACGGCTAGATCATTCTCAGAAAAACCTGCAACTGCAAGAGTTATTCTTAAAGCATTCTGACCAATTTGCTCTATGTTATATGGGGGATAACCCTCAGCAGAAGACTTATTAGCCCGATCAATCATTTGCTCGATATGTTCAAAGCCAAGCAAAAGAGGACTTGAGAATACAGACATGCGCGCCATAAATAACCTCTTAAAGGATTTCAGTTAAATTATATATAGTAATTTCTTCACTATCATTAAAGTACCTAAAATTTTGTTTCAAACTTTATTAGGCGGTATAAAAACTTCTGGAGAATCATTCTGAGTGTAATGATGATAAATTGAACGTGAGGGAAAGGCAAATCCAGCCCCGGAAGACTCAACAATATCCTTAACAGTAAGCGCAAGGTCTTCTTTTATTTCAAGCCAGCCTCCCCAATCTGTAGTCCTTGTAAAACAGTATAATAATAAATCTATAGACGATTCATTAAAACTATCTATTCTTATAAAGGTAGATGCCTCCTTAGGAGAAGCAAAATTTGAGTCAGAGCTTATATGCTCCTCAATTTTATTTCTTATTAAGCGCAACTGATCCGTCGATGTATTATACTCTAAACCAATTAACCACTTGATTCTTCTATGAGTCATTCCGCTAAAATTTACAACAGCGTTATCTGCCAACTTTGCGTTTGGAATATAAACTGGCGCTTTATCAAACCGTCTAACAAGCGTGGAGCGGAAGCCAATATTCTCTACTACACCCTCAACGACACCATCAACAAATATCCAATCTCCCTCATGCATTCTTTTTTCAGCGATAACTAATATTCCTGCAATTAAATTTTTTGAAAGGTCCTGCGCTCCCAATGCAAATGCAACACCAAATAACCCAAAACCAGCTAGAATTGGTCCAACTTTAATATTCCATATCTCAAGAATTGCTGCTCCTCCAATAAATACTACAGCAAGGTGCAAGAACTTAACCAACCACGAAATCATCTCCCTAGTCAGAATACTCTCCAGGCCGTTAAAAACTAGAGTGATAGGAAGAATAACCTTATATAAAGCCCAAAAAATTCCAAATACAATTAATGACCTAATAAATAAATTTGCAACATTTATATAAGTCTCATTAAGATCAATATAATTTATTGCAAAAAACAGTCCTAGTATAACTGGAAGTAACTTTATAGGGTCCTCGAGAGCATCAATTAGCTTATCATCAAAATCTGTATCAGTTTTTCCAGCAATTTTCTTTGCAAAGGTGACAACAAAACGGCTAAATAAACCTCTCAAAATAATAAAAAAGGAGATTATAATTAATGCAATCAAAATCTTATCAAACCCCTGACCAGCAACGCCTATATGCCAAACTTCCTGAATAAGGGCCATAAGACTATAAAGCTGGTCTATAAAATTATCCATAAAGCCAGTTCCCTAAAGTGAATGTATAAATTAATTATATACTATCTCTTATTAGGAATAATATAAAAAATATTGAGGAAATACGATGTCAGATAAAAAAAAATATAATAGAAAGAAAAATTCAGAAACCCTTGATAAGAAGAAAGTTTATCAGGATATGAATAAATGTAAAACAGCTGAAGATCTTAATGAAAACTTTATAACTCCTTTTACAAAAGCTCTCGTTGATGTATGTGGGTCGCGAGGGTATGTAATAAATATCTATGGGGATAGTTGTAACCTAGTCATATCTCCAGATAATCATTCTGAAAATATTTATAAAATCATCAATTCTTATTTAGATGAACTAGATATAAATTAATTATCTATTAATTTCAAAATATTAGTTATAATTTTTTTAAAGGAGGTAAAAATAAATTTAAGTATCACAAAAAATTCATTATCAAAAGAAGTAGAACTTTATCCAGCATTGGATACTAATCGATGTGGCTACCTTAAGGTTGATGATATACACGAGATATATTGGGAGGAAAGTGGAAACCCAAATGGTGTTCCAATTCTTTTTCTTCATGGTGGTCCGGGAGCAGGAACTACTCCAAATGTAAGAAGGTTCTTTGACCCTGAGTCCTACAGAATAATAATTTTTGATCAACGAGGTGCAGGCAGGTCAAAACCTTCGGGCGAGATTAGACAGAATAACACACAAAAACTAATTAATGATATTGAGATACTGCGCGACTTCTTAAACGTAAGAAAATGGATCATTTTTGGGGGTTCTTGGGGTTCAACACTTGCATTGATATATGGGCAACATTTTCCTCAAAACTGTGTTGGTTTTATATTAAGAGGGGTCTTCCTTTTTTCAGATGAGGAAGTTAATTGGTTCCTGAGGGGTATAAGAATGTTTTTTCCTAGAGAATGGAAAAATTTTGCCGAGCATATTGGTGAATCTGAAACAAATAATTTGCTTAAGAAATACTATATAAAATTAAATAGTAACAACCCAAGGGAACGTAATTTAGCTGCTATTGCCTGGTGTAATTATGAAAACTCATGCTCGAGGCTAATTCCAAAGGATTTTTACCGTCTTTCATTACAAAATGTAAGACCAGAAGACTTGGCAATGGCCCGTATAGAGGCGCATTATATGATTAACAAAGGGTTTCTAAAAAAAAATCAAATAATAAAAAATTTAAACTTAATTTCATCTCACCCAGCTATTATAATTAACGGTAGGTATGATATTATTTGTCCTATATTCACAGCAGAACTCCTTCATAAAAATTGGCCACGCTCTGAAATAATCACTGTTCCTAACGCAGGTCACTCCTCAATGGAATCTGGTATTAGAACTGAGTTAATCAATGCAACTAATAAATTTAGAACAAAAGTATAAGTTTTTTAATTGGGTTTCTTTGCACCATGAACAAACCAATCACCTGTCCCAAAAGGTCGAGATCTATAACCCTTAAATTGACTTTCCTTAGGATATCCTGCCAAGTCCATCAAACTAGCTAGGTCAGAGTCAGCCCACCCCATCCAAAAAGGTTCCCCGTTATTTCGGATTTGCCAATCATTAAGGACCTGGTCAACTAATCCTTGATATCCTGCTTGGTTAGGAACATCTAAATGGAAAGATACCCCTCCAGGTTTCAATATTCTCCAAATCTCAGAAATTGAATCCTTAAGTATAGTGGGAGTAGTTTCATGACCCCAAATTGTTGAAACTACCAAATCAAAACTCTCATTTTCAAAATCCATTTCAGAAGAGTTCATTTGTATAAAGTTAACCGGAACATCTTCACTTTCAGCCTTTATATGCGCCCAACGAAGTAAGCCCTTAGCTACATCAATCCCATAGACCTCCGAATTTGGAAAGTGTTTAGCATAAGAAATAGTAGCCAACCCCGTACCACAACCAACATCAAGAATCCTCTTTGGTTTTTGTTTTCCAAATTCTTTTTCCAAAATTTCTATTAGATAAGGAGTAGGAGGATAGCCAGCTTTGGCTGTTCTACCTTTTCCAGCAGCATAAACCATACTTCCGCCTGTATAACGGGCTCCTGCCATTATATCAAAATCTTCATTATCACGCTCATAACAGAAACCACCCGGCTGTCGATGTATTTCAACCTTTGCTATATTTGATGGGGGAGTAAAATTATCCTTCAACAAAATCGAGCCTTGTGTCTTTTTACGCCCCAGAACTTCTGAAGCCAATTTATTGAGGCGAGGTAAATCATGATCAATAGTATCCTCAACACAATTCCACATCATCCCCTGACTAAGCCATGTAAGAGAAGACCAAGCCTTAAACAAATATTCATTTGAAAGTTTCTCTTTAACAAGCTTTCTATGCTCCCTGTTTAGATCGTCAAGTGATTCTTTTATCTTTAATTCAAGATCATGCTTAAGCTCATTATTAAAATGATTCTTAATTTTATCTTGGAGATGAAAATTTACTTTTTGCTTAAACTTGATAATAAAAGCCTGCCTTGACAATTCATCATGTGTTGGATGTAAGTACACCTCTTTCCCAGAATTTCTGTCCATTTCAAGCCCTCTAATACTAGTGAATTATAATTTTTTCATAGATCCTTATAGCATATTACTGCTATCTAGAAAAATTATCTTTATAAATATTTACCCAAATTTTTATATTATTTCTTAATAAGAAACATGATGACATGCAACACGATGGCCTAGTTTAATTTTCTTTTCCTCTGGTTCTTTTATTGAACAAATATTTGTAGAATTTCTGCAGCGGGTCCTAAATACACATCCCGAAGGGGGAAATATTGGAGAAGGCGCATCCCCAACTAGATTATCTCTCTTCCTCTGCCTTTCACTTATTGGGTCAGGGATTGGTATTGCTGATAACAATGCCTTAGAATAGGGATGGGTGGGGTTTGAAAATAAATCATTTACACTAGCAATTTCCATCACTCTACCTAAGTATAAAACCATCACACGATCGCTGATATGTTTTACAACTGATAAATCATGACTAATAAATAACAAGGCTATATTAAATCTTCTTTGTAAATCCTTTAGAAGGTTAATAACCTGTGCTTGAATTGAAACATCTAAAGCCGAGACTGGTTCATCACAAATTATTAATTTTGGCTTAAGGATTATTGCTCTTGCAATACCAATTCTTTGACATTGGCCTCCTGAGAACTCATGGGGGTATCTATTTATCATTGAGGAAGATAAGCCAACTGTCTCCATAGCTTGTTTAACTAATTCTTTTTTTTGTAAAGAAGTTAATTCCCTTCTATAATTCTCTAGAGGTTCAGAAATTATTTCAGAAACGGTCATTCTTGGATTTAGACTAGCCAAAGGGTCTTGAAAAACTAACTGTATATTTTCTTTAAATTGACTATCTTCGTTTTTTTGACTTAAAGTCCAATCCTTTCCTAGCCATGTAACCTTACCGCTTTCTAAACGTACTAATTTTACAATAGCCCTTGCTAAAGATGATTTACCACATCCAGACTCACCAACCAGTCCCAAGGTTTCGGAAGGAGCAAGAGTAAAACTAACTCTATCGATTGCCTTAAAGTCATTGTATCTATTAAAAAAAAGATTACCGTTTTTAACTTTATATTTGACGGTTACGTTTTCTATATCGAGAAGATTATCTTTCATTCTATTTAACACCAAATTCAAAATGACATGCAGATAAATGACTTTGTTGTCTGAATTTTAGCTTAGGTTCTTTTTCCTTACAAATAGCTTTTACCTTGTTACACCTTGGATTAAAAGCACAGCCATTAGGTAATTTGTTAGGGTTTGGGGGCTGGCCTTTAATTGCCTCAAGAAAATCTATTTTCTTATCAAGACTTAAAGAACAGCTAAGAAGACCCAAGGTATAGGGGTGCTTGGTATTATAAAAGATTTCAAAAACATCGCCGCTCTCGACAACTGACCCCGCATACATTACTGCTACTCTATCTGCTATACCTGCTACAACGCCCAGATCATGAGTAATTAAAATAATAGCTGCCCCAATCTCAGTTTTGACTTCTTTAAGAAGGTCCATAATTTGTGCCTGAACTGTTACATCTAATGCCGTTGTAGGCTCATCAGCAATTATTACATCTGGCTTACATATGAGTGCCATTGCAATCATAACCCTCTGTCTAAGACCTCCAGAGAGTTCATGTGGATACATTTGCATCCGTTTATCTGGTTCGGGAATATTAACCCTTTCAAACATCTTTTTTATTATCTTATATGAATCCTTTTTGCCTGCTCCCTGGTGATGAACCAACACTTCTCTAATTTGCTCTCCTACCTTCATATGAGGAGTTAAGGCTGTCATTGGGTCCTGGAAAATCATTGCAATTCGATTACCACGTAATTTATTAAGCTCTTTTCTTTTCATCTCCAAAAGATTAGAGCCATTAAGATTAATTATACCAGATGACCTACCATTATCTGCAAGAAGGCCCATTGCGGTAAGAAAAGTTTGACTTTTCCCTGAGCCTGACTCTCCAACAATTGCAAGGCACTCCCCTTGGTTTACATTTAAAGAAATATTGTTTACTGCCCTTATGGTCCCATCAGCCGTATCAAAAATAACTGAAAGATTTTTTATCTCAAATAATCTACTCATATATCTAACGGTCCCTTGGATCTAATGCATCTCTTAAACCATCTCCTAAAAAGTTAAAGCTGAATAATGCAGTTGAAAGAAATAGTGCAGGAACTATTAGTGTTCTAGGTGTAATTTCCATCTCTCGAGCTCCTTCAGAAATTAGTGCGCCCCAACTCGTCATAGGCGGCTGAACACCTAAACCAAGAAAACTTAGAAAACTTTCTAGCAGAATAACCTGCGGTATTGTTAAAGTTACATACACAATCACTACACCAAGAATATTAGGTATTATATGCTTTAAAATAATTCTTGTGTTTGAGCTACCAGACACTCTTGCAGAGTCTATAAACTCCCTGTGTCTTAAAGCCATTGTTTGACCTCTTACTATTCTCGACATTGTTAACCATTCTACAAAGCCAATAGCAATAAACATTAAATAAAAATTCCTACCGAAAATTACCATTAGAATAATAATAAAAAACATAAGAGGAATTACATATAAAATATCTACGATACGCATTAGTACCTGATCAATCCATCCACCAAGAAAACCAGCTAATGAACCAACTGTAACTCCAATAATAACTGCAACCATTGTAGCAAGTAAACCTACTTGAAAACTAACCTGACCTCCCTGCAGAATCCTTGCTAAGAGATCTCTCCCTAGGGAGTCAGTTCCTAAATAATGACCATTATTAATATTAGGAGGTGTTGCTTCTATTAAATCCCAATCAATTTCATCATATGACCAAGATAAAAAATATGGTCCTACAAAACAAATAAAAGCAAGAAATATTATCAACAAAGCACTTACGAAAGCTGCTCTATTTAATATAAGTCTTTGTATTGCAGTGGACCAAAGACTTCTCTCCTCAACATCCTTAAAAGAGTTAAGCGACTTTGAGTTTCTTTCGCTGGATTGAGAAAATATCTTGAAGAATTCCATTGTTAATCATACCTCGTTTTCGGGTCTAACCATGCATAGGCCATATCTACAATTAGAGTGATTATGATTACTAGAAAGGCGGCTAATATTGTTACACCCATTACAAGCGTATAATCTCTATTTAACGCTCCTTGAACAAAATACCTCCCAATTCCTGGCAATCCAAATATCGTCTCAACAACCATTGAACCTGTAAGCAGTGCTACTGTTGCAGGCCCAAGGAAGGTCACAACAGGAATCATCGAGCTCTTTAAAGCATGATTGATAACCACTTTATGATATGGCAATCCTTTTGCAGTTGCGGTTCTAATGTAATTTGATCTCATTGTTTCAATCATACTAGCTCTAGTAATGCGAGCAATATAGGCTATAAATGGTAATGATAAACAAATTACTGGAAGAATCCTATTTTCCAGCCTGCCTCCTTCCCATCCACCTACCGGAAGCGAAAAGATTGTGTCTTTTAAAATGATACCAAAAAACAATGCTAAAAGGGGGCCAATAACAAAAGTCGGAATCACTATACCTATCATTGCGAAACTCATAATTAAGTGATCAACTTTTTTATTTTGATTTAAGGCAGCAATTATTCCAATAGGAATACCAAAACAAACTGCTAGTATCAGCGCCAAAAAACCATTTGATGCGCTGATAGGCAGGCCCTGGGAGATTAGTTCTGTTACTGTGAAATCCTTATATTTAAATGAGGGTCCAAAGTCTCCATTTAGCAAATTTGTCAAGTAATCTAGATATTGTTTAATAAGCGGCTTATCAAAACCATAAGCAGCTCTGAGATTTTCCAATATTTCAGGTGGCAAAGGTGCCTCTTGATCAAAAGGACCACCCGGAGCTAACCTCATTAAAAAAAATGATAAGGTCACAACAGCAAGTAATGTTGGCAAGGCAATTAAAATACGTTTAATAAAATAAAACCACATACAAAATTTCTATATTTCTGTCTTGATATAATTTAATAGTGTTCCAACTTTATCAATTTCTACTTCCACCAAATCGCCATCCTTAAGCCACAAAGGAGGGTTGCGGCCATATCCAACTCCATCTGGTGTTCCGGTAGAAATAATATCACCTGGATTCAAAAATGTGAAACTAGAGACGTATGCTATTATTCTCTTTATTGGAAAAATCATATTTTTAGTTGAACAACTTTGAACAACACCACCATTTATCCTTGTAATGATATTTAAATTTTGTGGGTCTGTAATATAAACTGACGGCATAAGCCAAGGACCAAAGGAACCAGATGAGTCAAAGTTTTTTCCTGCTGTTATAGAATGACTTTGGAAGTCACGCATAGAACCATCTAATAGGCAGCTATAGCCGGCAATATGCTTAATCGCATCTTTCTCCCGAATATGCCTTCCTCCCTTACCTATAATAACAGCAAGTTCTCCTTCATAATCATAATGGGAAGATACTTTAGACTTAATTAATGATTGCTTATGACCTACAAGTGACTGGGAAGTTCTAATAAATAAATTAATATTCTTGGGCACACTTCCACCCATTTCAACAGCATGGTCTTTATAATTCTTTCCAACACAAATAATCCTTGATGCATTAGGAATAACCTGGTGGAAGATTACCTTGTTGAAATCAATTCCTTCTGACCGATTTTCAACAATATCAATTAATCTATCTAAGGGCCCTCTTACAAGTAAATCTCTGAGGTTTTGAGCTACGTCAGATAGATCAATAATTATATCATCTTTTAAAGCGCCAAAACTAATACCTTTGTCAAATTCGTATGAAACAAATTTAATCAATTCTATTTCCTAGATTAGTAAAAATAAGCCCCAACCAAAGAATATATTAAAATCGGTTGAGAGTAAAATTCTAGTGCGTAGAAACTAGTTGTCCATACCCATTAATCTTGTCATTAATACCTATTGACCTAAGACCAGCCCAGTAAGTAATTACATTTACAGTCAAAACTGGCTTTCCAATACGTGATTCCATTTCTTCAACTAAATGAGCCATAGCCGAATTGGTGCCAACTTTAATAATACATTCTGTATCTTTAGTATTTAACTCATCTACTGCATCATTCAATAAACCAGGAGATGCAGTGGCAATGTCAAGAGGCGTCAAATGCTGAAGCCCTTTTATAGCTGAAACATTATAACCAGCTTCACGAAAAAAAGCTTCACATGCTTGGTCTGCCGGAGGCATCCATGGGGTAAGTATTGAAATTTTTTTAGGGCGCCCCAGAAGCTCCAATGCTCTTAGTATTGCATGTGAGGGAAGCATTACAGGTATATCTCCTGACATTTTTTCCATGGAGCTTTTCATTTGGTCAGCACCCAGCAAACCTTTTGCTAAGCTATCAACTGAATGACCGTGAACGATTATACTTGGCTCACAAGCAACTAAAACATCTATTGCTGCTTCCATATCAACAGAAGAACCCAGAAACTTTTTGTACTTCTCTAGGTCATCAGCAGGGCGTTTCACCCTGCTCATTCTTGAAATATGGTTTGTTACGCCCTTCGGCTGAAGCAAAGCCATTTCAGGCTCAACAATAGTATTAGTAGCTGGCACAAGAACACCAATCTTAGCTCTATAGCCAAGAGAATCCCTCATGCTGATTTAATTTCGATATTATTCTCTATTACCCAAAAACATAAGTAGAAACTGAAATAGATTCACAAAGTTTAAGTAAAGAGCAATGGCACCCATTACAGCTGTACTTTCCTCAAGGGCAGATCCCTGAACCATAAAATACTGACTCTTGATTCTTTGAGTGTCATAAACTGTCAAACCAGCAAAAATTAGAACACCAACAACTGGTATAATGAAACCCATTAGACCGGTAGGCCAAATCATGTTAATTATACTTGCAATGATCAACCCAATAAGGCCCATAATGAGAAATGTCCCCATGCCTGAAAGGTCTTTTTTGGTTGTATAACCAACTAAACTCAAGCCTGCATATGCTCCTGCCGTAACTAAGAAAGTCCTAGCAACACTAACACCAGTATATGTCATTAAAATAGTGGACAGGCCAATTCCCATACTGCCAACAAACAACCAATATAGAAGTTGTAATGTTTTAGGAGAGCGCTTTTGCCAAGTGAAACTCATATAAAATATTAACCCTAAGGGGAAAAACATGGACAATAACCCAAGACCGGTATAACCAGCTATTCTCCCAGCTTCATTAAATTGGTAAAACATACTTCCCAATGAAGTGTTTGCAACTAACATTGCAACAATCCCAGAAAGTAATAGTCCTGAGGACATATAATTATACACTTGCAACATATATGAGCGAAGTCCCTCATGAACTGCAACCTCATCAATGGCAGACCCTGAGATATTTCTACGTCTTAATTCTGTTGTCATAATTTTCCTCACATTTTAGATAAAAATAAATACATATAATGGATATAATATCATATAAAAAATAAACAAGTAAAATATAAAAAATTCACAAAACAGATAATTTCATACGCTATACTGCGTTTTTTAACTTTTTTAAAAGCTTTATACATCCCTCCTCTGCCATATCTATAACTTGTTCAAACCCTTCTCTGCCTCCGTAGTAGGGATCAGGCACATCTTGAAGTGATTTATTACCAATATACGACAAAAAAAGCTTTATCTTACTAGTGTATTTCTTTGGAGATAGATCAAGTAACTCTTTGTAATGACTTTTATCGAGAGCTAATAAAAGATCAAAATCGATAAAATCTTTACTACAGACTTGTCTAGATCTTATCATAGAGAGGTCATATCCCCTTTTATTTGCATACTCAACTGACCTTCTATCAGCAGGCTCACCAGTGTGATAGTCTCTTGTTCCTGCTGAATCTACAAAAATATAATTGTTAAGATTGTTATCAGATAATAACTTTCTAAAAACTCCCTCAAAAGTGGGTGATCGGCATATATTACCGGTACATATAAACAATAATGAATAGTTTTTCATTCGTTCTAATCTTTTTTTGTTATTTTTATATATAGCATCAAGAGCTTTGGAGCTATAATAATTGTATGCAAAAACTAATTATACGAAATCAGATTGAGCAATTAATATCTTCCCTTGATGGCTGGAGGCTTATTGATAATAAGAAGGTAATTGAAAAAGAATTTACGTTTAAAAACTTTACCGAAGCATTTAAATTTATGACAAAATGTGCTTCTGAGTCAGATAAAATGAATCATCACCCGGAATGGTTCAATGTATATAATACTGTAAAAGTGCGGCTAACTACTCACGATTCCGGTGGGTTGACTGAACTAGATATCTCTCTTGCTAAATTCATGAATGACAACCAATAAATCAGTATACAAGTCACTTCATAAGAGCTGGACTTGAGGGTGCATCTGGTTGAGTAGCGCCTTTTTTGGCCCCTCTTATAAGAATATACAAAGTAGATAGAATAATTATTAGCGAACCGATAAGAGTAGTAATCATCGGTATCTCATTAAAAAAATAAAATCCTGCAAACGTGAGAAAAATAATTTGCAGATAGTCTATCGGGCTTATTAAAGTTGCCTCCCCCGCCTCATAAGCTCGAATAGTACAGTACTGACCTAAACTAGCGAATATCCCCAACAAAATGAGCAAAATTAAATCATTACTTTGAGGCTCAATCCAAACAAAAATCGCTGGAATAACAGAGACAATAACTGTCCCTATTGAGAAAGATAGCATTATTTTTTCAGGTGAATCGTAAGGTACTATAAGCTTAACACTAATTAAGGCCCCCCCAACTGCTATAGCTGCAAATAACCCACTAAACATCGCGGGGTTAAATACTGTTGAACCGGGCTGTATTATTACTACCACCCCCAAAAAACCAATCGCGGTAGCCGCACCTCTCCTCCAACCTACAACCTCATTAAGAATGAATATTGCTAAAACAATCATAAATAATGGCCGAGTAAATGACAAAGCAGTAGCAGTTGCTAATTCCAACTCAGAGATTGCATAAAAGCCAGATGACATACCTAATATCGCACAAATTACCCTTATTAAATGTAAAGATGGTTTTTCCAATTTAAAAATATTTGAACCAGTTTTGATAATTAATGGACCAACAACAATTAGTCCAAATAAACATCGAAAGAAAACAATCTGAAAAATATGTAAAGAGTCGCCTAGTAATTTTATAAAAACTGCAGTAAAGGCAAAGAAAATAACCCCAAAGAACATCCAGATTGCGCCTGCTAAATTCTTGTTACCAAGTTTTAAAAACCGTAAATCCGACAATCATTTTTCTTTCAATGTAACGCTTTATCTAATAATTAATAGTTTAACTAAACTAGTAAGGTTAAGATAGGAATAATATCAATATTGATAAGGAAAACCATGAGAGGTTATTTTGGCATAGGCTTGGAAAGAATAAGCAAACAATATAATGTTGGAAATATATTTAGGACTGCAAATGCATTTGGAGCAAGTTTTGTTTTTACAATCTCTGCTTCTTATAACAGGGAAATTGGGAAAGGATCAGATACTTCTGATGCGCTTGGCCAGATACCCTTTTATGACTTCCCTACGCTAGAAGACGTAATTCTCCCAAAATATACAAAAGTTGTTGGTGTAGAAATTGATGATAATGCAATTGACCTTCCAAGTTTTCACCATCCAGCCAATGCTGTTTATATTTTTGGGCCGGAAAAAGGAGACCTTTCTAAACCAGCAAAACAAAAATGTGATTTCCTTGTTAAGATTCCATCAAAATTTTGCCTAAATGTTGGAATAGCGGGTGTTATAGTAATGTATGATAGATTAATTTCTAGAACTAGGTTTCCTAATAGACCTTTAAAACCAGGCGGCCCAGAGACTGAATTAATTGTTAAATCAAATAAAACAATAATTACAAGTAAAAAAACAATGAATGATTTCCTGGCAAAGCCACCCGAAATACAAATATAAATAATTTATGTTATGGGATTCAATAAAACCTTTGCAAACCTTTAGCATTATATATTAGAAGTGTAGAGTTAATAATTTACTTACGGAAAAAAATTTTAAACTGTAAAATTAATTGGAGAAGAAATGTGATTATGACTCTACGACCAGTTTTTATATTTCTATTCATCTTTTATTTTTTATCTTTTAATCAGGTTTTTAGTCAAAGTATCACTGAATTAGGAAAAAATGGTTCATGGACATCATACAGCTATACAGAAGAGGCAGGAAAAGTTTGTTACATGGCAAGTAAGCCCAAATCTGCTAAAGGTAAATATAAAAGAAGAGGAGATATTTGGGCACTTGTAACTCACCGGCCAAATGAAAAATCAAATAATGTTGTGAGTATAATCACTGGCTACCCTTATAAAGAAAACAGTGAAGTAAATATTGCTATCGGCTCATCAAAATTCATAATGTTTACTGTTGGACAAAGGGCATGGAATAGAGATGAAAAGTCAGACGAGATAATGGTGAGATCAATGATAAGAGGCGCAAGTATGATCGTTAAGGGAACTTCTCAGAGAGGAACTCTTACCACAGACTCTTACTCTCTCAATGGATTTACTGCTGCTCACAGAATTATTTCTCAAGCTTGTAAAGTCAATAAATAGCTAAAAGAATCTACTTAATATTTCCTGAGAAAAGCAAAAGCTATTGTCAGATCCAATTTTTTTTCCATTTATGGATAGTAAAGGTCGAACACTCAGTGAATTAGTTAAAAAGGCTTCTTTTGCTTGTTGAATATCATCTAATGTAATTTTAGTCTCTAAGACCTCATAATTTTCAATAATAACTCTCCGCAATGTGCCAGGTAAGGCTCCCTCGGCTAATGAAGGTGTTAATATCTTATTATCATTTAGCATAAAAATATTTGAAATTGTTGATTCACAAACCCTTAATGAAGTATTCAACAATATAGCATCATCAAAGCCTTTCTTGTTTGCCTCATTTGCTGCAATAATATTATCAAGATAACTTATTGACTTAATTTCTGATAAAGGAGAGAACTCGTTTCTTCTTGTTAGATTTGAAACCATCGCATTCACTGGCTTATTATTTGGCTCAAATTGATTAATTGATATTATAAGATTTGCAATTTCTGTCCCTAAGATAGACAAACCTCTTTTTCCATATCCCCTTGTTAACGTAAGCCTAACTGCAGAATCTTTTAATTTATTTAATTTTGATAATTTTATAATTCTTGTCTTTATCTCTTCCTTTGACGCTTTTATTTTTATATCAAGAAAAGATGCACTCTTATAGAATCTTTCCATATGTAAGTTATAAAACTGTGGAATAAGATTCTTCACTCTAATTGTTTCAAAGATCCCATCTCCTAAAGTTAACCCCCTATCGAGAGGGTCTATTGATGGCTCTCTTGCATTTTTATTATCTCCATTTAAATCTATAATCATTATGTTTATTCCAAAATATTAAGGAGTGGATTTGCTTTAAATAATGCCTCTTCATATTCCTGATAAGGATCAGACTCAGCAACTATTGCACCTCCCGCTTGGGCAACAATCTCATTAAAATTGATGATAATACTTCTTATGGTAATAGAGGAATCAAATTTACCATCAAAGCCCATCCAAAAAATAGTTCCACAATAAGGCCCCCGTGAAGAAATTTCTAGTTCGTTAATAATTTCCATAGCCCTTATTTTAGGCGCACCAGTTACAGAACCTCCTGGAAAACATAATCTAAGCAAGTCAACTGCATCTTTATCTTCTCTTAATTTTCCAGTAATTACAGATACTAAGTGATGAATCTTCTCAAAGCTCTCTAACTTACATAAGTCATCAACCTTTATTGACCCAACCTCGCAAACTCTGGATAAATCATTTCTCATTAAGTCAACTATCATTAAATTCTCAGAAATATCTTTTTCACTTTTCATTAATTTGTTGGCTAATATCATATCTTTTTCTTGATTAGGATCTCTTTTTTGACTCCCTTTAATTGGTCTGGTTTCAACCATTTTATTTGAATCTATTTTAATAAAACGTTCAGGTGAGCATGATAAAATCTTGAAATTTTTATTTATTGATAAATAAGCTCCAAATGGAGATGGATTAATTCTTCTTAATCTTCTGAATAAATCCCATTCATTTAAATTTGAAGGTCTAGGCGATTTAAATTTATGAGTAATGTTTACCTGGAAAATATCACCTTCATGAATATAATTTATAGCATCTCGAATCTTATTCTGAGCAATATTTCGAGATATCTCAGGCTTCCATTTACCGCTGTAAACCTCTAACTGTCTTGGCTTGACCTGACTAATCTTTTTGAAGAAAAAATCTATACGCTGTTTTGCATATTTGACCCTCTCAGGCCCAAAAGTTTTTGGTAAACCTGATGAAAGTAAAAAAGTTTTTTTATTATTTTTATCAAAAGCAACTATCAAATCATAGAAACCAACGCTCAATAATGGATTACTATCTTTTTCCTTTGGCTTTGGAAGATCCTCAATTAACTGATTAGCTTCGTAGCCTATAAAGCCCACTGCGCCACCATAAAATGGAGCCGGGGATTTATCAATTTTATTTAAATTCCTTAGACTAAATGATTTGATAAGAAGAAATGGATCTTCACTAGACCTAACTCCATTCACTAAGGTCTGAAGTTTACTGCTTACTTCTATTGATGCAAAAGGAGATAAAGCAATATAAGACCATTGAGAAAAATCTTCTTTCCCATTACCATGTAGTAAAAATGATAATGACTCTCTACTAAACGGATCAAAGGCAGTCATTGGGTCAATCCAGGGAATGCTTTTAACAACCAAAAGGTTGTTGTCTTCAATTATTGTTTTATTCAAAAATGACACGATCTGGAGGACGGTGGCCATCTATAAAGGTTTTAATATTTATCATTACCTTCTCACCCATCTCGATTCTACTTTCAAGTGTTGCAGAGCCCATATGAGGTAATAATATAACATTCTTTAATTTTTGTAACTTTCTGTTAACACTCGGATAATGCTCAAAAACATCTAAGCCTGCACCAGCAATTTTTCCTGCCTCTAGATTACTAATTAATGCACTCTCGTCAATTATACCAGCTCTGGACACATTAACTATATACGAACTTGTCTTCATTACATCTATTCTTTTTTTTGAAATCATGTGATGGGTATCTTTATTATGTGGGCAATGTATAGAAATTATATCCATTTCGGCAAGCATTTCATTAAGGTCACCCCAGAATGTTGCTTTAACTTCATCTTCTATATTTTTTTCGAGTCTTCGTCTATTGTGATAATGGACTCTCATACCAAAGGAATATGCACGCTGAGCTACTGCTATACCTATTCTTCCCATACCAATAATACCTAACGATTTTCCTAATAATCTGCTCCCAAGCATATGAGTTGGTTTCCACTCAGAAAATTGATCCTTATCAACCCTTCGGGTTCCCTCAACTAACCTTCTAGGAATGGAAATTATTAGAGCCATCGCAATATCAGCGGTATCATTGGTCAATACATTTGGAGTATTGGTGACAACTATACCGGCATTACGTGCGGATTGAATATCTATATGGTCGGTTCCATTACCAAAATTTGCAATTAACTTTACTTTATTTTTTGGATTAGATAATAGCTCCAAGTCTAATTCATCTGTTAGTGTTGGAACTAAAATATCACAACTTTCTAGGGCTTCTTGCAATTGATCCCGCGAATAAGGTGTATCATCAACATTTTGATTCACATTAACAAATAGTTCAAGCATCCTATCCTCAACCATTTTAGGAAGTTTTCGGGTTATTACAACAGATGGGTTACTTAATTTCATTTATTTGCTCATTATATTTTTTTAAAAATATGATTTTTATATTATGATATGCATATATCTTATATTACTCTTTAATTTCTTTATTTGGAAATTATCTTTATGGATAGAATTCTAGAAAACTTATATTCAAAGACTTATCCAATCTTGGTGTTTATTTTTCTATTTTTTTTTGTATGTATTGCTTATATTCCTCATACGTCAAGTAATGTTTCCATTGGGAAATTTTCGTCGCTACCCATACCAAGGTTTATTTCTCTAAAAACCGAACCTGTCTACATGAGAAGGGGTCCAGGAATTCGGTATCCTATTTTATGGGTATATCAGAAAAGAAGCCTTCCTCTAGAAATCATAGAAGAGTTCAATACATGGAGAAAAGTTAGAGACCCAGATGGGGCTGAAGGTTGGATACACCAGAGCATGCTAACTGGTAAGAGATCAGGCCTAGTTATGAATGACTTAGCTGAAATGTATAAAGGTTCAAATTCTCGGAGTGAAGTTATGGCAAAAATAGAAAGAAGTGTTATTTTAACTATAATTTCTTGTCCTAAAAAAATAAACTTCTGCAATGTAAGATATAATGATCTAAAAGGATGGATTAAAAAAGAAAATCTTTGGGGAATATACCCTGATGAGATTATTTAGTTAAATTAGTCTATTTAAAATCATTAATTAGAGAGTCTCTAACCTCCTCTGTTAGCATTGCAGAATGACTGTAATTATCGTGTTCAATAGAAATATACGCTACGAGTTCTTTATTTTTAAATAATTCCTTCTGCAAACTATTAAACTTAAAGTGTAAAAAGTGGACCGATGAAGTTTTACCGTCGCTATTAGTCCTCTCAGTATCATCAGTTGGAATGGCTAGAATTTTTTCATTATTAATATTTATTGAAATTTTATCTTCAATATGACCTAGCATATGTAGTTGTTTCTTTCTCCTATCAGCATCTTCAATTTCAATAAGCAATGTTGCAACAAGTTCATTTCCATCTGGCAAAAGCGGGTTGTAAGCTTCAATTTCATCATTTATTTGTTCATCACCTCCGCCTTCTATAAAAAGCATTTCTTGTATCTGTGACCACAAAGTTATGTAGTTTTCAAAATGAAAAAGTACAAAAGGACCAACGTGTACACGCCTAGCCAACTTTCTCTGCATTAAGGATCTTCTATGTTCTTTTCTGATCTTTTTATATTCATCCATAGGCATAATATCATCTGCTGTAATTCGTCCTGCATTTTCATTTAAAACAACCATTTTATTTATTTCCTAAATTAATTATCTAATCCGTAGGCTTTTGAAAGAAGCTGAATTGGATGTAGAGTTTTATTTTCCATAATATTTTTATTGTCGCTAGGTTCCAATCCTTGGGATAAGTGTTTTGCTGCAAGGGGACATTCAGAACATGTATATTTTGGGTTATTTGTCTTAATTTTTCTAATTGTACCTTTTGCAAACTTCATAGCATTTTCAAAATTCTGTTTTTTAACACCCCATGATCCACCGTGACCAGAACAGCGCTCTATAACATTCACATTTGCGTTTGGAATAAGACGAAGCATTTCTGCACCTTTAGCACCAATATTTTGAGCTCTACCATGACATGACAGATGCAAAGAGATAGGACCCTCTAAAGGGTTTATTCCAGGAGCTAAACCAATATCTTTATTGAGCTGAACAAGAAACTCAGAAATATCATAAGTCAATTTAGATAACTCTTTAACGTCTTTATTTTCTGGAAGCACTAGAGGCCATTCTGATTTCATCATTAACGTGCATGATGGTACAGTTGAGACAATCGGGATTTTTTTTTCTAGAAATGGTCTCAATTCCCTTGCTGTTTTTTCAGCATTTTCAGCAACACGTTTAATATCACCCTGTTCAAGTTGAGGCATCCCGCAGCATCGTGGATAGACAACATGAGATTTGATACCGTTATAGGCTAAAACTTTTAAAGCTGCATCCCCAATAGAGGGTTCATTATAATTAATAAAACAAGTAGAAAAGAATACAACTTCTTTACCATAAGAAGGGGCAGAATTATTTATAACAGTAGGAAATTTTTTTGTTTTGGAAACAAATGTGTAATTAAAAAACTTAGGAAGCTCCACACTTTTATGTATACCTATTACTAGTTGCATAAACTTCCTTGTTAGAGTATTTGTTTTTTTTGTTATCCAATTAAATATTGTTGATAGAAAAGATGAGATTATTTTACCATTTCTATCTATTTCTGTAATTTGTCTATCAAAAAAATTAAGCTTATTTTTTGAGTTTTCAAAAACGCGATAACGCAACATTAAATGAGGGAAATCAATATTGAACTCATGAGGTGGAACGTAAGGACATTTTGTTAAGTAACACATGTCACATAAGGTACATGAATCGACAACACCCTTAAAATCTCGCGAGTCAACACCCTCTAATTCTTCATCATCTTTTTCGTCAATTAAGTCGAATAATTTAGGAAAAGAATCACAAAGGTTAAAACATCTCCTACACCCATGGCATATTTCGAATTGTCGACGCATTTCAGAATCGATTTTGCTGTCATCAACAAAATCTGGATTTTTCCAATCAATAGGTAGGCGAGTTGGAGCATCCAAACTACCTTCACGCATTTTGGCCTCAATAAATCGAATATAATTTAATACTAGCGGATTGTAGTAACCAGAATTCTATAATTCTAGCTAATAGAATCTAAAGCCTTTTGAAACTTCCCAGCATGTGACTTTTCTGCCTTTGCTAGAGTCTCAAACCAATCTGCAATCTCTTCAAAACCCTCTTCTCTTGCAGTCTTAGCCATTCCTGGATACATGTCAGTGTATTCATGTGTTTCACCGGCAACTGAAGCTTCTAAATTAATTTTTGTACTACCTATCGGTAAGCCTGTTGCAGGATCACCAGCCTCTTCTAAATACTCAAGATGACCGTGTGCATGTCCTGTTTCTCCTTCAGCAGTGCTTCTAAAGAGAGCTGAAATTTCATTTTCACCCTCAATATCAGCCTTCTGAGCAAAGTATAGATATCTTCTATTTGCTTGACTCTCGCCTGCAAAAGCAGCTTTCAAATTGTTTTCTGTTTTACTTCCTTTAAGCTCTGCCATTTTTTCACCTCATATTTTACTGTATATTTTTTTTACGATAATTTTGATTTGTTGGTTTAATTTTTTTCTTAATCATTGAAAATTTTACAGATTTTCATTTTGGATTGATTATCTCAAAAAGTCAACTAGTTTAGAATAGTTCTAAAATAAACCTAGCCATCAACTCTTATTACAACGTCCACGCAGTTTACATCAAAGCCATTCTTCTTTTCTGGCATTGGACTTATTTTAAGCTCCTCTATACTTATGTCTTCTAGTTTTCCAGTTTTTTCAAAGTAATAGTGATAATGTCTTTTGATATTTGTATCAAAATATGATCGTGATGGATCAATAGAAATTTCCCTCAATAATCCATGTGATGTGAAAACATTTAGCACGTTATAAATTGTTGCTAATGAGATATTAATATCCCTATCTATTAGTTCTGAGTAGAGTGAATCAGCAGTCACATGCATTTGTGGACCAGAAAACAGATAATGAGAAATCAATAACCTTTGCTTCGTTGGCCGCAATCCAGCATCTCGGAGTTTCTTTTCTAAATCGTTCATGCTTCTACACCTCACAAAAATCTGATTAAATATAATATATTTTACTTATAATGTTTTGGCGAATTAATATTTATGCTTGCTCAGTCAAAGTTATTACAATTAGGTAGAATATCAAACCTTGCCAAGTTGTTCAATTTCATTGTAACTGTCTCATATGTACTACAAATCATACTTTCATAGAATTCTTATAGCTTCAATCGTAGCTATAGTAATTACCTTTACTCTTGGGTTATTGGTAATGTGGTTAAACGGCTTTGTTGATAGAGATAACCCAGATACTGTAGAGGTGTTTTCTGTTTGTAAATTTGATGATGAGAATACTTCTAATGAAATAAAGAATCCTTTTTTAAAAGAAAATATTGAAATAAAATGTGAAAACGAAGATGAGACTAAACCATTAATACTTGAGTGGTTTGATAGGCTTTTTAATGAAGATTTTGATAAAAATTATATTAGGAAAAACCCCAAATAATATATAATAAAACAACTCTCTAGCTAGAATTTTTGTCAGATATTATCTCTACCTCTACTGCCATTGGTCCTTTATCTCCATCTTGAACTTTTAGTTTAACTTTTTGACCAGGCTCTAAGCGGTCTAGGTTTGATCTTTGAAGAGCACTTATTCCAATAAAGATATCATTACCCCCACCTTCTGGAACTCCGAAACCATATCCTTTTTCTGCTGCAAAAAACTTAATATCGCAATTTAATTCCGATAAAACTCCCTCAATCTTTTCTTCGTTTACAGTGGAGTTATCTACATCTTTTATATTAGCTACTTGTGGTCCTTTGGGGCCATCTGAAATATCACAAGTTATCGTTGCGCCCTGACGAAGGGTTCTCAACCCTGCCTCATGTAAAACTGACACATGTAAAAAAGCATCAGCTGCTCCGTCGGAAGGAGCGACAAAACCAAATCCTTTTGCTGGGTTGAACCACTTGACCGTTGCAGTTACGCCTGATCGGGTAATCCCAGCCTGAGGCAACGATTCCATATAAGCACTCGACCTTAGATATAACTGTTTTGTAATGTTACGCTTAAATTAGTGTTTATACTAATAATTTACAAAGAAATACATAATATCAATAACTTAGTTGTTTCATTTGTATATTCTTAAGCTGTTGATATTTTAAAAAAATTGTTCGACTCCGTATTATTATTTAAATGGTATTTTGCCAGACCTAGGTGTAATCTCATTTAAATATAATATAATTACTGAATAAGAATAATATGCATCGATATTTCTTTCTTCTACTTGTGTTTACATTTTCAACAAACTTATCGGCGGAAAATATGTCACCAAGTTTTATAAATGTTAGAAGTAATGATGGAACTAATTTGAATGTTGTTCGTTTTGGAAATAATAACAGTCCTGAAATACTTTTTATTCATGGGTTTTCTCAATCTTATTTAAGTTGGAACAAACAATATACAAGTGATCTAGCAAATAATTTCTCATTAGTTACCTTTGATTTACGTGGGCATGGTTCTTCAGAAAAACCAATCAACCCTAAAGCTTACCAATCACCAGAACTTTGGGCCAGTGATGTATCAAATATTATAAATGCTTTAGATCTAAAAAAACCAATACTTGTGGGTTGGTCTTGGGCTGGTTTTATTATAATGAATTATATTAGATATTATGGGACAGATGCTATTTCAGGTATAAACCTCGTTGGAGCAAATACTTCTCTTTTGGGACCAATACCACCTCCGCCCTCTCTGCCAGAGGAGAATCAAAACTGGATGCAGCAACTAATTTCAAACAATATCGAAGATAATTTGTCTGGTGTTAAATACTTTGTTGACTTAATGGTTGCCAAAAAATTATCAAATCCAGATAGAGAAAATAATATAATCCTAAATATGCTTACCCCACCATATGTAAGAAAAGCTATGTTAGGATACCCTAAAGACAATAGCGATTTAATACAGAAGATATCAGTACCAGTTTTAATAAGTCATGGAACAAATGATAAAATAGTAAATTATCCTGATGTTGAAAAAGTTGCAAATGTCTTAACGAACTCTGAGTTATCAACATATATTGATATTGGACATGCTCCTTTCATGGAATCACCAAAAAGGTTTAATAAAGAGCTGTCTTCTTTTGTTCATAAATACTCTAAATAACGAAGCATATTTTATTATAAATTACATAAGTGGCATGTAAATTGCATAATTTTAATGCTGATACTAATAAACTTACTTACTATCACCGGTGGGCGGTGAAAGTTACCTCCAGTAAGTTTATAAGCACAACTATAACCGGCCCTTTTCTATAGTCTCTCTCCCCCCTTACTAATAGAGAGGGCTGGTTTTTTTCACTAAATTGTTATTTTTTTATTAAACGGTTCATATACAATATATAAATCTTTTCTTTGGTTGATTGATTAATAAAAAATAATATATATAAAATCATCAAATTAATCTTAAATATATTATTTTAAAATGAGCAAAAATATTAATGTTGAAATAGTTATTGTTGGAGGGGGTCTAACGGGGTCGATTCTAGCACTAGCTCTTGCAAAATGCGGTTTTGAAATATGCGTTATTGAGAAACTTAAATATCAAAATCTAAACAATATTAATTATGATACAAGAACTACCGCACTTGCTTCATCAAGTAAGAAGCTTCTTTCATTTATAAATATATGGAAAGATATAGAGGGCCAAATTGGTTTAATAAATGAAATAAGAGTTTCGGACGGTGAATCACCTTTATTCTTACATTTTGACCGTCATGGATCTATCAATGAGCCTCTGGGATTCATGATAGAGAATTCTTACCTAAGACAAATATTAAATTCTAGTTTATTAAAAAATCCAAATATAAAACTAATTTCCCCAGCATCAATTGAAAATTTATCAATAAATAATAATAATGTGAAAATCTTATTAGCTAATAGTACAAAGATTGAATGTGATTTGATAGTTGCTGCAGATGGTAAGGATTCTTTCTTACGAAATTATCTTAAGATTCCTACATATGGATGGGAATATAATCAAGTTGCAATAATTACAAATATAAACCATGAATTTACACACGATAATATTGCCCATGAAAGATTTCTAGAAGCAGGACCTCTTGCAATTCTTCCACTCAAAAACCCAAACCGCTCATCTATTGTCTGGACCGAAAATAAAGATAATGCCAATGCTTACGTAAATTTAGATGATGTAAGCTTTAATAAAGAACTATCAAAAAAAATTGGAAATTTCTTAGGTGAAACAAAAACGTACGGAGGGAAGTTTAATTATCCCTTAAAGCTTCAACTAGCAAAACAGTATATCAGAAACCGTTTTATATTAATCGGGGATTCAGCACACTCAATTCACCCAATCGCCGGCCAAGGACTAAATCTAAGTATAAGGGATATATCTGCTTTAATTAATATATTAAATGTTGCAAAAAAATATGGATTTGACATTGGTACTAAAGAAGTTTTAAAAGAATTTCAGCAAGTTAGGAGAAGTGATAATCTTTTAATGGCTGCTACAACTGATCTACTTAATAAACTTTTCTCTAATAATAATCCATCTATTAAACTTATCCGAGATCTAGGCTTAGGATTTACTAATAATTATCCAGCGTTAAAGAAAAAATTTATTATTCACGCTATTGGGAACTAGTCTTATATTTTCTTGAAGAAGCTCAAGGCTCTCTACTTAAACCCTTCTTATCAAGTTCAGAGATATATCTTTTCCAATTTTCAGAATATCCTTGCCCAAGCTCATATAACCTTTCCCATGTGTAAATACCTGTATCATGTAAGTCGTCAAAAATTAACCTAACTGCATAGTTACCAACTTCCTCAATATTGGTGATTCCAACAAATTTTCTGCCATAAACTATATTTTTTTTGCCGTTATGCCCCATAACTTCAGCTGAAGGACTTTCTACCCTTAAATATTCAGCCGGAAGATTAAATTCCTCCCCAGAGTTAAATTTAATGACAAGAAGTCTATCTGACGCCTCATATATTATATTATCTGGCCAAGGTTCATAGGGTTTGTCAGGGCACATATTAGATCTTGTGGTGGCTGTTCAATATTTAGGTATCAATACTTCTAGCCTCATCAGCTAGCATAATTGGTATCCCATCTCTTATTGGGTATGCTAACTTTGCCTGACGACTAATTAGTTCATTATTTTCTTTATCATATTCAAGTGTCCCCTTAGTTACAGGGCAGACTAATATTTCAATTAGTTTTGGATCTACTGACGTATTAGACAAGAGAGATTCTCCATAAATATTAACAATTACTGGAATACTTCATCATTTTCTGAATTACCAAAAACACCCATTTGCAGTAAAGCCAATAACATATCTGCTCTATCATTAAAATTTTTAGATTCAATTAAGGCCTGTTTTTCTCTGGTGTTAAAAGGGCAAATCATTGAAAGAGTAAGTATTAGATCTAAATCAGAGAGAGCTTCTATTGCATCTATCCTAAGCTTTAGGCCTTGAGAATCAAGATATGTTGGGAGAATATCAAAAATACTGTCTCTGTCGTATTTCAAGTCTTCCTCTACAAAACTATCATTTTCAAATTGATCGTAATTTACTTCTAAAACTCTATAACCTTTTATACTAGCAGCTTCTCGTTCTACTTTAAATCTTGATAAACCTTTAAGAGCAATTAGAAATCTACCATCCTCGGCTTCTTCAAAATAAACAATTTTTCCAAGACACCCAATTTTATATAACTCATTATCAGAGGAGTCAGGATTAGGCTGTATCATTCCAAACATTCTATCTTTACCAAGAGTGTCAGTAACTAGATTAAGATATCTCTCCTCAAAAATATTCAAAGGCAACCTACCTCCAGGAAGTAATAATGCACCACTAAGTGGAAAGACTGGTAGGCTGGAAGGAAAGATGCTTTTATGAGTTTCTTTTAATTGCATATTTTAAGTTTCTTTACGAAATAGCTAACTAAACAATATTGATGATAACTTTTTACGCCCTTGAACTGTAATTGGACTTGTTGGACCAATGGCCTCAAAAAACTTAACTAATTGCTTCCTAGCAGCATCTTCATTCCATCCACGGTCAAGTTTTATTATTTCAAGCATAGTATCCACCGCCTCAGACAAATTGTCAGTTCCATAATAAGCCATCGAAAGGTCAAATAAAACCTCTAGATTCTCTGGCTCTTCCGATTTAAGTTTCAGGAGTCTATCTATTTCTTCGTGTGTAATATTCGAGGATGTATCTTCTTTTAACTCTAACGCAGTTATTACCGAAGCGATTTCTGATTTGACAAGTGCCTCTTTTGGTAATTCTTTAATAATTTTTTTTGCAACATCATCTTGCCCAAGGCTAATATTAGACCGCAACAAACCCTCTAAAGCCTTAATATTAGTACTATCTTCAATAAAAATCCTATCAAATATTTCTAAAGACTCTTTATAGTTACCTTCATCAAAAAGATTACTAGCCTGAGCTAGTAGCTCATCAGCATTCTGATCATTTCCAACTGTTAGCTTTTCAATAAAACTTTTTAATTGACTTTCTGGAAGTGCGCCCATGAATCCATCAACTGGCTTCCCCTCTTTAAAGGCAAAAACTGCAGGAATTGATTGAACCTGCATTTGAGCAGCTAACTGTTGATTCTCATCAACGTTAATCTTAACCATCTTAACTTTACCGCCATAACTTCTAACAATCTTCTCTAACATTGGCCCAAGCTGTTTACAGGGGCCGCACCATGGTGCCCAGAAATCAACTATAACAGGTAGGTTTAAAGATTGCTCTAATACATCTTTTTGAAATGCCTGTGTATTACTCTCCTTTACTAATTCCCCTTTATCAGCTGATGTTTTAGCTGAATCAGAATTTGGATTTAAATCTCCTACAAGCATATGGCCTCATAAATTTAGTTAAAAAAGATATATAAATTAGATGCACGTAATATTTGATAAAAGCAAGAAGAACAGTCAAATTTACATTTGAACAATATAAAAAATATTCAAAGTATTTGCAAAGTTATATTAAGCAGTTATAGTCCAGTTGTCTTCTAGTAATTTGCCAGAAAAGTGCGGGCGTAGCTCAGGGGTAGAGCACAACCTTGCCAAGGTTGGGGTCGTGAGTTCAAATCTCATCGCCCGCTCCAGACTGGGAAATTTAAAACATTATAATTTTTATTTTGCACCCTCTGGTGCCTTAATATTGACTATTATCAGCCTCCTGTCACATTCATTAATTTCGATATTTTCAACCCCATGGTAGGATAAATCAGTTCTTGGAAATATTACTAATCTATTAGGCATATATTTTATTCTTTTTTCTAGGCTAAAATCATTAAATTTGTGATGCTTTAAATGCTGGACTGGCATTTTTTTATCTCTTGGCTGATAAAAACAAGTACCGCTGTTTTGATATTTACTATCTTTTGAAAGATACAAAAGCAAAGAAATAAATCTAGACCGAGAATCGGTATGGGGCCCTATTGCATAATTATTTGTATCGCTAACAATAAGCATCTCTGAACTTATTTTACCTATACCACCTAAATGTAAAATTCTTTTATCTAATGTATTTTTAAACTTGTAGTAACAGGAATTAATTACCTCAGGTGAAATTAGTGTATTAAGCATTAGTAACCAAAAATCCCTCTTAACTTCATCTAAATTATTTAAAAAATTAGACTGAAATAACATTACTTTTCGTTCATTATATTTTTTTGTCCTTCCGGTTTCAGGAATAGGTATCATAACCTCTGAAGGCCAGTTTAAATTCACCTGATTAAAAATTTTTTCTGGTAAAAAGTTATCAACAACAGAATATTCGCATGGTGTATTAATAATCTTTGAGGACTCAATTTGTTCAGAAATGTATTTTTTAGCGTCTGAAAATATACTCTGCATAACCTTTTGTGCTTCCTTCTTTTCTTCTGGCTCTCTCTACTTGGTCACTATCAAAGATAAATCCAAAACTCCTCATGATATTAACAATTTTTAAATGTTCTGGAATATGTGGACTAATTTCTATTAAAACGGACTTAAGCTTTTTATCTGCAAAAGTTTTACTGGCTCCCTCAATCACAAGATGTTCTATACCATCAACATCAATCTTTACATGATTAGGTACTGGAATGGACCCAGATTCAATCAAGCTATCAATTTTATGACTGATACTCCCTTGAGCAAACAGGGCTTTTTTTGGTCTTAGGGCCGTATCAACTTCTGCTCCAAATTCATGTCCTGATTCAGCAACTTCAAGTCCACGCATGTAAAGCCTATCAATTATAAAATTATTTGAAAGTGCACAGCACCAAGCCACAACATTATTAGACAAGTTATTAAGTCTTATATTTCGATTCAGAAGAGCATAATTCTGGGACTCAGGTTCAAATGCAAATACTTTCACTCTCCTATGCACTGCGGCAAATATTGTATAGAGGCCCATATTTGCACCTACGTCAAAGAAAACTTCACCTTCTTTAAAACCAGAAATCCATTTTATAGTCTCTGGTTCTTTTGTTTCAAATGTTGAAACTCTCCATAATGAGGCATTATTGGGAACACCATATTTCATAATAGAGCCTTCAAAGGTTAGCGAAGCAATAGGGAAGCCTTTAGCATAGTCATCTACCTTCTTTTTGGAGTCCATATTATTTCCTAATATAATAAATTTTTATAATGAAACTTACCAATTCGTCATACAAACACAAGTAGACATAAAGAAAAATCTGATCTATTTAGGTAATATGACTGAAGAAATATTAAATAACTACTTAAAGAACCATCCTGAAGACTATGATGCATTTAAGAACTTTATAGAAAGAGCCGACTTATTATTTAGAGCCAAAGTGTTTGATGATGCAAAAGATCTGTATAACCAAGCATATATTATTAACCCTACTTCTCCTGATATTCTTTCTAGGCTTGGCATATTTCATTATCATCAAAAAGAAGATAAACTAGCTGTTCATTTCCTTACTAGAGGAGCGCAGGCTGATCCAGATAATACGCAGGTATTAAATAATTTAGGGGCTGCATATGGAAGGTTAGGAAATATTAACGCGGCAATTAAAACATTTATAACAGTATGTAAGAAAGATCCCTCACAAGCCCCTGCGGCATTCAATTGTGGAAGACTACTTTTAATGTGTGGCCACCCAGAAGAAGCCGAAAGGTGGTTAGTTCAAGCAGATAAAGCAAGACCAAATCATGGAGAAACCCTGAGACTTCTTACAGATGCACGATTAGCATTAGGCCAGCCCTATTTTGCAATGAACTCTGGAAAGCTTGCTGTTAAAAACTCTCCTAAAAACATTGATGCAAGGAGATCGCTTGCACAAGCATATTTTGAAATCAGAAAATTAGAATTAGCATTTAAGGAGCTTAAAGTATTACTTTCCATGGAAGAGAAAGATATTCAAGGAATTTATTTACTAGCAAAAACAGAAGAAAAAAGAGGCAATGCTAAAGAGGCTAAGGAACTGTACGAATCTTTATTTAGACTTGATATAGATAAAGACTTCAAAACATTATTAGAATTAAAGCATGCTTTGGTGCTTCCAGTAATATCTGAGAGTAAAGAACAAATACTTCAGACAAGAAGAGATATACTAGCCAAAATTGATGAAATAAAACCAACTCCAATTAAAGATCCATTCGCTTCTGGTGGTTTCACAAATTTCCTGCTGAGTTACCAGGGACTTAATGATATTGAAATACAAAGGAAAATTGCAGACTTCTATATTAAATGTTCCCCTGAGTTAGTAAAAGAGTCTGAACAAATAAAAAACCTTGGAAAGGAAAGCAAGTGGAAGATTGGTATTGTCTCAAGTTTCCTTAGAGATCATACAGTAGGATACCTTACAAGTGGCTTGATTGAAAATCTCGACAGAAAAAGATTTGAGGTGATTCTTTTTAGAGCACCAGCAATTCCAGTAGAAGACCAGTTTGCTCCAAAGATTGCTAATATGGCTGATAAAGTAATCGACCTGCCAAACAAACTTAATAAATCAAGAAAAATGATTGCCGATGAAAAAACTCATATACTTTATTATCCAGAGATTGGGATGGAAGATCTAGTTTATTTTTTATCATTCTCTCGATCTGCGCCACTACAAATTATGGGCTGGGGACACCCAATTACAAGTGGCGTACCAAATATAGATGTTTTTTTATCAGTAGAGGATATGGAAACATATGAAGCCCAAGAGCATTACTCTGAGAAACTAATTAAATTAAAAGAGCTATCTATATGTGTTAAAAAACCGGCCCTGACGAGTAAGAGCCCTGATGGTAAAGTATTTGGGATTGACCCAGAAAAAAAAGCTTATCTATGCGCACAGTCACTATTTAAAATCCATCCTGATTTTGATTCAATAATACATGAATTGTTACAAAAAGACTCAAATGGGATAGTTTATTTCCTAACTCTTTACTCAAAACCCGATGAGTATTTCCTTAATAGACTAGAAAAAAAGATTGGTGAAAATATTCAAAGAGTTAAAATTATTAATAGAGTTTACTCTTCAGCATTCACTGAACTTCTCAAATGTGCAGACGTTTTATTAGATATACCTCATTGGTCTGGAGGTAAAACAACTCTTGAAAGTTTAGCAGTAGGGACGCCTGTAGTTCATTTACCTGGTGAATTTATGAGAGGGAGACATACCTTAGCATTTTACAAGAAGATTGAAGTTTTAGACTGTATTGCAGAGACGCCTTCTGAATATGTTGATATTGCTTTTAAATTAGCAAATAATAACAGTTTCAGGAACACAGTAAGAAACAAAATTTTAGAATCTGTAGATAATTTATTTGAAAATAAAAAATCAATAGATGAGATGTCTGAGGTATTCGAAAGGTTAATTCTAGATAAATTAAATCTATAAGCCCATTATCTATTATAATGAATATTGTAAAGACTAAGGTACTCTTTACTCAAACTTATTAACTGATCATGGGTACCTGAGGTAACAACCTTCCCACCGTCTATTACAATAATTTTATCTGAATTCTTAATTGTTTCTAATCTGTGAGCAATGATGATAGTTGTTCTGCCCTTCCTTAACTCACTCATGGCTCCTTGAACCATCTTCTCTGTTTCAGGATCTAAAGAACTGGTAGCTTCGTCTAATATTAAAATTGGAGCATCTTTGAGTATAGCTCTTGCAATAGCTATGCGTTGTTTTTCACCCCCAGATAACTTTTCTCCCCTCTCACCAACAACAGTATCATAACCCTTAGGCATTTTTTTTATAAATTCGTGCGCACCAGCAGCCTTTGCCGCCCCAATAATCTTTTCTAGATTTGCTTTCGAATCACCAAAACGAATATTTGATTCAACAGAATCGTCAAAAATAATTATATCCTGTGTTATTATAGCAATGGAATCCCTTAAGCATTTAATATCAATTCTTGAAATATCTCTATCATCTATCTTAATTGTTCCTATAGTTGGATCGTAAAACCTAGCTATTAAATTTAGGATTGTAGATTTTCCAGACCCCGATTTGCCAACCAGGGCTGTCGTTTCTCCTTTCTTGGCAAAAAAAGATAGATTATGTAAAACAGTCTCTTTTTCCTCATATTCAAAGGATACTTCCTCAAAGCTAATTGAGCCTGACAATTTAGGTGAAAGAAATGAATCAGAATAAGTTATAATTTCACTCTTAGTGTCTAAAATCTTATAATATCTCTCTGCACCAGCTAATCCCTCCTGAATCTGAGAATGAATTCCTGCCAGAGACTTCATAGGACGATAAGCCATTATCAATGCAGTAATAAATGAAAAGAAAGCTCCTGGGGTTGTTGTCTCATTTATGACACCCCAGCCTCCATAAATTATTACTGTTGTTACTGCCACTCCCCCGAATGTCTCCATTAGAGGAGACGTGATTGCTTTAACTCCATCACCTGTAATCGCATATTCTTTAATCTTGTTAATAATTTCTGATGCTTTTAATTTTTGATACTCTTCCATCTTATATGATTTAACCATTCTTATGCCAACAAAGGCCTGCTGAAGAAATGATAGAAAATTTCCTGTCTCAATTTGAGTATTCTTTGTTGCTAGTTTTATTTTTTTACCAAGTAACGTTATTGGCACTAAAGCAATTGGAAAAATAATAAATGCTATTGTCGCCAAAAACCAATCTTGATAAAACATCAAAATAACAAGAAAAAAAACAGACAGAGAATCTTTTCCCAAACTTGTTAAACCAGTAGAAACTACTCTGCGCATCATTACGATATCTGTTGTAAACCTTGAAACTAGGCTTCCGATTGAATTAGACTGAAAAAATGCCAAATCTTGAAGGATTAAATGTGAAAACAGCCTATTTTGCATATCAGCAAGTATTGATTGTCCAACATTTGCCATTATCTTGGCCTCAGCATACGTTGAAAGCCCTTTGACTACAAAAGATAAGAAAACTGCCCCTCCTACATACCATAAAAGAGCTATATCTTTACGAATGAAGATTTGATTTACCACTGGGTCCATTAACCATGCTAGAATAGCAGTAGTAACGGCAATGATTACCATAAAAAAAACTGCTAAAATAAGTTTATTTTTATAGGGAAAGACCGCTTCTCTAATAAGTCTTCTAAAAATTGATCTTTTTTCGAGTTTTTTTTTGTTGTATACCATTATCAAATGCCTCAATAAAAATCTTAATTATCTTGCTATAAATAATTAAATTATTCAAATTGTTTGAGACACTTAACTTATTTATTTTCAAGATGATTATTCTAAAATTTAAAATTGGCTTAGTACATGAAAAAAACCAATGTCCAAAATCTTCCATTCATTGACCTGAATTCTCAACAAGACCTAATAAGGGAAAATCTTAATATAGCTATAAATAAGGTTCTATCTCATGGAGAATTTATTATGGGTCCAGAGGTTTTACGTGTTGAGGAAATACTAGCAGAGCGCAGTAATACAAATTATTGTATAACCTGTGGAAGTGGAACTGATGCCTTAACTATTCCTTTGATGGCAGCAAATATTAGTAAAGATGATGTAGTTTTTGTTCCCTCATTTACATTTACTTCCTCAGCAGAAGTAATCGCATTAAGAGGTGCAACGCCATTCTTTGTTGATATAAATCACCGTACATTTAATATGGACCCAGAAAGTCTGGAATTATCAATTAAAGAATGCATTCGATCTGGGGGGAGCCCTAAAGCCATTATAACAGTTGACCTATTTGGACAACCAGTAGACTTTGATTCTATTATTTCAATTGCGGAAAAATATAATCTATGGATACTTGATGATGCTGCACAAAGTTTTGGAGCAAATTACAAATCTAAGCCGATGGGCTCTTTCGCCAGAGTAACAGCAACAAGCTTCTACCCTTCTAAGCCTCTTGGATGTTACGGAGATGGAGGTGCAATTCTTACCAATGATGAGAATTTATTCAAACAAATGCGTTCAATAAGAACTCATGGTTATAAAGATAATACAAGAAAATCTGACACTCTAGGGTTAACATCAAGATTTGACTCCATTCAAGCAGCCGTCTTACTAGAAAAACTAAAAATATTTGATAATGAGTGCATAAAGAGAAATAAGATTGCAGAAATTTATACTCAAGGACTTTGTGATATACTAGAAACACCAATAGTTATTAAAGAAGCTGAATCAGTCTGGGCCCAATATACTATAATATCAGAACAAAGAGATAGTATATCTTCATACCTATCAGAAAAAGGTATTCCTTCAGCATTATTCTACCCCTTTCCCTTACACTTACAGAAGCCTTTCTTAGATTATCCAACGCCTAGTAAAGGTTTACCTATAACTGAAAAACTAGCCAATCAAGTTCTAAGCCTACCAATGCATCCATATTTAAATGAGGATGCGCAATACTATATTGTTTCTGCTATACGAGAAGCTACAAAGGGATAAAGCGTGTCTTTTAGACCACAAAAAATCTTTAAAGCAGGAGTGATAGGTCTGGGTAGGATGGGAGAGAGACATATAAGAAATTGCCTTAAATCTCCTGACGTAGATTTAGTTGCAGTTCATGATAATAGTATCGATAAAGAAAGTAAAATTGCGCTTGAATACGATATTAAATCAGTAGGAAAAATTACTAATTTTATTAATGATATAGAAATAGCTATTATTTCTGTTCCCACAGAGGATCATGCAAAAATTGCTAAAATATTATTGTCTAGAGGAATTCATTGTCTAATTGAAAAACCAATTACGTTGCATGAGGATGATGCAAAAGAATTAATTGAAACTGCAAGAAAGAGAAACGCAATTTTAGCTATTGGGCATACAGAGAGATTTAATCCATGTATACTTAGGCTAAGAGAAATAATGAAGAGTTATCCAAAACCTTTTCATATAAAACTCGAAAGACTAAATGCCTCAACTAACTTTGTATATACTGACGATGTGATATTAGACCTTATGATTCATGATATTGATCTGATAAATTTTCTAGGTATCATAGATCTATCTAGCCTATTTAATATCAACTTTGATCTTAATAACAATATTAATAAAGAATGTATCATAAATATTAAAGCTGATAAGAATTTAGAGTTAGATTTCCATGCATCAAGAAATAATAAAAATACTCAAAGGAAAATAATTATAAATTATGGCAATTATGATATCTCTGCTGATTTATATAATGCTGAGATATCTACTACTAATAATTCATCAAATATAGATCATACAATAATCAAAAATGATGCGCTAGAAATGCAGCTTGAACATTTTTTAAAAAAAATTAAGGGTGAAGATAGTTTAATAGCTTCTGGAACCGAAGCGCTATTAGCCCTTTCGATGGCAAACAAGATTAGAAAGTTATTTAATTAAATTAAAAAAGAATTTAGAAATGTCGAAAAAAAAAGCAAAAATATCTTGGGCGCTATATGATTTTGCAAATTCTAGCTTTCCTACGCTGGTAACGACTTTCTTATTTTCTACTTATTTCACACAGGTACTGGCACCATCTCCCGAGAAAGGAACTGCACTATGGGGAACTGCCACTGGAATTGCAGGTGTTATAATAGCCATAACAAGTCCATTTATTGGGTCCATTGCTGATCACACTGGTAAGAGAAAACCGTGGTTGGCTTTCTTTACTATATTATGCATAGTATCTACAGCTCTAATGTGGTTTGTCGAGCCAAATGAAGATTTTATATTATTTGCACTATTCCTCACTATTATAGGAACTATTGCCCTCGAAATAGGTCATGTTTTTTATAATACTATGTTGGCAGATCTTGTTCCAAAAGATGAGATTGGCAAATTATCAGGTCAAGCATGGGGTCTTGGATACTTTGGGGGGTTAATTTGCTTATTCCTTGCACTTGGAATTTTTATAGACCCTCCTGTTAAATTATTTCAACTTAATAATGAAGCTGCAGAACCTATAAGAGCATCAATGGTTTTAACAGCGGTCTGGTTTGCATTATTTAGTTGGCCCATATTTGTATACACTCAAGACAAAAATAAAACAGGCGTCAATATTTTTGTAGCCATATCCCATGCAAAACAATCAATTACAAACACAATTATGAACCTAAAATACTACTCGAATATTTTCATCTTTTTAATTTCAAGAATGGTTTACATAGATGGCGTTAATACTATGTTTGCATTTGGTGGAATTTATGCAGCTGGTACTTTCGGAATGGGATTCTCTGATATTTTACTCTTTGGTATTACTCTAAATGTAACAGCTGGATTAGGATCTTTTTTATTCGGATGGATTGATGATTATATTGGATCCAAGAAATCTATTAATATTTGTCTGATTTTTTTAATTCTCACAACTATAGGCGTTCTATGCGCACAAAATATTCATCAATTCTGGATTATGTCACTCTTAATGACTAGTTTTTTTGGACCAATCCAATCATCAAGTAGAACACTAATGTTAAAAATTACACCTGCTGATAAAAGAAACGAGATGTTTGGTATCTATGCCTTATCAGGAAAAATTACCAGCTTTGTGGGACCATTTTTAGTTGGCACCACTACATTAATATTTTCCAGTCAAAGAATTGGACTTGCTACCGTATTAATTTTTTTAGTATTAGGCCTCTTAATCCTACAATATGTGAATGAAGAAAATTAAAAGGTCTAAAGTTAATGCTTAAAGTGTCTAATACCAGTAAAGGCCATTGTAATATTCCTATTATTTGCAGCCTCAATCACATCTTTATCTCTAATAGAGCCCCCTGGTTGAATAACAGCGCTTGCCCCGGCCTCTATTGCAGCGATTAGGCCATCTGGAAAGGGGAAAAATGCATCGGATGCAACAACAGAGTCAATCGTCAAACTTTTTGATTCCCCCGCCTTTAGAGCCGCATCTTTAGCTTTTTCTGCAGCTATTCGTGATGAATCAACCCTGCTCATTTGTCCTGCACCTATCCCAACTGTTGATCCATCTTTGGCATAAATAATAGCATTAGATTTCACATGCTTTGCAACTTTAAATGCAAAAAGCATATCCTTAACTTGCGAGTCTGATGGAGTTTTTTTTGTTACAATATCTAAGTCATCTCTTGATAGTTTATGATCATCTTTTTTTTGGATTAGCAAGCCACCTGAAACTGGTCGTATTTGTTTTTCATTTGTAGTAATTTTATTTTCCCTATTAATCATTAACAGTCTCAAATTCTTCTTTTTTGAGAAAAGTGATCTTGCCTCTGGAGAATAACCAGGCGCTATAATTACTTCAGTAAATACATCGAGTATCATCAATGCTAGTTGCCCGCTAACCTTTCTATTAACTGCAATCACGCCCCCGAAGGCCGAAACACTGTCACATTGGAGTGCTTTAGAATATGCATCCGAAAGGTTTTGAGAAATTGCCACACCACATGGATTAGCATGTTTTATTATAGCAACTGCTGGATCTTCAAATTCCTTTATTAACTCTAGTGCTGCATCGGTATCATTATAATTATTATAGCTTAATTCCTTTCCTTGTAATTGAGTAGCATTGGAAACCCCCCCCTCATTTGTATCAGTTATATATAAAGCTGCATCTTGATGCGGGTTCTCACCATATCTTAGGTTTTTAGATTTGCTTGCTGATAAAGACAGAAAATCAGGAAAACTATTTTCGTCTTTTTGTTGAAACCATGAAGATATCTTACCATCATAATAAGCGGTAAGGCTAAAAGCTTTCGAAGCAAGTTTTTTTTTCGTAGTCTGGGAAATATAACCTTCATTATTTCTCATCTCATCTATCACTTTACCATAATCGGAAGGGCTTGTTACTACAACTATATCATTAAAATTCTTAGCTGCAGAGCGTATCATTGCTGGACCACCAATATCAATATTTTCAATACATTCCTTCATCGATGCGCCACTTTGGACTTTTTCTTCAAATGGGTATAGATTTACAATCAACATATCTATCTGTATTACACCATTCTTTGCCATCTCTTCTTGATGGATTTTATTTTCTCTTATTCCTAAGAGTCCGCCATGTATCAAAGGATGGAGAGTTTTTACTCGCCCATCTAACATCTCTGGAAAATTTGTTAATTGTGAAACTTCTTTAATTTCTAAACCTTCCGACCTTAGGTACTGAGCAGTACCACCAGTAGAAATAAGATCTATATTTAAACTTTGAAGGAATTTTGCAAACTCAATAAGACCACTTTTATCTGAAACAGATATGAGTGCTCTTGAAATAGGGTCACTATTCATTTACCCTCACAATTTTTTTCATTTTATGACTTTCAAAAAAGGGGGTGCCTCTTCTTTTTTAGAAGCACTCTCCGTTATAGTATTAATTAATAACTCAGGAACAATCTTATTAAGAACTTTTAAAACATCATTTTTATTTTGTTTATTACAAGAATCTAATAAAGCATTCATACTATCTTTAATGTCTTTTAAATCAAAACTCTTAGTCCTTGCCACAAAAATACCTTCCATGTTTGTTATTACAGGTGGCTCCTCTCCATAAAATAATTCCTCAGTTATTTTTTCACCTGGCCTCAAACCAATGATTTTAATTTTTATATCTTGGTCTGGTGTCTTTCCAATAAGACTTATCAACTGCCGTGCAAGGTCTATAATCTTAATAGGAGTACCCATATCTAAAACATATATTGACCCCTTACTCTGTTCATGGGGCCCTAAGGCTGCAGCTTGAAGAACTAACTCCACAGCCTCACTGACTGTCATAAAAAACCTCTCTACGTCTGGATGGGTTACAGTTAATGGGCCACCTTTTGATAGTTGTTCTTGAAATAAAGGGATTACAGAGCCTGCAGAACCTAAAACATTACCGAAACGAACGGTTATAAAACGTGTGACATTTTGAGAAATATCAGCAGCTTGACAATAAATTTCTGCAGCCCTTTTAGCTGCACCCATTATGTTTATAGGATTTACTGCTTTGTCAGTTGAAATAAGAACCATTTCTTGAACTTTAAATAACAAACAAGCATCTACTATAATCTTTGTACCTAAAGAATTGGTATGTATCCCTTCAATAGGATTAGTTTCAACAAGTGGAACATGTTTTAATGCAGCGGCATGAAAAACAATATCTGGCTTTTCAGCCTTAAATATAGCTTCAATCCTAGCTCTATCTCTAACGTCTGCTATAAGAGAATTTATTGAAGATAATTGATTTTTTTCCTTAATCTCATTATCTATCTTGTATAGGTTGAATTCACCATGATCTAAAAGAGACAAATGCATCGGTGATGATTTAGCTATTTGCCTACTTAATTCTGAACCAATCGACCCACCAGCTCCAGTTATCAGAATCCTCTTTCCCTTAATAAGCTGAGTCATTGCCAACTTATCCAGAGATAACTGTTTTCTCCCGAGCAAGTCGCCAAGATCTATTGGGTGTGGCAAGAACTTCTCATCTCCATATATATGTACATCCATTGGAGGAGGAAGCTTAGCTAATGAACAACCAGTCTTGTGTGAAATCTCAAGCAGTGTTTTTATTTGCTTTGGGTCAAGCCTATCTAAACCAATTATCATTCTATCAAGCTTATTACCCGATACATTAAAGTCCTCTATAATCAATTCCGCTTGATTGATATGACCTATAACTTCTATTCCGTGAATCAGTTGCCCTACTTTCTCCTCTGAGTCCGATAAGATTCCCATCACCCTATATTTATTATCAGAATCCACCTGAGTTGATCTTAAAAAACGTTCGCCTAATTTACCAAAGCCTACAAGAATAACAGGAACATACTCTTCATTCTTATGGTTATAAAATGGAAGTTTTTTATCATTATAAAATCTATAAACAAGCCTAGATGCTGATAGTAAAACAACGAGAATAAACCAACTTATTATAGGAACCGAGCGTGGTATATCTTGAAGCCTTGTAAACAAAAATAGCAATGGTACAAATAATAGGACTATATATAAAACAGTCTTAACAACTTTGATTCCATCTGAGAAAGAAACATAAAGCCATGTATGTCTATATAAATCCGTATATAAATAAACTAATAGAGAAATACCTGAGAAGACCAGTGCTATGAATAATATATAATACACATCAACAAATACCTGTTCTCCTAAACGCAGAAGAAAAGCCAAAGAAATAGAGACAAAGGCCATTATTGTATCGTGCAATAGAACTAGAACTCTTCTTGGATGACCAAACATTTTTTGAAACTTTCTTAAGCGAATCTTATAATTTTACCAAACAGACCAGCCGCCATCTACCATAATACATTGACCTGTTATATAACTTGATGCATCAGATGCCAAAAAAACTGACACCCCTTTTACATCTTCCTCTTTGGCTAACCTTTTTAATGGCGTTCTTTTTTCGTATTCTTGTTTAAATCTAACTGGAGTATCTCTTTCTACACCCCCAGGAACGATTGCGTTTACTCTTACACCAGGCGCTAGTGAAGTTGCCAGCCACCTAGTCAGTTGTATTAAGCCACCCTTTGAGGCAGCATAAGCAGCAGGAGTTCCTTTTATGTCACCTGAATTGTATAAAGACCAATCTGGACCTAAAACACCATATATTGATCCTATATTTATAACTGATGGATTAGTTGCATCTTTTAGAATCGGGATTAATTTTTTGGTAATAATAAATGGTACTGTTAAATTTATCTCCAAAGCATCTCGCCATACTTCTTCACTCTGGCTCTCAACCGGGTCTAGCCAGCCTTTAAGTTCATCAGTTCCAACCATAGCTGCGCAGTTTACCAAAATATCTAAACTGCCTAAATTATCTTGAACAATTTCACTAATTCTACTTACTTCCTGCTTATCAGAGAGGTCCATTTTTATTTTCTGATAATTTTCAGGGCTTATATTACTAAACCTCTTATTGATTAACCCCGAATCCACCTTATCAAGTAATCCTACTTTCGCCCCACATTCAGCTAAAGCTAGGCCTATAGTCGAGCCTAGATGACCTGAGCCACCGGTTATTAATGCGTTTCTTCCTGATAAATTAAATAGCTCTGAAATTGATCTCATAAAAAAATAATTCCTAGTTTAGATACATTTTATACTAAATTATTTTTGCTGGGTTGCCGACAACTGTCTCATTTTCTGATACATTATTTAAAACAACAGCGCCAGCTCCAATAACTGCTCCATCTGAAATTTCTACCCCAGGGATAATTGTGGCACCTGCTCCAATATGGCATGACGCTCCTATAACAACACCCCCACAAACAATTGCTCCAGGCGCTATATGAGTATTGAAGCCAATTTTACAATTATGATCAATAGTTGCAGAGGTGTTAATTATACAATTTTCACCAATAGTTACTCCTGAGTTTACGACAGCAGAAGAAATAATCTGGCAACCTTCTTTAATAGTGGCCTTATCGGAGATTATTGCATCAGGACTTATAATAGACTTAAAAGAATAACCAAGTTTCTTAAAATTAGTATAGATTAGCGCTCTTTTATTGAGGTTAGAACTCTTTGTATTAGGTATATTCCCTAGTCCATTAATTAGTAGCGTTCTATTTTTATCTAACGAAGAAATATCTTCTAATGTTCCGATGATAGATGTGCCAGAAATTTTTTTACCAACTATTTGCTTATTATCATCAAAGATACCCTCAACTTTCTTGGAAGATCGAGAGAGGATATCTATTAAGACGCTAGCATGTCCCCCAGCACATAAAATATATAATTCTATTCCCGTTTTCATTGAGGCTCTATAATCTCATCAATTTTATAATTTCTGCTTGCCTTTTGCCCAAGGTACTCCCAATAAGAAAAAGGAGATATACCCGTGCCTGGACGTTTTATTCCTAAATTTGTTTGAGAAAACATATCACCTTTATCAATATTATTTATAGCAACTAAACTTTTTCTAGCTACCATTGCAGTTTTATATTCATCCTTAAAAGGAATTTTTTCACCGCTACCAAGAGAAATTTCTAAAACTCTGATCATTTTAATCATTTGACTTAATTCATTCGGCTCAAGAGACGCTTTATGGTCCGGTCCTTTTAAACACTTGTCTAATGTGAAGTGCTTTTCAATTACTTTTGCGCCTAAAGCAACCGCACCTAGTGAAATAGAAATACCTTGAGAATGATCAGAAAAGCCAACTTCTAAATTAAATCTCTTTCTTAGACTTTTAATTGCCAGTAAATTAACACTTTCCGGTTGGGTTGGGTAGAGTGATGTACAATGTAATAAAGTAATACTATCTCTCAGTACTTCCTGAATAGTTTTTAAATTAGAAAAGCTTTTAAAAGAATCGGAAGAACTAGGCTCTTTCTTTTCATTCCCGTATGCATAAGCCAAAACACTTAATGCATCTTGAATTTCTGGAATATTAGACATACCAGTTGATAAAATTATTGGTTTTCTGTAATTACCGAGACCTAACAATAATGGAGCATTTGTTATCTCGCCAGAACCAACTTTAAACCTTTTTATATTAATTTCTTTAGCTAAGAAATCAGCACTCTCAATATCAAAAGGAGTTGACATGAATTCAATATTATTTTTTTTACACTCCTCAGCAAGTTGGATCTGCTCTAACTCGGAAAGCTCTAATTCTTTTAACATATCTAACTGAGAACCACTCTTTCCAGTATTTTTTGACTGATAATCAGCCTTCTTAGCTAATTGAGACACCATCCTATCTGCTTTAAAGCTCTGAAATTTTATTGCATCTGCACCAGAATTAGCTGCAACCTTTACCATTTTAATTGCGCGACTAATGTCACCGTTGTGATTAACTCCAGCTTCAGCAATAATAAAAGTTTCCATAATTCCTTTGTTTACCTATTAACTGATTTGACTAGTAACATAATATAGGAAATAAACATTATTTATTAGATAGAAAAAACAAATTAATATAACAAATCGTGAAAACTAAAAAAATGGGAATTCTGTGAGTAATAATTTCAAGGTACTTTTTGTAATTACAGCAAGGGGTGGGTCAAAAGGTCTGCCAGGGAAAAATCTGAAGAAAATTGGAGGACTATCCCTTCTTGGTTATAAAGCTAATTCAGCTCAATCATGCAAATACTGTAGCAGAATAGTGCTATCATCAGATAATCAATCCATAATTGATGAGGCCAAGAGATACAGTGTTGAAGTTCCATTTATTCGGCCCAAACATTTAGCAACTGATGAAGCTTCATCAGATAGTGTTATTTCGCATCTGATTGATTGGGTCGAAAAAAATGAAAAGGATTGTTATGACGCGGTTATGCTTCTTGAACCGTCTAGTCCGTTTGCAACAAGTGATCATTACACAAAAGCTATTGAATTATTTATTAAAAAAAAGGCAACGTTAGTGCTAGGGGTCCGAGAAATTGAAATACCCTCAGTTTTTACATCCAAATTAGGAAGTAATAACTCTATTGCTGATTTAGTTGAAAAAATTGGCCTCTTAAGTACTTCTAGGAGACAAGATCAAGAAACTGAAGTTACACCAAATGGTGCTTTGTACCTAATAAGTTGGAAAGAATTTAAAAAAACACAAAAAATCTATTCAAACTCACAAAAAAGTTATGGTTTATTAATGAATCAAATGGACTCGATTGAAATTGAAACTAATCAAGACTTAGAATATGCACGTTTTCTCGTATCCAAAGGGTATTTTGATGTAAATGACTGGATGGAGGTCAAAAGTGCCTAGAAAAATATGTATTTTAACTGGCTCAAGAGCAGATTATTCACATCTATCACCTGTAATTGACGCAATTAATCTACATCCTGAGCTATTAATGCAACTGATAGTTACGGGTCAGCATGTTGATAAAAAATATGGAAGCACTTGGAAAAATATAAAAAATGACGGATATAAAATAACTAAGAAAATTGATATTCGGCTTGATTCTGACAGCCCTCTTGCAACCACTCAATCAATGGGGCGTGCAGTTTCACTGATTGCCAAAAATTTGTGTGAACTTGATCCTGATTTTCTTGTTCTACTTGGGGATCGTTTTGAAACTTTCTCTGCTGGAATTGCAGCACTAGTACTTAATATACCAATTGCCCATATCCATGGGGGAGAAGAGACGGAAGCTGCGTTTGATGATGCGATTAGACATGCCCTAACAAAGATTTCCCATCTACATTTCTGTGCTGCAAGGCTATACGCAAACAGAGTAAGACAAATGGGTGAAAACCCAAAAAGAATTCATTTAGTTGGTGCACCTGGTCTTGACCAATTAAGTACGATTAATTATTTAAATGCAGAACAGCTTTCTTCTAAACTAAAGATTGAACTAACGAATACGATTTTTGTTATTGGTTATCATCCCGTAACTTTAAAACCAAATGATACAAAAAAATCCATAAATGCGCTTATTAGTGCTTTAGAAGAGTTTAATAATACTATTTTAGTTTTTACTGGCGTTAATTCTGACCCAGGAAATAGTTCAATTAGTAAAATTATACATGAATTCGTAAAATTGAGTCCAAAGAATAGAATTTACATTAACACTATGGATAAAGAAAAATATTTAAGTTTAATGAAAATATCTAAAGTTGTAATTGGTAATTCGTCCGCGGGACTCATTGAAGCACCAGCTCTTGGGGTACCAACAGTAAATATTGGGGACCGTCAAAAAGGAAGAATTACTAGCTCTTCTGTAATTAATTGTTTAGAGGAGAAAGAAGAGATATTTAAAGCTATCAAAACAGCAGTTAGCCATGAGTTTCAACAAAAAACAATTAAATCAAAGAATTTTGAAGTCGGTAATGCTTCAAAAAAAATTGCAGAAATTCTAGCTAATGAAAAGATAGAAGGAATTACAATAAAGTCCTTTCATGATCTAAACTGGGATAAAAAATGAAAGTATTGCATAAAGGAACTCAGGCCTACAATAATGCAAAAGAGATTATACCTGGGGGTACTCAGTTGCTATCTAAACGCCCTGAAATGTTTTTACCCAATGGATGGCCAGTTTATTACGAAAGAGCTAAAGGAATTACAATAATAGACCTTGATGGAAATAGCTTCAAAGATTTCTCAATTGGCGGGGTGGGTTCAACAGTTCTTGGTTATGCAGACCCTTACGTTAATGATGCTGTAAAGGAAGTTATCAAGAAGGGTTCGATGAGTACTCTAAATGCCCCTGAGGAAATTGAGTTGGCTAAAAGACTGATATCAATTCATCCATGGTCCGATATGGCTAGGTTCTGCAGATCAGGTGGAGAGGCAATGGCAATTGCTGTTAGAATAGCAAGAGCGTACACAGGTAAATCCAAAGTAGCATTTTGTGGATACCACGGCTGGCATGATTGGTATCTTTCAGCAAATATCTCAAAATCTGAGGCACTTGACGGACACTTATTACCGGGTCTTGAACCGAATGGAGTTCCAAGACAACTTGTGGGTTTAACTTATCCTTTTGCTTATAATGATGTGAGTGGATTACATAAAATTATTACTGAACATGGCAATGATCTTGCAGCAATTATTTTGGAGCCCTCAAGGAGTGAATTACCAAATAAGACTTTTTTAAATAATGTAAAAGACGCTGCAGAAAGTGCATCAGCAGTTTTAATCTTTGATGAAATCACATCAGCATTTAGATTGAACACTGGTGGAATTCACCTAACGGTGAATACAAGCCCAGATATAGCTGTTTTTGCAAAAGCTCTTGGAAATGGTTATCCCATCTCAGCAGTTATTGGTAAAAGAAAAATAATGGAGGCAGCTCAAAGTACCTTTATTAGCTCGACAATGTGGACAGAGCGTGTTGGCCCAACTGCAGCAATTGCAATGATAGAAAAGCATAAAGAACAAAATATACCTCAAAAATTGATCTCGACTGGTTCATCTATAAAAAAGATTTGGGATAGTGCGGCCAAAGAAAATGGCTTAGAGATAAATATAAGCGGAATAGATCCTCTAGCAACTTTATCATTTTCAGGAAAATACTCAATAGAGCTTATGACCTTATTTACACAAGAAATGTTAGATAGGGGTTTCCTCTCAGGTAAATCCTTTTATGCTATGGGGTCCCATACTGAAAAAGATATCATCGATTATGGTATTGCATGTAAAGAAGTATTTAAAGAAATAGCTTTGGCCTTAAATTCAGATTTACTCTCTAAAAAAATCAGAGGTCCTCTAGCTCATTCAGGTTTTAAGAGGTTAATATAGATTATTAATTTAAAATATTTTTTTCTTGATTGCATCTTAATGCCAGAGTTAGAATAAGATTTTATAGATCATTATGAGAAAGCCGGAAGACCGGCATGCAAATTTATCTTCCTATTGCCGAAATGTCGGTAAATATATTTTTAATCTTAGGGATGGGCGCTTCAGTAGGTGTGCTCTCTGGACTATTTGGTGTTGGCGGGGGCTTCTTAATGACTCCCTTGCTTATTTTCATTGGAATACCTCCAACAGTTGCAGTATCTACAGAGTCAAATCAAATTCTTGCTAATTCAGTATCTGGGGTCCTAGCTCATTGGCGAAGAGGTAACGTGGATTTCAGAATGGGCTCAATATTAAGTATTGGGGGCTTTGTGGGGTCTGTTGTAGGGGTCATAATTTTTCAACAACTTAGACAGATTGGTCAAATAGAATTAGTAATATCGTTATGCTATGTTTTCTTTCTTGGTATTATCGGCTGCTTTATGGGTTTTGAAAGCATCCAGAGTATAATTAATAAGAATAAAATTTATGGCGCTGGCAAGTTATGGACGATGAAAAAGCCACTGCGTCAAAAATGGATAAGAAACTTACCCTTTAAAATCAAATTTAGAGAATCAAAACTATATATTTCCGCAATTCTTCCTATAACTATCGGCTTTATAGTAGGTATTTTAGCTGCAATAATGGGCATAGGTGGCGGGTTCGTGATGGTGCCTGCAATGATATATCTTCTTGGCATGCCAACAAATGTTGTTGTTGGAACATCATTATTCAATATTATTTTTGTGACCGCAAACACTACATTTCTTCAAGCAACCATAAATCAAACCGTTGATATTGTTTTAGCTGTTTTACTTTTATCTGGAGGTGTAATTGGTGCGCAGATTGGAGCAAGATTGATTTCAAAAATACAAAATGAATACCTAAGGGGCCTTTTGGCTATTATTGTTATAATTGTATGTGCAAAGCTTATTGCAGACTTAATTGTTTCTCCATCCGATAATTTTTCTTTTGGTATAGTTAATAAATGAAAAAAAAACCTAATCTAATATTTATCATAACTTCGTTAATACTATTAAACATAAATATAAAATATACAAATGGACAAACAATACCCTTAGTTGCAGATCTTTCGGAACATCTGGTAGCAATAAGTACTGGCTTTGAAGGTAGTAACGTACTTCTATTTGGTTCTACAGACGGTACTGGAGATGTAGTTATAATAATTAGGGGCCCTACAGAAACAAAAAAGGTTCTAAGTAAGAAGAAACTTGGTCCAATTTGGGTAAATACTAATGAAATTATTGTTGAGAATGTCCCCTCTTTTTATCGTGTTGTAAGCATAAGACCTCCTAAAGACTTTATTCCTGATCAAATTCTCAAAAGGTATCAAATAGGTTTAGAAAATCTAAAATTTGAATTTAAGGATGATGAAATTTCAGAGGATAAAAAAAGAGAATATAAGAATGCAATAATCCGCCTCCAAATGGAAACTGGTAAATACCAAGAAGACAAAGGAAATATATCTCTTCTTGCGAACAAACTGTTTAGAACTGAACTATCATTTGCCTCTAATGTTCCTACGGGTACTTATTTAGTTGAAGTTTACCTGATTCGAAATAATGAAGTTATTAGTGCAGAAATAATACCGTTAAGTGTATCAAAAATAGGAATTGGAGCGGAAATATACGATTTTGCGCAAAAAGTTTCTGCAGCTTATGGACTATTTGCTATTATAATAGCAATCATGGCTGGTCTATTTGCTGAGGCTGCCTTCAGAAGAATATAGGTCAGGAGCATCAAAAATGTGTGCAGAAAAGAACCAAAAAAAGACTTTTCTCATTGTCGTTGATGACAGTTTAGAACTAAATGCGGCTCTAAATTTTGCTTGCAAACGAGCAATAGATACTAATGGAAAAGTTGCTCTATTCCATGCAGTAGAACTTTCAGACTTTCATCATTTTGCAAGTATAGCAGAATTAATGGAAATAGAGGCAAGGTCAGAGGCAGAAAAATTGATACAAAGAATAGCAGCTGACGTACAAAAACAGACAAACCAAATGCCTATTCTTTTTTTGAGACAAGGTAAAACAATAGAACAGCTTCTTCACTTGATTAACGAAGAAAAAGATATAGGTGTGCTAGTATTAGGTGCAAGGATGGGAGAAGAAGGGCCAGGCCCAATCGTTACCGCTGTCTCAGGTCAGCTGGCTGGAAAAATATCCTTGCCCGTTACAATCATACCTGGCAATTTGACTATAGATGAAATAGAAACCTTAACATAGCTATTAACATAATTTGGAATATAAGATGTTCATACAAACAGAAGATACCCCTAACCCACAGACTCTGAAATTTCTTCCTGGGAAAGAAGTAATGAATAATAATGTTATGGAGATTACTAATAATTCTGAAGCATTGGCCTCTCCACTGGCTAAAAGAATTTTTTATATAGAAGGAATTAAAAGTATTTTTTTAGGAAGTGATTTCATTACTGTAACCAAAGAGTCTAATGCAGAATGGCAAGTAATAAAACCTCTAGCCCTTGCAGCAATAATGGACCACTACATGTCAGGAGAACCAATTCTTTCTAGCAATTCAGTTAACCAAACTGATGAAGAAATTATTTATGATGAACTTGTTGATAAACAAGTAATTGATCAAATCACAGAGCTAATTGAAACAAGAGTTAGGCCTGCTGTTGCGCAGGATGGAGGAGATATTACTTTCAAAGGTTTTAAAAATGGAGTTGTTTATTTACATATGAGAGGGGCATGTGCAGGTTGTCCAAGTTCAACAATTACGCTAAAGAATGGAATTGAAAATATGCTCAAACACTATATACCCGAAATAGAAAGTGTCGAGGCAATCAATTAGTCTACTGATTATTAATGTGAAACCTTATGAACAAAACTGAAATAAATGAAAAATTATTTGTAAATGCCAGAACACACCATGAGTGGACGAACAAAGCAATAGAAGAAGATACTTTAGTTAAACTATACAATCTCGTTAAGTTAGCGCCAACATCAGCAAATTGCTCACCAGCAAGATTTTTATTCATTAAATCAGAAGAGGCAAAGGAAAGACTTAAGCCTGCTATATCAGAAGGAAATATAAATCAAACAATGTTAGCTCCCGTAACGGCAATAATTGCGTATGATCTTAAATTTTATGAGCATCTAGATTTCTTATTTCCAAAATCAGGAGCAAGGTCCTGGTTTATAGGAAGTAAGGACCTTATAATGGAAACTGCATTTAGGAATAGCTCGCTGCAAGGAGCTTACCTTATTCTTGCAGCACGCGCGCTCGGCTTGGACTGTGGACCTATGTCTGGCTTCGACAAAGAGTTAGTCAATAAGGAATTCTTGAATGATAATAAATGGGAAGTAAACTTTCTGTGCAACCTTGGCTACGGAAATATTAATTCTCTTAAAAGTAAGCTTCCTCGACTCAATTTTAATGATGCATGCAAAGTATTATAGTCCTTCTCTTCTAATGAATCCAATTGCATTATAAACCTCTTTCATTACTGGCTTAGCGATAAGGGAGGCTTTTTTTGCTCCATCATACAATATCTTATCTAACTCTTGGGAATCTTCCATAAGCTCAATAATAACTTGTCTTATCGGTGAAATCTCATTTATAAGTATTTCAGTCAGTTCAGTCTTGAAATGAGAGAAGCCACTCGAAGAAAATTTATCTATAATTAATTCAATTGTATGACCTGAAATTGATGAATAAATATTTATTAGATTTCTAATCTCAGACCTTTCTTCTAATTCCATTTCATTAACAGGGAACCCACCTGAGTCAGTTTTTGCTTTTTTAATTTTATCACTTATTAAATCATTACTATCAATAAGATTTATTCTAGTCATATCCGAAATATCGGATTTAGACATTTTCTGATTACCGTCTCTCAAACTCATAACGCGAGTAGCTGGTCCCTGAATAATAGGCTCAGGTAGGGGAAAAATTAGTGAACCCATATCAGTATTAAATTTCTGTGCAATGTCTCTTGTTAGCTCAAGGTGTTGTTTTTGGTCTTCGCCTGTGGGAACATGAGTTGCTTTATACAAAAGAATATCCGCCGCCATAAGATTAGGGTACACCATAAGACCAGAGGATACCTTTTCACGGTTCTTCCCAGCCTTATCCTTGAACTGTGTCATACGATTTAGCCAACCAATCCTTGAAACGCAATTAATTATCCAAGCTAATTCAGAATGTTCTGGTATATGACTTTGAATAAATATTGTACTTTTTTTAGGGCAAACACCTGAAGCAATCATCCCTGCCAAGACTTCCCTACTTGCTGTAGTTAAATCATCAAATTTCGGCCAAGTTGTAATAGCATGTAAGTCTACAATACAAAAAAAGCACTCACTATCATTATTTAAGTTTACCCAATTCTTTATTGCCCCTAAGTAATTACCCAGGTGAAGATTTCCTGTTGGTTGTATACCAGATAAAACTCTATTTTTTTTTATTTCTGTCATTCAATAAATTTTCAAATATAATTATTTATTTCGTGCCGTAAGATTTTTAAACTCATTCATATTGAGCCCACCTGTAAGAATAAGTGAACTAGCATATGAAATTAAACCTATCAATATTAATAGAATTAGAAGTAAAGTTCTACGAAACTCATCTATAAGCATCGGATTATTTATATCATAGAAAATGCCAAATTCACTGAGAAAATATTTAAGAGAAAGGAAAACTACCCCGCCCATAACAGCGGATGAAAAAATAATCCTCGGAACTCTATAATAGAATCGATCATCTAATATTAATTGTTTCCTTTTATTTAGTATAAATGCAAGTAATATTGCGTTGAGCCAAGAAGAGAGTGAAGTTGCTAAAGCTATTCCCACGTGTCCAAATGGGTACATTAATATTATATTAAGTAATATATTTACAACCATACATAATGCAGCAACTTTGAATGGTGTAGATGTATCATGTCTGCTAAAAAAACCAGGTACAATTGCTTTAATTAAAATATATGCTGGAAGACCACTAGAGAATGCTATTAAGGCAGTTGCAACTGCATCTCTGTCAAGAGAGGAAAATAGTCCTCTCTCAAAAATTGTGGAGATTATTGGGAAAGAAAGAATAAAAATCCCTATTGACGCAGGAATAGATAACATTAAACCAAGTTCTATAGCTCTATTCTGAGACTCTAAAGCTTGCTCTGCTTCTCCACTTTGAATCTTTTGCGATAGTAAAGGTAATAAGGCTACTCCAATACCAACACCCACAACCCCTATCGGAAGCTGATTAACTCTATCAGCAAAATATAACCAAGATACAGCACCCGCAGATACTAGAGTTGCGATTAATTTGTCTACTATCAAGTTTATTTGATATAGGCCTGCACCAAAAGCTAATGGAAGTATCTTTTTTAACAACACCTGTATTCGCTGGGTAAATCTTGGTCTTATAAATTTTATAGAAATACCAAGATTCCGTAAAAATTTATACAGCCAAAGAAACTGAAATAAACCAGTAATCAATAATCCCCAACAAAGAGTTATTGCTATATTAAAATTATTCATAATTGCAAACACTAATGATAAAATTAAAGTAACATTCAAAATTATTGGAGTTGATGCAGCTGCGGCAAATTTCCCAAAAGCATTTAACACCCCTGATTGAAGAGAAACTAAAGAAATAAAGAAAAGATAAGGAAAAGTAATCCTTGCTAATTCAGTTGTGTACTCAATTTGATTTGGAATAGATAAAAAACCAGGAGCAATAATAATAATTAGCAAAGGCATCGCAATAATAATAATAGAAATAAAAACCAAGAGAATACAAACAAGCAAGGAAAAGACTTCTTCTACAAACCTTATTGCCTCTTCCTCTCCAGATTTTTTTAATACTGAGTTAAATAAAGGTACAAAGCCTGCAGTGAAGGCTCCCTCTGCAAATAGGCGCCTGAAGATATTAGGGAAAAGAAATGCAATGAGGAATGCGTCTGCAACTATACCTGCACCGAGATATGCCGCAAACAGTATATCTCTTAAAAGCCCTATCAGTCTACTAACCATTGTTAGAGAACTGACTGTGGTGAAAGCCCGCATGAATAAATAAGTTCTCTTCATATACTATCTTTACTGGTTTTAAAATTCATTTTAAATATCTACATGGTCAATTACAGTTATTAAATTAATAATTTTCCTTTGCATTTACATCTTGAAGAGATGAGTTATTTGGCTTATCGAGGATATAAAGTAAAGACTCTTTGATTTCATTTAACTTATTTTCATCTTTAATTTTCATTCCAAAAATATCTTTAATATAAAAAACATCAACTGCATTTTCACCATAGGTAGAAATATGTGCCGATAGTATCTGGATTCCCATTGATGAGATCAAGCTTGTAACTGAATATAATAAACCTGCTCTATCATTAGAATTGATTTCTATCACACTAGAGTACTTAGATGCATCATTATCAATAATTACGCGGCTAGGTGAATTAAAAGCTAAACTGATATTTTTATTGATCAAGTTAGTTGATTTGCTCAGCTCATGACTAACATTTACTGTGTCTCCTAATGCTTGAATAATACGCTTCCTAACTTTCTCGCTTCTTGATTTATAGTCAATCTCACTTGGAAATAGACCAGAAACTGTAAAAGTATCTAGGGCCATGCCATTCGATAAAGTTTGTATTCTAGCATCAAGGATTGTGCATCTTACTAAAGAAAGAGTTCCAGCTATTTTAGAAAATAGTCCTATGTGGTCTGGAGCATAAACAAGCATTTCTACATTTGATGTTCCCGATAACTCTTCAAAGGAAATAATAATCTTTTTATCATCTGAATTGGCCTTATTAATAATTTTAGCATATCTTAAGTGCGACTCTATATCGTAACTTAACCAATATTTTGGAGTTCCCAGTGCCAAAAACTCTTTAATATCTTTAGACGTCCATTCGAATAAGCGCTCGCTGATTTCTTTTTTTATTTTATTTATTTTGACATGAGTACCATCAGAGTCATCAATACCAGATAAGTATAAAACTGAGTTGTTATATAAATCATGAAGAAGCTGCCCCTTCCATTCATTCCATACATTCGGACCTACAGCCTTGATATCAACTGATGTAAGTACATACAGTAAATTCAGTCGTTCAAGAGATTTCACTTCATTACAAAAGTTTCCTAATGTTTGCTGATCATCTATATCCCTTTTGAATGCAGTATTACTCATTAGTAAATGATACCTTACTAGCCAGGAGACTGTCTCAACTTCATCTGAATCTAAGCCAAACCTTGGGCAAAGCTTTTTTGCAATTTCCGCTCCGATTACTGAATGATCACCGCCTCTTCCCTTGGCAATATCATGTAAGAAGACTGCAACGAATAATGTGCGTCTAGAGTATAAGTTTCTTAAGATTTGAGATTGAATAGGCATCTGTATAGCTAATTTCCCCGCTTCAACATCTTGTAATAATCCTATAGCTCTTATTGTATGCTCGTCAGTTGTGTAAACGTGGTACATATCAAATTGCATTTGAGCAACAACCTTTGCATAATCTGGGCAAAATCGTGATAGAAAACCGGTTTCGCTCATTAGCCTAAGTATTGATTGATTATTAATTTTTGAGGAAAGTATATTAATAAAAATACGATTTGCTTCTGGGTCATCCCGTAGCTGTTTAATGCAGCCTAGGTTGCGGTTAATTAATTTTAGCATATTAGGGTGGATATTAAGTTTATGTGTGAGTGAGAGTTCAAAGATTTTGATTAGCTTTATAGGATCTTTAATAAATTCATCACCAGACTTAACAGAAATACTTTTACCCGATACATGGAAACCTTCAAGATTACTTCTTTTGAAAAATCCAAACAAACTAATAGTGCCTTTCTCTTGCCCTCCCTCAAGAATTACGTTTAAAATCAGCCCAGTTAACTCTCCAACTTCCTTGGCGATAAGATAATAGTGTTTCATGAATCTTTCCACAGCGCGAACACCTTTCCTATCCTTGTAGCCCATTAATCCAGAAATTTTGCTCTGTAAATCAAATGTAAGCCTATTGTCTGATCGTTGTGTTAAATAATGAATATGAACTCTTACGGTACAAAGAAAATTTATACACTTCAGAAACTTTCCTTTGTCATTCTCATCAATAAAACCTTCTTCTGCAAAATCATGTATAGTCCTAGTTTGGTAAACATAATTTATAATCCAAACTAATACTTGAAGGTCCCTTAATCCCCCTTTGTATTCTTTAACATCCGGCTCTAAAATATATCTACTATCCCCGTGCTTTAAATGCCTATTATTTCGCTCATCTAATTTTGATTTAATAAATTTTTTATTCTTTTTTTCTAATGTCAGCTTTCTAAATCTTCTATAAAACTCTTCATATAAGCTTTGATCACCCCAAAGCCATCTTGATTCAAGAAGACTAGTAAGTATTGTCATATCATTTTTTGCGTGTTTAATATTCTCATCTATAGTCCTTACCGCATGACCGACTTTTAATCCTAAGTCCCATAAAATATAAAGAATATATTCAACTAATTGTTCAGTGAAAGGTGTATGTTTGTACGGTAAAAGAAATAACAAATCTAGATCTGACTCAGGGGCTAATTCCTGACGACCAAACCCTCCCAAAGCAACTAATGATAACTTATCCCCTTTAGTTTTTATTCCGTAATTAAAGATATTATTAGAAGTGAAGTCAAATATTACCCTTATAAGCTGATCATGCAAAAACGACATCTCTCTGATAGTTTCAACACCAGAGCTTTGATGGTCTAGAAACCTTTTCTTTATAACACCGCGGCCGAATTCAAGAGCATTTTTTAATTCAGACAAAAATATTTTTCTAGACTCCCTAGAATTAGTATTTATTGTTTTTTCTTCAAGTCTTTGAAGCAAAGTAACTCTTTCTATTATTTCTCTAGGTGATTTAATGTTTTTATTCATCTAATCTTCTCTTTAAAGAGTATAATTTATCTAAAGCCTCTTTTGGTGAGATATTATCTAAATCAATATCGCTTAAGGCGATTATAAAATCAGAATCCATAGATTTCTTAACATCCTTACTTTCAAATAATTTTAGCTGAGCGTCGCTAAAGTAATTATCTAAATCCTTATTTTCAATATCCGTCAAGATTTTTTCTGCACGGTTTACTACCTCTTTAGGGAGTCCAGCTAAACGAGCTACATGTATTCCGTAAGATTTATCAGCAGAACCTTTTTGAACCTCATGTAAAAATATTATTGAATTTTTCCACTCCTTCACTCTCATGTGATAAAGGGAAATCTCATTTAATTTTTCTGATAGGGTTGTTAATTCATGATAATGTGTTGCGAATATTGTTCTACAACCAATCTTGTTGTGCAAGTGCTCTAGGCAAGACATGGCAATTGATAGACCATCATAAGTTGCTGTACCTCTACCAATTTCATCAAGTATAACAAAAGAAACATTAGTTGCTTGATTTAGTATTGCCGCTGTTTCTATCATTTCTACCATAAACGTAGAGTGTCCTCTTGATAGATTATCTGATGCTCCAACTCTAGAAAATAGTTGATCAACTACGCCAATAGTTGCACTATCTGCGGGAACATAAGAACCGGCTTGTGCTAGTACTATTATTATTGCATTTTGCCTTAAATATGTTGACTTACCTGCCATATTTGGGCCCGTTAACAAACAAAGCTTTCCACCGCCATCATTTTTCTTACTATTAAGTTCACAGTCGTTTGGAATAAATGAAGAATTAGTTTGATTATGTATAGACTTCTCGACTATCGGGTGCCTTCCCCCAATCACTTCAAATGATAAGGAGTTATCTATTTTTGGCCTTGAGTATTTTTCTTGTATAGCCAGCAGTGCCAGAGATGATGCAACATCAACAGAGGCAATAGCACCCGCTAATAAGTATAGATTTTCTGCCTCATTTTTTAATAAGCTTACTAATTTTTCATATAGATCAAGCTCTAAGATTTTTATTTTATCATTCGACTCAATTACCTTTCTTTGAATAGCATCCAACTCATCAGTTGTAAAACGCATTGAATTAGTCATTGTCTGACGATGATAGAAAATAGTTTCTGTCTCTAAAGCCTCACCTTTATCTCTAAGAAGAGAATCACCATGCCTTATTGGAACTTCAATAAAGTACCCCGCAATATTATTATATTTTATCTTAAGGTTATTTATGTTTGTTTCATCAGAATATTTTTTTTGAAGACTATTTAGCTGATTCTTCGCCCCCTGGGATAAAGCAATCAAATCATCTAATTCTTTTGAATAACCTTTCTCAATAAACCCTCCATCTCTAAGAGTATATGGAGGAGATTCAATAATAGCCGATGATAATTCATTATATAAAACTTTATAATCACCAAAGTTTTCTAATTCTTCAAAGAAAAAACTTTTATGATTTATTTCTAAACAATTATTAAGGCTCTGTATTATCATTTTAATTAATGGAATTTGCTCTAAAGAGTTTGAAATAGCTAATAAATCTCGAGGTGAGCCTCTTCCTAAATTTAAACGATTCAGAGATCTTTCAACATCCAACGTATTTTTAAGTAACAAACGAACTTCACTAATTTTATCACTCTTTTTACAAAAAGCCTCAACCTGATCTAATCTATTATTTATTTCCTCAACATCAATTAAAGGGGACGAAACCCTTGAGGCAAGTAATCTAGCACCTGCCGCTGTTTTAGTTCTATCAATTATTGATATTAAACTTCCCTCCCTTTTACCGTCAACAGTCTCCATTATCTCTAGATTACCTCTCGTGGATGAGTCGATCAGCATAACTGAAGTATTAGAAAACCTCATGGGAGATTTAAGTTTTGGAAAATTATTTTTTTGAGTCAAATGAATATAATCGACAAGCATACCGAGTGAATAAAGCTCAGAAGATAAAAAGTGACCATAACTATTCATCGAGGTTACAGAGTATGCATCACATAATTTTAATAAAAGATTATTGAGTTTCGGTATTACTCCAGAAATATATGTAACTCTATTAGACCATTCTTTTAAATTCCCTTTTATAGTATCTTTTTTTTCTAAATTATCATAAATTATTATTTCCTTAGGCCTTATTCTAGAAACAGAATTTTGTATCTGATCAATTGAGCATTGTTCAATCTCAATATTACCTGTAGATACGTCTGCCCATGCCAAGCCAACCTCTTCCTCAACACACATGATTGCCAATAAGGAATTAAATTCCTTAGATTCAAGAAGAGAATCTTCAGTAAGTGTCCCTGGGGTAATTATCCTTACTACATCTCTTTTTACTACTTCTTTTGACCCTCTTTTTTTAGCGCTTGCAGGGTCTTCTAATTGCTCACAAATCGCTACTTTAAATCCACGCCTGATTAGTCTTTCAAGATAATTCTCATGTGAGTGGTAAGGTACACCACACATAGGAATTTCTTCACCCTTGTGTTTACCCCTCTTAGTAAGAACTATATTTAATACAGATGAAGCTATCTTGGCATCATCAAAAAAAAGTTCATAAAAATCTCCCATTCTGTAGAATAAAAGCATATCTGGATGCTTATGTTTTATAGAAAAATATTGCGCCATCATTGGCGTAGTACTTTTTTGATGAGATAATTTTTGGTTTTTTTTCAATTTAGCTATCCACTTTTTATATACAGCATAATTAGACAATTCAGCTTTTTTAATAGTTATTATTTTTATATTAGAATATGCTCAATTCAATAGAATAATTTGAAAGTTATTTATGAAAAAAAACAAATTCTCGACCCTAGACATGGATTCTCTCCAAATGCATGCCTCTGCACGCCCAGGAAAGATTGAAATACATCCTACAAAACCACTGCTTACCCAGCGTGACCTGGCTCTTGCTTACTCCCCTGGGGTTGCAGCACCGTGTAGGGAGATAGCAAATGATCCATCTAAAGTTTACGACTACACATCAAAGGGTAATATTGTTGCTGTAATATCAAATGGAACTGCGGTTCTCGGTCTGGGAAACCTTGGTGCTTCAGCATCAAAGCCAGTAATGGAGGGTAAGGCTGTATTATTTAAACGATTTGCAGATGTTGATGGATTTGACCTTGAAATAGATACAAATGATGTTGAAGAATTTATTAACTGCGTAAAATATCTTGGGCCCTCTTTCGGAGGTATTAATTTAGAAGATATTAAAGCACCTGAGTGTTTTATTATTGAACAAAGACTTAAAGAGTTAATGGATATCCCCGTTTTTCACGATGATCAACATGGAACAGCCATTATTGCTGCGGCTGGCTTATTTAATGCGTGTGAATTAACCAGTAGAAATGTAGAAGATATTAGGATTGTAGTAAATGGAGCTGGAGCTGCTGCAATCTCCTGCGTTGAGCTTCTCAAGTCAATGGGAGTCTCTCCTCTCAATATAATAATGTGTGATTCAAAAGGTGTCATTTTTACAGGAAGACAGGATGGTATGAACCAATGGAAATCTGCACATGCTATTCAAACAAAAAAAAGAACTCTTGAAGAATCCCTGAAAGATGCAGATGTATTTCTTGGCATGTCAGTAAAAGGAGCTTTAACTGAAAATATGGTAAAATCAATGGCAAAAGAACCAATAATTTTTGCCATGGCAAACCCTGACCCTGAGATTCTACCTGAACAGGTAGAAGCTATACGACCCGATGCAATAATGGCAACAGGTAGGTCAGATTATCCCAACCAGATAAATAATGTTCTTGGATTTCCTTTCATTTTTAGAGGCGCCCTCGATGTAAGAGCTAGGCTAATAAATGATGAAATGAAAATTGCTGCCGCAAAAGCTCTTGCAAAACTAGCTAAAGAGAATGTACCAGATGAAGTTGCTGCAGCTTATTCTGGTAGAAATTTAAAGTTTGGAAAAAATTATATTATACCAGTTCCATTTGATCCTAGATTAATAGCGGCGGTTCCACCTGCTGTTGCACGCGCTGCGATGGAAACGGGTGTAGCAAGAAAGCCGATATCTGATATACAGGAATATAAAACAGAATTATCAGCTCGACTGGACCCGACTGTAGCAAGTCTCCAAACGATCTCTGCGGAAGTTACAAGGAATAACAAGAGAGTAGTTTTTGCTGAGGGAGAACAAGAAAGGTCTATTAAAGCTGCTATAGGATATCAAAATTCTGGATATGGTGAAGCAATCCTTGTTGCAAGAAGGGATGTAGTTGAAGATAAAATTAAAGAGATGGGAATAAAAAATTCAGAACTTATAGACATAAAAATTATTAATGCATCTGAGTCAGAACATAATACAGAATATTTACAGAGGCTATATAAACTCTTACAAAGAAAAGGCTATCTCTTAAGGGACTGTAAAAGACTAATTAATCAAGACAGAAATACGTTTGCTTCATGTATGGTTCAGGCTGGACATGCGGATGCAATGGTTACAGGTCTCACAAGAGCTTATAAAACATCTCTCGATGAAGTTTGCAAAGTAATTCCACCAAATAAAAATGAGCTTGTTTTTGGTCTATCACTACTTGTTGGGGCTAAGGGAACTATTTTTGTAGCTGACACCTCGGTAAATGAGAGACCTAGTTCAAGTGAGTTATGTCAAATAGCGAAACAGTCGGCTTCCTTTGCAAGGTCTATGGGACATGAACCTCGAATAGCATTTTTATCATATTCAAATTTTGGTAACCCACCAGGTGGAATAGCCGATGGGATAAGAGAGGCGGTAAAATTTCTAGAAAAGGAAAATGTTAATTTTGAGTTTGACGGGGAAATGGGAATAGATGTTGCACTATCTTTGGATAGAAATAAAAATTATCCATTTTGCAACCTAAGTGGGCCTGCCAATGTATTAATTATGCCAGGCTTGCACTCTGCAAATATTTCTACAACACTAGTGCAGCACCATGGATTAAGTAATAATATTGGTCCAATATTAATGGGTTTATCAAAACCTGTACAAATTGTATCCATGAACTCTTCTGTTTCTGACCTTATACAAATGGCTTTAATGTCAGCCCATGGTGCGATTAAAACAGATGCCTTACTTTAAGCTCTCTTTGTTGAGTTTAAAGCACGTTGATTTATATGTTCAGGATAGAATTTAATTAGATATAAAATTAGAAAAACAGCTGGAGCGCCGGCTATAGTAGTTATAATAAAAAAGATAACCCAGTCAAAATGGTCCGCAAGCCAGCCTCCGCCAGCAGCTAAAAAAGTTCTTGCCAAATTCATAAATGAAGTTAACAAGGCGTACTGAGTTGCTGTATAAGATAGATTACATAAACTTGACAAATAAGCAATAAATGCAGTTCCACCTATACCGTTTGATATGTTCTCAATAGATATTACGCATATAAGCATAGGTATTGAAGGTCCTAAAAATGCTAGAATGGCATAAAGAAGATTCGTTAAAGCCATTATGATTGACCCAAATAGTACTGAATTCAGTATCCCGAAAGAAGCAACTAAAACACCACCTACTATGCTTCCAAAAATAGTCATAAAGACACCATACGATTTTGAAATTATTCCAATCTCAGTCAAAGTAAAACCTATTTCAAGATAAAACGGATTACTCATTGCAGCCCATATTCCATCAGCATACTTATAGAATATAATGAAGAGGAGTATAATTATCCAACCAGGCCTTGTATAAAAATCCTTAAATGGCTCAATAACAGAAGCCTTTAACCATTTATTTATTTTCTTTAATTTTAATTGGTCATCCCCACTAAATGTATCTTGCGATAATTCTTGAAACTTACTGGGCTCAGAACTCATTAAGACTGTTAGTATCCCCACTAGCATAAAGATAGACATTATAAAATAGGTCAAAACCCATCCAATAATATCTGCTAATACTAGTGCACCAGCTCCTGCTGCAATAAGAGCGATGCGATAGCCTATCTGGTATATAGCTGCACCTGCTCCTTGCTCATCACTTGCTAAACTTTCAATTCTAAAAGCATCTATAACTATATCTTGAGTAGCTGAAGCAAATGCCAAAATTATAGCAAATAATATAGTTAAGCCTAAACCGTTACTTGGATTAGAGAGGCCCAAACCAATAAGACTAACTAAACATATTATTTGAGAAGAAAATAACCAACTTCTTCTCTGACCTAAAATATTTGTTAAAATAGGCAATTGTATAGAATCAACAATAGGTGCCCATACAAATTTTAACGTGAAAACAGAACCCGTAAGAACAAATAGACCTATTGTTGTCTTGTCGACTCCCACTTGGTATAGCCAAGCAGTTAAAGTGCTGAACATTAACAAAAAGGGTAAACCCGCTGAAAAGCCTAGAAAAAAAATTATGATTAGTTTCTTTTTTAAATAAACTCCTATGAATTTCTTTGTTAAAGAAATTAAAAATTCTTTATACTTCTGAATCATTTTTTTTTGCTGTTCTCTTTCTAATATTCGGATCTAGAAATCTTTTTCTTAATCTTATATATTTCGGTGTAACCTCAACTAATTCATCAGATTGAATATAAGATAAGGACTGTTCTAAGGTCATTACCTTTGTAGGAGGTAGTTTAATTGCATCGTCTTTCCCAGCTGCTCTAATATTAGTTAGTTGCTTGGACTTTAAAGGATTTACCTCTAAATCGTTATCACGAGTATGTTCGCCAATTATCATCCCCCTATAAACCTTTACACCTGAACCAATAAACTGCTCCCCTCTATCAAGTAAATTATAAAGTGCATATGCAACAGAAGCCCCATCTGAGTTTGAAATTAATACGCCATTCCTCCTCGTTTCAATATTCCCTTTATATTCCGAATAGCCACTATAGAGCCGATTCATAATCCCGGTTCCCCTTGTTTCTGTGAGAAATTTGCTGTGATATCCAATTAAACCTCTTGATGGTGCAGAAAAAATCACTTTCATCCTGCTTCCGCCTGAGGGCTTTAGTTCTAATAAATCAGCTTTTCTTTTCGACATAGATTCTACAACTATCCCACAAAACTCTTCATCTAAATCAATTACAACGCTTTCTATAGGCTCTTCTTTTTTCCCGCTATCTGATTTCCTATATAAGACCCTTGGCATTGAAACAGATAACTCATAACCCTCGCGACGCATTGTTTCTATTAGTACACTTAACTGTAACTCTCCTCGTCCAGCTACCTCAAATGAGTCATGATCTGTTGACTGAGTAATTTTTATTGCAATATTTGACTCAGCTTCCCTAAATAATCTTTCACCAATTTGACGACTAGTAACTTTTGATCCATCTAAGCCAGCAAGCGGCGAGTCATTAACTGAAAAGGTCATGGCAAGTGTGGGTGGGTCAATAGGCCTAGATTCAATAGGAGTTATTACATCTGGATGACATATAGTATGAGAGACGGTTGCATTTTCTAACCCTGCAATAGCAACTATATCTCCTGCACATGCTTCACTTATAGGACTCCTCTCAAGACCCTTGAATGTTAATAGCTTAGATACTCTAGCATTCTCAATTTTTTCTCCCAGACTGTCTAGAACCTTAACCATCATATTTGTCTTTACAACACCTGAGTTTATTCTTCCTGTGAGAACTCTACCAAGGTATGGATCAGACTCAAGTGTAGTTGCAAGCATTGAAAAATTTTTTCTTGAATCCCCATCCGGTGGTTTTACGTGATCAATAATTGTATTAAAAAGTGGCGATAAGCTATCTGGTTTTTCTTCTAAATTTTTGACAGCCCATCCGTCTCTTCCAACTGCATATAATATTGGAAAGTCTAACTGTCTTTCATTAGCACCAAGTGCATCAAATAAATCAAAAACTTCATCTAAAACTTCTAAAGGACGGGCATCTGAACGGTCTATTTTATTAATTATAACAATTGGCTCCAAACCTAGTTCTAAGGCTTTTGATGTTACAAATTTTGTTTGAGGCAAAGGGCCTTCAGCTGAGTCAACTAAAAGAACTGCTCCGTCAACCATAGATAAGATTCTCTCAACCTCTCCTCCGAAATCAGCATGGCCTGGGGTATCAACTATGTTTATTTTAATTTTGTTCCATACAATAGATGTACATTTGGCCAGTATAGTAATTCCTCTCTCACGCTCAATGTCTCCGGAATCCATTGCACGCTCTTCAATTCTTTGATGGTCGAGAACGGCTCCTGACTGACGAAACATAGAATCTACAAGAGTAGTTTTACCATGATCAACGTGAGCTATTATTGCAATATTTCTAATTAACACTGTTTTTCCAAAAATTACTTTTTTAAAATTTATTTACCTTTTCGGATAACGTAGCTAATGAAACATTAGGTCTCGCCCCTAGATGAGTAATAATTTCTGATGCAGAAAGGTTACCAAGTAAAGCTGAGTCACTGCCTTTTTGTTTATTCACATATCCGTATAAAAAACCTGCTGCAAACATGTCTCCGGCACCAGTAGTATCTAAAACATTAGGAACATCAAATGCCGGCGTCAAAAATGGTTTATCTTTTTCGATTGTATAAGCACCCCTATTTCCACACGTAACTGCAGCAACTTCAACAATTGGTTTTATTTTTAATAAAGCCATATCTAGATCTAAAGATTGGAATAAACTCTTAATTTCTTCTTCATTACAGAGAAGAATATCCACAAATTGCTTGATAAATGGGATTAAGCTATCCCTATGGCGCTCTACAACAAAAGGATCAGATAGAGTTAGTGCAACTTTAGTCTTATATCTGGCGGCCTTTTTGGATGCATTTATAATACCCTCTCTAGCACTTTTTATATCCCATTGGTATCCCTCGATATATAAGATTTCTGATTCGGCAATAAGATGCTCTTTGATATCTTCAGAGCTCAAAAATCCACTAGCTCCTAGATATGTAAACATAGTTCTTTCTGCATCTGGTGTTATTAAAACTATACATCTTGCTGTTGGCAGAAGATCATCGAGAGGCGTGGTCCTATAAAACACCCCCTGAGACCTTATGTCTTCAGCAAAGAAATTTCCTAAATCATCGTTATTTATTTTTCCTATAAAGGCCGTTTGTGCTCCAAAAGATGCCAAGCCTACCATAGTGTTTGCTACTGATCCTCCTGAAACTTTATCAAAACTTTTAATTCTCTCAGTTAAATTTAGTATCTTACTTTGATCCACTAAGTGCATAGTTCCTTTGTTAGCCTGTATTTCTGAAATAAATCTATCTTCACAATTACCTAAAATATCAACGATAGAGCTTCCGACACCTAAAACATCATATTTCTTTTTGGTAGTATTTTGCGACAAAACTGAGCCTCCAGGCAATAAATTCTCTAATAGGATATTTATAATGAAATTTAACTTAATAAACTAATAATATTATATGAGGGTAACTATTAATGTAACTTAACTTGGTGTAATAGGAAAAAAAACATGATACAATGAATAACTATTTGTTAGTTACATATTTAGCATAACCATTATCTTAGTTTATATTAAGCCAAATACGAATATAATTAAAAATGTCAAAAGCTATTGAAGATTCAGATCATGTAGAACAAAAAACTGGTCAGACAGGGAAACTACCATTCTATAAATCTCCAGAAAATGTATCCCCACCAGTTAAACCTTTCAACAAGGGGTCTAAAATGTCAAAAAAAGCAAGTAGCAACTTCGAACCAAATATTCCAAGAAAAATTGTAGATATTCCCAATACTTCTGTAATGCGGGGCTCTTCTTCAGTAGAAAACAATAGTGGTGAACAACTCATTGTAGGTAAAACTATTTCGATTAATGGAGATATATCATCATGCAAAACTTTGATTGTCGAAGGGAAAGTTGAAGCAAATGTTTTTGATGTCGTTTCATTAAATGTAGCACCAGGAGGAATATTTAAAGGAAATGCAAAAGTAACTAATGCATTTATTGCTGGAGATTTTAACGGATCTTTAGAAGCAACAAAGGCTTTAGAAATTGCTGAAACTGGAAAGATTAGTGGAGATATAAGATATCAATCCATTTCGATAGCTACTGGGGGCGTTATAACAGGGAAAGTGTCCGTTTCAAGCGAGATAGATATTAAGAGCAATAAGGCCTAAAGATTTATGTATGAATTAACTGGCCACCTTTAAAAGCTTCAAAATAAGATAAAAATTGCGAGCCCTTTTCCTTTATTATTTATGAGATACCAAGAACATCTCGCATTGTATAAAGCCCTGGTTTAACGTTAATAGACCACTTCGCAGCAAGCATTGCACCATCAGAGAATATTGACCTTGAATGTGCATTATGAGTAAACTTAATCGTTTCATTGGCGCTCGCAAATATTACCGAGTGATCTCCAATTACTTCTCCGCCTCTAAGCGTTGAAAAGCCTATTTCACCATACTTCCTTACCCCAACTTCTCCCTCCCTACTAAATCTAGCAACCTCTGAAAAAGTTTTTTTTCTTCCATTAGCAATGGCTTTTCCTAAGTCAATTGCTGTACCAGATGGAGCATCAACCTTGTTGCGATGATGCATTTCTAGAACTTCTGCATCAAAATCAGACCCTATTATCCCTGAAATTTTCTCAATTTCTGATTGGATAATGTTTATACCAATAGAAAAGTTTGAAGATTGAACAATTACAGTATTGTCTACTGATTCATTTATGAGCTCATCATCTTTATTAGATAGTCCTGTTGTTCCAATAATTAGGGGTGTTTCTGTTCTTTGTGCAATTTTTATATTTGATCTTGTAGATTTTGGAGTTGTAAAATCTATCACTACATCTGATATAGTAAAGAGCTCCTCAGGTTCATTTAAAACCTTACAACCAATCTCTTCTTGACCTAAAAGCTTACCAAGGTCTTGACCAATAAATTTATCGATATTTTCAGTTCCTCCTGACAATAGACAGTCTTTATCTTCTAGGACTGCCTTCGCAAGTATCTTTCCCATTCTTCCTGCACAACCAACGATACCAACTGAAATTTTCATTTGAATCCCAAAAAAGTAAAAATAATAATTACTATCTTAAAGCATTTTACTCAGAAAGCTCTTTAAAAAAACCTTTTATATTATCAAAGAAGGCTTGTGTTTTAGGACTATAAGTTCTTCTCTGACTTTCTCGTTCAAATTCTTGAAGTAGCTCTTTCTGCCTTGCTGTTAAATTTATAGGCACTTCAACTATAGTCTCGATAAACATATCTCCGCGGGACCTAGAGTTTAAAATATTCATTCCTTTACCCCTTAACCTAAATTGATGACTGCTTTGACAGCCCTTTGGGATCGTTACCCTAACTTTTTTTCCATCAATTGAAGGAACTTCTACTTCGCCACCTAGGGCAGCAACAGGCATTGAAATCGGGACCTTGAGAAAAACATCTGAACCATCTCTATCGAAAAGCTGATGTGGCTTTACAGAAAGAAAAATATATAAATCACCAGGCGGACCGCCCTTTAAGCCTGCCTCCCCCTCACCAGACAGTCTCATTCTAGTTCCATTTTCAACACCCTTTGGAATATTAACCTCAAGCCTCTTATTCTTTTGCATAACACCAGAACCGCTACATGCATTACAAGGATTTCTAATTTGGGTTCCTTCGCCTCGACAATTTGGGCACGTCCGCTCTACAGTAAAGAAGCCTTTTTGTGTTCTAACTTTTCCATAACCATTACATGTAGAGCAACTTTCAGGAGAATATCCTGGCTTTGATCCAGTACCCGAACATTTAGTACATAAAGTAGATGTTGGAAAATCTATTGGAAATTTTTTTCCGTGAAATGCATCTTCAAGAGATATTTCTAGATTAAACCTCTGGTCTTGGCCTCTTGATGGTTGGGAGGATCTTCTGTTACCATTTCCCATCGATTCACCAAACATTGCATCGAAAATATCACCAAGTCCACCACCAAAATCAAACCCTCCAGGAGTCGCACCCGGTCCCATCCCCTGTTGAAAGGCTGAATGACCGAATTGATCATATGCTGCTCTCTTTTGGTCATCTTTTAAAATCTCATAAGCTTCATTAATATCTTTAAATTTTTGCTCAGCTGCCTTGTCACCCTGATTCCGGTCTGGATGAAATTTCATAGCATTTTTTCTATAAGCTTTTTTTATTTCATCGCCACTGGAGTTTCTTGTAACGCCCAGAACATCATAATAATCACTCTTAGACATTACATTTCAGACCCTTTTAGATAAAAAATAAGAGTAAATTTAATTAGATTAATTTTTTTCGTTGTCTTCTACTTCTTCAAATTCTGCATCCACCACCTCAGGTTCATCATCTTTTTGCGTGTCATTACCTTCAGCGTCAGCAGTATCGGAATCAGGTTTTGAAGATTGCTCAGCCTCATATGCTGCCTGACCTAATTTCATAGAAACTTTCATTAACTCGTCAGTTTTAGCTTTTATATCTTCACTGTTTTCACTATTAACAGCCTCCTTCAGATCTTTTAGACAAGAATCTATATTTTGCCTTTCATCTTCTTCGATCTTATCTCCGTGCTCTGAGAGAGATTTCTCCGTAGTATGAATTAGGCTGTCTGCCTGATTCTTAATGTCTATAAATTCCTTTTTCTTCTTATCTTCTTCCTCATGGACTTCAGCATCTTTAACCATCTTATCAATATCTTCTTCTGATAAACCACCTGACTCAATTCTAACTTGCTGTTCTTTTCCAGTCGCTTTGTCTTTTGCAGAAACATTTACAATACTGTTTGCATCAATATCAAATGTAACTTCTATCTGTGGAACGCCCCTAGGTGCTGGAGGGATACCCATTAAATCGAACTGTCCAAGCATTTTATTATCTGATGCCATTTGTCTCTCGCCCTGGAAGACCCTGATTGTAACAGCTTGCTGGTTATCTTCTGCAGTTGAAAAAGTCTGACTCTTTCTGGTAGGAACGGTTGTGTTCCTATCAATTAGTCTTGTAAAAACACCTCCAAGTGTCTCAATACCCAAAGAGAGAGAAGTTACGTCCAGCAAAAGAACATCTTTAATATCACCCTTAAGAACACCAGCCTGAATTGCTGCTCCCAAAGCAACAACTTCATCAGGGTTAACTCCTTTATGAGGGTCTCTGCCAAAAAACTCTTTTACTTTTTCCTGAACTTTTGGCATCCTTGTCATTCCGCCAACTAAGATGACCTCTTGAATTTCGTTCGGCTTTAATCCTGCATCATTTAGAGCTTTTCGACACGGTTCAATAGATCTTTCAATTAAGTCATCAACTAATGCCTCAAGTTTAGCTCTGGTCAGTTTTATATTAAGGTGCAATGGTCCTGTTTTGTCCGCAGTAATGAATGGTAAGTTAACCTCAGTTTGCCCCGAGCTTGAAAGTTCAATTTTAGCTTTTTCTGCGCCTTCTTTTAATCTTTGCAGAGGTAATTTATCTTGCCTTAGATCAATTCCATTTTCCTTCTTAAATTCATCAGCTAAATACTCGATAATCCTAGCATCAAAATCTTCTCCTCCAAGGAATGTATCGCCATTGGTTGATTTAACTTCAAATACACCATCACCAATTTCAAGGATTGAAATGTCAAATGTTCCACCTCCTAAATCATATACTGCAATAGTCCCAGAAGATTCTTTTTCCAGCCCATAGGCCAATGCAGCAGCGGTAGGCTCGTTAATGATTCTTAATACATCCAGCCCTGCAATTTTTCCTGCATCCTTTGTTGCTTGTCTTTGACTATCACTAAAGTATGCAGGTACAGTAATAACCGCTTCTGTAACTTTCTCTCCCAGGTAGCTCTCTGCTGTTTCTTTCATTTTTTGGAGAATGTAGGCGGATATTTGTGATGGTGAATACTGGTCACCTGATGCTTTAACCCATGCATCACCATTTTTTCCTTTGACAATTGAATAAGGGACTAGCTCCTGATCTTTTTTTACTTTTTCATCATCAAATCTTCTTCCTATTAATCTTTTAATAGCAAAAAGTGTATTCTCTGGATTTGTAACGGCCTGACGTTTAGCAGGTTGTCCCACCAACCTCTCATTATCATCACTAAAAGCAACCATTGAGGGTGTTGTTCTTACACCTTCAGAATTTTCAATAACCCTTGGTTCAGAACCTTCCATAGTTGCTACACACGAATTTGTGGTACCTAGATCAATCCCTATAACTTTTCCCATATTTTACACCCTATTTTTATAGTTACCTAACATCATAAATTGATTAACTTCTGGAAATTTAATAAAAAGGTTTGTATTTCCGACTTAATAACTTAGATCTAATGGGTATATAGGAGATCATAGTCAAGGCTTCAACCTTTTACCCGTTTTTTTTAACAATAAAAAAGAACTAAAAAATCGTGAATCTAGAACTTTTTAGAAATAAATTACCCTCAGGGCTGATTCATCTTAACGATTTTCTAGATTTAAAATTTCAAAAACAGGTCTTAACAGAAATTGATAAAATAACTACCATTTGTCCCCTCAGAAGGATTAAAACAAAAAATGGTGGTAATTTTTCTACACAAATCACTAATTGTGGCAAATTAGGCTGGTGGAGCGATCATAAAGGATACCGATACACAGATTGTGACCCAACAACAGGATTAACATGGCCTAAGATGCCTGATTTGTTTATTGAAATAATTCACAGAACCTTGAAAAACATTCCCATTGAAAAAACATTTATCCCAGATGCTTGCTTAATTAATTATTATTCCAAAGATAGTAAAATGGGACTTCACCAAGATAAAGATGAGAAGGACCTAACTCAACCAATTATAACAATTTCATTGGGTGATAGAGCTGACTTTATGATAGGAGGAAATAAAAGGAGTCAAAAACCTGCTTTATTGAACCTAGATAGCGGAGATGTGCTAGTGATGAGTAAAGATGCACGGCCCCTTTTTCATGGCATAAAAAGGATCTATGAAGAAACAAGTCCTATAAAAAAGTTAATAGGGCGATTTAGTTTAACGTTTAGAAAAGCTGGATAAATCAATTCATATCATCAAAAATTAATTTAAATGGCTCTACTAGGACGGGCATATCATCTGAACACCTTTTTCCATATTCATCAAGTAAACCATTCCAATACTCAAAATGAAGAGGTTTCCATACTTTAATATCTCTTACAGGAGGGCCATCAAGTGCAGTTTCTTGAGGACCTAAAGTGCCAAAGGTCTTTAAAAATGGTTTTTTTAGCTTAACAATTAATTGAGGGATACCATAATAGTCACTCAAAATAATATTTGTACCACTAGCAGTTTCTGTCTGCCCTTCTTTCTCCATAACCCAGGGCAGACTAAATGTACCTATTTTTTCTCCTTGTCTAATAAAATCAAGAATCAACCCAGTGGTCTCTTCATCTATTCCTATTGACCTAACTTGTGAAATATTTCCTAGTTTAGCTATTTTATTATTTGCCCTTGCACAAAATTCCTTTAAAGAACTCAGCTCTGGTGGTTTTGGCCCACCACTAACTCTAATATCCCAATTCATTATTGACCCCTCAATTGTTTTGAAAATAATTAATTTTTTTAACTAGTTTATTGTTAAAATAATAAAAATTAATCTACTCTTGATAAATTACTCTAAACGGCTCCACAAGAACAGGCATATCATCCTTACACTCCTTGTTGTACTTTAAGAGAAGACTATTCCAGTATTTAAGATGGATCTCTCTCCATACTTTAACTTCTCTAATGGTTGGGCCATCTAATTTTGTAATCTCATTATCGATTTCATCAAATCTCTTTAGAAAAGGATTATTAATTTGAACAATTATCTTTGGGTATCCATTGTAATCACATAAAATAACATGATCTCCAGAGATGGTCTCTGCCTGTCCCTCTTCCTCTGCAATCCATGGAAGACTGAATGTACCTGTTTTTTCTCCTAGCTTTATAAAGTGAAGTATTTTGCTTGTTCCTTCTTCATTTCCGCCTAGGGATCTAACTTGAAAAGTTTCTCCCAGTTCAAAGATTACTTTATTCGCTTTATCATAAAAAAGATTAATATTATCGAGATTAGGCACCCTAAACTTTTCTCTAATCCTTATATCTAAATCCAATATTATTACCTTTCATTCATTTTATTCTTTTGATGGTTTTTGAGATACAGTAACCATTGCCGGCCTTAGGAGCCTATCAAAGATCATAAATCCATCCTGAATAACTTCAATTACTATTCCTGGCTCATATTCCTCAGTATCAACTTTCTGAATTGCCTGATGAATATTCGGGTCAAACTTTTCATGAAGTGATTTAATTTTCTTAACTCCATTTACTTCTAACACATTTGTTAATTCTTTTGAGGTCATCTGTACCCCCGTCACTAACTTTTTTACCACCTCGTGATCAATAAATTCATCTGGAATTGAAATGATTGCACGCTTCAGATTATCAGAAACATCAAGTAAACTTTTACATATATTAGTGTTAGCGTATCTTGTAGAATCTGCTATTCGCTTATCTGCTCTTTTATTAGCATTTACTGCATCAGCACGGGCAACAAGTTTTTCGTTCTTTAAACCAGAAATTATACCTTCCTGTTCCTCAATCTTTTTCGCTAAATTAGTTAATTGCAAAATGTCTGGTTGTTCTTCATTAACATCCTCTTTATCAACATTAATTTCAATATCAATATCCCCTAACTCATCATCTTTATTTTTTGACATAGAACACCCTATCATCTTTAATATTATTGACCTAAAAATTTTCCAACAACTCTTGATGTATAATCAACTGTTGGGATTATTTTAGCATAATTAATTCTAGTTGGGCCGATAACTCCTAAAGCGCCTATTATTTGCTCTTTTCTATTCTTTAGTGGAGCAACAACCATTGAAAACCCAGCCAGATCAAACCTATCATGCTGCGAGCCAATAAAAATCTGAACTCCCTCAGCACTACCAACTAGATCAACAATTTTTACCATCTCTCTTCTTGCTTCAAATATCTCAAAGAGGTGTCTTATTCGCTTCAAATCATCAATTGCCTTAACATTCTTTAATAAATTGGCCTGTCCTCTTATTATTAGTGAACCACCAGAAGACTGGTCGCCAGACCAGGTTGCAAGACCCTGTTTTACTATTTTTTCTGTCAGTTTATCTAGTTGTGCCCTCCTCTCCTTTAACTCAAATAATATTATTTCCTTAGCCTCATTTAGTGTTTTCCCAATTATTTTGGTAGATAGATAGTTACCGGCTTCTATTAGAGATGAAGGGGGTAAACCTTTTGGAACCTCAATAACCCTGTTTTCAACAAGTCCCGACTCTGTAACCATAACTACTAAAGCTCTTCCGGGAGATAAGCTAACAAACTCAATATGCTTTAAGGGATCTTCAGTTTTTGGGGCCATAACCAAGCCAGCTTGTTTTGTAAGCCCTGAAAGAGCATGGCTTGCATTTTCCAAAAGCTCTCTTGAGCTTTTGTCCGCTGAGGCGCATTTTGCTTCAATTTCTTTTTTTTCTGCTGAGTCTAAACCTCCGACCTGAAGAAGCCCTGCAACAAATAACCTCAAGCCTGCCTCAGTTGGAAGCCTGCCGGCTGATGTATGTGGAGCAAACAAAAGACCTGATACTTCCAAATCAGACATTATACCTCTTATAGAAGAGGGAGATAACTTCCCTCCTAGTCTAGCTGAAATTGTTTTTGAGCCTACTGGCTCACCTGTTTCAACATAAGAGTCAACTATTTGCTGAAAAACTTCTCTTGATCGGTCTCTTAAATCAAAAACTGAATCATTAATTTTTTTAATCATGCTAAATTATATAAGAGTACTTAGGGATTTAAAATCTTTTAATAAAAAGAAAGTTGTTTGTAAACCGCGCAAAATTTTTAATTTTGTATTATAAAATAGCAAGAGTGAACCTTGTAAACCTTTAAATAGGAGAATTTATGCGACCATCTGGAAGAGAACTGAATGAGCTACGAGAGGTTTCATTTGAACTTAACACCTCAAAGCATGCAGAGGGGTCCTGTCTTGTAAAGTACGGAGATACGCATGTTTTTTGTACTGTAACAGTAGAAAATCAGGTTCCAAGTTGGATGCGAGGCACTGGAAAAGGATGGATTACTTCAGAGTATGGGATGCTTCCTCGGTCAACAAATTCTAGAATTCAACGAGAGGCAAAAAAAGGTCAACAGACTGGAAGAACCCAAGAAATTCAAAGATTGATAGGTCGGTCCCTAAGGGCTGTTGCTAATTTAGAAATATTAAGTGATATTCAAATTAAAATTGACTGTGATGTTCTTCAAGCTGATGGAGGAACAAGAACTGCATCAATCTCAGGGGCTTACATTGCGCTTATGCAAGCCTTTAAAAAAATGAAATCTGAAAATATTATAGACCGGTTTCCCATTATTGAACCAATTGCGGCAGTATCATGCGGCATTTATAATCAGAATCTTCTATTGGACCTTGATTATTCTGAAGATTCTCTAGCAAGTTCTGATGCAAATTTTGTCCTTACTGAAAGTGGAAAAATAGTCGAAATACAATGCTCTGCAGAACAAGAAACTTTTTCTGAAGAGCAATTCCAAGGACTATTATCACTAGCAAAAAAAGGCTGCAATGAAATTGTCGATATACAAAAAAAATCTTTGCTATCATTAGGATAATTTATGGAAATTAAAAAAAGGATAATTGATGGCAAGCTCATAATAGCAAGTCACAATACAGGGAAAGTTAAGGAGATATCAGAAATATTAAAACCTTTTAATATCGACTGCATCTCGGCAAAAAAGGTGGGTATTCCCGAACCTCACGAAAATGGATCAACATTTGAAGAGAATTCAAGAATAAAAGCTTTATCAGCAAGCTCTCACTCCCGGCAAATATCCTTAAGTGATGACTCTGGATTATGTGTTAATGCTTTGGGTGGCGAACCTGGTATTTTTTCTGCAAGGTGGGCAGGTCCTGATAAAGATTTCTCAAAAGCATCAAGATTAATCGAAGAGAAATTATTAAATAAAAATAATTTTGCAGCTAAATTTGTTTGTGTTTTAACCCTGGCATGGCCAGACATGTATTCAGAAACATTTAGGGGAGAAGTTAATGGTAGATTGACCTTCCCCCCAAAGGGAAATAATGGTTTTGGATATGATCCAATTTTCATTCCTGATGGTTATGACAAAACTTTTGGAGAAATGAATGAGGAAACAAAAGATATGATTAGCCATCGTTCATTAGCCTTTTCTAAATTGAGAAAGGCTTACCTGACTTGATTTGCTTTGAAGATTTTAAAAATGAAATTGTTCTTTACGTTCATTGGCCCTTTTGTATTTCAAAATGTCCATACTGTGACTTTAATAGTCATGTAGAAAAAAATATTGACTACACTTTTTGGAAAAATGCTTTTTTAAGTAATCTAGATTATGAATTCCAAAGGTTACCGGGCGTTAAGCTCAAAGCAATTTTTTTTGGGGGGGGGACGCCCTCTATAATGAAACCAGAACTTATAAAATCAATCATAAGGAGAGCAAAAAATAATTGGGTACATGAAAGTGAAATGGAAGTTACTATGGAAGCTAACCCTTCGTCACTATGCTCTAATGTCATGAGACAATTTAAAGACGCGGGTGTAAATCGTTTTTCAATTGGCGTGCAGAGCTTTGACGATAAAGAGCTTACATTTCTTGGTAGAAACCATTCTTCTATTGACGCAAAAGAAGTAATATTTAAAGCGCGAGAAATATTTAATCGGATTTCAATAGACCTTATTTACTCACTTCCAAATCATAATAAGAAGTCTTGGAATAAAAAATTATTAAATGCATTTGAACTTCTAAATCAAATTGAATGTAATCACCTATCTTGCTACCAACTTACTATTGAAGATAATACGCCTTTCAAAATTGATTATGATAAAGGTGTATTTAAATTACCGGATGATGACTTATCTTCTGAGCTATATACGCTAACCAATGAAGTTATTACATTACATGGGATGGAACAATATGAGGTCTCTAATTATTCAAGATATAAGGATTATTGTAATCATAATTTACATATTTGGAGAGGTGGAAGTTATGTTGGTATTGGGCCTGGGGCTCATGGAAGAATTCTTAAGAATAAACAATATTATGCTACATTCAAACCAAAATCTCCAAGGGCCTGGGTAAATAAATTTAATGAAAATAACTTTTTTTACTCAAAGGATTATCTAATACCAAGTAAAATTAGAGCACAGGAAATTCTTATTCTTGGCATGAGGCTTAATGAAGGTGTAAACTTGAATAACTTATGTGAAGTATCTGAAACACAAATAAGTAAGATTATTAATATGAAAAAAGTAAATGAGCTGAAAGATAATGGCTATGTTAATCTAAATGACAATAATCTTCATATAACAAGCAAAGGTTTACTTGTACTAAATAATATTATTTCTCAGATAGTAATTTAAGAAAACTAAATTATATTTTTTTATATTATTTAACACCCGAAATCATTAACCATGATCTATGTACACCTTTAGATGGTCCACCAAAGTTTTTATTACCTCTTACTGCCTTTGGTGTAGCGTCCTGGAATCCAACTGTTACTTCTTTGAATCCACTTTTTTCAGCTAGGCTATGAAAGTCTGCTGTAAGTGCACCTTTCCAAAAGGGTTCATAGTTGTATTGTATTTCGTAATCACCTCTTATCCTTCCCCAAGTATCCATATCATCCATTCGAGAAGGCACTTCTAGGTGCGACATCACACCACCCGGCTTCAAAATTCTCATACATTCATCAAATATTTTTGGAAGAGCCTTGCCTGAGGTTTCATGAAGAACAGCACTTGAGGTTATTAAATCAAATTCGTTGTCAGGAAAGTTTGTTTCTTCTGCATTCTGTTGTGAAAAATGCACCGGTATATTCAATCTTTCTGCTCTAGCGTGAGCATACCTTAACATGCCTTCTCCAACGTCAATTGCAAAAGTTTGGGCTTGAGGAAAGTAGCTAGCTATAGCTAGCGTTGAATGCCCAACTGTACATCCCATGTCTAAAATTTTTAAAGGTTTTATATCCGACCATCTTGAAAAACAGTGAGAAACAATAGTATGCCCTCTAATATCATTCATGTAGCCTCCGTTTCTTCCCATTTGATAGACAACTGCGCCCCTATCAAACAGTGCACCCTGTCGAACATCTTCGCTTCCATATGTGCCATGATAATTACCAGGCATTCTATGGATGTCCCTGGCTGAAATATAATTAGGAACCTCAAATCCTGGATTTGTTGTCAGTGAGCCTTTAGGGTTTTTAATTTTTGCTTTTTTATTTAAATCTTCAATTTGGCGGTCAACACAAGTTCCAACTGCATCCCACATCATATCTTGAGCCACTGAATTCATTGTTAGCCACGCTTGATAAGATGTTTCCTTTTCCATTTCTTTTCTTAATTCTTGATGATTACGTGCAGGTTCCCCCTTCTTTGCTTCAAAGTTAGGTTTAACCTTTTTTTCTAACAGGAGCCTTTGACATGGCTCAATTTTTAGTCCAAGAAAAGCTTTCATATCAACTATAGCAAGTTGCTCTGAAATTTCATCATGATTTGAGACAGGCATCATTGGATGTGGCCGATGAGCGTTCATTTTATTACTCCTAATTCATTGTTAGTCTTTTTCATAAGATTCCATAAAATCATCATATTCTTCTTTAGAGTTTGACTCCATTAAAGCAGCTTCTTCTCTTAATACACGAAAAACTTTGTGGTAAATCCTTTTTCTAAGCTCGGATCGATAACCTAATGATTCATTATCAGTATTATACTCTTCTATATCTTTACCTGAGAATCCACCCTTTTCTTCTGAAACCCTTTCATGAGTATCTAGTCTGTCTCTAAGGATTGCAACTTCAACAGTTAAGGCCATTACCATAGCAAATAGTTGATCATTTCTAGGTCCGTCATGAAAAGGTGAGGGCTTCCCTTTTGGAATCCAAACCTTTTCTTCTTTTTTTTGTCCTGATGAAGCGTAAGACATCATCACCCCCAAAATTTAAAATATTTGATTACCATTATAGAGTAAAAATTTTAAAATACTTATGAAATTTTTGATAATAATTCCCAGCGTTCATCGTTTGGGCCTAAAAATACCGCTGATTTAAATCCTGGATAAATCTCCCTAGGAATATCAAAAAAATTAAGATTAAATTCATCAATATCGTTAACTTCGAAAGTTATCATTGAAATGCCTTGGGGAAAATTATCAGATCTAATCTTATTGATAGAATATTTTCTATCATATTCATCTAATTCAATCTTATTGCCTCTTTCCAGCATAGTTAACACAGAAATATTATATCTATAATTTTGATCTTTATTTTGTGCTGAAGACAATATATCAACAGGAATACTAAGGTTTCCCTGGGATTCTAACATCATTTTTTGAAGATAATATATTTTATTTTTCTGCAAATTATTAACTGCCATGACAACTATAAAAATTCTGCCAATCAAACAGTTTGTTTCAGGGTGATTTATAGCCTGTCTATCCATGCTTGTTGAGGTCAAATACAATACCTCTTGTGCAGGCCCTAAAACCTGCATCGCCTTAATTGATGATTTAGGACTAATCTTCTTTGGAACGCCAATAACCTCAAATGGCGAATGCTTTAGTTTCTCATAAGCCAAATTTACATCTGAGACTACTAACTCTATTGCATTCCAACCTAAATAAGTAAACGGAGGATATTGATTGATTACGGGGTTTTGAACAGCTCTGATGAATACATCTTCTCCATTTTCTGGTGATAATAAAATAAATTCTGAATGCAGTAGTTTATGAAGCCCCCATGAATTGCACATAAGTTTGTCAACATTGGATCTAGCTACAACCTTATAATTTAACCAATTAACGTAACATTCCTCAAAAAATTTAATGTCTGGCACACTAATTGTAGCCATTTTTATTCTCTTAATACCCTTTTTTGATGAAGTCATAGTAATTTTCTATTTATTTTTGTCAAAGTAATATCAATTATTTAATTTTTTTTATCCCAACAAACATGTATTTATAGATATCATTTATAAAGAAAATCTGAAATATGTATAACCATCAAATTGATAAACTAACAGACTATCCATTCAAACGTTTAGATGCTTTATTATCTGGGATTAATCCTCCAAAAGATAAAGTACCAATCATGATGTCTATTGGAGAGCCGCAGCACCCTGCACCAAATATAATTTCTAAAGAATTAAATAAAAACTCTAATCTTTGGAACAGATATCCTTCAGCACGAGGAACAATCGAATTTAGGTCTAGCGTAAAAAAATGGTTATTAAAAAGGTTTGACTTGAATGAGAATTTCTTAAGCATAGAAAAAAATATACTTCCCCTTGCAGGTTCACGCGAAGGGCTTTATATGTCAGCTCAGCTTACGGTTTCGGAAAAGGTCATAGGCAAAAAACCAATAGTGCTTATCCCCAATCCTTTTTATCAAGTATATTTAGGCGCAGCAGTTCTATCAAATGCGTCCGTGCACATGCTAAACCTTAATGATAATAATAATTATCAACCTGAAATCTCTGCACTTGATAGAGAAACTCTCGAAAGGACATCAACCTACTTTATTTGTAATCCCTCAAACCCTCAAGGGACTGTTGCTCCCAAAGAGTATTTAATTAACATAATTAATTTAGCTAGAAGATTTAACTTCACAATTATTTCTGATGAATGCTATTCTGAGATATACACAAAAACCCCACCCCCAAGTTTATTGGAAGCTGCTCATGACATAGGGGAAGGTCTAAAAAATATCATGGTTTTTAACTCTTTGTCTAAAAGATCTAGTGCGCCTGGTCTCAGATCAGGTTTCGTTGCAGGTGATGAACTTTTAATTGAAAAATTTTTTAAACTCCGGTCCCATGCAAGTGCAGTTCAACCGCTTCCTCTTATGGCCGCAGCCACTAAGCTATGGGAGGATGAAAAACATGTGATTGAAAATCGAAACCTTTATAAAGAAAAAATATTTGACGCCATACGGATAATAAATAATAAAGTAAAGTTTAAAACTCCAGAGGGGGGCTTTTTTCTCTGGCTTAATGTAAAAGATGGGTCCAAAGTAGCCCTAGATCTTTGGGGTAAAGCAGGAATAAAAGTACTGCCGGGAAGATTCTTATGTCGACAAGATGAAAATGGTCTTAGCCCTGGAGACGAATATATAAGAGTGGCTTTGGTTAATTCTAAGGCGCAAACAATTGATGCTATAAAAAATATAACTGAAATTCTATCTATTTCAGGGAATTATTAATGAGTAAGGGTCGTTTAATAGGTTCTAAAAATAACTTCTTGCCTCCAACAATATATCTTGCGTTCAAAAATGTATCTGTCTTCATTTTTGGTATTTTGCTTACTTTAGTTTCTATAATACTTTTTGTATCCATAATTACCCACAGCCCCTTTGACCCATCATTAAATTTCCTCAGCGAAAATATCTTAAATAATTTAACAGGCAGCTTTGGGGCAATATTCTCAGACTTAGCACTTCAATTTGTAGGTATTAGCATAATTGTACCTATTTTAAATTTGTTTGCTTGGGGCATTCGTTTTGTACTAATAAAAAAGATTAATATGTTTTTTTATAGACTTGCTCTAGTGCCAATATCCACTATTGCCCTTGCTGCAGGTTTATCTGCTTTTAAACAACCAGAAAATTGGTCATTGTTTTCTGGTCTTGGGGGTTTTGTAGGAACTGTTGTTTTTGATCAATTTTTAAATATCTTAAACGCAGTTGAGAATCCTTTAGTTAGAGATTTCTCCGTTGCTGGTTTTTTATTATTTGGTTTACTAATTTTTTTATGGACTTGGACAATCCCTATTCAAGTTTATTCTTACTTGTTAGGAACAATATATAGTTTTTTAATAAGCATTTTATCTTCATTCAACTATTTGCTAAAAAAAATAACTTCTCTTTTATATATTAACAAATACAAAGATAATGATGAAAACGGAAGTACTTTTGATGTGTACTCTAATCAAAATAAGGACAAATTAAATATTGAAGAATACCCAAGACCTTTTTCTTATCATGAAAATAATAAATTAAATAAAAAAGTAGGTCGACAAGGGTCTTTCCTTTCAGCCTTAAAAAAAGGTTATCAAGCCCCTCCTCTGGAGATATTATCAGCCCCCAAAAAAAAATCTAATAATAAGTTTAACATTTCTTCATTAGAAAAAAATGCGAGAATACTAGAGAATGTTCTGAAAGACTTCGGTGTGAATGGGATAATAGCTCAAGTTAAACCAGGGCCAATTGTGACATTATATGAGCTGGACCCTGCTCCTGGAACAAAAACTTCAAGGGTCGTATCTCTATCAGATGATATTGCAAGATCTATGAGTGCACATTCTGTAAGAATTGCTGTTGTTCCCGGAAGCAAGGTAATTGGTATAGAACTACCAAATGAAAGAAGCGAGGTCGTATATCTAAGAGAAATACTATCTTCAAATGAGTGGATAGGTGCAAATGGAAATTTAAACTTAGCGCTTGGAAAAAACATTAGCGGAGATTCGATTTTATCTGATCTATCTAAAATGCCCCACCTTTTGATTGCAGGAACCACCGGTTCTGGAAAATCAGTAGCGATTAATACTATGATTATCTCTCTTCTCTATAAGCATTCGCCCAATGATGTCCGAATGCTTATGATAGACCCTAAAATGTTAGAATTATCAGTTTATGATGATATCCCTCATCTGTTATCACCTGTGATAACAGAAGCTAATAAAGCAGTTATTGCCTTGAAGTGGGTAGTTAAAGAAATGGAAAATCGTTATAAGCTGATGAGTAGCTTAAGTGTTCGTAATATTGTTGGTTATAATGAACGAATTGAAAGCTCTATTAAATCAGGGAAAACTCTTAAGCATACTTATCAAATAGGCCTTGATCAAAGTACCGGCGAGCCTATCTATCAGGAAGAGGATATAATAAAAGAGAGACTCCCATTTATTGTTGTTATTATTGATGAGATGGCAGATCTTATGCTTGTTTCTGGAAAAGAAGTTGAGGCAGCAGTTCAGAGGTTAGCTCAGATGGCAAGGGCGGCTGGTATTCATGTCATTATGGCCACACAAAGGCCTAGCGTAGATGTTATAACTGGCACAATAAAAGCTAACTTTCCTACCCGGATTTCGTTTCAGGTTACATCCAAAGTTGACAGTAGGACGATCTTAGGGGAACAAGGAGCAGAACAGCTCCTCGGTCAGGGAGATATGTTACATATGGCCGCAGGAGGAAAAATTACTAGAATTCACGGACCTTTTGTTAGTATTGAAGAGGTTGAAAAAATTGTTTCACATTTGAAAAAACAGGGAAAGCCAGAATATTTGGAAACAATTACTGATGAAAATGCTTCCGATATTTCTAATGTACCTGGGTTTACTAATCTTTCTGAAACAAATAGAAGTGATGTTGACGAGCTATTCGACCAAGCAGTTGACTTAGTCTCAAGAGAAAGGAAGGCCTCAACCAGTTTTATTCAAAGATACTTTAGGATTGGGTACAATAGAGCTGCAAGTATTATCGATGAAATGGAAGCACAAGGAATGGTTACCAAGGCCAATCATGTTGGCAAAAGAGAAGTTTTACTTCCAGAATCCAAACAAAATAATTAGATGGTAAAATTGTGATTAATAAAATAAATAATTATTTTTTTCTCTCTACTTTCCTTTTGATGATTGTTATTAAACCTAATTTAGCTCTGACGCAGACAACAGATAATGAAAACCTGATAGAAAAAACATCCGAATATTTAAATAATATCGACACTTTGACATCAAAATTTATTCAAATTGATCAATATGGAAATTCCTTAACTGGAATTCTTTTCATAGAAAAACCCGGTAAAATGCGTATAGAGTATGATGAACCAGAACAGATTCTTATTGTTGTTGACGGTTATTACTTAATATATGTTGATAAAGAAATTGATCAGGCTACTTATATTGATATTGATGATACACCAGCTAAGTATCTCCTTGATCCAAATTGGTCATTTGGTTCCGACGAAGTCGAAATTTATCACACTATAACTGATGGGGATTTAATAAGCATTTTTGCAAGACCCTCTGACAAAAACAGCAAAGAAAAAATTAAATTTGTTTTTAAAGATAACCCGCTTGAACTTAGACAATGGGAAATATTAGACCAGAAAAAAACATCTATAACTGTTACTCTTTATGAAGTAGAGCTTAATAAAGACTTAAAGTCCGATCTTTTTAAATATGAAGAATACGATTTATTTGATAAAGACTAATAATTCAGAATCTCAATTGTACATTTCTTTAAAAATATATAAGTAATAAATATTAAATTTTATTAACAAAATAATAGATTATTAGAGAAGAAAGATTAATAATATAAGAATAAACTCGTAAACCTAAACTTTCTTAGTAGGGGATAAAATGGCCAACAATATAAACTCATGGCATGGGACAACAATTCTTTCAGTTAGAAAAGATTCAAAGGTAGCAATCGGTGGAGATGGCCAAGTTACACTTGGTCAGCAAATTATTAAATCTAATGCTAAAAAAGTTAGGCAACTTTCAAATGGTAAGGTTATTGCAGGTTTTGCGGGCGCTACTGCAGATGCCTTAACTCTTTTTTCAAGACTTGAAGCTAAGTTAGAGCAACACCCTGATCAGTTAACCAGAGCATGCGTAGAACTTGCAAAAGACTGGAGAACTGATAGGTACCTAAGGAGACTAGAGGCTATGATGGCAGTAGCGGATAAGCAAACATCTCTTGTTCTTACGGGAACCGGGGACGTTTTAGAACCAGAGGATGGACTAATTGGCATAGGCTCAGGAGGGGCTTATGCTCTTGCGGCAGCAAGAGCTTTAATAGATCAAGAAAAGCTAAAAGCTATAGACATTGTAAAAAAATCAATGCGGATTGCTTCTGAAATATGTGTTTATACAAACAACAATTTAGTTATAGAAAGTTTATAACCCATGACCTCCTTTTCACCTCGAGAAATTGTCTCCGAACTAGATAGATATATCATCGGCCAAAAAGATGCGAAGAGAGCTGTTGCAATAGCTTTAAGAAACAGATGGCGTAGACAACAACTAGATGAAAGCCTAAGGGATGAAATTGTTCCGAAAAATATACTCATGATTGGGCCAACCGGCGTTGGTAAAACAGAAGTTGCAAGAAGATTAGCAAAATTAGCAAAAGCTCCTTTTTTAAAAGTTGAAGCTACGAAGTTTACAGAAGTCGGCTATGTTGGGAGAGATGTTGAAAGCATAGTACGCGACCTGCTAGAAATATCTATTACTCTTGTTAGGGAGAATATGAGAAAAAAAGTAAAAGCTAAAGCAGAGATTTCGGCTGAAGAAAGAGTTTTAGACGCATTAGTAGGTAAAACAGGTAGTGCCTCTACCAGAGAAAATTTTAGGGCAAAACTCAGAAATGGTGAGTTAAACACAAAAGAAATAGAAATAGAAGTTTTTGATAATAATCCCTCGGGGATGCCATCACTAGATATACCTGGTATGCCCGGTGCACAAGTGGGTATGATAAATTTAAACGATATGCTTGGTGGTGTTTTAGGTAGTAGAAAGAAAAATAAGAAAACATCTGTTGAAAATTCTTATGAGATATTAATCAAAGAGGAGAGTGATAAACTACTAGATGAGGATAGTATTATTTCCGAAGCAAAAAATTTATTAGAAAATAATGGTATTGTCTTTATAGATGAGATAGACAAAATTTCAGCAAGAAGTGATTTAAGAGGAGGAGATGTATCAAGAGAAGGTGTACAACGTGACTTACTTCCCTTAATTGAAGGAACCACTGTCTCGACAAAATATGGTGCTGTCAAAACTGACTTTATATTATTCATAGCTTCCGGTGCATTTCATGTCTCAAAACCATCTGACTTGATACCTGAGCTTCAAGGTAGACTCCCAATAAGAGTAGAGCTGGAAGCATTAAACAAAAGAGATTTTATAAGAATACTTACTGAAACAGAGGCCAGTCTCATTATTCAATATACAGCGCTATTACAAACAGAAAATATTGAATTAAAATTTACAGATGATGCGATAGAATCCATTTCCACATTAGCAGAGGAAATTAATAAAAACGTTGAAAATATTGGAGCAAGAAGGCTTCATACAGTAATTGAAAAACTTCTCGAAGAAATTAGTTTTAGTGCGACTGATAAAGAAGGGGAAAAAATAAAAATAACTAAAGAATTTGTTGAAAGTCAGTTAGGCGAACTGTCTAAGAAAGGCGATCTAAGTAGCTTTATATTATAAAATTCATTTTTTATTTTTTCTTATTAGGACATAAAATGCACCATCTCCGCCGTCTTTCTTGTGGGCTCTAGAAACTGCGATAATAAGAGGCCTAATAGGAGTCTCGTTTAACCATTCTGGGAATTGATTTTTAATTTTTCCTTTTCCATTAGGATTTCTAATTCCTTTACCAGTAATGATTAATACGCACTTTAAATCATTTTTATGTGATCGAATTAAAAAGTCCCATAATGCAGAATATGCTTCCACCAAAGTTAGTCCATGAAGATCAAGTTTTGCTTCAACATTAAACTGTCCCCTCTTGAGCTTAATGAATGTTCTTCTATCTGTATCACCAATTTCGTTTATTTCAATTTTTCTAAAACTATTCCTAGAAATATTATTTTTATTTCCTTCTGCTATAAATTTAGGTTTTTTAAATTTATTTAACTTTTTTACATTGGATACTGAAAAACTTTCATTTCCTAAAGAAAAAGATTCCACATCTGAAACAATCTGCTTCCATAGTTCTTTCTCATCAGATGTAAGGTTTCTATGTTTATTTTTATTCATCTTTATTTCCATAATTCCTAAAAAATGAAATCCTTAATTTAATTTTGTGTTCTTTGGAAGGAATATAAAATATCGTCCCTTTGATTTCATCCGTCCAGCCTTATAAAATGCATTTTCTCCTTTACCCCAAAAATAATCACCTCTGACTGGGCCTTTTATTGCGGCACCAGTATCTAAAGCAACTACAAGTCGATTTATTTTCTCTTGATCTGGTCCTCTGGTCTCCAGCCATACCGGCGCTCCATAGGGTATAAACTTAGGATCTATCGCCAAACTTCTCATTGGAGTTAGCGGAATACCAAAAGCCCCAATGGGTCCATCTTTTCCCGTCCAACGAAAAAAAATAAATCTAGGGTTTTGGTCCAGAAGTTCAGAAGATAGGTCTGGATTATTTTTTAACCATTTTACTATTTCAGGCATTGATGTCTGATTTTTTTCAATCACTCCTTCTGAAAGAAGAATACTCCCTATACCTTTAAAGTTCCTTCCATTATTTTCAGCGTAACCAATTCTCTTATAGGAGCCGTCTTGGAATTTTATAATTCCGGATCCTTGTATATGTAACAAATGTGCATCAACAATGTTCCTAACCCAAACCAAGACCTGGGCTCTTTTATAAAACTCTGGGTTTAGTTTTATTGTTCTCCTGTCATCATATGGAACTAACTGATTTCTAACAACTTGCCCAACCAGCTTTGGACTTGAATCCGGTAACTTAAAGGCTCGATTGTCGAGTTTAATTATATCTTTTGGAACAGCATATAAAGGCACATTGTATTCAGAACTTTTAGTAAAGGATCCCTCTAGCACTATTTCAAAATAACCTGTAAAAGTACCTTCGTAATTATTTTTAAAAGATATAGAAAAAGGGGAAAAGTTTGACTCTATTATATTCCTAATTTCATGATCATTATTTTTTGATTTTATATTTTTTATTTCCTGACAAGCATCCTTCCAACTGGTTATTGATAAGCCATAGCTATTTTCATATTTCATTGAACCTAGTTTTTCACAAGCTTTCTTAATTAAGGGTAAAACTTCGTTAACCTCATCTATTTCCCAACCGTTTAAGTTTTTAAATTTGATTTTTTTATAAAGAATATCTTTTTGCTTTTTTGTGGCTTTATTGTTTTCTGTTTCCGGAATAGATAAATCAACTGTTGGAGATTCTATGACTGCAAATTCTTTTTCTACAGGAAAATATATAGCCGCAACCAGTAAGCCAAAGGAAAAGCCCACAAAAGATGAAACTAAAAGTGGTAATGTTTTACCTTTGATCAGAAAGTAAATTATTTTCTTAAAGAAAAATTTTTTCAAGTGCTAGCCCAAGCTTTTTGTTGATGCTAACTCCCAGTTAGGATCCTTGTCATTAAGACTTTTATGGAAAGTCCACTGATCTTTATAACTCTCGATTTGATCTGGATCACCTTCAATTAATTTACCATCTTGAGAATTGATGAGGTTCACTTGTTCACTTATGAACTCTAAGGTTATTGAAGCTAAAGAGTCTTTAACACCGATACTAATAATTTTTGAAACTTCTACTTTTATAATCTTAGTCTCTAGCACCTCACAAGCTTCTTCCCTCTCATTGATTGAAGTCATAAAGGCATTAAAAACATCTTTTGAGAGTAAACTATCTAGTGTGTCTGTATCTTTTTTTGAAAATGCATAAAGAATAATTTCAAAAGCTTTTACAGCTCCTGAATTAAATTCATCAATGTTAAAACTAGGGTCGAGATTAAGTATTTCACTTATTCCCGTATTAATTCCACTATTTGAATGATTTTTCTCGTCTTCATGCTCGTAAGCTTGAGATTCATCATTTTTGTTTATGCTAACTACTTTTTCTGATGAAAAAGTTTTTGGCCCCTGTTCATGGCCTGTTCTTCGCCCAAGACTACTTCTTAATCTTAAAACTAAGAATCCAGCTACCATTGCTAACAAAATTATATCTATAAACTGAAAACTATCCATAATTTTAAAACCGATTTTCTAAAAAAATAATATGCAGTCTTATCACAAAAAATTTTACATTATTTGATTAAAGTAATTTATAATATCAACTTTAAATTACAATCATAGCTTAACATAGGCTTTTAAACGATTAAGAGCAAGCATGCACAAGTTTCTTTTATTATTTTTTATATTATTACCTTTTTTAGAATTATATTTATTCCTTAAAATTGCTTCGCTAACCGGTTTTACCTTTTCATTCATAATGCTTTTTTTTACATGTGGAATAGGTTTATATATTCTAAAATTTTGCAGTTTTACAGGTTTTTTTAACATTACTGATCAAATTAAAGAGGCTAAAAATCATACAAAGAAAATTTTTAAGCATATTTGCATAATGATTGGTGGAGTACTTTTGGTATTTCCAGGTTTTTTAACGGCTTTTATTTCATTATTTATTTTCTTACCTTTTTTTCAGAATATTTTGTATAAAACTCTTAGCTCACAATTTTTTAATATGATGAATCAAAATATGAATGCCTCAAATAGAAAGAGTCAGGTAATCGACGTTGATTATGTTACCTTAGATGAAAAAAAATAGAATTTGTACGAATTCACCACATAACCCGAGAATGATATGATAGAAAATAAAATAAACGAAAATGAAGAAGGGTTTACAGTTAAAGACCCAGTTGCTCCTATTGAGCTATTAGCTCAGTATGTAAAAGACTTATCATTTGAAACACCAAGCGCCCCTCAAATTTTTCAGGATCTTCGGGAGAACATGCCAGACATCCCCGTAGAGATTGAATGCGAAACAGAAGAGATCAAGGAAAATCAACACGAAGTAATTTTAAGAATTCATTCAGAAGCCACGATTGCACAAAAAACTGTATTTATACTAGAGCTTTCATACGCAGCAGTTATTAAAGTTGGCAGTATTTCAGATGAGCACATTAAACCTATGTTGCTAATAGAAACACCTAGACTACTGTTTCCTTATGCAAGAAAAATCGTTTCAGATATAACTGTTCAAGCAGGTTTTCCACCTCTAATGTTACAGATAGTTGATTTTAAAGAAATATATCTAAAGAAATATGCTTCAGCAGCAGAAAGAGCTAACAGTTAATATGACTTAATAATTCCAGAGAGAGTTAATTATTTTTTCTTTAATAAATTTTTTATGATTATTAAGTTCGTCAGTCGATAGAGAAAAATTTCTGCTGGTTCGCTGAAGGGGCTTACTTTCTATATCATCAGTAAATTTCACTTCACCTCTTTCTGAATTGGAAACATATAATGCCCCCTGCCTCCCGCCACATAGCTCCAGATATACAGAGGATAATAAAGATGCATCAAGTAATGCCCCATGTTTAGACCGATCTGATAAATCAATCTTAAATCTTTTACATAATGCGTCTAGACTTACAGATGAACCGGGAAATTTTGCTCTAGCAACTTTCACAGTATCAATCACTTTATTCAGCTCGATATTATCTTTACCTATGATTTCAAGTTCTGCCATTATGAACTTGATATCAAAATTTGCATTATGAGCAACAATTGTTGAATTTGAAATGAAATCTAGAAAATCATCAGAGATCTCTTTGAACTTTGGCTTATCGGATAAAAACTCACTAGACAGTCCATGAACATTCTGCGCTTCCTTAGGAATGTCCCTTTCTGGATTTATATATTTATGAAATGTTTTTCCTGTTGGTAACTTATTCCATATTTCAATGCAACCAATTTCAACAATCCTATGACCTTTCGATGGATCCAAACCAGTGGTCTCAGTATCTAGAATTATTTCTCTCATACTTTTATCTTATCTTTCTTTTTAAAAATTTTATTTTGTTTAATACAAATCGCTTTCCAAGTCCACTTTGTATAATCTGAGTGCTTTTCTGTCTTTTTATTATATCTGGCATTTGTGAGTTTAAAATATTGATGAATCTATCATTTGTCATTCCCTTTCTTCTAATCACCCTTTGCCTCTGAATAAAACTAGGCGCTGTTACAACAAATATATTTAGGTGTGAGCTTTCTTCTTTTTTTTCCAGAAAAAGAGGTATATCTAGAACAATTGCTTTTGATCTTTTAACCCTGTGAGATTTTATAAATCTTTCTCTTTCTTTCTTAATGAGAGGATGAATTATTTTTTCAAGTTTTCTAAGAGCATTAGCGTTCGAAAAAACGATCTTTCCTAATGCTTTACGATCAATTTTATTATCTTTAATAACACTGGGGAAGTTTTCCTTAACCATTTTGTAACCGTTTGTATCAGACTCTACTACCTTTCTTGCAGAGAAATCAGCATCAAAATAAGGATAACCTAGATGTCTAAAAAGAGATAGTGTTGTCGACTTGCCCATACCAATTGAGCCAGTAATTATAATTATTTTAGTTGCGTTAATTTTACTTTTTTTTCTAAGTCGATTATTTTTTTTCATTTAAGAGATCTTTTAAGAATAGCATTGTTTCTTCATCTGCTTCTGGTTGCTTTCCAAACCAGATTTCGAAACCTTTCAAAGCTTGGAACATCAACATACCGAGACCTCCAATAAACCTTATTTGGTTCTTTTTTGCAGACTTTATTAATTCGGTCTCTAATGGTGTGTATACTAAATCATAAACGATAGCCTTTTTTTTCATTATGCTTGTATCTATTTCCAATGAAGGCTGACCTTTCATACCTAAGGATGTAGAATTTATTAACATATCGCAATCTTCTACGATGTCCGCTAGATTGTTCCAGTTTACAATTTCTATTCCTTTATCAATTTCCTCTTTAATTAGATATGGTTTCTCTATAGATCTATTAATGATTCTTTTCGTTTTAATGTTTTTATTTTTGAGGGCTGCAACCACTGCTCTTGATGCTCCACCTCCACCCAGAATTACTACGTTATTTACGTCATTTTCCCATTCCGGTACTGCACTATCCAAATTTTTAACGAAACCGTATACATCTGTGTTTTCTGCGCTAACCTCACCTTCTGTATTAATTGATATTGTATTTACTGCACCAATATTTGCACCAATCTCGCTAACGTTATCAACATATTTAATAACCTCTTCCTTAAACGGTATCGTAACATTAGCACCTGAGAAACCTAATGTCTTCAGTGACTCTATTGATTTTCCTACTTCATTTTTATTAATTAACATGGGTATATAATAACCATCAATTGCATACCTTTTGATCCAAAAGCCATGAAGGTTAGGAGACAATGAATGTGCTATGGGATTACCCAAAACTCCAGCTAGTCTTATTCTCTTTGGTTTTCTCATTAAAAGTCTTCTTAATTTTTTTTGGAATTATATAGCTGTATTATAGATGCAGCAGTTTCCTCTATCGATTTACGTGTCACATCTATTACAGGCCACCCTTTTTGTCTAAATAATTTTCTGGAACTTGCTACTTCCTCTTTTACATATTGCATATCAGCATAATCTATGTGCCTGTCTTCATTCATTAGCTTTAGTCTATTTTGTCTTATGTCTGAAAGGTTTTTGGGATCGCATACTAACCCAATAAAAAAAGTGTCCGGATTTAAAAATGCCTCCGAAGGACTAGGTTGACCGGGCACTAAAGGAATATTTGCTACTTTAAAGCCTCTGTTAGCTAGATACATGCAAGTTGGGGTCTTAGAGGTTCTTGAGACTCCAACAAGGACAATATCTGCATTACCAACCATAGATATCCTCTGGCCATCGTCATAATCCATTGCAAATTGAATAGCTTTTATTCTTTCGAAATAATCTGCATCTAAATTGTGCTGTCTTCCTATCTGGTGAACTCCTTTAGATTTGAAAGCATTATCCATGATGTTTAGAATTGGATCTAAAACAGATATATATGGAACCCCAAGTTCTTTACACCCTTTTTCAAGTTGAACTTTCATTTTTTGGTCCACTAAAGTAAACACAACAATTCCTGGTGCGTCGGCTATTCTTAATAACGTTTCTTTCATTTGTCGTTCTGTTCTAATCAGCCACCACTCGTGTTGTGTTACAGATTCTTTTTCATATTGTACGAGGCATGCCCTTACGACTCCACTTACTGTTTCGCCTGAAGAATCTGATATAAGGTGTATATTATGTTTTCTTAGCATTTTTTTTTATCTTTAATAGTTTGTGGACAAGAAATTTTTTTACGATTTTAGCTTTCTTTTGAACGTTTTTCTATTTTTCGACACACTTTTTCCCCTGTTGGTTTTTTGGATAGTAATTGTGTTAATTATGTTAGTTTATTAATATTTAGATTTTAATCCTTTATTATCATAATCTTAATCTTTATTTTATTGTAATTTTATTTACTCTTTATTTTTTTTCTCTTTATATTTTTTTATCCTATATTTCCACATTAACAACAACTACAACATCTATATATATATTAGTAATAGTATTAGTTTAGTTTAAAAAAATTTCATTGACAGATAATATTTTGTTCTGTAACGGTATATAAATTACTTCTCTCTCCTATTATGTTCTACTCTCCAATTCATTTAATAACTTCAAAAAAATAAATCGTGCATTTAAAAGAGTTAAAAAAGAAATCTCCTCCTGAGCTGCTTGCTTTTGCAGAGAATATGGGTATTGAAAATGCTTCAAATCTTAGGAAGCAAGATATGCTATTTTCAATCCTAAAAAAGTTAGCCGAAAATGAACAAGCTATCGTCGGTGATGGTGTTCTAGAAATCCTCCAAGACGGTTTTGGTTTTTTACGATCACCCGAATCCAACTATCTATCAGGACCTGACGATATATATGTTTCACCGAACCAAGTTAGAAGGTTTGGGTTGAGGACAGGTGATACAGTTGAAGGAGAAATTCGTGCCCCAAAAGACGGCGAACGATATTTCGCTTTGTTGAAATTAAATAAGGTTAATTTTGAAGATCCAGAATCTGTAAGACACAGAATAAACTTTGATAACCTGACACCGCTCTACCCAGAGACCAAACTTGAAATGGAGTTAGATGACCCTAAGGCTAAAGATATTACAGGAAGGGTAATAGAAATCGTCTCCCCACTAGGTAAAGGACAACGAGCATTATTAACTGCGCCACCTAGAGCAGGTAAGACAGTAATGTTACAAAACATTGCACATTCAATCGCAAAGAATCAGCCAGAAGTATACTTGATTGTTTTACTCATCGACGAAAGACCAGAAGAAGTTACTGACATGGATAGAACAGTAAATGGAGAAGTAGTAAGTTCAACATTTGATGAACCAGCGTCTAGGCATGTACAAGTTGCAGAGATGGTTATCGAAAAAGCGAAAAGATTAGTTGAGCATAAAAGAGATGTTGTTATTCTTTTAGATTCAATAACTCGTCTAGCAAGAGCATATAATACCGTTGTCCCATCATCGGGAAAAGTCCTTACGGGGGGTGTAGATGCAAATGCTTTGCAACGACCTAAGAGATTTTTTGGAGCAGCAAGAAATGTGGAGGAGGGAGGTTCCTTGACAATTATTGCTACCGCCTTAATCGAAACGGGAAGCAGAATGGATGAAGTTATTTTTGAAGAGTTCAAGGGAACAGGTAATTCTGAGATAGTTATGGAGAGAAAACTAGCCGATAAAAGAATATTCCCTGCGATAGATATTCAAAAATCTGGTACAAGAAAAGAAGAGCTTTTAGTTGAACAGACATACTTGTCTAAGATGTGGATGCTTAGAAGGATTCTAGACCCAATGGGAACACAAGACGGAATGGAGTTTCTAATAGATAAACTTAAAGAATCAAAAAATAACGATGATTTTTTCGAAAGAATGAACCAGTAGGTATATCATGGAACTGTTAAAACAGTAGACCCATGTGTTAACCTGTTTTCTAGATCAGTATGTGATTGTACGCAATCTTCAAGCGGATAAGACTGGACAACATCAGAGACAATATCTTTATCCCTTATTAGTGAAAATATTCTCGAAAAAGCCTCCTTTAAACTATTCCTATCGTTTGTATAATCGAGAAGTGTGGGACGCGTTACAAAAAGGGAACCTAAAGGACCAAGAGAACTAACGTCTAGATCTGGAGCAGGACCAGAGGCGTTACCAAAGGAAACCATAAGGCCTTTCCTTTTTAGACACTTTAGAGAATCGTGAAAAGTACTTTTACCAACACCATCATAAACAACAGAAACCCCCTCGCCATTAGTTATTTTCATAACCTCATCTAAAAAGTTATTTTGCCTATAGTTGATTATGAAACTACAACCGTGATCTAGAGCAAGTTTAGCCTTTTTTTCAGAACTCACAGTACCAATAACGGTAGCACCTAGAGATTTAGCCCACTGACAAAAAACTAGACCAACGCCACCTGCAGCAGCATGAAAAAGAACAATATCCTTACTTGATAGGGAATAGAGTTTTTCAACTAAATACCAAACAGTAAGAAACCTTAATACAGAGCCGGCAAGGTCTTCATTTTTTATATATTTAGGAACCTTAAAGAGTGTACTATGGGGCATTATTCTCTCAGAACAGTAAGAACCGATAGGGCCATTACCGTAACAAACTCTGTCACCTTCCTTAAAATCTTCAACACCCGAACCAATTTCTGTAACATAACCTATTGCTTCCATACCAGGTGTAAAATACTCCGTATTAATAGGGTAAAGACCAGATCGGTGGTAAGTATCAATGAAATTTACACCAATAAGCTCATGTTTAATCTTCACAAGACCCTCACCAGGTTTGCTGATGCTTTCTTCTGAAATTTGCATTACGTCAGGGGCGCCTCTTGCTTTTATAATTACTTTTTTTGACATACTATTAACCTCTAACTTATGAAATTGATTTATGATCTAAGAAACATGAAGGAATAGATCTTTGATAATTAATGATACAATATATGCACTCGCTACACCATCAGGAAAATCGGGTGTAGCAATAATTAGAATTTCAGGAAATGCAGCAAAAAAAGTTTTTAATTTTTTTCACATCATTGAAAAAAAAGAAAGGGTACTATTTAAGACAAAAATTACTTCGCCAAAAAACAAAGAAATCATAGATGAGGCACTTGTCGTATATTTTAATTCTCCGCATAGTTTTACGGGAGAGGATATCGTAGAGCTCCATGTTCATGGGAGTAGCGGTGTTATTGCAGAAATACTTTCGGTTCTGTCAACAATCCCAGAATATAGAATCGCCAACCCTGGAGAATTTACTAAAAGGGCCTTTCTATCTAATAAACTTGATCTGACACAGGTAGAAGCACTCGCAGATTTAATTGAAGCTGAAACACAAGAACAAGTATATCAAGCAAATAGACAAATTCAGGGCCAGTTAAAAAAAACATATAATAACTGGAAAAAAGGCCTATTAAATTCTTTGGCAAAAGTAGAGGCAATGATAGATTTCCCAGAAGAGGACCAAAGTATACCGGAGCAATTAAATTTTCTTGATAATCTTAGCATCATTAAAGATGAGATTTCACAAGCTTTAAACTCTAAAACTGGTGAGATTATTAAAAATGGTTTAACAATTTGCATAATTGGCCCACCAAATGCTGGAAAATCTTCATTAATTAATTATTTAAGTAAGAAAGAAACAGCCATTGTTTCTAGCCAACCAGGTACAACAAGGGATGTTGTAGAGGTACATCTGAACCTATTTGGGTATTCAGTAGTTTTTGCGGATACAGCTGGCATAAGACAAACACAAGATTTGGTTGAAAAAGAGGGGGTTAAAAGAGCTATTAAAAGAGCGGAAGATGCAGAGATAACTGTCGCAGTTTTTGACGGAGATATTTATCCAGATTTAGATAAAGAGACGCTAGCAAACATAGATAAAGAGACAATTATTTTGGTTAATAAATCTGATAAGTTAACAAACAAAAATATAAAATTAAAAAATACTCTATTACATAAAAAAGATATTATTTTTATTTCTGTAAAAGAAGAGCTTGGAATAGATCAGCTTTTAGATAGAATAAACTTTAAAATAAATGAGATATTGAGTTTACAAACATCTATTGCTCCCTTAACTAGAGAACGACAAAGAGAAGCATTGTTGTTATGTCTGGAGTATATTGTTTCTGCTGCTCGGGGAGAAGAGCCAGAGTTGGTTGCCGAAGATTTGAGATTATCTTTAAGAGCGCTTGGAAAACTTGTTGGCGAAGTAGACATTGAAGATGTTCTCGACAAACTTTTCTTTGATTTTTGTATAGGTAAATAAACTATTATCAATTGTGAAAAATATGGATAAATACGATGTTATTGTCATAGGAGGTGGCCATGCCGGCACAGAAGCAGCAGCTGCTTCTGCAAGATTTGGAGCAAAAACATTACTGATTACTAATAATCAAAAAAATATAGGTGTAATGTCCTGTAACCCGGCAATTGGCGGGCTTGCAAAAGGACACCTTGTGAGAGAGATCGATGCTTTAGATGGAATTATGGCCAAAGCTATTGATAAAGGTGGAATTCAATTTAGAACTCTAAACGAATCTAAAGGGCCGGCCGTACGTGGGCCAAGGGCTCAGGCTGATCGAGTCTTGTACAAAGAAGCCGTACAGAACCTTTTGAAGGAAATAAAAAATTTATCAATTTATGAGGATACTGTTGATGATCTTATTATTGATCATGAACTAAAAACAGTTACTGGGGTTATTACCGCCGCAGGTGTTCATGTATCTTGCAAATCGGTGGTTTTAACAACAGGTACTTTTTTGAAAGGCGTAATACATTGTGGTAAGGAACGTCTCTCGGGAGGTAGAATTGGTGACAAATCTGTTTATGGACTATCTAACACATTGAAAAAATTGAATTTTATGATAGGAAGGCTTAAAACGGGTACACCTCCCCGCCTTGATGGCGATACCATAAACTACTGTATATTAGATGAACAGCTCGGTGATTTTACACCCAAGCCTTTTTCTTTTTTAAATGAAAAAATAACAAATAAACAAATTGCTTGTCATATAACTAATACTACAATTGATACTAAAAAACTTATCTTGAAAAATAGAAACCTTTCTCCAATTTACAACGGACAAATTGAAAGCAGCGGCCCAAGATACTGTCCATCCATTGAAGATAAAGTCGTAAGGTTCTCCCAAAAGGATACTCATCAGATATTTCTAGAACCAGAGGGATTAACGACAAATATTGTATACCCGAACGGTATATCAACTAGTTTACCAAGGAAAATACAGAACCTCTTAATTAAAACTATTCCAGGATTAGAAGAGGCGATTATTCTTCAGCATGGGTATGCTATTGAATATGATTACGTAGATCCCAGAGAGCTTCATGCATCTCTTGAAACAAAAAAAGTAAATTCTCTATTTTTTGCAGGTCAAATTAATGGAACCACTGGTTATGAAGAAGCAGCCGCTCAGGGCCTTATAGCTGGTTTAAATGCTGCAAGGCTGGCAGGTGAGAGTGAGGCAATAATTATTGATAGATCTGAGGCGTTTATTGGTGTCATGATAGATGATTTAACTACTAAGGGAACAAAAGAACCATATCGTATGTTTACCTCTAGAGCTGAATACAGATTAAGGCTTAGGGCAGACAATGCTGATCTAAGGCTTACAAAAAAAGGTGTTGAATATGGGTGTGTGGGCAGTTTTAGGGAAAAGATTCATGACAAAAAACTCAACAATCTCAAGTTAGGTCTACGATTGCTTGAAGAGCTCAATATTTCTCCCTCTCAGCTTAAGGCAAAGGGCTTCAAAATTAATCAGGATGGAGTAAAAAGGTCAGCGAAACAGCTTCTAGCACAAAAAGGTATTGGTTTAGAGGGTGTAAAGATATTATGGCCAGAGGTAAACATGGTTGATAAAGATGTACTGGACCAAATTGAGATACATGAGAAATATAGGGGTTATATTGAAAGACAAGATGCAGATATTAGGGCATTCAGGAGAGATGAATCATTAATGCTGCCAAAATCACTTAATTATTCTATGATCGGCGGCCTCTCAACGGAGGTTTTGCAAAAATTATCCTATGCTCAGCCAAGAACTCTCGGCGCAGCATCAAGGATACCTGGCATAACGCCAGCAGCGCTTACTGCTCTTTTGAGATATGTAAAAAAACCCTTAAAACCGAATAATTCCCCTAATAAAACAGTATAATTGTTTCACGTGAAACATCACCTACATAATTTAGATGGAAAAATGTTTCACGTGAAACAAGATTCATTTACCAGCATTGAATTCTGCAGAATTTTCTCAACCTCAGATGCAGTTGTATCTAATCTTAAGGAATTGGAGAAAATTCTCCTAACTTGGAATGAAAATATGAATTTAATATCAAAGTCCACTTCCTCAAGCATATGGTGGAGGCACATAGCTGACTCTGCACAAATTTTTAAATTTTTCCCAAATAAATCGAAAGTTCTAATTGATTTAGGGTCTGGCGCGGGTTTTCCAGGTCTAGTCCTTTCTATAATGGGTTTCCCAGAGGTTCATTTAGTTGAGTCGGTTGGAAAGAAGGCAAATTTTTTAAAACATGTAATAGATACACTAAATTTGAATGCGTATGTGCATAATTTAAGGATTGAGGAATTGAAACCATTGAAAGTAGATATTGTAACTTCTAGGGCCCTTGCTTCTCTGGATAAATTACTCCATTTATCAGGAAAATTTGTTGGGGATAAAACCCTTCAGTTTTACTTCAAGGGACATAGATATAATACAGAACTTGAAGAAGCTAAAAAAAAATGGGCTATTGATTTTAAATCATATAAAAGTTTTACTAATACAACATCTAGGATCATAGAAATTAAAAAAGCCAAGCTTATAGGTAATTAATATGTCAAATGGGCTAAGAATAATATCTATTTCAAATCAAAAAGGCGGAGTTGGAAAAACTACGACAGCTGTTAACCTTGGAACAGCATTAGCTGCAGTTGAGAAAAAAGTATTACTTATTGACTTAGATCCTCAAGGGAATGCTTCTACTAGCCTGGGCATTCCTGCAAATCAGAGAGAAATTAACATTTATCAAATGTTAATAGGTCAACTCAATGTTTCAGAGGTCATAAAAAATACTTCTGTTCCTAATTTAGATATTTTGCCTTCAGGAATCGATTTAGCTGGGGCTGAGCTTGAGCTTATTGATGTTGATGAGAGGGAGTTTTGTTTAAAAAAAAGATTAACAAGTAATTCCATCAATTATGACTTTATTTTGATAGATTGCCCTCCTTCCTTGGGTCTTTTAACCTTAAATGCACTGGTTGCATCGAGTGGGGTTTTAGTTCCTCTTCAGGTTGAATTTTTAGCTTTAGAAGGTCTTAGCCAACTTGTTAGGACTATCGAAAGAATTAAAAATAGTTACAATAAATCATTAAATATTCAAGGCATTGTTCTTACAATGGCAGATAAAAGAAATAAGCTTTCTGATATGGTAGAGAAAGATGTCAGGAAATTCTTTGGTGAAAAAGTTTATAAAACAGTAATACCAAGAAATGTAACAATATCAGAAGCCCCATCACACGGAATGCCTGTATTAATATATGATTTACAATCCAGGGGTGCAAGATCTTATCTTAGTCTCGCTAGTGAAGTTCTCAAAAGGGAAGAAATTCTTTAATTATGGCAAACAAAAACACGAAAAATAGTTTGGGAAAAGGTTTGGATGCACTATTTAATGAGGGAGCCAATGACTCATCATCGCATATGTCTATCGATGCTAGCTCTAAATCCCAAGATTTAAATATTTTACCAATTGATAAAATTTATCCATCTTCTTTACAGCCAAGAAAATACTTTGATGAAAGTAAAATTATTGAACTAGCTTCTTCAATTCAGGAAAGAGGATTGCTTCAGCCATTACTGGTGAGAGAAAGAAAAGATGGAAACTATGAAATTATAGCAGGTGAAAGAAGGTGGAGAGCTTCACAGTTAGCTAAAATTCATAATCTTCCTGCAGTGATAAAAAATCTATCAGATACAGAAGTACTTGAGGTTGCACTTATAGAAAATCTTCAGCGCTCAGATCTTTCTCCTATTGAGGAGGCCGAAGGTTACCAGAAACTAATTAACGACTTTAGTCACAATCAAAACGATATAGCAAAACTAGTTAGTAAAAGTCGTTCACATATTGCTAATTTATTAAGACTTCTAAACTTACCCGTTCAAATAAAAAAATATTTAGAAGATGGAAAAATATCAATGGGTCACGCAAGGGCGTTAATTGGCGTGGACGACTCATTAGACATTGCTAAAATTATTATTGCTAAGGGACTATCAGTTAGGGCAGTTGAAAAAATTATTTCGATTAAAAGTAATAAAAGAAATAATAATATTTCTAAAGAAAAAATAAAAAAGGATGTGAATACATTAGCAATCGAGAAACAGTTACAAGATACACTCGGATTAAAAGTCAATATTAAATTTAATGGAAAAGGAGGTAGTCTAACTTTTTACTACTCTGACCTGGAGCAATTAGATGATTTGGTTACTAGTGTTTTAAGAAAAAATTTAAATAAATAAAGTTATGAAATTTCATATTCTTCCTTAAGTTGACGAATAACGTTTTTAACTGTTTGTATTTCATTTATAGTTCTTACCCCTTGTCCTGCAGACCATATATCAAACCATGCTTTTGATTTCACTGTACTATCAAATTTTTTATTTTCAGAAACATCCATACTCTTTGGGTCTATTCCTTCTTTGATAATAGATTTAGTTAGGTAATTAGCTGCAACACCAGTGAAATAGTCTGAGGTAATAATATCAGCTTCAGTTGAGTTTATTATCATTGTTTTATATTCATGGGATGCAAGACTTTCTTTTGTTGCTATAAATTTAGTACCCATATACGCAAAATTAGCTCCTAGGATTTGTACTGCCCTTATCCCGGCCCCATTGACTATACCTCCACCTAATACGATTGGCCCTTTGAAAAATGAACGGACAGCTGGGACAAAAGAGAATGCTGTTAAAGAGCCAGTATGGCCTCCAGCTCCTGAAGAAATAAGAACAAGACCATCTGCACCAGCTTGAAGGGCCTTTTTTGCATATTCAACAGAACTTACATCTGCAAATACCATTCCACCATAATCATGGACTTGTCTAGTAACTCTCGCGGGAGAACCTAGAGCAGTAATTACAATCTCAGGCTTATAATTCTTTATAAGATTAAGATCATCTTCAAATCTCTTAGAAGAAGAGTGTACAACAATATTTACGGCCCAAGGAGGAGAATGCATAGGTTTTTGTTTATAGTAAACCTGAAGAGCGGACGTAATAGTCTCAAACCAATTCTCTAATTCAGTTAAAGTTTTAGCATTGCTTGTTGGTAGTACGCCTACTACACCAGATTTGCATGCAGATACAACTAGCTGTGGACTAGTAACTAAATACATGGGTGCTACAAATACAGGTATGGATATTCTTTTGTTAATTGACTTTATTTTATCATTAATATTCATACGCCTACTTATAACTACAATCTATTTATAAAAACAAATACTACACCTGTGTTAACATACTTTTTCTCAGATATAATCTGCTTGGTTTTAAAAGTAGATACGCCAGCTTTGAGTGTTTTAGTGATTTTATATGAAATTTCAAACTTTTTTTGTCTTACTCTTTCTCTAAGATTATTTGTGTTTATACTTTTTACATTGCCATTAAATAGAGAGCCCCCTAATCCAAATGCACCAAAATTATAGTTTAACGCTAATGAAGAAAACCTTGTTCTTGATTCATTATTTAGTTTCTTAAAAATATGCGCCCCTCCAAAAACAAAATTTCCTAACTTAAATTTAGTGCTAACGTTCCAGGCTAAGTTATTAAAGTTTGTTTCTATATCGTCACTTTTAAAAAAACCTGAGGTAACTGAGTAGGTATTTCCTCTTTCATATTTTTTCCAGTTTAAGGTTATTTCATACCCATTTTTGTAAAGTTTAGGAAAATTCAAAAAAGACTTGGAATTACTAAAGTTTCCTGGAAAGTAATTAATACCAACCTTAAAGCCATTTAGCTCTTTTGTTGAATAACCAACATTAAAGGAATCACCAATAAAACCTCTGAATGATAAAATATCCATTAAGTCTGTTGATAACTCTGAGCGAGAAAGTATTCCAATAACCTCATCGTCTGCTATTAGCTGCTTTGGAGGCTCTAAGGTTAAATCATAATTGAAGCCTGAAGACCTTCCAAGATGTATTAAGCCTATAGAATTTATAATATTAAGATAATTTTTACCAAAATAGGGGCTTATTTTTCTCTTCATATATGAGTTTTTAGCTTTAATCTCTGACCAGATATTAACCTGAATTTTATTATTAAATTGCAAATGCCCTTTTAAGCCAAAGTCAGAAATAACAGAAAAGTGTTCTAGTCCATCCGCATAGGCACTTTGATAATCATTATGAGTAATATACTCTTCTATTTTTCCACTAATTTGTAAGTTTAAAGGTTCCGACCGAACGTAAGTATGGTAAGAAAAGGTCAATGAAATACTAATTATAAGAATTTGTAATATTTTATTGGTAAAAATTAAATTCATAATTTGTAGTTTTGTTTTAATTATATAAAATAACCCGCCAGGGAGCATAATTATATGAAGTTTAATTCTTTTATTTCTAAATTTATATCTTTTTCTAGCATGATTTTTATTCTTTCATCTTGTTCAGGAAATAATGAAAATAATGCCTATCGCACATCTCCAGAATATGATTCTAATGAATTTTCCGTCACAAAAGATTCAGGAATTACTCTCCTGGGTTTTGGAAAGGGCGACTCTGATGGAACAGATGGTGCGGTAGCAGTTAATGCTTTTTTATGGAGGGCAGCCCTAGATACTATATCTTTCATGCCCCTCGCATCAGCAGATCCCTATGGTGGTATTATAATTTCAGACTGGCATGCCCTTCCTGAGAGTCCAGATGAGAGATTCAAGGTAAATATATACATATTGGGAAGGTTACTCAGAGCTGATGGAATAAAAGCTTCTGTTTTTCGTCAGGTTAGAGAAGGTGAGAGCTGGAAAGATAGTGGCGTCGGCGATGAGGTCTCAACAGAGTTTGAAGATGCAATTTTAACTCGTGCAAGGAAATTGAGGATGCAAGCCGTCATTGAAGATAAGTAATAAGATTATTTAAGATGAACACAGAGCGTTATAATTTTTCAGAGGTTGAGGCTCGTTGGCAAACAAAATGGCATGATGAAAAAGTATTTCTATCAGACCCATCTAGTAAAAAGCCAAAGTATTATGTACTTGAAATGTTTCCTTACCCCTCAGGTCGTCTTCACATGGGTCATGTAAGAAATTATACTCTTGGTGACGTGCTAGCCAGGTTTCGGAGAGGTCAGGGGTATAACGTTCTTCACCCCATGGGTTGGGACGCATTTGGGTTACCAGCAGAAAATGCAGCTTTAGAAAGGGGAATGCATCCAGAGGCTTGGACTCTTAAAAATATTTCTGAAATGAAAAAACAATTTTCACCACTGGGATTATCGTTAGATTGGGAAAAGGAGATTATTACCTCAGACCCAAAATACTATGTTCACGAACAGAAAATGTTTCTCGATTTTTATAAAAAGGGTCTGGCTTATAGAAAAAGCTCATGGGTGAATTGGGATCCAGTAGATAAATGTGTTCTAGCAAATGAGCAGGTAATAGACGGAAAGGGTTGGCGCTCAAATGCTCCTGTAGAGAGACGTGAGATAAATCAATGGTTCCTTAAAATTACTAATTATGCTGAGGATCTCTTAAAGGAATTACAAAAGCTCGATAAGTGGCCAGATAAAGTTAAATTAATGCAGAGTAACTGGATTGGTAAATCTGAGGGTGCCTTTATCAGATGGAATATAAAATCTCAAAATGGAAAAGAAAGTTTTGGTTATATTGAAACTTATTCTACGCGTCCGGATACAATTTTTGGAGCCTCATTTTGTGCCATAGCACCCAATCATCATTTATCCATAAAACTAGCAAAAGGTAATGTCGAGTTAACAAAATTTATTGATGAATGCAACAGCTTGGGGATTTCTCAAGAAAGTATTGATAAAGCAGAAAAGAAAGGTTTTGATACCGGTTTATTTGCTTTTCACCCATTTAATTCTAAGATCAGAGTTCCACTTTTCATAGCAAACTTTGTTTTAATGGATTATGGTTCTGGTGCAATTTTTGGCTGTCCTGCTCATGACCAAAGAGATATGGATTTTGCTGTTAAGTACAATTTACCAATTAAATGCGTTTGTATGCCCCTCTCATCCTCCCAGGATATTTTTGAAAATGAAATGATTTCAAAAAGGAAAGCTTATGATGGACCGGGTATTATGATTAATTCAGACTTTCTAAATGGGTTTAACGCCAATGAAGCAAAAAAAGCTGTGGTACAAAAATTAGAAAAAATTAACGCTGGAAAAAAACATACTCAATTCAGGTTAAGGGATTGGGGAATATCAAGACAGAGATATTGGGGGTGTCCAATTCCAATTGTTCATTGCGGTCACTGTGGAGAAGTCCCTGTAAATGAGGAAGATTTACCAATTGTTTTGCCTAAGGATGTAAATTTTGATACCACCGGAAATCCTCTTGACTTAAACAACAACTGGAAAAAAACCTCATGCCCAAAATGTAAAAAAGAAGCAAATAGGGAGACAGACACGTTTGATACTTTTTTTGAGAGTTCTTGGTATTTTGCAAGGTTTTGTGACTCCAAAAATCAACAAAAGGCATTCGCTAAAGAAATAGTTAATACCTGGCTTCCAGTAGATCAGTATATTGGAGGTGTAGAACATGCTGTTTTGCATTTGTTGTATGCTAGGTTTTTTACAAGGGCGCTTAGTGATTGTGGTTACCTTGATATCAAAGAACCATTTAAAGGACTTTTTACTCAAGGAATGATTACACATGAAACATATCAGACTGATGAAGGTAAGTGGTTATCACCTAACGAAATAATGAAAGAAACGAATGGACAGATTGTATCTTTGTCCGGGGGAGAAAAAGTAAAGCTCGGCCGACAAGAAAAAATGTCTAAATCAAAGAAAAATACGGTTGACCCTGCATCGATAATTGATACATATGGAGCGGATGCCTCAAGGCTTTTTATGTTATCCGATTCCCCTCCTGAACGAGACCTTCAGTGGACTGATGCTGGAATTGAAGGTGCTTGGAGGTACTTGAATAAACTCTGGAGAACTGTTCATAATGTTTCTGAACAAACAAAAAATTGCGAAATATTGAATGAAAAAGATATACCATTAGACTTGCTTAAAGTTATTCACAAAGCTATTGCAAACGTAACCGAAGCATTAGAAAGTTTTAAATTTAATACAGGCATTGCAAATATAAGGGAGCTTTCAAACTATATTGTTGATTACAAGTCTGATGCTAAGAACGAAGCTCATTATAAAAGATTTTCTTTAATGTATTTTGCAAGGATAGCAAATCCTTTTATTCCCCATATAACTGAAGAAATGTGGTTTAGACTGGGCGGGGACGGTTTAGTTTCAAATATTAAATGGCCAGTATTTAGCTCTCAATTATTAGTAGAGGATAAGGTCATACTTCCTGTACAGGTTAATGGAAAAATGCGTGGTAAAATTGAAATTGAACCTGGTTCTTCGAAAACAGTTTGTGAAGAATTAGCACTTTCATTGCAAACAGTTAAAGCCCAAATAGAAGGCAAGGAGGTTAGGAAGGTAATATTGGTTCCTGATAAAATCATTAATATTATAGTTAGTAAATAAGAAGTGGCAATGTTATTTTTCCTTAAGAAAAAAATACCCTTTACTGTGATTATTATCCTCACTCTTCAAGGTTGTGGTTTTAAGCCTATTTATTCTTATAATTTAAATGAAGGTAATAAAGGTATAATAGGTTTATTACAGAAAATTGATGTGAGGCCAATACCTGATAGAACGGGAATTGAACTTAGGCAGTTTTTAAGAGAAAGAATTAATCAAGGCTCTAGCTCCAAAAAAGAATTCGACCTTCAAGTAAATATTACTACTAGAATTCAAGAAATAGGGATTAGAAAAGACTCAACTTCATCAAGGGCAAACTATATAGTAACTGCTAATATTATATTATGGAATGGAACTACACGTATGTTTAGAGATACAACTAGCGTAACTGTATCCTATAATATACTCGATCAACAATATGCTACAATTGCATCTCAGAAGAATGCTGAGACTCGTGCCTTACGTCGTATAAGTGATAATATAAGGAGTATACTATCAATTTATTTTTCAAACAGCTTTCAGAAAAATTAAAAAAGTGAAAGTTACTTCTTCTCAAATAAATCACTATTTAAATGACTTAAAAAAAATTAAGAATGTAATACTAATTTACGGACCAGATCAAGGACAGGTGTCAGAGTTCTATGCAAAGTTTAAATCTGTAATCTTGAATAATATCAAAGACCCATTCTCACTAAGTGACTTAAGTTGTAAGATTATAAAAGAGAAACCATTCATACTTTATGATGAGGCAATGTCTTTATCACTCTCAGGAAATAATAGAGTTATAAGGATTTCGGACTCAGATGATACTCTAACAAAAGAGTTGAAGCAGCTAGAGACACTCGAGAACAGTAAAACATATTTTATACTCACAAGTGGTAACTTAGGACCTAGGTCATCACTTAGGAGGCTATTTGAAACGAATAATAATTTCCTAGCTTACGCTTGTTATGAGGATACACCTTATTCTCTGGAAAAATATATTTTGAATCATCTTAATGAGAATAATTTTTTAATAAGTAAGGATGCACTCTTTTGGCTAACAGATAATCTCGGGGGAGATAGAGGTATTACATTAAAAGAGATTGATAAATTATGTTTATATAAAATATCCGATGAAGATAATCATATTTCTCTAGATGATGTAATCGCTTGTATAGGCAAGGGGGATAAAAAGGAATACGATGACCTGATATACGCAACTATATCAGGGAATAAAAAATTACTTACACGAATTTTCAACAGGCTAATCGCTGAGGGTGCAAACTCTATTGCAATTTTACTATTAACCTCTAGACACGTCCACCGGTTGAATTCAGTTGTTTCTAAAAAAGAGGAATTCCCATTAGATAAACTTATTAAAGAACTAAAACCACCAGTTTTTTTTAAACGTAGCCAAGATTTTAAAAAACAGTGCGAAATCTGGACACCTGAATATTTACTTAAGTCATTAGAGATTTTATCTAAATCAGAAGAGTTGGTTAAAACACAAAACAGCCTTACCAAACAGATAGTTGAACGAAGTCTTCTTCAAGTTGCTGGGGCAGCATCCAAATTATCAAAAAATAATAACAATTTATGACAAAGATAACCCTTATAAATTAGTGGCTTTTATTAGGCATAAATGTCTTTTTGGTCACACATACATGAGTTTTATACATCTTTGTTGATGAAATGATACAATATTTCAAGATTTATCCCTAGATTTAGCTATCCACTTGACCCATTCCATTCTTTTATACATTTTATCCCTTAAATGTTCGGATAAATTGTAAGTAATGGAGTTACTAATGTTCCGAGTTTTTTTAATATCAGCCTCTTTAGTGCTAGTTATGATGTTTAATATTGTTCCGTTGAGAGCAGAATTAGCATTTGGGGGTGCTTGGAAAAACATGAATCTAAGTAAGAATGAGATTAACATTAAGGATATGACTTCAGACAAATTATCCGATTTATTCTCAGTTTTTAGAGGCCTCTCACAGTTCATTAACGAAACTTCTTTAACTATAGGATATACACTGCCTGCATTTGGGACTGTAATTCTTGAAACTACTGATTCCAGGGGTTTTGGCTCAACCAACTACTACTCTTCATTTGATAATGACTTAAAAAAACTTAATAGTAATTCAATTTCAGGTGAAAATAATTTTGGGTCAATTAATGGATTGGCTAATGAATCTTATAGATTTTTAATTGAACCAAGTTCGGAAAAAGTCTTTGGGGCACTTTTGGGTTATGAAGGTTTTTACTTAAGTGGTGCTTATAAAGAAGTAGTAAGTCCAAGGGGTATGTCTGATACTCAAGTATTATGGCAAGCAGGACTTGGCTTCGGCTCAAAGGCATTTGATTTAAATTTTAGCTATAGGCAGATGGCCTTTTCGCAGCCACAATTAACAGATCTAGAAGGAAAACGTTGGATGGTTGGAGGTATGATATATCTCTCTCCTAGTTTATTTGTTGATGCTAACGCATTTTACTTTGATCGGGATAAAACAGTTTCACAAATCGATACGCCCCAGAAGGGTGCTCGATTAGGTGTAAGATTAAAATTTTGAAATAGTGTACTTCCAATACTTACTCCGCTTATTCCGTATAAACCAAGGTTAATAAGTCTATTGTAATTATTTAACCTAACCCCGCCTAAAGCAAAAGTTTTTACCGGATTTTTTTTACACAAAGCTATAAACCTATATATACCTAATCCGTTTTGTTCTGGATGTGTTTGTGTTTTTAGAATTGGTGATAAAAATACTGCATCAAATTTATAACGTCGTGCTAGAGTAAACTTATAAAATGAATGAGCGGAAGTGGTAATGTGTAGTCTTTTTGAGTGTAAAAAAACTGGTGAAAGAACTTTGTTTGAAGAATAATATTCTGATAGATGCAATCCAGATGCATTAAGAGAAAGAGCTAGACTTAAGTCGTTTGCGATAATAAAAAAAATACCTCTTGTTTTACAAATTTTTGCGGCCTCGCAAATTAGCTCCTTACGATCGGGTACGTTATAGTTTCTCATAAGGATTCCCCAATTAATAGGGATAATTTTAGCAAGGGCGACAGGACTGATAATATTTTCATCATCTGTGAAAAGTATTATCTTGGGAATTTTTTTGTTTCTATTTAATGTCATTAATGTATCATTTTTTTAATTATATTATTTAGATTAAATAATTGTTGAAAAGAAGTATATGAAAATCCAAGACAGGTATACAGATATTAAAAATAATATAAATCAGGCTTTATTAGAAAGTCCTTATGATAGAAAAATTGAATTAATCGCAGTCTCAAAAAAACAATCACTAGAGTCTGTAAATAAACTTTTGGATGTGGGCCATAGGTGTTTTGGAGAGAACCAGGTCCAAGAAGCAACCGAAAAGTGGACCAATTTAAAAAATAAAATTTCCAATCTACAGCTCCACATGATTGGACCATTGCAAACTAATAAAGTAAGACAAGCAGTAAGATTATTTGATTACATCCAGACATTAGATAGAATTAAACTTGCATCAAAAATTTCTAGGGAATGTAAAAAAGAAAATACGGAAGTGAAATGTTTTATTCAGGTGAATACGGGAATCGAGGATCAAAAATCAGGAATAAGACCTAGTGAAGTTAGAGAATTTTATAATATATGTGTAAATGATTATCGACTTAATGTTGTAGGCTTAATGTGTCTTCCCCCAAAGCATGAGTCTCCTGAGACGCATTTTGCTATGCTTAACACTATTGCAGAAGAAAACAAAATTAAATTCTTGAGTATGGGCATGACAAATGACTATAAAGTAGGAATTAAATTCGGAGCAACTCATATTAGGGTTGGTGAAGGTGTTTTTGGTAAAAGAAACTAAAAATCCTCATTTGAAGAAATTATATTACATAAAGTATTTTTATCGCAGTTGTTAACTATATCAATTAAGTCATTTTTTTTTAACGCGATGCACCCCTCCGTTGGTTTATCATAGGAACTAGTAACATGAATAAATATAGCGCTTCCCTTTCCAGATACAACAGGTTGATCATTGTAACCTAGGACAATTATAATGTCGTAACGATCATCATCCCTCCAAAGGCTTTCTGTAGAAGAATGGTAGGGTAAGAAAACTTTATGATTGTATTTAATATCACCTGGTTGGTCACACCATCCATAATCTTTTTTTATGATATTTAGCTTTAAACCAGAAAATGATAGGTTTATTTTATCTTCTCTATAGAATACTTCTCTTAAAGGAAAAACCCCTGCGGGAGTAGACCCATCTCCTTCGGATTTATTGTTTTTTATACCACTCCTGCCCAATGAACATTTTGTAATTAATTTTTTAAAATAGATAGTTCCTTGACTTTTAGAATTAGGTATAATTTTGATTTCATTCAATGTAATAATTTTTCCTTAACCTGGTGACATATTATTTAATATGTCCCAGCTTATTTAATATGTCCCAGCTTTTTTTCTTTTGCATTAAGATAAGACCAATTATGGTGGTTAGACGGAAATGTGTGCGAAACTCTCTGGCTTACATTTATCCCATGATCAATTAAGGAACTTACCTTATTAGGGTTATTGGTTAGTAGGCGGACGTTTTCTATGTTCAGTTTTTTTAAAATTTGAATGGCGGGCATGTAGTTTCTTTCATCATCTTTAAAACCTAACATTTCATTTGCAGCCACAGTATCTAGCCCATCAGCTTGCATCTCATAAGCTCTAAGTTTATTTACAAGACCAATACCCCTTCCTTCTTGAGCTAGGTAAATCAACAAGCCTCCACCGGAATTGGCAATGGTAGAAATAGCACCACGAAGTTGGTCGCCGCAATCACATTTGAGTGATCCTATTAGATCGCCAGTATAGCACTCTGAATGTATTCTGGTTAATACTGGACTTTTATTTTCAAAATTGATTAATATTGCTAAATGTTCATGTCCTCCATTTGAAGGACGAAAAGCTAAGATTTTTGTATTTTTGCATGCTTTAAGAGGTACTTTAGCTTCTGAAACTATCTCAAGAGAGTTAGCTTGGTTAAAATTATATGCAAAAATATCATCAGCCGATACTGATATAAATTTGTTACCAGCCAGTAAAAATTTTGCACGATTTACGTCAAGTTCTGTTGAGATTGATGAAGGTAACAGCTTTGCGATTTTGCACAACTCAATTGACGCATCTATTGATGGATCATTATCAAACATTTTTGTGTTAAGTGATATTTTATTTGACTCACCCTGTTTTTGCAGACCAATAAATTCAAAAATATGATCTTTAGCCAAATCCTGAGTTATCTCTATTGAAAGAGGAATTTTATTTTGTGATTTAAAACCAATTTGATTACTTCTGTTGTGAGTGATTGTAAGATATGTGGGTATATTTTCTCTGGATTCTCCAACTAAAAGGTCAAAAAAATCGTCTTTTAGTGTTTCAGAGGCAATCATAAGCCTATTACACGTATCCGTCTGAATTAGAACGGGCATACCTCTTCTAATTTCAGCAATAGCTCTATCAGTATGATAAAGATGTTTATTAACTACTAATGGAGAATCTGAGTTATCATTATTATTCATGGATAATGTCTTTAAACTATTATTTTCTTGAAAGAAAGTAAGATTCTTTAATAAAATATTATATTACAAAAAGAAACAACGATTTATTTAGGGTAATGACGTTATTGTTGTTTATAAATTTATCTTAATTGTACAATTATTGGAAAGAGTAAATGGCTCAAGAAAAAACACTTCTCGTCGTAACAAGTGAGCCAATATTAAGAGATATTTTTAAGGACCAATTAGATAGACTACTTAACTTTAAGAGTATATTGATTGCGGAAGACATTTTAAAAAGTTACGAAATAATAATGAAATCTAAAGTAGACTTTCTTATTCTTGACTCGCATGCACTTGATGAACATATGTTTGAGAATCTAAATAAGTATAAAAGTCTTTTAAGTGGCGTGCCAATTATAGGAATTGTATCAAAAGACTTAGACAGAATTAAATTTTTGCAAAAAAATAGAGGCTTTGACGACGTTTTAACCAAACCATTTTACCTTGAGGATCTGGTTTATTCAATCAGGGCACTTTTTGAGAAGAAAAGGTTAGAGGATGATAACTCCTTTACACTTGGTGAGCTTTGTTTTTATCCAGATCTGAAATACTTTTTGAATAAAAGTAATAATAAACAAATAAACCTAACAGAAAAAGAAACAAATATTTTGAACCTTTTGATTAAGTTTAAAGGTAAAACTGTATTAAAAGAAGATCTTTTAAAGGTTGTTTGGGGCTATAATACTATAATTGACACACACACCTTAGAGACACATATATACAGGCTGAGGAAGAAAATTACCAAGATTAGTTCATCTTTAGAAGTAATTAGAACGATGGAAGGTGGATACCAAATTGATATTTAGCTTAATTACTTTCTTTCTTTGACAGGCTAATCAGTAAATTCCTTATAGACTTTCTCAAATCATTGGATGGCAATCTCCAATAAGCTCTTACAACCTCTAGAGTTTCAGTTTTTAACATTGGGTCTGTAGGGGTTTTTATTTCATTAGTAGGGCTGTTTCCATTTGAAACAGTTCTGTTTTGCTCAATTCTTGAAGCACTATCAAAATCCTCAAAAAAGTATGAAATATGACAGGTAAGGAAGGTAGAAATATCAAAAAGGCGAGAAGCACTTACACGGTTATGCCCACTTTCGTATTTTTGTATTTGCTGGAAAGTTACCCCTATTTCATTTGCAAGCTGGTCCTGGCTTACCTTAAGCATGGTTCGACGAAGTTTAATTCTTTTTCCAACATGTACGTCAACTGGATCCGGTTGTTTTGAAACCTCAGTACCAGTATTCTTGTTAATATTTGTATTAAATTCACTCAATTTTAACTTTTTACACCCTTATAAATTTCAATTTATATAAACATACTACATAATTATCAGATGGTGTAGTATAGATCTAATATGAAATGAAAGTATTTCTCAGTAGGGTTATTTTTTTAAGGGAGTATCGATTAACTCTAATAAACTGCTGTTAGATTGCTTAATATATATGACTATATTTTTTTAAATTCTATTAAAGGCTAAAAAGGCGAGGATATGAACGGTAGAGTAGCTAAAGTATTGCGTAAAACCAAAGAAACATCAATAGAGGTAGAAATAAATATTGATGGTCAGGGAATTTATAATATCTCAACGGGTATTGGTTTTTTAGATCACATGTTAGAGCAGTTGTCACGCCATAGCTTGATAGATATTAATTTGCATGCAAAGGGGGATCTCCATATAGATTTTCATCATACAACTGAAGATACAGGAATTTGTTTGGGTGAAGCAATTTCTAAAGCATTAGGCGAAAGAAGAGGTATACGTCGCTATGGAAATTTTTCAATTCCAATGGATGAAACTCTTTCTCAGGTTTCGCTTGATTTATCCAATCGGCCATATTTAATTTGGAATGTTAATTTTTCAAAACCTAAGCTTGGTGATATGGATACTGAACTATTTAAAGAATGGTTTCAGGCCTTCGCACAGTCTTTAGGGGTAACTTTACATGTCTGGAATCATTACGGCGAAAATAATCATCATATTATTGAATCATGCTTTAAGGGTTTAGCTCGTGCTTTAAGGGCTGCGGTAGAGTTGGATGATAGAAAATTAAATGAAATACCATCAACAAAAGGAAAGCTGTGAGGTCTTAAAAGGTTCGGAATATGCAAGTTGTTATTATTGATTTTGGTTCCGGGAATCTAAAGTCTTTGTATACGTCCCTTGAAAGGGCAAAAAAAGATTTGAATAATATCAATATAATTGTGTCAAACAACTCTATTGATATTAAGAACTCAGATAAGGTAATTCTTCCCGGCGTGGGAACTTATTCTGACTGTAAAAAAGGATTAGAATCTATAACTGGGCTGATTGAGGCCTTGGAAGAAGTTGTTATAGGAAAAAGGCGACCTTTTTTAGGCATCTGTGTTGGTATGCAACTAATGTCAACTTTCGGATTAGAAAACAGTAAGACTCAAGGACTAGGCTGGATACCAGGTAAAGTGGTTCCAATTGACCCCTCCTCTAAGGTAGCGACAGGTTTGACAAAGCCTAAAATTCCGCATATGGGGTGGAATGAAGTAAATTTAAACAGCTCACATGATATCTTTAATGGAATTAGTAAAAATAGTTACTTTTACTTTGTGCATAGTTTCCACTTTATTTGTGATCTTAAGGATAATATCTTGGCTACGGTTGATTATCACCAAAGTTTAGTTTCTGTAGTAGGAAAAGAAAATATGTTAGGGACACAATTTCATCCTGAAAAGAGCCAACTTCTTGGGCTAAAATTTTTATCTAATTTTTTAAAGTGGAATCCCTAAAATTGAGTAACTTTATTATTTACCCAGCTATAGATCTAAAGGATGGAAAGTGCGTTAGACTCATTCAAGGAGATATAAAAAAGAAAACAGTATATAACGATGACCCTGTAGACCAAGCAAAGCACTTTGAAAATTCAGGATTTGAATGGATACATATTGTTGACTTAGACGGTGCCTTTGCGGGGAAGTCTCAAAATGGTAAACTCATAAAAGCTATAATAGAAAATACAAACCTGCCTATTCAACTTGGTGGAGGTATAAGAGACCTTCAGGCTATAAGCAAGTGGGTTGAGACAGGGGTAAGAAGAGTAATTCTCGGCACTGTAGCATTGAATAATCCAGAGCTTGTTAAGGAGGCATGTAGATTATTTCCAAACACAATTACAGTGGGTATAGATTCAAGAAATGGTTTTGTTGCTGTTGAGGGTTGGGCAAAACAATCAAAAATTAAAGATTTAGACTTAGCAAAAAAATTTGAGGATTCTGGTGTTACAGCTATTATTCACACAGATATATCAAGAGATGGGCTTCTTAATGGCCCCAATATTAAGGCATCAGCAAACCTCTCAAGCATTGTAAGAATACCAGTGATTATTTCAGGTGGAGTTGGCAGCATCGATGACCTTGAGTTAGTTAAAAAAGAAGTAAAAAAGTTTTCTAACCTAGATGGCATTATTGTTGGTAAGGCACTTTATGATGGTAGATTACAAATAAACATGCTTAGAAATTTTTTGGGTAAAAAATGTTAACAATTCGAATAATTCCATGTCTAGATGTGAAAAATGGTCGTGTGGTGAAGGGTATTAATTTTATTGACCTTAAAGATGCCGGGGACCCTCTAGAGCAGGCTAAATTTTATGACAAATCTGGAGCTGATGAACTCTGTTTTTTAGATATCACAGCAAGTAACGAGGGGCGCGAGATACTTTTTGATGTGGTATCCAAAACAGCAGAAAATTGTTTTATGCCCCTTACAGTCGGGGGTGGAGTTAGAAACATTGAAGATATAAGGAAACTGTTACTGTCGGGGGCTGATAAAGTCTCAATAAATACAGCAGCTGTTGACAATCCGCTTTTTGTTAAACAAGCAGCTGAGAAATTTGGAAGTCAGTGTATAGTCGTAGCAGTTGATCCAAAGAAAGTATCTGCAAACAGGTACGAGATATTTACCCATGGGGGTAGAAACCCTACTGGAATTGAAGCCATTCAATGGGCAAAGCAGATGGCATCATACGGTGCCGGTGAAATTTTACTCACATCTATGGATCGCGACGGTACAAATGACGGATACGATATTAATCTGACCAGAGCGGTTTCAGATTCAGTTCCAGTTCCAGTTGTTGCTTCAGGCGGTGTCGGAGGTCCGAGCCATATGCTTGAGGGTATTTTAGAAGGACACGCATCTGCGGTTTTAGCAGCCTCAATTTTTCATTTTGGAAAATATACAATTTCTGAAGTGAAGGAATATCTCAGAGATGCCGGGGTACCCGTAAGGTTATAAAATTTTTATTATGATTGGTTAAAATAAATGAATAAAGAAAAAATGCTACTAACATCTGATATTATCGAAAAAATATATTCAGTTGTGATGTCCAGAAAGGACTCCAGTCCAGAGAATTCTTATACTGCAAATCTTTTTGCAGAAGGAATAGTAAGGATTGCTCAGAAGGTTGGCGAGGAAGGGGTCGAGACTGCATTAGCTGCAGTTTCTCAGAGTGATGACGAGCTTCTGAATGAAGCTGCTGACCTGATATATATGCTGATAGTTTTGCTAGCAGCTCGTGAATTGAAGCCAGACCAGGTCTACCAAGTTTTAGAGAAACGATTTAATTCAAACGATAATAAAAAAAATTAATACGCTAGGGGAAAGGAAATAAAGGTTTGTTTAAGTACAATAAGGAAAATATTTTTTCAAAAATATTAGATGGTGAAATACCAAATAATACTATTTATGAAAATGAATATGTACTCGCTTTTGAGGACATTAACCCTCAGAGTCCAGTCCATGCACTTCTTATTCCAAAAGGAGAATATACTTCGATGAGTGACTTCTCAGAAAATGCCTCTGATAAAGAAATATTATTTTTCATTAGGGCAATATCAAAAATAACTAAAATTAAGGATATAAATGAAACCGGTTTTAGAATTATTGCCAATTCAGGGCCCGATTCTCTGCAAGAAGTGCCGCATCTTCATTTTCACATAGTTGGTGGACGTAAGTTGGGTTCTATTCTTCCATGAGAAAATATAAATTGTTAAATTTTTTTCTCTAAATTATTCCAAAATAGCTTTTCAACTTGTATGCCGTCGAAGCGATTGATTTCTTGTATTCCTGTTGGGGAGGTAACATTAATTTCAGTTAAAAAGTTTCCTATTACATCAATACCCGCAAAAAAGAGTCCTCTATTTCTTAATTCATCTCCAATGGCCTCACATATTGATTTGTCTACATCATTTAATTCTATTTTTTCTGCCTGACCACCTACATGCATATTTGACCTTGCTTCACCCTTTGGGGGTATTCTATTTATTGCACCTATAGGATGTCCATCAATTAAAATTATTCTTTTATCTCCTAAGCGAACTTCGGGTATATACTCTTGGACTATTAGTGGCTCTTGAGAAAAGGACGTAAAGAATTCTATTAACGACGATAAATTCTCATCATCAGCAGTTAGATGAAAAACTCCAGAACCACCATTGCCGTATAGTGGTTTAACAATTATATCTTTGTACAAGCTTCTAAAATTCTTAATTTCATTGAAGTCAGAAGAGATTAACGTTGACGGGATGAAATCTTTAAAATTAGTTACGAGTAATTTTTCCGGTGAATTTCTTACGCCAGTTGGGTCATTTATTACAAGTGTTTTATTTGTAATTTTTTCTAATAAATATGTTGCTGTAATATAGGACATATTAAATGGCGGGTCTTGTCTCATCAAAACTATATCCATATCCTCAAGGTCAATATAGGTTTGTTCTCCTAATAAAATATTTTTATGATTATTATAGTTAATTCTAAGAACATTTGCTCGAGCAATTAGCTTATTGTTTCGCAGTGATAGGGACGAAGGGGTATAATGGAAAAGCCTATAATTTCTTTTTTTTGCTTCTAAAGCAATTAAGTAAGTGGAGTCACATTGTAAATCAATACTCTCAACGGGATCCATTTGGATTGCTACTGATAAACTCATCATCATTCTTTCATTATTTTATTTGATCTCAATTATAATGAAATTTTGTTATTATGTTATAATTAATTCCCATTGAGATCGCATGTTTTACAGTTTTTGATTCCTCTATCGAAGAATAAGGCCTCCCAAATAAATAAATATCGTAATTTACAGCTTCTATTGAATAATTCATTTCATTTACATCGGGGTCTTCTAAAAGTCTTTGTAATATCTGATCTGATAAAGAATGTTCCCTGTTATCATTATGAATAAATACTTTACTTTTCACACTCTTTATTCCGGGCTGGAGCCAGATAATGTTTATAAGCTCAAGGTAATCATTAACATTTTTTAAGCTACCATTAATGAGGATATTGTTATCTATAGAAGTAATATTAAGCTTAGAGAAAGAAACATTATTTTCATTGATCAGTGCTCTAATAATTTTTAGTTCAGTTATTTTATCTATAGAATTATTTTGTATAACTTTTTGTTCTTCTGTATTTACTGCTATAGCTACACCTGTACCCATTAGAAAATCTCCTGGGGTTGGCGTGCAGGCACAAAGGGTAAATATTGAAAGAATTAAAAAATAAGATCTTAACTTTTTTATCATTTAAGTTTGTCTTTCTTTAATTCTACTGCTCGGTTATAGATCATTCTCTTTGGGAGCCCCGTCTTATTCTTTATTATATCTACCGCTTTTTTGAGAGAGTAATTATTTAGGCCTTCTATAATTGTATTATCAAGTTTATCAATATTATAATTATCTTCAAAGTTACTTTCTCTCGATACTACAATAGTTATCTCCCCTTTCGGAGTTAAATTATTTTTGCAATTACTTATGTAATAAGATAAAGAACCACGGAATATTTCCTCATGTATTTTTGTTAACTCTCGTGCAACAGCAATTTTCCTCTCCCCGAATGAAGATAGTATTTCTTTTAAAGTAGAAATTAAATTACGGCCTGAGACGAATATCACAATAGTTGCATTTGATTGTGATAATTCAAATAATTTCTTATTACGTGAAGATTTCTTTATTGGTAAAAACCCTATAAATGTGACTGGCGAAGGCTCAATGCCAGACGCAACTAGTGCTGAAACAAATGCAGTGGGCCCTGGGATGGAGAAGACTTCTAATTCTCTTTTTATGCATTCTTTAACTAATTTGAAGCCAGGATCAGAAATAAGGGGCGTGCCTGCGTCACTCACAAGTGCAATAAGCTTATTTTCTGAAATAAGCTTAATAATTTTATGCCGAACCTTTAAGTTGCTGTTTTCATTGTAGGATATTATCGAGTTTTTGATCTGAAAATAATTTAATAACTTTCTGGTTACCCTTGTGTCCTCAGCTGCAATAAGGTCAGCCGAATTAAGTATTATAAGGGACCTTAATGATACATCCATTAAATTTCCGATTGGTGTGGAAAGAATATAAAGCCCTGGGATTAATTTTTGATTAAAATTTAGATTAGATAGATCAGGCAGTTGCCTTATATTAGATTCACTATTAGCATGCTCTATAACTTTGCTATTCTGCTTCTTTTCTAAGCCGAGGCTAAAAGGGGGGATTGATGAGATTTTGGCTTTTTTTGCCATTGGTTTTATTTTTTAATATTATTTTGGGTTCTTGTTCTGGTGACACTGTAACACGTCTAACTGATGATTTAAAAGATGTAAAAATCCAAAACAGTAATGAAATAAGCGTATCAGATTTTAATAATAAATTTATTGAAGTACCTGATAAGCAGAGCCTAGATTCTTTATCTAGTTTCAGTCTTTATGATGTAAAGAAGGATGTTAATAAGCTTAGAAAAATAGTTAATGTAGCAATATTACTTCCGCTAAGTGGACCATCAGCAGACATTGGCCAAAGTATATTGTCTTCTGCCACTATGGCAATGTTTGATATTGCTGATAATTATTTTAGATTACTTCCTTATGATACCCAAGGAACACCTGAGGGTGCAAGAAGGGCCTCTGAGCAAGCTATTGAAGATGGGGCCATGCTGATTCTTGGACCTGTTTTCTCAAGTTCTGCCAAGGCAATTACTCCTTATGTAAGGCAGTCTGATTTAGTAATGATACCCTTTACAACTGACCCGACTGTTGCAAGGCCTGGAATATTTATCCTGGGCTTTTTGGTTCATGAACAAGTAAGAAGAATTATTAACTTTGGTATTTCGCAGGATATCTATCGTTATGCTGTTTTAGCCCCAGGAACGCCATATGGCGAAACGGTAGTAGATACAGCCCAGCAAGTTATCCAACAAGCAGGCGCTCAGCTGGCAAAAATTGCATATTATGACCCAAATGGCTCAAACTTAAATGAAGTAGTGAGGAGCTTTGCAGATTATGACCGTAGGCATAATTTGCTTAAGAAGCAAAGAGAGCTTTTGGAAGACAAAGACGACCCTGTTTCCTTAGCAGCATTAAAGAGGCTTGAGCAACTAGACACAATTGGCGATGTTCCGTACGATGCTATTTTAATACCTGAGAGCGGGGGTCGTTTAACGGAAGTTGCCGCGCTCTTACCTTTTTACGATGTTGATCCTGGTAGGGTGCAACTAATGGGAACTCTCTTATGGCATATTTCTGGATTAGGGAAAGAGCCGTCTTTGGTTGGTGGATGGTATCCGGCGCCATCACCAAAACAAAATTTAGATTTTTACAATAGGTTTAAGGAAATATATGGTTATAAACCCCCGGCTATATCAACTCATGGATATGATGCTGTTGCCTTGGCTTCGATTTTATCAAGGAATCAAAGTGCTGATCCATTTAATCAGAAAAACTTTTCCTCTTCAAATGGCTTTTCAGGTGTGGACGGTGTATTTAGATTTACAAAGACAGGTCTCTCAGAAAGAGGTTTTGCAATTCTTGAGGTAACTAGAGATTCTGCAGCAATAATAGACACTGCTCCATTAACTTTTGAGGAAAAATAAACTATTTGACTTGAGGGGACGAATAGTAAATTTCAGAAGTGAGTGCATTCCTTAATCTTTCAGCGTAAACTAAACTACTTCTGGAAATAATAGAGCTTGGGTTTGAATCCCCGACCCCGTATACAGCTGCATTCAAATCCTTACGGGGGCTAATTATGCTACCTTCAAAACCCCCTCCTGCAAACAAACCTGCATTTCTTGAGTAAGCCACAATGTCTCTACCAATATTTGTTGTGGTCGCCCCTTCAACACCAACCCCCGCTGGTCCTACGCTAATGCCAACATTTGCACCAATCTTAAACTTATCATCAATAACTGCCTGCATACCTCTAGAGGTTAGAATTAGAAACATTACCTCTGAAGATTGCATGCCCAACTGAAGACCTAAGGAGCCAGAGGTCATTCTATAGAAAGCAGGATCACTAAATCCCCCAGTCTTATCTCTTTTAAGCAATACACCATCACCATAGCTGCCTCCCAAAAATATACCTACCTTATAATAAGAGGGAATAATTAAAACGCCTCTTGCTTTTTTGAGGGCATTTTCTAATTTAGGCGAAGGCATATTTTCTTCTCTTATGCGCTCTATAGAAACAACTGCTTCATCTATTATAATTCTAGCTTTTCTTGTTGGGTCCTCAGATAGGCTTGTTTTAGGTAGCAAAATTAGAAATAGTAAGAAAATACTAGGAAGCTTAATTTTTCCTGACATGTATAACCTCCAAACAGCTTTAATTGACAGATATACCTATAGAGTTTGTTAATTCATACTATTATTGCATAAAAATCCTAGTAAATATCAAATTTTATTTATTGAAATAAAATTTAGAGGTTTAGAATAAAACATACATATTAATTTGTTAAGTTTATACTTGTAGACATATTAAAATCATCGTCTTAGTTTGTTAGACTGTTTAAAATAAATCTTATTTATATAGGAGGGGAAAAATTTTGAAACGAGTGATGGTTACAGGCGGGGCAGGTTTTATAGGTTCGCATCTTTGTGAAAAATTAATAAAAGAAAATTATGAGGTATTATGTATAGATAATTACTTTACCGGTAGCAGAAAAAATCTATCAGAATTGATTGATAAGCCTGCCTTTGAGGCCATGAGACATGACATTACTTTTCCTCTGTATGTTGAAACTGATCAAATTTACAATTTGGCCTGTCCCGCATCTCCTATTCATTATCAGTCTGATCCTGTACAAACAACAAAGACTAGCGTGCATGGATCGATCAATATGTTAGGACTAGCAAAAAGGACAAACGCCAGAATTTTGCAGGCATCTACTAGTGAGGTATATGGAGACCCCCAGGTGCACCCTCAGATAGAGACTTATCAGGGAAATGTTAATCCAATAGGACCAAGGGCTTGTTATGATGAGGGAAAGCGCTGTGCGGAAACACTCTTTTTTGATTATTACAGGCAGCATAATCTAATAATTAAAATTGGAAGAATTTTTAATACTTTTGGTCCAAGGATGTTACCTAATGATGGAAGGGTTGTTTCTAACTTCATCGTACAGGCGTTGACAGGAAAGCCAATTTCAATTTATGGGGATGGTTCTCATACTAGGTCATTTTGTTATGTTTCAGACACTGTAGAGGCATTATTTCTTTTAATGATGTCTAAAAATAATTTTACCGGCCCAGTGAATATCGGTAATCCTTCTGAGCTGTCTATACTTGAGCTTGCAGAACTAATAATAAGGAAAACTAAGTCTAGTTCAAAAATTACTCATGAAAAAATACCTGTTGATGATCCAACAAGACGTAAGCCAGATATTTCTCTTGCAAAAACTAAACTAGGTTGGTCTCCAAAGGTCGATTTAGAAGAAGGTATTGAAAAGACAATAAAATACTTTAAGGCAATATTGTGATATAAGGTTGGTAGAAATAAGATATAGACAAGCGCAATTGCATCATTTTTAAAAAAAATATATAGATAATTTGTATGTTTATATATAATGATTTCTAGTTATTAGTATTCATTATTTTTCGACTAAAGAATTAAAATGACTTTCGGAGAGTCTTTGTGGTCAGGGTTTTGCGGGCTAAATTTCACGGACTAAGGGTTACTGGGGCAGACCTCCATTACCATGGATCAATTACTCTTGACCCAGAACATTGTAAAGAAGCAGGTCTTTTCCCTACAGAATTTGTAGATGTTTGGAACAAGAATTCTGGGGCAAGACTTACCACTTACGTTGTGTTTGGAGAAAAAGGCTCTAAGTGTTGTGTTTTAAACGGAGCTGCGGCAAGAACCTGTCAGGAAGGGGATGAATTAATAATAGCTGCTGGTTGTGATATAAACGAGAATGATCTGTATAACCACAAACCTAGGATACTTACATTTACACCCACAAATGAAATTGACCAGGTTCTTTACTATAATATTTTTAAAAGTGACGACTTTGATTATGACTTTAGAATACAGTTTTCTGAGGCATTAAATAATTCTGACTCTCCCAAAAGAAATGACTATGAGTCAGTAACTGTGAAAAACTACGTTAACGTTAATTTGGAAAACATAAGAAGAGACCTAGAAGACAAGGGTTGGGAAATGGATGCAATTAATCAATTCATATCCAAGCATATGACTAGGTAAAGTAATCTGAAGATGTTTATAGATGAATAGAGTCAAATAAAAAAACCTAATTCTCTGATAGAGCAACTTTCATATCTTTTACTTCATATATAATTTCTCCATCAGCCTCCACTCGGCCGTCGGCAACACCCATTGTAAGTCTTCTCGTTTGTATAGCTTTTGTGAAATCAACAAAGTATCTTAATAGCTTTCTATCTGGTCTTACCATTCCAGTCAATTTTACAGCTCCAACACCCAATGCATATCCCCTTCCTATCCAGCCGCGCCAACCAAGATTGAAACCTGTTAGTTGCCATAGTCCATCCAGTCCCAAACATCCCGGCATAATAGGATTGTTGGGAAAGTGACATTTAAAAAACCACGCATCAGGCGTGATATCAAATTCCCCAATAATATGCCCCTTACCATGTTGTCCTCCTTCAGAACTTATATCAAGTATACGATTAATCATTAGCATAGGAGGTTCCGGTAATTGTGCATTGCCTGGACCAAAGAGCTCGCCTTTGGCGCACTTGATAAGATCTTCAAAACTAAAACTTTTAGGAAAGGCTGTCATAACTAAATTCTCCTACGTATTAGGTCTCTGATTTTATATTAGTTTTCTGCATATGTTGATTATATGCTAGATTTTTGACTTAATATAATATTTAATATTCATATCATATCATATTTTCGCTGCAAAAAACAAAGTTGTTGTATTGGAAAAAATAACTGACTTATACGAGGTATGTAACTAACCTTGTTTATAACGGTATATTGAAGATAATAAGGAATAGGTTTATGCGTAGAGTAGTAGTTACTGGCCTTGGTATTGTATCTTCAATTGGCAATGACGCCAATGAAGTTGTTCAAAGTCTTAAGCTAGGTAAGTCTGGCATTTCATCTGATCAGCAAATGATTGAGCACGGTTTTAGGAGTCAAGTCTCTGGCTCAATAAAAATTAATGTAAATGAACATATTGAAAAGAGAACCTTGCGTTTTATGGGAGAAGGTGCAGCCTATTCATATATAGCTCTCAAGCAGGCTATTGCTGACGCAGACTTAGAACCTGATGTTGTTTCAAATCCAAGAACGGGGATTATTGCGGGCTCAGGTGGTCCATCAACAAGAGCAATGCTAAATGCCCATCAGTTAGTTCTTAAGCATGGTGCTCCAAAGCGTATAGGTCCTTTTTCTGTTCCGAAGTGTATGTCCTCAACTATCTCAGCAAACCTCTCAACAGCTTACAAAATTAAAGGTGTTAATTATTCAATTACCTCTGCCTGTACAACTTCACTTCATTGTATTGGTAATGCAGCTGAGCAGATTATGATGGGAAAACAAGATGTAATGTTCGCTGGAGGTGGAGAGGAGCTTGACTGGACACTTTCATGCCTTTTCGATGCTATGGGTGCAATGTCAAGTAAATATAATCATATACCAACTAAATCGTCGCGAGCCTTCGATGAAGATAGAGATGGATTTGTTATTAGCGGAGGTAGTGGCATGTTGGTTCTTGAAGATTTAGAGCATGCATTAAATCGTGGTGCCAAAATATATGCAGAAATATCTGGCTATGGCGCATCTTCAGATGGACACGATATGGTCGCTCCATCAGGAGAAGGTGGAGAGAGGGCTATGCGTCTCGCAATAGAAGGTATGAGAAGTAATAGAAAAATTGACTATATAAATGCTCATGGAACCTCAACACCTATTGGCGATGTTGGAGAGGTAGAGGCCGTAAGACGTGTTTTTGGTAAACATCATTTACCTCTTATAAGTTCAACTAAATCTATGACGGGTCATAGTCAGGGAGCAGCGGGAGCTCAAGAGTTTATTTACTGTATTCTTATGTTAGAGAATAATTTTATTGCACCATCTATTAATGTTGAAAATCTTGACCCTAACTTAAAACAAAATGAAATTGTAACCTCTACAATTGAAAACGCCAAATTGGATACAGTAATGACAAATAGCTTTGGTTTTGGGGGTACAAATGGTTCACTGATTATATCTAAGCTGAAAAACGTTAGCGAGGTTAAATAATGGGCAGCTTGAAAAATAAAAGAGGCTTGATTATGGGAGTTGCTAATGAGCGATCAATAGCTTGGGGAATTGCGAAGGCGATAAGTGAACAGGGTGCAGAATTAGCATTTACTTATCAAGGAGAGCAATTTGGTAGAAGACTAAAGCCACTTGCTAAATCGATTGGCTCAAAACTTACTTATGAAGTAGACGTTACGAATGATGTCTCATTAGATAGATGTTTTAACGATCTATCACAAGAATGGGATAGTATTGATTTTTTGGTTCATGCAATTGCTTATTCGGATAAATCTGAACTAACAGGCAGATTCTTAAACACTACCAGAAAAAATTTTTTAAATACTCTTAATATCTCTACTTATTCATTCATCGAGGTTGCACGCAGGGCTCACCCTCTTATGAAAGATAAAGGAGGCTCTCTAATTTCCCTCTCATATCTAGGTTCAAATCGAGTATCACCTTTTTATAACGTAATGGGCATTGCTAAGGCAGGGTTGGAATCAACAACTAGATATCTTGCCTCAGACCTTGGGCCTGATAAAATACGCGTCAATGCTATATCTCCTGGGCCGATGAGAACTTTAGCAGGCGCATCTGTCGGTGGCGCTCGGAAAACATATAAATTTACAGAGCTCAATGCACCTCTCGGCTCTAATGCAACCCTTGAAGCAGTGGGTGGGACAGCAGTATATTTAATCTCAGATGCAGGAAAGTTAACATCCGGTGAGATTATCGTTGTTGATGGTGGATACCACATTATGGGTATGCCTAGAGCAGAAAACATTTAGTAGTATCCAAGTATAAAAAATAAAAAGAATTTAATATCTATATATCAATCCTTCTTAATTTCCTCTCCTGTTTCTTGATTGACCCTCTTCATAGATAGCTTAACTTTTCCGCGGTCATCAATAGCTAGGCATTTAACTTTAACCAAGTTTCCTTCAGCAAGAACATCAGAGACCTTATCAATTCTATTTTCTGCTATTTCTGAAATATGAACTAACCCATCTCGTTTACCTAAGAAATTAACAAAAGCACCGAAGTCCATTAGCTTGACCACTTTTCCAGTATATATTTTACCTACTTCTGGTTCTGCAACTATATCCTGTATACGTTTAACTGCATCGTCTGTCGCTTCCTGACTTGAGGAAGCGACATTAACTGTTCCATCATCTTCAATATCAACCTTACATCCAGTTTCCTCTTGAATCTCCCTTATTGACTTTCCACCACTTCCTATAACATCTCTTATTTTATCTTTAGGTATATTTATTGTAGTAATTCGTGGAGCATTGCCAGATACATTTTCTCTTGGAGTAGAAATTCCAGACTTCATTTCATTTAGTATGTGTTGTCTTCCATCTTTTGCTTGACTGAGAGCTATCTTCATTATTTCACTTGTTATAGAAGTGATCTTTATATCCATTTGCAAGGAAGTAATTCCAGACTCAGTTCCTGCAACTTTGAAATCCATATCTCCAAGATGATCCTCATCACCTAATATATCAGAGAGAACTGCGTACTTATCTCCATCCTTGATCAGGCCCATCGCTATTCCTGCAACGGGGCTTTGAATAGGGACACCAGCGTCCATAAGGGCCAAGGAAGCACCACAAACTGAAGCCATTGAAGACGATCCATTGGATTCAGTGATCTCTGATACAACTCTTACAGTATAAGGGAAGTTTTCTTTTGACGGCAATAATGGCTTTAGAGCTCTCCAGGCAAGTTTTCCGTGGCCAATTTCTCTTCTTCCTGTCCCACCCATTCTTCCTGCTTCTCCTACAGAATAAGGAGGAAAGTTGTAATGAAGCATAAAGTTTTCTCTATATTCACCTTCAAGTGCATCAATGATTTGTTCATCTTGACCCGTCCCAAGAGTAGTAGTAACCAAAGCTTGTGTTTCGCCTCTTGTAAATAATGCGGAGCCATGTGCTCGAGCTAATAGACTTACCTCTACCTCGATAGGACGCACATCTTCAGTAGACCTTTCATCAATTCTTTTACCTGTTTCAAGAATTGATTTGCGTACTATATTTTTCTCAATATCCTTAAGAACGGATGATGCAATTGATATTTCATCTTCATTACCATTAAGAGAATCAATAGCCTTTAATTTTATATCACTAATAGCCTGTTGACGATCCTGTTTTATATTTATTTTATATGCATCTTTGAATTCATCAGCAAACTTAGATAATTTTCCTTCAACAATATTATATTCTTCAGGTGGTTCATCTAGCTCAAATGGTTCTTTAGCGCATAATTCTGCAAGTTCAATAATTGCATTAATAACGGGTCTCATTTGTTGATGCCCATAATTTACAGACTCAAGCATTACTTCTTCAGACAGTTGGTTGGCTTGACTTTCAACCATCAAGACACCCTCTTGAGTTCCAGCTACAACTAAATCAAGGCCAGATTCTTCCAACTGTTCCATTGAAGGGTTTAGGACAAAATCATTTTTTATATATCCTACGCGTGCAGCTCCAAGTGGACCAAGAAATGGGATTCCTGATATTGTTAGTGCAGCAGATGCCCCTATTATAGAAACTATATCTGGATCATTCTCCAGATCATGTGATAAGACGGTACATATTACTTGTGTTTCGTTTCTGTACCTTTCATGAAAGAGCGGCCTTATTGGTCTATCGATAAGTCTGGAAACAAGCGTCTCCTTTTCTGAGGGCCTTCCTTCCCTTTTAAAAAAGCCTCCAGGTATTTTTCCTGCTGCAAAAGTTTTTTCTTGATAATTTACAGTTAAAGGGAAAAAATCAATACCTGGCTTTGCTTTCTTTTCACCAACTGCGGTACATAGTACGGAAGTCTCCCCATAGGTAACTACGACTGCACCATTTGCTTGTCTTGCAACTTTTCCTGTTTCAATAGTTAGGGTTCTACCGCCCCACTCTATTTCTTTTTTATGAATTTCAAACATTGACATTATAGACTTTTCCTCTCCTTGGCCCTCTGCCGTTGGACGATAATAATAAACTTATAAATCTTTATATTAAATTTAGTATCTTCAATTAATAAGCATAAGATGTATTTATGCTTAGCTAGCTAGTTTGCCTTGTATGGTTCTTTATTTTAAAATAAAAAAATAATTATGTTGCTACTTTCTTAGCCCAAGGCTTTTAATTAGACTTTCATAACGCTCTCTTGATTTATTACTCAGATAATCAAGCATTCTTCTTCTTTGACCAACCATCATAAGCAGTCCTCTTCTTGAATGATTATCATGTATATGAGTCTTAAGATGCTCTGTTAAGTTTTTGATCCTTTCACTAAGTATTGCAACTTGCACTTCTGGTGAGCCGGTATCATTTTCATTCTTGGAATAGCTTTTAATTAATTCCTGTTTCTTTTCTGGGGTAATCGACATCAGTATCTCCTTATATTTATTTTAGTGTTTTAATACTCGGAAAGGCCTGAGCTTGCTCTGATCTATTGTTGCTAAAGCAATTACTCTGTCTTCATACATAACCTTAACCATTTGTTCTTTAGATAAAACAATCTTTTCTGAACTTTCACTAAGGTCATATAAATTGACAGATTGCCCATGAGCTATGCAATCAGCCTGTCCACTATTCATTTCAACTGCCGGGATGTCGTCCAGCACAATTGAAATAGGGTAAATGTATTCAAAGTATTCCGTTTTATGCACCAAGGAAATAATTTTATCCAGTGAAATCGCCATTTTTTCATTAAATGGACCATAAGCTGTTCTTCTTAGTGAGGAAACATAACCAAAGGTACCTAGTTGAGTTGCTAAATCCCTTGCTAAAGACCTTATATACGTCCCTTTCCCACAAACAGCTAAAAAAGAATCAGAGTTTTTTTCTTTATTCTCATTAACTCGCTCGAATCGAGAAATATTTACTTTCCTTGCTGAAAGACTCGGACAATCTCCTCTTCTTGCTAGTTCATACGCTCTTTTTCCGTTAATTTTTATTGCGGAAAACTTTGGAGGCACTTGGTATATTTCACCAACAAACTTCTTTAAGGCAATATCAATTTCCATTGATGATGGGATTTTTGATGACTGTGCAATTATTTTTCCTTCATTATCATCAGTATCTGTTGAGATTCCCCAGGTTATTTTAAATAAATAAGTCTTTTCTTGATTTTGAAGAAATTGAATAGTTTTAGTACCGTTTCCAAAAGCTATTGGTAAAATACCTGTGGCAAATGGGTCAAGGGTTCCCGCGTGCCCTGCTTTGGATAATTTTAATAATTTTCTTATTTTTGATACTACTTTCGCTGAAGAGACATCCTTTGGTTTGTCCGCAACAAGCCAACCATCTTTGACCAAACTAATCAAATTTTATTCTTCCAATCTATTCTTTTACAAGGTCTCTTAAGACTTCTGGCTTGCTTAAGAGTTCATTGATGTGGTTTGCCTCATCAAATGTCTTATCTTCGAAGAATTTAAGGTCTGGGGTAAACTTAAGGTGAATGGTTTTAGCGATTTCTCTTCTTAAGAATGACTTTATTTTATTTAGACCGCTAATAACTGACCCCATATCTCCTCCACCAAGACGAGTTACATAAACTTTTGCGTTTTTAAGGTCTGGACTTGCATCCACCTCTGTAACGATTATTGATATATCCCTTAAGTCATCGTTTATTAAGGTATGTCTTTCTAAAATATTGGCAATTGTATGTCTAAGCATTTCACCAACACGTATTTGCCTATTTGATGGTGTACGAGGTGAGCGATTTTTCATTTAACAATCCACCTAAAGATTAAATACAAATCAATTAATTCATAAGTGTATAATTATAATTTTGAGTCAATTTGTTCCAGTTCAAAACATTCAATTCTGTCTTTAACTTGTAAGTCTTGATAATTAGTGAATGCTGCACCACACTCATTTCCATCCCTAACCTCTTTAACATCATCTTTGAATCTTTTTAGTTGTGATAAGTCACCTTCATGAATTACTACATCATCTCTAAGTAACCTTACTTTGCAGCCTTTCTTAATAATTCCTTCAGTCACCTTACATCCTGCAACTCTTCCAGTCTTGGAAATATAGAAGACCTCAAGTATTTCAGCATAGCCAAGAAAATTTTCCTTATATTGAGGCTTTAGCCTCCCAAGAAGTAGATTCTTAACATCATCTGCTACGTTGTAGATTATTGAATAGTATCTAACTTCTATGTTTTCTTTATCAGCATTTTCCTTTGCTTGCCTGTTTGCACGAACATTAAAGCCAATGATCATTGCATTAGAGGCAATTGCAAGTGTTATGTCTGATTCATTAATAGGGCCAACAGCACAGTGTATAATATTTATACCTATTTTTTCTGATTTAATCTTTTCTAAAGCTGCCCTGATTGCTTCTGAAGACCCATGTGCATCTGCTTTGATTAATAGTGGGACTTTTTCTGTCTCCCCTTCACTAATTTTTGCAAACATCTGCTCCATATTATTAGAGGCAGGAATTGAAGATTGATTCTTAATTTTTCTAGCTCTGAACTCTGCTACCTCTCTTGCCTTAGTTTCATCTTGAGTAACAACAAACTCATCTCCTGCTTGAGGTGTTCCGCTAAAACCAAGAACTTCTACAGGGGAAGATGGTTGTGCTGATTTTACTTTGACACCTTGGTCGTTTACCAAAGCCCTAACCCTTCCCCATTCTGCACCAGCAACAAATATGTCTCCAGTTTTAAGCGTACCTCTTTTTACTAAGATAGTTGAGACTGACCCTTTTCCCTTTTCTACTTTAGACTCAATTACAACCCCCTCAGCATTACATTCCTTGGGTGCTTTAAGGTCTAGGAGTTCTGCTTGTAATTGGATTGCCTCAAGCAAACCATTTAAATTAATTTTCTTAGATGCAGATACCTCAACGCACAGGGTTTCTCCACCCATTTCCTCAACAACTATTTCGTGATTAAGCAGGTCTTGTTTAATTTTTATACTATTTGATTCGGGTTTGTCTATTTTGTTAACGGCGATAATGAATGGAACTTGTGCAGCCTGAGTATGCTTAATTGCTTCAATTGTTTGGGGCATGATCCCATCATCTGCAGCGACAACTAGAATTACTATATCTGTTATTCTTGCCCCTCTGGCACGCATCGATGTAAACGCTTCATGGCCTGGGGTGTCAATAAATGTAATTTTTGAATCATTCTGTTGTCTAATCTGATATGCACCAATGTGTTGTGTTATGCCACCAGCTTCTCCAGATACGATATTCGTTTCTCTTAATGCATCTAACAGTGAAGTTTTACCATGATCAACATGCCCCATTATCGTTACGATTGGAGGTCTAGGTTCTTTAGTTGCAGATCCTAAATTACTATCGAGTGACAAGCCTTCTAATATGTCGTCATCTTTAATACGTTTTACTTTGTGGCCAAATTATTGAGCAACGAGTTCAGCAGTATCGGCATCTAGTATTTCGTGGGTTTTTGCAATAACACCCATATTCATCAATGCTTTAATTACATTACCAGACCTTTCTGCCATTCGATTGGACAGTTCTTGCACAGTAATTGATTCTGGAAGCGTAACCTCTCGAATGATTTTTTCTGCAGTTACAGAGGAATTTTGTTGGACCATTTGTCTGCGCTCTTTTTCTCTAGCCCTTCTGAGCGCTGCTATTGATCTTCCCCTTTCCTGATCATCCTCCCCTTCTAGGGCTGCTGAGATTGTCAACTTTCCAGTTCTTCTTCTCTTTTCAGTTCTTGGAACCAGAGAAGGTTTAGGGGATAGCTTGTTCTGTTTTCTTCCTTTTAATTCATCATCCTCATCTTCAATATAATCCTTTGTTTTCTCCTTGGTATCTATTTTGGGAGAATCTTTTTTATCCTTAAGGTTTTCTGGTGATGGGATAATTTGATCAATTGACTTCTCATCTTGAGAAACCGTTTCTACTTTAGTATTTAAATTATCTTTAGCCTCTTTTGTAATTTCGTTTTTAATATCCTCTGAAGTAGGAACAGATTTTTCAGAGATTACTTCAGTAACCTTTTTAGCATCTTCTTGCTCTTGTTCTGCTTGCTGAAGAACTCTAATTCTTTGAGCAGTTTCTTCATTCTGAACTTTCTCTTGATTTATATCTGCCTGAATATTTTGTAAAGATTTGCTGATTTGGCCGGAGGCCTTTGAACTCACTGCTTGAACCTTACCGTCAGCACCCATCTCAAATTGTCGTTTTCTTTTACGCTCAACTTGGACTACTTTAGTCCTACCATGCGAGAAAGTCTGCCTCACTTGACCTGTCTCGACGGTTTTCTTTAGTTCTAGTTTACCCTTGGATAAGGACAAGGGTTTTTTTGCTTCATTCGACATAACAGCCTGTTCAGTCCTATTTCGATAATAGCTTATAACATTTTTTAATTTATATCTTCTATATTCTACCAAGTATTTTCAAGGGAATATTACTGAAAATCATGTATATACTAACTTTAATGCTAACATTTCAATTTAATATATAAATTTTCAATCCTTTTCAGCTATTTCCGGGTTGCTTTGGTTATCATCTTCAAACCAATGTTCTCTTGCCTTCATTATAATTTCATTTGCGTGGTCAACAGAAATTTTATCAGAATCAAGAATTTCTAGAAGTTCATCTGAGGACAAATCAGCAAGTTGATCTAATGTTTTAACTTCATTTTCCCCTAATTTAATTATCAGATTAATGTCTAAGTGATTAATTTGTGCATCTTTAAGGTCCTCAGAAATATTAAGCTTACTAAGTTTCTCGTTTAATTTAGATCTCTGTTCATCGAGATATGCTTGAGATCTTGCTTTTAGCTCCGCTGTGATTTCCTCATCAAAACCTTCTATAGAAATTAATTCTTCATTGGGGACAAATGCTACTTCTTCAATAGAAGTAAATCCTTCGGTAACTAGAAGATGAGCTATAACCTCATCAACATCAAGTGCACTGATAAAGTTATGACTTCTGGTATGAAATTCTTCTTGTCTTCTAGCGCTCTCTTGGTCTTCAGTTAGAATATCTATTACCCATCCTGTTAACTGCGATGCTAATCTAACATTCTGCCCTCTCCTGCCAATTGCAAGAGAAAGTTGATCATCTGGAACAACAACTTCTATTCTTCCAGAATCCTCGTCTAAAACTACTTTAGATACTTCTGCTGGGGCAAGAGCATTTACTACAAAAGTAGCAGGATCATCGTTCCATTGTATGATATCAATTTTCTCTCCTTGAAGCTCGTTAACAACAGCCTGTACTCTACTACCTCGCATACCTACACAGGCACCAACAGGGTCAATGGAGTTATCTTTGGAAATAACAGCAATTTTTGCCCTACTTCCTGGATCCCTGGCTACCCCCTTAATCTCAATAATGCCGTCATAAATTTCAGGTACTTCTTGTGAAAATAGCATACCCATGAATTCTGGACATGTTCTTGAAAGAAAAATTTGAGGCCCTCTCACTTCTTCCCTGACATCAAGTATATAAGCTCTTACTCTATCGCCAGTTTTAAAATGCTCTCGTGGAATTAGCTCATCTCGCCTTAGAATGGCTTCTGCCCTTCCAAGGTCAACAATAACATTGCCAAATTCAACTCTCTTAACTTGACCATTTACAATTTCACCTGCTCTATTTTTATATTCTTCATATTGCCTTGCTCTTTCAGCTTCTCTAACTCTCTGGACTATTACCTGTTTAGCCATTTGCGAGGATATTCTTCCAAAGTCAATTGGAGGCAATATATCAATTAAAAATTGCCCAACAGCTAGGTCTTTTTGTTTTTTAATAGCATTCTTTAAATAGACTTGAGTATTTTCATCTTCAATTATTCCTGAGTCATCAACTACTTCAAGGTATCTGGCTAAGCGTATTTCGCCAGTCTTCCTATCAATGCTGGCTCTTATATCTTTTTCTTGACCATACTTTGATCTTCCAGCTTTTTGGATAGCTTGTTCCATAATGATAAATACTTCTTCTCTCTCAATGGCCTTGTCTCTTGCTACATTATCAACAACCTGGATAAGTTCTGGCCTGTTCATTGCTATGTCTTGTGACATAATTTCTTTACCTTTAGTTATTAAAAAATAAAACTGAAACTATACTTCATCATAAGTTAAATTAGCTTTAACAATATTAACAAGTGGCAACTTAATTTCTCTTTTGCCACAAAGAATTTTAACTTCCTTATTATTTGAAATACCCTTTAGTACACCACTAAAATGTTTTTTATTATCTATTGGATCTTTTATTTTTATATTCACTATATTACCTGAAAAATTTTCGAAGTCATTGAGGCGAGTCAAGGGCCTTTCTGTGCCTGGGGAACTTACCTCTAGTTGATATGTGCCATCTACAGGTGGCTTATCATCAAAAAAAGCAGAGAGACTCTTACTCACAATCACACAGTCTTTTACACTTATTTCTTTAAAATCTAATTTATCTATCATTATTTGTAATATTCTATCTTCATTCTCAATTATTATAGCTGCCCTAATAATGTCATAATTTAACTCCTGAAGAATTGGCCTTATCTCATTTTCTAGAACATGGAGTCTTTCCATAAATAATTATCCATATAGGTTAAATCAGACTATAATTTCTGACAAAAAAAGTGGGCTCAAGGCCCACTCCCAAAATTTACCAAAAATGTGAAACTAATCTTTCGTATAGTGTGATTTTAAGGAGTTAGCAACATTTAAATATCATTCTTGAGAAATTTTAAATATTTTGGTTTTCTTCCCGCTTGAATGGCTTTTTGCTCGTAACGCGTAGAAAACCAGCCTTTTGGAGGATTTTCCCATGAGTTTTGGTCTAAATTTTCGTTTTTAAATAGAGGCGTTCTCATGAATTGCTCCAAGGACCAATTAAGATATTCCATATGATCAGTTGCAAATAAGAGTTCACCCCCATCGAGGATAATTCTAGCTAGCTGTTGAAGGTTTCCAGAATTAGTAAATCTTCTTTTTGCATGTCTTTTTTTGGGCCATGGATCAGGAAATAATAAAAAAATTTTATCGATGCTCTTAGGTGGCAAGAGAAGAATTATATTATTTGCGTCTTCATTTATTAATCTAATGTTTGTAAGATTTAATTTGGATATCTGCTTTAAAGTTTTCACAATACCATCTTCATAAACCTCAACTCCTATAAACCCAATGTTTGGATAGATTCTAGACAGTGAGATTAAATGTTCTCCTGAACCAAAACCAATTTCCAGCCAGATCTCTTTGATATTATTTGGAAAATACGACTTTAAGTCTGAACTCTTTGATATATCTTTGTAGTTTATTGAAAGCCTGGGTAGCTGAGATCTTATTATCTCATCATTTTTATTTTTGTTTCCCTTTCCCCTTCTTCTTCCATAAATCAAACAACTATCTCCAATTTAAATCAAAAATTTGATAGCAGTTGATCCACAAGATCTATTTTTTCCCATGAAAATCCGTCCCTAACATCCCTTCCAAAATGTCCATATGCTGCTGTAGAGGAATATATTGGTCGATTTAGATCTAGATGGTTTCTAATTCCTCTTGGACTAAGGTCAATTAGTTCTTGGACTGTACTCGATAATTTACTTTCATCTACCTGTCCAGTTCCAAAGGTATCAATGTAGACTGATAATGGACGAGAAACACCTATGGCGTATGAGAGTTGAATTAAACATTTGTTGGCTAATTTCGATGCAACTATATTTTTTGCTATATATCTGGCAGCATATGCAGCCGAACGGTCAACCTTAGTAGGGTCCTTCCCTGAAAATGCTCCTCCACCATGAGGAGCTGCCCCACCATAGGTATCTACTATTATTTTTCTTCCTGTTAATCCACAGTCACCATCTGGTCCGCCTATCACAAATCTTCCAGTTGGGTTTACAAAAAAATTATTATCTTCACACATCCAATTATCAGGAAGAATTTCTTGAACATGCTTTCTAACAAACTCCCTAATTTCATTTTGTTCAATCCCGTCTTTATGCTGGGTAGAAACTACAATTGATTTTGCAGTTGAGGGTTTACCATTTATATATTCTAAGCTGACCTGGCTTTTTGAGTCAGGTCCAAGAAAGGGTGCTTCCCCCAAGTGTCTAGCCTTTGCAAGTGACTCAAGTATTTTATGGGCGTAAACAATTGGTGCTGGCATGAGTTCTGGTGTTTCATTAACTGCATAACCAAACATGATACCCTGGTCACCAGCTCCCTCATCCTTATTTGCTGATGCATCAACACCCATGGCAATATCTGATGACTGAGCATGTATATGACAGATTACCTCAAGGTTTTTCCAATGAAAACCCTCTTGCTCATAGCCTATATCTTTTACAGCGTTCCTTGCGGTTTCTTTAATAATTTCATCTGTTACTTCTTTAGGTCCGCGAACCTCACCAGCGAGTACGATTCTATTTGTTGTACAAAGAGTTTCCACAGCTACTCTTGATTGAGGGTCATTTTTTAAAAATAGATCAACTATTTCATCAGATATTCGGTCACTTACCTTATCCGGATGGCCTTCAGATACTGATTCGCTTGTAAAAATAAAATTAGACAGTGCCACAGGTATCTCCTAATCCCATATTAAAATTTAATAGTTATTTGCAGTATTCATAGATCAAGATTATATACAATACAAAATAACTATAAAATAAAGTTCTTAAGTTAATTCACCTTAATTTTTATATTTCACAAACCTCAAAGTGGCTAAAATTAAAATAATTGATAAAGCGAAAAATAATGAATGCCTAAAATAATTAAATAATGTAGGAGCTAGTTTTTGAGGTAGGCCAGTATCTATTGTACCAGTTTTATTAATATCAATTTTATTTATAACTCTTCCGTAGCCATCTATAACTGCTGTAATTCCAGAGTTTGCTACTCTAATTGCAGGAAGGCCGTGTTCAATAGACCTCATTCTTACGTTTGCAAAATGTTGATATGGACCGCTTGATTTTCCAAACCATGCATCATTTGTAATATTAAGTAACCATTCAGGGTTATGCTTTGTTTCATATAAGTTCCCAGAAAATATTATTTCGTAACATATTATGGGCATGAATGAAGGTAAATTACCTAATGAAATTGGCAGTCTGTCTTTGCCATGTTTAAACCCCTGTCCTGCAGTATATATAAGTTTATTGAATCCAAAAAAATTAACAAAGGATGGCGTATATTCACCAAATGGGACTAGGTGTACTTTGTCGTAAACAGCCTCAACGCCAAAATTGCTAATTACATAAAGGCTATTATAGCTTGTATTAAGGTTACGATTTATTTCTGTCCTAGGCGAACCGGTAATAAGTTTTGTATCATTTGGGAACGACAATAAAATATATTCTAATAATGGCTTATTTCTATTTAATGCATATGTAACTGCTGCTTCTGGCCATATCACGTGCGTAATCCCATCAGCCTCATGATTACTCATCATTACTAGTTTTTCAATATGCTTTCTTCTTAATTTTGGTACCCACTTTTCCTTTTGGGTAATGTTTGGTTGAACCAAACGTAGGTTGATATTATCAACATATGTTAGATCAGCATTATGTACTCTAAAAATACCCCATGAACTCAGTAAAATCAGAGGCAGATTACAGATAATAATAAATATAAATTTATATCTAGACTTAGCTTTATCCCCATTTATAAAAAACGAAGGACTGGAAGCAGAGAGTACTGTAACAAGTGATAGACCATATATTCCAAATATACTAACTGACTGTGATGGATATGATATGTTTGCCCAAATATTACCTATGGGATTCCAGGGGAAGCCAGTAAAGAGCCATCCTCTAAACCACTCTATTATTGCCCATAATGAAGCAAACAAAATCAATTTATACCATAAAGCAATTAATTTATTTTCTGGATTACTTTTAGTATTTGTTTTTTTAGATATTTCTGTTTGATAGGAATGTAATAAAAGACCTATAATCCCAATATAGATTGCGAACCCAGCCGAAAGGATTAAAACAGCAGGAATCGCAATAATACCATACATTTTTTCATCTACATAAAATGCATTTGTTATCCAAAAAAAGCTTAACCCAAAATAACCCAACCCGAAGAACCATGCCGTAAGGAAAGAATTCTTATAATTTTTAGAGCAATCAAGAAGAATAAGAAATGATGGAATTGTAAGCCATATTATTGGAAAGATTCCCCAAGGTTGCATAGATAGAACTGTTAAGCTTCCAAATAGTAAAGAAAGAATGAGCTGTGCAACAAAATTAGGTCTTTTAATTTTTTTAATTATCTTTAGAGCCATTTAATCTTTTGTTTCTTCATTTTCTTTAAGATTTCTTATTCTTAATCTTCTAATTCTTCTCGGGTCTGCCTCAATTACTTCAAACTCAGCGCCATTTTTACTCGTTATCAATTCACCAATATTAGGTATTCTTCCACAAAGTCTAAACAAAACACCTCCAAGAGTGTCAAGCTCACTTATTTCTTCAGGTGTAAAATTATCACCAAAACGACTTGAAAACTCATCAAGGGTTACCCTAGCATCTACTAAGATTGTACCATCACTTTTTTTAATAATTTCAGGTTCACTTTCTTCATCGTGTTCATCGGAAATATCACCAATTATCTGCTCTACAAGATCTTCAATTGTAACTAAGCCATCAATACCACCATGTTCATCAACAACAACTGCCATATGAGTTCGTTTAATTCTCATTTCTAACAAAAGGTCTAAAACTCTAGTGCTGGGTGCTGAAAAAATTACTCTTCTCATTACCTTTGAAAGATAAATTGTATCTTTTTCGGAGATATCTCTGTTAAGAATTAGACCTGTAAGGTCTTTGATATGCACCATACCGATTACATCATCGAGTGAACCCCTATAAACGGGAATTCTTGAATGGCCTTGCTCTACCAAGAGTTTTATAGTTTCATCAATTGGTGTTTCTATTTTTGTTGCAACAATATCAGCCCTAGGAACCATTATATGTTCAATTGATGCATTCCTCTGCTTTAAAACATTTGAGAGGAGTATCCGCTCTTGCTCATCAATAATACTTTGTGACTCTGGCTGCTCCTCTATTAGCTCTTCTATCGCCTCACGAACTGAGTCAGGCTCATTATTATTTCTCAATAAAACAAATTTAAATAATTTGGATAGGATGCTGGACTTATAGTCTCCTCTTGGTTTCTTGCTATGATTCATTTATTTCTGTTCCCCAGAGTAGGGATTCTTAATATTGAGTATCTTTAAGCACATAATCTCTAAATTTTCCATTTTCTTTGACGTTATATCTGATTGGTGATCATATCCTAAAAGGTGTAAGAATCCATGAATTAGAAGATGAGAAACATGGCTACTTATACTTTTATTGTCACGGTTTGCTTCATTAAGGATTGTTTCCCAGGCAAGAATTATATCACCAACCAGAAGATCAGTCTCATTGGGTATATTGGATAAATCTGCCGGGAAGGCTAGAACGTTTGTCGGTTTATTTTTACCCAAGAAATACTTATTTAATTCCTGAATTCTTTTGTTGTCTGTAAGAAGAATGCTGACCTCAAGCATGCCGCTCTTATTGCTATTTATTAAATGCTCTTTTCCTAAGCTATTTATTATCGTTGGGAAAACTAGCTCTAATGATTCTTTGCAGACTTGAGAGGATGTAGGGAAATTACTTATCCACTGAAAGCTATTAACCTTAACCATTGGCTGAAGAATAAATTCACTCATTTCTATTAATTTGTTTATCTCTTTTACTATAATTTGAAATAATTTTTGCCACAATACTATGTCTTATAACATCTTTATGCGACATTGTAATCTCTCCAACTTCCTCAATAGGTCTAAGCACTTCTAATGCGTCTTTTATTCCTGAGCTAATTCCTCTTGGAAGATCAACCTGACTTAGGTCAGCCGTAAGAACAGTTTTTGAATTTTTACCCATTCGAGTAAGAAACATTTTCATCTGTATTGGTGTCGTATTTTGTGCTTCATCTAAAATTATGAATGCATTCGAGAGGGTCCTCCCCCTCATAAATGCTAATGGAGCAATTTCAATTTCACCAGAGGCAAGCAAGCTTGCAACTTGACTGCTTGGCATCATATCATAGAGTGAATCATATAGAGGTCTTAAATAAGGATCGATCTTATCTCGCATGTCTCCTGGTAAATATCCAAGACTCTCACCAGCTTCCACCGCAGGTCTAGATAAAATTATTTTTTCTACTTCACCTGAAAGTTTTGCCTCGACAGCTTTAGCAACTGCTAAATATGTTTTTCCTGTTCCTGCAGGGCCTAATGCAACTATAATTTGTTTGTGATTTAGAGCATCAAAAAAGGCTGCCTGCCTAATAGTCTTTGGTCGTATATATTTTTTTTTTGTTTTAATAACTAGGTCATTGTTAAGGAAGTTTCGACCTTTATTGTTTTCGGTTAGTCTGGCAATATCTTCAATATCATTAACATCGATTGATTGACCTGTTTCGATAAAATCATACAGGCTTGTTAAAGTATTTTTGGCATTTATAACTGCTTTTTCTGTACCTCTAATAATTATTTGATTTCCAAGAGTATGAAAACTGACATTGAGGTGGTTCTCAATTTTTTCAAGGTGAAGATTGTTAGGGCCATAAAGCTTCTGTAAGAAGCCATTGTTGGGGAATTCTTGAGAAAGTTGTGTTATTCCATTATTCAATTTTTGCATCTTTATTTTCTAGAACTTACCCAATAAGCTGTTTGCTTCAGCTTTAGTTATGTCAACTATATGAGTTTCACCTAATTTAAATGAAGAATTTTCTACCCTAACTGGCTGAAGATAGGGACTGCTACCTAGCATCTGTCCCTTGCCTTTTCCCTTTCCTTTAATAAGTATAGCCATTTTCTTACCTACGAACGTTTCATTAAAGTCGGAATTTTGCTTATCAAGAAGTTTTTGAAGTTTTAAAAGTCTTTTTGATTTTATCTCATTTGAAACTTGTTTTTTATAATATGAAGCAGGAGTACCTGGCCTAATACTAAATTTAAAAGAAAATGAATGGGTGAAATTCACATCTCTTACAAGCTGAAGAGTGTTTTCAAAGTCTTCATCAGTTTCGCCAGGGAAGCCAACTATAAAATCAGAAGACACGGCGATATCTGGCTTAGCTTTCCGCAATTTATCTATCAAGTAAAGATAATCTGAGCAAGTATGTTTACGGTTCATCGCCTTTAGAATTCTGTCTGAGCCAGACTGAACTGGTAAATGAAGGTGAGGCATTAATTTATCAACAGATTTATGGGCATCTATAATTTCGTCTGAAAGGTCCCTGGGGTGAGAAGTTGTGTATCTAATTCTATTTATTCCATCAATTTCTGCTATTTCTCTTATCAATCTTCCAAGTCCCCATATCTTTTGACCGATTATTGACTCACCATGATAAGCATTTACATTTTGACCGAGGAGAGTAATTTCTTTCACCCCTCTTTGTGCGAGCACCTTGGCTTCATCTAAAATGTCCATTGCTGGACGGGAATATTCCTCACCACGTGTATACGGAACAACGCAAAATGTACAAAATTTATCGCAACCTTCTTGGATAGATAAGAATGCAGATGGTCCATCGGTTTTGGGTATTGGCAAATAGTCAAATTTTGAATTAACAGGAAAGCTTGACTCAATTTGTGTTGTAGAAAGTCTATTTGCTTTGGTAACTAATTCTGGTAATAGGTGAGTTGTCTGAGGGCCAAAAATAATGTCGACGTACGGCGCGCGTTTTAAAATTGAATCTCCTTCAGCTTGAGCAACACATCCGCTAACTGCAATTAGAGTTTTTTCACCTTTTTTTGCTCTTTCAAACTTAATTTTTTTAAGCCTACCAAGCTCAGAAAAAACTTTTTCTGATGCTTTTTCTCTAATGTGGCAGGTGTTTAGAATAACAAGGTCTGCGTTTTCACAGTTGTTTGTAGTATCATAACCTAACGGTTCCATCAAAGACTCCATTGTTCCAGAGTCATAAACATTCATTTGACAGCCATAGGTTTTTATATGAATTTTTTTTCTATTAAGCATTTTTTATATAATTTAGACCACCAAGATATTTTATCCAAGAGTTTTCTAAGACACACTTAGGCATTTTAATTTAGTTTTTTTCTTCCAGACAAAACATCAGACATTCCATTTTTTACTGATTTTTCTGTCAATTCTTTTAATAATTTCCTATTCATACTTTGTCCATCTTTTATAGGCTCCAGGAGACTAATTTCGACGGTCGTGCATCCTAATTTTAGAAATCTCCATAAGTGTTGAGTGAACCCTATCTCACCATACCATGAAAATAGAGATTTCCATCCATTACCAATTGGTAAATTATTTATTCGTGTAAATGCTATTACTGATGGTTGCAAAGTAATTGTGGCAGTTGTATTTGTCTTAACAACATCAAAAAGAGAGCTTTTAAAAGGTAAAATATTTGTTCCATCATTTGATGTGGCTTCAGGGAAGAATAAAAGTATATTTCCTTCATTGAGTTTATGATCCATTTTTTTTCTCGATTCTAATGACTTTGATCTACTTCGATCAATAAAAACCGTATCTGCTAGTTTGGCTAAAATACCAATAAATGGCCATCCTGATACCTCTTTTTTAGATACAAACTCTATTGGCGCGAGAGAGCCGTAGGCAAGGACATCAATATATGAGAGATGGTTACTTGCAATAAGAAGTGGCCTCAATTTTGATAATTCCCCATGCACGATTAATTTAATACCAATAACTCTACATACAACCCGCATATAAAAACACTTTATTTTTCCAGTTTTGAAATTAAGAAGTCTTAAGAAAAATATAATAGGTAACAAAGATGCTGTTACAATTGCGGTTAAAATTATTCGATAAATGGCTATTAGATTACAAACTAGAAATGACTGCATTGTCTTTATAATTATAGAAAATTTAAAGATTTAAGTGGATTTTTTATTTTCTTTTGGTTTTACATATAGTTCAAGTTTGTGGTCGACTAGGTTATAGCCCCTATCTTCCACGATTTGCTTTTGAAGTTTTTCTATTTCATCATTTTGGAACTCAATTACCTTGCCAGAATTTACATCTATAATATGATCATGGTGAAATCTTGGGGTTTCTTCATAGCGAGACCTTCCGTCACCAAATTCATGTCTCTCTACAATATTATTTTCTTCAAATAACCGCATAGTCCGATAAATTGTGGCTATACTTATTTTTGGATCAATCTTTGTAGCTCTTTGTAGCAGAAGTTCAACGTCGGGGTGGTCTTTCGAATCTGACAAGACTTTTGCTATTATTTTACGCTGCCCAGTCATTTTTATCCCCATTGTTAGGCATCGTTCTTCAATTTTAGACATTTTTTCCTTCATTTCTACCACTAGTTTTTCATTAACATTAATCTTAGTATTGAGAAACAAATAAACTATTATTAATCAAACTTAACATTTTCTTGCCTTATTTAGAAGTTACCTTAAGTATTTTTAATAGTTTTTATAGAATTTAGCTATATTTTCTTATAATATACTAAACCATCAATCAACTTTCCATTTAGATTATAGTAATTTTTTCTCTTTCCAACTTCGATAAATTTAAGAGATTGATACAATTTTTGCGCAGGAATATTATTAACTGATACTTCAAGCGTTAATTGAGAAAAATTATTTAGAGCAAGCCAATTAATGGCCTCTTTCAATAAATTATATGCAATTCCTAACCTTCTTTTTTTAGGATCTATTGCTAGCGTAAGGACTTCAGCAAAATCTTTTGCTAATTGAATTATTAAAAAACCAAATAAATTTTTGTCTGATGCTATAAAAATTTTGTAGTTCTGATTATTTAAGAGGGAACTGAAGTAAGCTTCATCCCAATACTTCACAAAACACTTTTGGTGAATAATTTCCATTAATAGAGGGTTAAGTTTAAGATTAGATATTTCAATATGGTAACCCTTTAGACTTGTTATCGATTTTCTCATAGATCAATTTCATTATTTTTTTTTACATCGGGAGCTCTTATGTAGGTTGGTTTAAGGTCAACCCCTAGGAGCTTATATTTAACTATCATGCTATTCAAAACATCCATACTTGGTGATATAATTTTTTTATATTCGGGGGTATATTTTAAATATGGTATTAGTGTCTCTATTCGATCTCCTATTAAAAAGTGTTCAACATTTTTAATTTTTTTGCAGGCATCTTTTGGCAGTATACATGAAGGCTTCTCTATGGGCATGCCAAGTTTATCAAAACGTTGAAAAAATATTTCTTCCCTTCTTGCGTCAACCACAACTGCAATTGGTTTTGGGCTTTTATTATTTTCAAGTAATGCCTCTCTTGCAATAACGCTTGTTGTTGTGAAAGCTATACATTCAATATTTGTTGCTAGTTTTATGGCCCTAGCAGTTGCAACTGCAACCCTTATACCAGTAAAAGATCCCGGCCCTACCGTAACTCCCAATTTGTCTATATCAGAGTAACATATATTTGAGGTATTTAGCATTTCTTGGATGGCAGGAATTATTAACTCAGATTGACCATGTTTAATTTCTTTATAAAAATTAGAAATTCTTTTACTATCGCTATGGATTGCTACGGAACAAGCTGACATTGATGTATCAAAGCTTAGAGTAATCATATAACTTTTCTTAAATTAGTTAATCTGGCGTTCAAAGTATATTAGTTGTTATAAACATAGGAAACAGAAAGAAAGATTTAAATAACATGCTTGTAGAAATAACACCTGAGGAGTGCGGTGTCGAGTTAGATATTGTGTATGCTTCTGAAAGGAACTTCACAGGGAAGAAAATATATTCAAAAGGTCTATGTTTTCTCCATTGTGATGCAAAAGAAAAATTCAATAAAGCCAAAAAAATTGCTAATGAGCTTGGTTATAAAATAAAAATATTTGATGCATTCAGACCCCAAGAGGCGCAATGGTTGTTATGGGAAGAAAACTCTAATCCAGACTTTTTGACTGATCCGAGAAGGGGTTCTCCACATTCTCGCGGAGTAGCAATTGACCTAACGTTGATCGGCAAAGACGGGAAAGATATTGATATGGGTACAGACTTTGACTCCTTTACTAAGAAGTCTCACCATGGGAATTATGAAATAAGTAAGCGTGCCCAGCAGAATAGATTATTACTTCTTGGGATTATGACATTGGCAGGCTGGGATTTTTACAAAAATGAGTGGTGGCACTACCAACTATTCGATGCAAGAAATACTTATGGCTTGTTAAGTAATGAAGATTTAAAAAAATCGATGATGCTGGAAAAAGATATATTACATGCAGAAAAACTAAAGGAAAATTACTCTTCTTCAGATTTGCGGTAATCCACAACCTCTTCAATTAGGTTAACAATTTCCGCCTCTCCAAGTATTGATTTTAATTTTCTTATTTTTTCATCTGATTTTATTAACTGGTTCTTAGATATGTCACGCGATAGATCATTTATAATATCAATGGAATTGCTTAATTTTTTTATTTTTTTCGCTAATATACGTTTTTCTTTAAGTCTGATTAGATATGAATACAAATATATTATTAATACCAGTAGAAGCGTATAAGTAAGAAATAACAAAACTAAAGCATTTAAGGATGTTAAAACCTCCCAATCTTCCCAATGTATTATTAAATTATTATTCTGTTCTGTAAATATAATGAACACTAGAATGGCAATAATTACAAACAATATAGAAAAAAGAATTTTTTTGATCATTAAAAATAGTATCCTTAGTCATCAGTTAAATTTTTAATGGCACTTTTTTTAATATTTAACAATACTAACTGAGTGTCCCTAATTAGCTCTAATTTTCTTATCCAAGCATTTATGACTTGTTTATTAGGCTCGCTGAGTTTTCTATATTGTATTAGAATATTATCAATATTAAAATTGATAAGTTCTTTTTCTATCTCATCTAGTATTACTCTTAGTTTATTACTCGCATTGTCAGGGTTATTTGTAATTATTACTAGAGACAATATTTTATTGTAGGCTTTCTCAATCAGATGCATATTTTTTGTTTCTTTTGGAGGTAGAGATAAAATCTCATATCTTATTAATTTAAATTCGTCATAAAGTTTAATTCTAGATTGCATGCCATCATTGGCATTGTTTATTAGAAGATCTAATTTAGTATTGTATTTATTGGACTTATTTAATAGATCCTCTAATATATCTATTTGATTATGGTATGGCTGTCCTAGTGCTATTGATTTCTCAATTTCAACTATGCATAGAAGAATTGAAATCGATAAGCTGTTTTCCTTTATTACTTTTCTTAAGCTATCCTCTTTTAAATTATCCTTAGGCAGAAGGCGCCCTACCTTTCCAGGTGGTAAATTAATATTACGTTCCTTTTTGGATGCTTCTGTAATAAGAGTATTTTCTTGAGTTATTATTTTTTCGCTATCTTGTTTTTTAGCTTCTATTGGGTATTTTCTAATCTCTGGTTCTGATTCTTCAATTTCATTCTTCTGATTTTGGTAAATATTTTTCTGAATTTCCCGGGAATTTTCATGAAGTAGAGGAACTTGAGAGTGATTTTCTGATGAGCTTTCGTTAGATTTATTAGATTCATCCCCTTTAATAATATTACTCAGGGTTGATATAACATTTAACTTTTGTATTAATTTATAGGAATGATCTTTAATAGAGAGGGGGTTAATAAACCAAATAAATACTGAGATAACTAGTATTATAATAATTATCAGAAATTTTTTTTTCTTCAACATAAGTATTATTTTAACTCATATATTCAAGTATTCCATAATTAATTTATTTATATAGAATAATAAAAGCCAATCTCACTCTTAGTACTTTGAGGATAAGTTATGTTAGCATTAGGGATAGAAACTAGTTGTGACGAATCAGCTGTTGCTATTGTGGATGGCAATAAGAATGTTTTGTCTCATAAGCTTATTTCTCAGTTTAGAGAGCATCAGCCCTATGGAGGTATTGTTCCTGAAATTGCAGCTAGGGCACATTTAGAGCATATCGATAGACTAATATTAGAAGCATTAGATGATGCCAAAATTGATTTGAAGCAAATTGATATATTTGCAGCTAGCGCTGGGCCTGGCCTTATTGGAGGGCTGATAGTGGGAGTAATGACTGCTAAGGCTCTTGCTTCTATGTTTAGAAAGCCGTTTATTGCCGTTAATCATCTTGAAGCCCATGCTCTAACAGTTAGGTTTACAAATGAAATAGAGTTCCCTTTCTTATTACTTTTAGTCTCTGGCGGACATTGTCAATTACTTATTGTTGAAGGTGTTGGGCGTTATAAATGTATAGGAAACTCACTTGATGATGCTGCAGGGGAGTGTTTTGATAAGGTTGCAAAGATGTTGGGCCTGGAAATGCCAGGCGGTCCTGCTATTCAGGAATTTGCAAAATTTGGCGATCCTAAAAGGTTTTCCCTTCCAAAGCCATTAAAGAAAAAGGACGGATGCGATTTTTCATTTTCTGGTTTAAAGACTGCAGTAAGAAATAAAGTTGATTATATTAGTTATAGAGGGGCATCTAAACAAGATTTAAGAGATTTAGCAGCTTCTGCTCAAGAGGCCATAATTAATCACTTAATAGATAGAACTAAGAATGGTTTAGAGTTTATTAAATCAAAAAATCTTAAATCTCTAGTTTTATCAGGCGGGGTTGCTTCTAATGAACTATTGAGGTCCAACTTTAATCAAATTCTACTATCAAGGGGAATGGATTTTTATGTTCCTCCAGTTGAGTTATGTACGGATAATGGCATTATGGTTGCTTGGGCTGGTTTAGAAAGATATAAGCTTGGGTTTAGTGATCCGTTATCATTCAAACCTAAGCCAAGGTGGCCATTAGATAAAATCATCAATAATAAATAACCATAACCTTTTATATTTGGTAATAGTCCTTAAACCAACTTACAAATATCTTAATACCTTCCTCTAATGAAGTTTTTGGGGTGTATGAAGTTTCATTTTTTATTTTAGTTATATCACTCCAAGTAGATTTCATTTCTCCAAAATGGGAATCTTTAAATTTTAATATTGCTTTTTTATTAAGTTCTTGTTCTAGTATTTTTATTAAATTTATAATTTCAATTGGTTTTCCTGCACCAATATTAAATACATTATAAGGTGGAGAAAGTTCTTGTGTCTTTGGGTTAGGGTTTATAGATTTAATTATTCCCTCAACAGTATCATTAATAAATGTGAAATCTCTTTTCATTCTCCCTTTATCATACAAAAGAATCTCTTTTTCATTAAGTATTGATGAAGTGAAATTGTATATTGCCATATCTGGTCTTCCCCATGGTCCATAAACTGTGAATAGTCTGAGGGCTGTTATAGGAATTGAGTATAGACTCGAAAATGAATAAGCCATTGCTTCATTAGACTGTTTTGTTGCAGCATAAAGTGATAATGGCAAACCTATATGATCATTCTCTGAATATGGGAGTTTCTCACTATTTCCATATACTGCACTCGATGAAGCATAAATAAGTTGGTTCACATCTGCAGCTTTGCAGCAATCTAATATGTTTATCATTCCGACTAAATTACTTTGGGTATACATTTGTGGATACTTATAGCCATCTCTTACCCCTGCTTGTGCAGCCATATGAATCACTTTTTTTGGTTTAAACTTCAAAAAAATATCTTTAATATTCTTTAAGTTAGAAATATCAGATTTGATACCATTAAAGTTAGGACTTTTTTCAAGTATCTTCCACCTGGACTCCTTTAGTGATTTATCATAGTAACTACTAAAATTATCTAAACCAATTACTTCTTTATTAGACTTTATGAGTCTTTTAGCAGTATGATATCCAATAAAACCTGCTGATCCTGTGACTAAAATTGACATTTTATTTCAAACTTTTTTGAGTACAAAACTAATAAAATAATTTTTATGTTTACGAACATTATAACTAATGAAATTATATTGTTTATATTAAATTTAATATTATTAGATATTAATAATATTTACTAGAAACAGAGGTTTTATGGGTAAAGTTGGGATAGTTGGTGCAGGTGCTTGGGGTACATCCTTGGCTACTCAAGCTATAAGAGGGGGGAATAGTGTAGTATTGTGGGCTAGAGAGCGGGAAGTTGCAGATAGTATTAACAATGACTCTGTAAATAGTATTTTCTTACCAGATATAAGACTAGACCCAAAAATAACTGCAACAACTGAAATGTCAAAATTGTCATCAGTTGATATGGTATTTGTAGCTGTACCTGCACAATATTTCAGGACAAGCTGCATAAAGTTGAGTCAGTTCCTTATACGAAATATTCCTGTGATAATTTGCTCAAAAGGTATAGAGCAAGGAACTAATGCATTATTAAATAAGATACTAACCGAATGCATACCTCAGTCTTCTGCAATGATATTATCTGGACCAACTTTTGCGACTGAGGTTGCCTCAGGTTTACCCACAGCTGTAACATTGGCATGCGAAGATTTGAAACTAGGGTCCGTTGTTTCAAGTAAAATCGCTACTAACTATTTTCGACCATACTTATCAACAGATTTAATTGGTGTTGCTGTTGGGGGGGCTGTTAAAAATGTTCTTGCCATTGCTTGTGGAATGTTGGAAGGACGTCAAATGGGTAATAATGCAAGAGCTTCATTAATAACAAGAGGCCTTGCGGAAGTAATTCGTTTAGCTGTTTCACTCGGTGGAGAATATAAAACATTAAATGGATTGTCTGGATTAGGTGATTTACTATTAACAGCGACATCATCTCAATCCAGAAACTATTCTCTTGGAGTGGCTATAGGGAAGGGCGCCTCTCTTAAAGATATATTATCCGAGAGAGTCTCAGTAGCAGAGGGTGTTTTTACTTCTTCTGCTTTAGCTTCTCTTGCATCATCTTTAAATATTGAAATGCCAATATGCTCTGAGGTAGATAAAGTTATTAACCACCTTAAGCCGATAGATTTAGCCATAAAAGATATCATGGAGCGTCCAATTAGAAGGGAATTAGACTAGTTAATAGATTAAAATATAAGGAAAGATAATGTCAGTTGCTATAATTTGTATTGATAAACCTAATAGTTTAGACCTTCGACTAAGTATTAGGCCCAAACATCTAGAATGGCTAAAGCTAAATTTGCCTGAGGGCACATTTGTCGGCCCCTTACTTGATGATGACGCAGAAAAGTTTAAGGGAAGTTTATATATTCTAAATTTTAGTAATTGTGAAAAAGCTAGAGAATGGATTAGTGATGAGCCATACTATAAAAATGACCTTTTTGAAGATGTTATTATAAGGTTAACAAGAAATATATTACCCCTGGAATAGATAAAAAGACCTAAGCGATGAAAGATAGAAAAATAATTAATAAACCTTCTTGGGAGAAAGATTCTAAAATCGACTTTCATGAGTATGAGAAGATGTATGAGGAATCTATTTCTAACCCTGAAGTTTTCTGGGGTAAAAATGGAAAAATTATCGACTGGATAAAAGATTATACCACGGTAAAAAATACTTCATTTGAACAAGATGATTTATCTATACGTTGGTTTGAAGACGGAACACTTAATGTATCTTATAATTGTCTTGATAGGCATCTTGAAAAACTGGGCGATCAGACGGCAATAATATGGGAGTCAGATAATCCAAAGGAGTCAAAAAAAAATTTCTTTTAGACAGCTTCATTCTGAAGTTTGTAAATTCTCAAATGCATTAAAAACACTGGGCGTTAAGAAGGGAGATAGGGTTTGTATATACTTACCTATGATATTAGAGGCTGCCTTTGCTATGCTTGCATGTGCGCGAATTGGTTTAGTTCATTCAGTTGTATTTGGAGGCTTCTCACCCCAATCACTAGCAAATAGAATTAATGACTGTGATGCCCAAATCGTTATTACTGCTAACGAAGGTGTAAGGGGAGGAAAAAAAATTCCTCTCAAACATAACGTAGACCTTGCTCTTGAGGATTGTCCATGTGTTAAAAATGTTATTGTAGTTAGCCACACTTCATCGAAAATAAATATGATAGAAAATAGAGATATTTTTTATCATGATATTATTAAAGATAAGTCAGATTGGTGTCCCCCTGCAGAAATGAAATCAGAAGATCCACTTTTTATTTTATATACTTCAGGTTCAACTGGAAAGCCAAAGGGCGTACTTCATACTACCGGTGGGTATATGGTTTATGCTGCGATGACTCATAAGTATGTATTTAATTATTTTAATAGATCTGTCTATTGGTGTACAGCGGATGTTGGATGGATTACAGGTCATACATATATTATTTACGGTCCTCTAGCTAACGGGGCTCAAACATTAATGTTCGAGGGAGTTCCTAATTACCCCACTTCAAGTCGTTTCTGGGAAATAGTTGATAAACATAATGTTGAAATCTTTTATACAGCACCAACGGCTATAAGGGCATTGATGCGTGATGGAAGAGGCCCCGTTGAGAAGACAAGTAGAAAGTCATTGAAATTACTTGGTTCAGTTGGAGAACCAATTAATCCAGAGGCTTGGAAGTGGTATTATGAAGTTATTGGAAGAGAGCAATGTCCGATTGTTGATACTTGGTGGCAAACTGAAACCGGGGGGGTTATGATTTCTCCAATCCCTGGTTGTACTGAGTTGAAGCCGGGGTCTGCGAGCTTACCTTTTTTCGGGATACAGCCAATTATTGTAGACTCTTCAGGACAAGAGTTAAAAGGAGAAGCAGAAGGATATTTATGCATTAAAGATTCTTGGCCTGGACAAATGAGAACTGTTTTTGGCGATCATCAAAGGTTTAGTGACACATATTTTTCCCAATATCCTGGATTATATTTTACAGGAGATGGGTGTAGAAGAGATAAAGATGGATACTACTGGATTACAGGTAGGGTGGATGATGTCCTCAATGTTTCTGGACATAGAATGGGAACAGCAGAAATTGAGAGTTCACTTGTGTCTCATGAGTCAGTTGCGGAGGCAGCGGTTGTTGGGTTCCCTCATGAAATAAAGGGACAAGGAATATATGCCTTTGTTACATTAATGGAAGGAGGAAAGTCCTCAGAGGCGCTTAGTCAAGAGCTTATACAGTGGGTAAAAAAAGATATAGGGTCTATAGCAAAACCAGATTGTTTGCAGTGGGCGCCATCTCTCCCAAAAACAAGATCAGGAAAGATAATGCGAAGGATATTAAGAAAGATAGCTGAAAATGATATTAATGCTATTGGTGATATTTCAACTTTAGCTGACCCAGATGTAGTTGATGAATTGATTCATAATAGAGCAAAAAATATTAATACTTAAAAATCACTACATCTCCCATTTTTTTCCCAATCCCCAAAGCGTGTGGGCTCTAGGCCCTCTGGTCCATTAACTTCGTTTCCTTTACTTTTAAAACCTAGCGGTATTATTTTTTCACCTAAAAGTCTTCCAAAGGTAAGCGCAGGTGTTACAAGCATACCGCCACAGAAAGAACTGCCCATAAGAGCACCCTGCCCTAAAGCTTCACCTGCTGCGTACAATCCTTTAATGGGTCTATTGTTGTCATTAATTATTTCCAAATTACCATTAACTTTTAAACCAACTGTACTAGATACAGACATGGCTTGAGACCGTATTGCATAATATGGAGGTTTGTTAATTTGTTTTGGCATATATTTTCTTTTTAAGAAATCTACCCCACTGGACTGAGCTGCATTGTAATTTTTTATTGTTGATTCAAGGTTTGCCGCATTTATTCCAGCCTTATTTGCTAATGAAGCTACATCATCAGATTTGTAAAACATTGGTTCATTATTTTTTGCTGCCTCATCAATTTCTTCCTTTGAGAAATCATTAAAGAGAGATGAGGAATTTTGTAATATTTCTGAGTCAAATATTATCCAATGGCGTAAATCAGGTTGATTGAGTATAGCATGCTCTCTGTTATCAACGCTTGGTTCATCTTCTCTTATAAAGCGCTTACCTTGTTTATTTACATATATTTCCCAGGGCTTACGCCTTTCAGGCCAGTGAATCTGTCTCAATCTTACTGTACTTGGAACATCATATGAGTGCATTATTACACCAAAGCTTGTGACATAATTATCCTTACCCCACGTTTGCGCATTTAAATTTTCTGCGAGAGATATGCTATCGCCTAAACAATAAGGGTAACTATGATTTCCATATGCAGGGTGACCAGAGAAGCGTTTGTACATACTTGTATTTGCTACGTAACCCCCCGATGCAATAATTATTTTATTTGAGAAGAATTTTTTTGTATCTCCAGATTTGGTTTTAACACTAACACCTTCTATATCTCCGGAGTCAGTTGTTAAAATCCCTGTAACCCTTGTATTAAGTTCTAAACTTACTTTTCCATCACTTATTGCTTTTTTAAATGGTTGATTAATTGTTTTTAGAATAGATAAACCAAGCTCTTCACCCCAAACGTATCTATTTACACTATAGGGTTCATGGGCCTTGCCTTTAACGGGATGGTCATTAAGTGCTTTAAAGCCAAGATCCTCCAACCAGTCTAGTGTTTCAGACGCATTGTAAACTGCAAGTTTAGCAAGTTCGTAATTAGCCGTACCTTTGGATATTCTGATAATATCCTCAAGATGAAGCTTAGGTGAGTCTTTTATGCCCTTTCTTTTTTGTAGTTTTGTGCCTGCAGCACTCATTTGTCCAGAGCTTAAATGCAGTGTTCCGCCTATTTCTGGCGCTGAATCAATAACTAATATTTTATTTGTTCTGCGTGAGGCAAAAACTGCTGCAGGGATACCTGCGGTCCCAGCTCCTATCACTATTAGATTAAAATTATTTTCCATATTCAGTTCTTTTAAATTAATTACTTAATTTATTCCCCACATCTTGAATATAATTTATATATATAAGTTAATATACTGAGGTTAATTTCTATCATAAGAGTTGAGATGAATTCCATTCAAAATTTAGACACAAGAATATTAATTCATACATTATTTTCAAGGACAATAAGACAAAAAGTCTATTTAAAGAATATTTTTGATGCTCGCACTAAGAGTCTTATAAGTTCAGATAAAGCTTTTGTTAAATTAGTGATATTGACGACAATCAGGCATTTGGGCCGGATTGATAATATTATTGGTAAATATGTAAAGCGTAAACCTCCAAATATAGTTGAAGATATTTTAAGAATTGGTGTAGCGCAAATATTATATATAAAAACTCCACATTACGCTGCTGTAAGCACTTCAGTGGACTTATCTAAAAGACTTGGTTATTCAAAAATGAGTGGCTTTATAAACTCTGTTTTAAGGTCATTAATTAGAGATGAGAAAGATGTTTTTTCGGCAAAGGAAGATTTTTTATTAAATACTCCTAAATGGCTTAGGGATCATATGATAAGGGATTATGGAATTATTGAGGCGCGAAAAATTTCAGAAGCTCACTCGGTTGAGCCACAATTAGATTTAACATTCAAACATGATTCAATGATCAATTCATTCTTATCTCAAATTAATGGTATTGTACTCCCAAGTGGAACGGTTAGGGTAAAGAATCAGGGTCTAATATCAAAACTGCCTGGTTATGATAAAGGCATTTGGTGGGTTCAAGATACTGCAGCAGCACTTCCTGTAAAAATTCTATCAAGGCTTTTGGAGAGGTCCGCTAGCGTCCTTGATGTTTGTGCAGCTCCGGGGGGCAAAACGGCTCAATTACTTTCTTCAGGTTTTGATGTTACTTCAATTGATATTTCTCCAGAAAGAACTGACATATTAAGACATAATCTACAAAGATTAAATCTATCTTCAGAGATAATAATTTATGATTTTCTAAAATGGAAAACACAAAAAAAATTTGATGCCGTTCTCATAGATGCTCCGTGCTCCTCTACAGGGACCATAAGAAGGCATCCAGATATCGCGTACATAAAATCTAATAAAGACATACCCGGTTTAGTAGAGTTGCAAAAAAAACTGATTCTTAGAGGCTACGATTTAATTAAACCTGGAGGTTATCTTCTTTATTCCAATTGCTCTATTTTGAAAAAAGAAGGAGAAGATCTTATAGATAGTTTAATTAAGGATTATAGCTTGTCATCATCTCATATTAGAGAACGTGATAATGATTTCAATGCCCCATGGGTTAACGGGAAAGGAGCTATCAGAGTCTTACCTTCCTTCTGGAAATCCTTTGGTGGGATTGATGGTTTTTATATAGCTTTGCTAAAAAAGTTATAGGTATAAATATTATTTTTGCTTTGCCCTTACGAATATGTAATCCCCCTTTTTTGATGAATTAAGGTAAAATAGATAATAAAGTATATTACAAATTATTTTTCTGAATGTCCCAAATTTACCCATTGTCCCTTTATTATTTATCAAATTTAATAAATTTCTGTATATAGGTGAGAAGATTGGCCAACCCCAGGTTGTTACTTGTTCGATTTCTAACCCGGCATTACTTATTTTATCTAATAAATCTTTTTTATTATAATTTCTTAAATGTCCTACTTGTCTTTCAACTGAACGCATTTCACCTAATAAAGTGGAAATAATTAATCTCCCACCAGGGTTAAGCATGGCTGACATATTTTTTATTGCAGCCTGATCATTATTAAGATGCTCTATTACATCTGCTGAAACAATTAAGTCAAATTTTTCTTCTAATTTTTCGTTAGTTATATCTAGTTTATAAAAAGAGCCAGTAGGGATTATCTTTTCACATAGCTTTAATGCTTTCTTAGAAATATCAACCCCTGAGACCAATGATGGGTAATGATTTTCTGTTATTGAGCTTAATAAAGAACATTCACCACACCCAACATCAAGTACTGAGGTAATATTTAAATCTAGAGTCATTTTATTAATGATTCTACGACTATGTCTTGCAATAGGACCATAATAACGTGCATCTTCCCATCCAGTTTCCCATAACGTCTCGTATATTTCTTTACTCATTCACCTGCCCTATCTCCTTTTCTAGCAAATACTTATAAGATCTTGCCGCATTCGCCCAGCTGTAATTCTTTTGAACAAACAAAGAGGCATTTTTACCTATTTCCTTTATAAGGCTCTTGTTGTAAATAAGATTTTTTATTGCTTCATAAAGTTCATGGGGGTTTTCTTTCTCAACTAAAAATCCGTTTTGGTTATTAATAATAACTTCTTCTAGTCCTGAAACTTTAGTCCCAATCACTGCGAGTCCCGAAGCCATAGCTTCTAACATTACATTAGGCATTCCTTCGTCTCTAGAAGGAATTAAAAAGATATCGTTATCCTTGTATATTTTTATTAACTGCTCCCGACTTTGCCAGCCATAAAAATTTATATTTTTATCAATTTGAAGACTTTTTGCTTTTTCAAGGATTTCTTTTCTCAGCGGTCCATCACCTATAATATCTAAGCTCCATAAATCGCTATCTTTAATTTCTTTTAATGCCTCAAGTAAAATATCTAGTCCTTTTTGATAAACTAGCCTTCCAACAAATAGTAATCTAGTTTTTGATCCCATTCTAGATTTCCCGATTGGGTTAAAGGTTTGTAAATCGACGCCTGCAGGAATCGTTTTATGACCGGCATTATCCATAAACTTTTTAGCAAGTCTTGAAAGACCTTCTGAATTAGAAACAACAAATTCTGCATTTTTCCAAACATTCTGGGTAATAAAATTAGTTAAAAGGTGATAAATATGCAGTTCCTTCTTCATAAAACCGGGAACATCTCCGCCTTGAAGGGATATAACATACGGTATACCAAGACTTCTTTTTATCCACCAACCAATTGGCCCAGTTGGAAGGGAAAAGAAAATTAAACATGCATCTGGTTTAATTTTTCGTGAAATACTTTTGGACTTTAATAGTCCATTAAATAAAAATAATATCATCTCAAATATACTACATTTTTCTAATTTTCTTCGTCCACCCCATATTCTAATTACCTGTATATTTTCTCTTTTCTGATACCTAGGTATATCTCTAAAGCTACATGTTAAAACTGTAACATTTACCCCCTCTTTTGCTAACTCTTTAGCAATTGAATATGTAGCATTACCCCCTCCACCTCCAAGCGGTGGGTATTCATAGTTTACTAATAGAAATTTTTTCTTTGTCATCGTTCTTATATTTATTAAGGTATATGCATCAATGTAATTATTGTTAGATACTCCGTCCCAGAGTATAAAGAGATTTTAATAAAGAGGTATATTTTATATGCATAAATTTAATAATTTTAGCATATATATTTTTAAAGTTTCCTTAAGTGTTCTGGTTTTAGCTTATCTTCTTAATCAGATTGCGACTGAAGAGCTTGTTGAAAATTTAAAAAAAATTTCTTTAACAGATCTCATACTGCCAGCTGTATTATATATTATTGCCCACTTTCTAAATGCTATTAAATTAAATCTTATTATTAAAGACCGCTCTGTAAGTGAAATTACTCGTTTTACATTTATAGCTTTATTTTATGGTACAGCACTTCCTGGGCAGATCTTGGGTGATTTCGTTAAGGCTTATAACTTGATAAGGCCTAATGATAATTCTGCAGAAATTATATCAATTGTTTTTTTTGATAAAATAACCGGACTTCTTTCCCTAACTTTCTTAACTGTTTTAGGGCTAATTCTGATGCCGGAAGAGATTTCTCCAATATTTATAGTCTTATCATTAGTGCTCTTGGTAATACTTATATTGATAGTTTTTTCTTCCAATATATTATTTTTTCTTCTACAAAGGCTATCTTTAAATATTAAGATTAACAAAAGTTTTTTATATTCAAAAAATTTATCTCTTAAAAATATTTTTATCTCCATAATTCTAGGGTTCTGTTTTCAGATTATTTCAGTATTTATTATTAGAAGCCTTGGTCATACTCTTGGAATTGAGATAAGTATATTTTGTTGGTTCTCTATTACTGGACTTTTGTCGATTGTTCTTATTCTCCCTATGTCATTAGCAGGTATCGGTATAAGGGAGTTGACACTAATTACTCTATTAGGTTTCGTTGGTATATCATCATCAGAGGCATTCATATTATCTATATTACTTCTTTTTTTAACACTTTTTGGTGCGTTGATTGGTTTTATATTGAATATATTAAACTATAAAACTTAGACTTTCTTTATGCTTATTATCAAAGGCGTCCATCCTTTAATCATTATAATGATCTTTGCCAAAGCTCTATCAAATTTTATTTTTTTAATAAAATTTACAATAATACTTAATTTCTTTAATCCATTAAGTTTACCAACATCTCCTTCTATCATCCTTTCAAAAAATATATTCTCACCTAACCCAAGAAGTTTTGCATTTGGCAATGACCTTATTGCTTTAGATGACCATATAGGATTAATTTCCGTTCTTATAGTTTTCGCAAAGTCTGGGTTTTTCTTATAAATATTTTTCATCCACCAGCAAAAGAAACTGTTAGAAAAGATTGGTGGGTGAAACGCACTGTAATGACCATCAAAGTAGGAGAGATAGTTAGGACATACAATTTGGACTATTCCATTTTTCTTTACTACTCTTATTGCTTCAGTAATGACTTTTTTGGGATCTGAGACATGCTCTAAAACATTCGATGAATAAACTATATCAAACATATTATCTTCAAAAGGTAATTCCTCTCCTCTTGCATTAATAATTTTATTTGGATCTAATCCATTTTCAGATAAAAGCTTTCTAGCTATTAATGCGGAGTTGCTAAAACCTTCACCTTCTGGCTCTATTGCATAACCATTAATGCCGAATAACTTCGTCCAAGAAACATGGGTAACCCCACACCCAGAACCAACTTCAAGTACTTTCATTTTTTCTAGTGATGTAAAACGTTCTAGTATTTTAGCAGAATCTGTGGCCCTGGTTGGATTTAATGTATCAATGGCAAATTCAACCGGATTAAGGTCCTGTATATTTTTGAAGTATTCACCCTGGGTATCTTTTACAAGGTTAAAAATATTATCTGATATATAACAGAACTCAGAAGAAAGTTTTGTAGATGAAGTCATGTTTTTCTCTGGTATGTTTTTGACAAAGCCAGCCAGCACCAAAGTGCTCCTCGTTCATCAATTTTTTTATCTTTATGTTTTAGCCACTTTTGGTTAAGCATATCTGAATTAAGTCCATTTATTTTATTTTCAGGGATTGGTAAGTGCCTAAGCCATTTTGAAACTGGCATTCCAAAACCTTTCTTCTTTCTATTTAATATATTTTTCGGGAGATGTTTACTCATTGATTTTTTTAATATCCATTTTGTAATCCCTTTCCTAATTTTGAGGTGGGTAGGTAATCTTTGTGCAAAATCAGCGATACCTTTGGATAAAAATGGGCTTCTTACTTCTAGTCCAACCCTCATGCTCGAACGATCAGTTTTCATCAGTATACTTTCGGGTAGATAAAAGCGTGTATAGAACAAGAGTGTTTGATCAATTACGCTCAAATTTTTATTTTCCTCCCAGGTAGTTAAGACTTCGCTAAAAAGTTCTTCAGAGTTTATCTTTTGATTGAATAAATCTGCTATGTCGCTTTCGACAAATGGAGCAAGCCAGAGAGGATTCCACAAAGACTTAGGCCTTTTTAGACCCCTAACCCCCCTTTTAAGAATAAAATCTAAACTCATGTTTTTATCGGAAATGGGAAGTAAATTAATAATTTTTTGCAAACCAGCATTTAAGCCAAAAGGAACTATACTATTATAAATTTCAGCGTATCTTAAAACCTTGAATGGATCATAACCCGCAAATAGTTCGTCCCCTCCATCACCTGAAAGAACTACAGTTGCATCCTCTTTTGCAAGTTTGCAAAGTTGATATGTTGGGTAAATTGATGGATCACCTACCGGCTCGTCAAGGTTTGATAAAAGATTAATAATCTCATCTCTTTGATTATTAATATCACAGTACTTGATTTTATGCTTTGTTTGGAAATGATTTGATACTTGAATAGCGTATTTAGTTTCATCATAGCTTTTATCTAGGAATCCAATTGAAAATGTTTTTATTTCTTGCTTATTCGAATTTAAAGAGGCACATGCTAAAATTGAACTTGAATCAATCCCTCCTGAAAGAAACATACCAATAGGGACGTCTGATTCTAAACGATCAGATACAGACTCAATAAGAAGTTGTTCTAGCTCTTCTGCCAAATCTTCTTCATTAATTTTATCAGTATCCTCGTAGCATATTTGAAATTTCCAATAGCAATTCAACTTAATTGACAGGTCTCTCAAATCAACATTTAAATAATGACCTGGTGGAAGTTTATGTATTCCTGAAAAAGGAGTATGCGGAGATGGGAAGAAGCCATGTGCAAAATACTTTTGTAACCCAATTGATGAAAAAGATGACTCTTTATATTCAGGGTGCTCAAGTAGTGGTTTAATTTCTGAGCTGAAGGCAAGAGTGTCTCTTTTCCTTGAGTAATACAAAGGCTTTTCTCCATATCTGTCTCTTGCTAAAAAAAGCTTTTGATTTTTCTTGTCATATATAACTATGGAAAACATACCATCAATTTTCCTTACGACATTCTCTCCCCACTGCTTCCAACCGTGTATAATTACTTCTGTATCAGAGTGGCTGGTCTTAAATTTGTATCCAAATGATTCCAGTTCCTTTTTTAATTTTTTATGATTATAAATTTCACCGTTATATACTACACAGAGATTTTTTTCTTTATCGAACATAGGTTGAGATCCATGCAAAATATCAATAACCTCAAGGCGTCGGTGCCCAATATATATTTTATTTTCATTGTCTATGAAATATCCAGAATTATCAGGGCCGCGGTGTGTTAGTAATTCAGTCATATGACGAAGAACTTTTTCATTACCGGAGCCAATGAAGCCCAATAAGCCACACATATTTAAGTTTCAAAAATAGTTGAGGTGAGGTTCATTAAGCATCTCTTTTTTTATGTCTGTTATCTATTATGTACTGTTTTTTATCTAAAGACTCATAATAGATCCTTATAAGAACCTCAGCAAGAAGTCCCATTAATATGCATATAACACCAGTTATGAAACCTAAGGTGAATAGTAAGGGTAGGGGTGTTGAAATAAATGGTGTGCTATCAAATAATTTTAAATAGATTGCCCATATACCTGCAAATAATGAAATAGCAAAAAAACTAAAACCAGCTATCCCAAACATGTAGATTGGCTTTCCGTCATATTGCGTAAGAAATTTTACAACTAAAAGGTCTAACAGAACTTTGAAGATTCTTTTGAGGCCATAATTTGATTTTCCATTTATACGAGGCCTATGATTTACATGCACCTCCTTAATTCTTGCTCCTTGCCAGTCAGCATAAATTGGGACAAAACGATGCATTTCTCCATAAAGACGGAAACCTTCGAGAACACTTTTCTTGTAGGCTTTTAGGGTGCAGCCATAATCTTTTAGCTTTACACCGGAAATCCAAGAAATTAGCCAATTGGCTATTCTTGATGGGAGTATCTTCGTCCAAAAAACGTCTTTTCTATTTTTCCTCCATCCTGATGCAACTTCATATCCTTCATCTATAGCCTCTAAAAGCTTTTTTATATCATATGGATCATTTTGCAGATCACCATCCATTGGAACAATTATCTGACCACAGGAATGGTCAATTCCCGCCATAATTGCCTGCGTTTGCCCCCTATTTTTTGACAGATTTATCGTTTGCCAATTATCTTCATTAGGGCAGAGCTTTTGAAGATTTTCAGAGGTTTTATCATCGGATCCATCATTAACAAGTATAACTTCGTAACTTTGTTTTTTAGGTGTACAAATCTCATTTAAGGCACTAGAAAGTTCATCTAATAAAGGCTCAATGTTATCTTCTTCGTTATATAAAGGTATTATTATAGAAATAGTTGTTAAAGATCCTTGCAATTTCTTAACCTTTGCAATTTATTATAAAAAACATCCTAGATTACAAAATAATAACATATCCAAATAAAAAAAGTGAATTATCGATAAATCAGGGTAAACATGATAAAATAAATTATTTAGTTTAAGATTATTTAGCAAGGTATGATTTATGAGATCCTGTTCAAATTGTCTGTTGCCGGAAACTGCAGAGGCAACAACTTTCGACTCACAAGGCACATGTTCAGTTTGTAAGCAAATTGAATACAAGGAAGAAAAGGTTGATTGGCCTGATAGGCGTCGTCAGCTAGATGAACTAGTATCACTATATAAAGATAAAGGCTTGTATGATTGTATAGTCCCATTTTCAGGCGGTAAGGACTCAACATATCAGTTGTGGTATATAGTTAGGGAACTAAAGTTAAAGCCTCTTGTTGTAAGGTTTGATCATGGTTTCTACCGTCCAATATTAGAGAAGAATAATAAAAGAACCTTCAAGATGCTTGGCGTAGATGTTGTTCAGTTCACACCTTCCTGGCACGTTGTCAGAGAGTTAATGTTGGAAAGTCTTAAAAGAAGAGGAGATTTTTGTTGGCATTGTCATACGGGAATATATGCACATACCATGCAAGTTGCTCTTAGGTATTCTACACCTTTACTATTTTGGGGAGAAAGTTTGGCTGAGTATCAAAGTTTTTATACATATGAAGAAATGGAAGAGGTGGATGAAAAAAGATTTAATAGAGCGATGAACTTGGGTATGACTTCAGATGATATGTATGAATTTCTTAATGGTCGTATTAGTAAAAGAGATTTGTATCCTTTTTCTTACCCGCCTAGAAAAGACCTGAGGGCCCTTGGCTGTAGGTCAGTTTGTCTTGGTAATTATATTAAATGGGATACTAAGAAGCAAGTTAGCATAATAAAGGAAGAGCTTGGTTGGGAGGGAGATCAGGTTGAAGGTATCCCACCTGAGTTTGATTATGAAAAAATAGAATGCCATATGCAAGGCGTTCGAGACTATCTGAAATATATTAAAAGAGGCTTTGGAAGAACTAATCATCTTGCGAATATTGAGATCAGAAATGGACGTATGACGAGAGAAGCTGGAGAAAAGTTAGAAAAAGAATTTGATGGAAAGAGACCTGTCTCTCTGGATATTTTTTTAGAATATCTTCATTTAACTGAGGAAGAATTTCTCGAGATTGCTATGGAGCATCAAGTCGATCCGCATAGGTTTCAGCCTAATAATATTGAAGACAGTAGAAAAATGCCAGATATGGAAAAGTGGGATCGTACAAAAGTACCATGGCCCAATCGTCCATCAACTAAAATTGGTGGGTAGTTACTTTTATTATGAAGTCTGTATCAATCATTGATTACGGAAAAGGTAATGTAAGGTCAGTTTATAATGCTCTAGATTATATCGGCGTTGAATCTATTATTACCAAAGATTCTAAAGAAATTGATAATAGCTCTCATATTATTCTTCCCGGAGTGGGTGCTTATGGAGATGCAATGAAGTCTATAAGAGATTATGGATTAGATGAGGTTCTTCATGAGCAAGTAATTAATAAAGGTAAACCATTTCTAGGAGTTTGTGTTGGAATGCAAGTTCTCTCATCTGTTGGTTTTGAGCATGGAGAGCATAAAGGCTTAGGTTGGCTAGACGCTAAAGTCATTAAGCTAGAAAAAGGACCGGAGTGTTTAAAAATACCTCATATGGGGTGGAATAAAATTAACCTTTCTTTGGAACATTCTCTTTTTAAAGGTTTCAATGATGAAATGCTTGTTTTTTATTTTGTACATAGTTTTTTTATGAAGACAAAAGAGAATGATAAGATACTAGCATCCTGTCAATACGGAATAAATTTTACTGCGGGTGTAGCATGGGACAATATCATTGCGACCCAATTCCATCCTGAAAAAAGTCAGGACACAGGTATTAAAATGCTAAATAACTTTATTAATTGGACCCCTTAATTTTTATGTTGAAAAAACGTATTATTCCAAAATTCTTATTAAAAAATGGAAGTCTTGTTAAGTATAAGAGATTCTTTGATGACAAAAGGATGGCAGGTAATCCAGTATCAACTGCTAAAATATATAATGATTACGGTGCTGATGAGTTTATAATACTAGATATTCTTCCGAGTGATGATTCAAAGAATAGAGTTCTTGAAATTATAAGCACAATAAGTGAAGAGGTATTTATGCCTTTTACTGTTGGCGGGGGTGTCAGAAGTTTAGAGGACATTAATTTATTATTACGCGCAGGGGCGGACAAAATTGTAATTAATTCTCAAGCAGTTCTTGACCCAAGGTTTGTAAATGAGGCTGCCAAGACTTTTGGAGACCAATGCATTACTATTTCCATTGATTATGCACAGATTAAGAAAGGTGTTCATAGAGTTTTTATTAATGGTGGAAGAGATAGAACTAATTATAACCCAATTGATTGGGCCTTAAAAATGCAGGATTCATTCTGTGGAGAAGTATTACTAACTTCTATAGAACGTGATGGTATTATGAGTGGTTATGATATAGATATGATTAAGAAACTTGATAGTAAACTTGATATTCCCCTTGTTGTTTCTGGGGGGTGTGGAGGAATTCAGCATTGTGTTGATGCTTTTAGTGCAGGTGCATCTGCAGTTGCGATATCTTCTTTATTTCTATTTACTGATCATAGTCCAATAAAATTACGCTCTCACCTATTTTCCAATGGTGTTAATGTTAGAGCTAGTAAGAATAGCTGGAACTAATTAGAGATAAAATATGTCAGACCTAATTAATAAGAAAATTTTTTCAACGTCTTTAGCAATAGAGGATCTTGCTTCATATATTTCATCTCAGTTGAATTCTTTATTCCCAGATAATTCTGAAATAGATCGGAATATTTTAAAGCCCTACGTATCAAAGGCTCTTGAGAGGCTTAGGTGGTGTTTTATTCATTTGCCTATTAAGGGTTTTTACGGTAATGGGGAGTATAAATATTCTCATCTTAACACTGACCAACATGCTATTTTTTTATATTTTCTCTGTAATACTATTTTCAATGAAAATGGACCTCAGTATTTAGCAGAGAAAATTTATGCTCTAAATAAGTTATTTCATAGCGTTGATATATTCTACGAAGTCAAAATGCCTGATATCTTTGTATTAGTTCATCCCGTTGGTACAGTTTTGGGGAGAGCAAATTATAGTGATTATTTCTGTGCATATCACAATGTATCTATTGGTTCAGATTTGGAAGGTAATATGCCATCTTTTGGAAAAGGTGTAGTTATGTTTAATGGTAGCAAAGTTATAGGAAAATCTTCTATTGGAGGTAATTGTTTTATTTCTTTAGGCGCTATAATTATTTCAGAGGATATTAAAAGAGATTCTTTAGTTTTTGGACAAAGTCCAAACCTAACTTTAAAACACACAGAAAAGAGCGTACTTAAGGGCATTTTTAATAATTAATTTTACCTGAGAGTTTATAAATAAAATGGATAATTCTTTTGCTGTTAAGCCTTTCAAGTCACCATGTGGAGCCGAGGTTATAGGCTTTGATTGTAAAAGAAATATTACCAAACATGACTTCAATATTCTAAACCAGGCACTTCTTGATTACTGCTTTTTGGTCTTTCGCGACCAAAGATTAGACCCAAAAAACCTTATTAATTTTTCACAGAATTGGGGCAATCTTCAAAAGCACATTCTCAAGCAATATTTATTACAGGGATTCCCTGAGGTTCTTGTTGTTTCAAATAAAAAAAATCATTTAGGGGAAGGTTTTGGAATTGAGGATGCAGGACGTTACTGGCATTCTGATGTGAGCTATGGAAAAAATCCTCCAATGGGGTCTCTACTTTATTGTATTGATACACCCCCTATTGGAGGGGATACCTTATTTGCTAACCAGTACCTGGCATTGGATCTTATAGATCAAGATATTATAAACTACTTGAGAAACTTAAAGGGGGCCCATAGTTTTAACTATGATAAGTTACAAAAAAGAAAAGGTAGCAAAAGAATACCTTTGACTGAAAAACAAAAGAGCGAGCTTTCTGTAACCGAACATCCATTAATAAGATTACATCCTGAAACACGTAAGGATTGTCTTTATACTAACCCCGGTTTTACAAATTATATAATAGACAATGATTCTAATAAGGGATTCATTCTTCTTGATTATCTTTTTTCTTGTGCAACACATCCCTCTGTCATCCATAGGCACGAATGGGAAAGAAATGATTTAGTATTTTGGGACAATCGTTGTTTGATGCATCGTGCGACACCCTTTAATAATATTTATATTAGGCATATGTATAGAACAACTATCTCTTCTAATGAGGCTATATAGGCTATGTTTCCAAATCCAATGCTACTGTGTTCTTATATGATATGTACTTTAGTAGGACTAAAGCAGTCAAAACTCCTCCTATCATTATAGGAAGTGGGAACCCTATGAACTCTGCAACAATACCAATGACTAGGGCACCAAATGCAGGGCCTCCCCTTCCAATAACTAACCATACACTCATAACTCTTCCCCTTAAACTATCAGGTACAAAGGATTGAATTAAGGTCTGAGTGCCTGTGCCCGTACAGGCTTGAGTGAAACCTGAGATGCCTAATAATATTGCTCCAGTAATTAGGTTTGCACTTAAGGTGAATAAAACTATAGAAATACTATTAATAAGAACGCCAATGAAAACAATATTAGACAAACCTTTTAGTGTTCCTCGCTGTGCTAGCCATATAGATGAGATTATAGCACCAATGCCCATAGACGATGTTAGTATTGCTAAACCCTCTGGGCCAGAATCAAATACTGTGTCACTAAAACCAGGGAGTAATTCAATTATTGGCCTTGCTAGGATAGAGTTTATACCGGTTATTAAAACTATGATGAAAATTGAATTATTATTAATTATAAAGCTAATACCTTTATACAAATCCTTCAGCTCGAATTGATTTTTTTTCTCTTTATCGCTTTTATCAGGCATTAAAATCATATTTAGAGAAACTAATAGTATAGTGAAAGTGATTGTGCTAAACAAAAAAGCCCAAGATACATTGGATTTGGATATGAGTAATCCGCCAATAGCTGGACCGACTATTCTCGCAAGGTTAAAAATTACAGAATTAATTGCAATAGCCGGTGTCATGAGCTCTCTAGGAACCATATTTACTACAAGAGAAACTCGTGACGCTTGATTTAAGGCATTTATAGTTCCTGCAATAAGCATAATAAAAAAAAGAATGAAGGGTGTAATTTGGTTAGAGAAGGTTAATATACACAGACATAATGATATCAAACACGTTACTATCTGAGAAATTTTTGCAATTGATAATCTGTTATACCTGTCAGCAATTACTCCTCCAAGAGGAGTTAAGAAGAGTATCGGAAGAAACTCCGCCATCGCAATGGCGCCTAACCATGTTGCTGATTTTGTAAGGTCCCAAATTAACCAGCCAACTGACAATCTCTGTGCCCACATGCCAATCAGAGATGTCCCATTTGCAGCCGTGTAAATAAAAAAATTTCTTACTGAGAAAGCTTTTTGGATAGATGAAAAATTAGATAAATAAGTTTGCATGTAAATTTGAGTATATAATTTATTTTAATTATGTTACTCAAATAAGTATATTTTATCAATTTGTATTTGGATATTTTATAATGTCACTTTTGATACCAATCATTAAAGTTTTACAGATTATTATAAACCTATATTCTTATATAATCATTTTTTCTGTTTTTCTAAGCTGGTTAATTAACTTTGGAGTTCTCAATAGTTATAATCAGCTTGTTTACCTTATTCATAATTCGTTAAATCAGATGACAGAGCCTTTATACCTTAGGATAAGGAAATACATCCCAGTATTTGGAAACATTGATCTTTCCCCAATTATTTTGTTGTTAGTTCTTTACCTATTTCAAATGTATTTGGATATGTTAATTATTTGGCTTACTACAACATGATTAATAAAAAAAAGATTGATGGTAAACGTGTCTCCTCAGAACTTAAGGGCTGGATAAGGTCTGAAGTGTTAGCTTTATCGGATCAAGATAGAATTGTTCCAAAACTTGCTGTAATTCTTGTTGGTGATAACCCAGCAAGTAAAGTATACGTTAGGAGTAAGTCTAAAACAGCACAGAAGATGGGAATTGAAATCTCTGATTATTCCTTATCCTCAAATATTTCTCAAAAAGATCTTGAATCTCTTATCGAAGAATTAAACAATGATACCCAGATTAATGGTATTCTACTCCAACTTCCTCTTCCAGACCACTTGAATACTTCATTTCTTCTGTCAAAAATTAATCCAGATAAGGATGTTGATGCACTTACGCCTTATAATGCCGGGAAGCTTCTCTCAGGTACAGCGAGACTCGTTCCTTGCACGCCTTTGGGTTCTTATATTTTAATCAAGACTAGATTAGAAAAACTATCTGGTGTAAATGCTGTAGTTGTTGGAAGATCATTATTATTTGGTAAGCCAATGGGACAAATTCTACTTTTGGAAAACTCTACTGTAACAATGACTCACTCCAAAACCAAAAATATAAAAGAACATTGTAAAAAAGCAGACGTATTAATTGTTGCAGCGGGTAGACCTCAAATGGTTGATGCTTCTTGGGTGAATAAAGATTCTATTATAATTGATGTTGGAATTAATAGAGTAAGTTTAGGAGAAGATAACTATAAAATAATAGGTGATGTAGATTTTGAAAATGTCTCTAAGGTTGTCAAGGCAATAACCCCCGTTCCTGGAGGTGTTGGACCAATGACAATAGCTTGTCTTATGTTTAATACGCTTACCTCTGCACAAATTCAAAACGGGATTTCACCATTCCCTTGGAATGAGTTACATTCAAAATTAAATATATAAGAATTCTATTTGAATTTTGGCTTTCTTTTTTCAAAGAATGCAGTTAGGGCTTCTCTGACCTCTGAACCGAGCAATTGATCCCTAAAAATCTTTCCTTCTTTTTCAATTACTTTATTTATTTGAGCGCTGTTTGCTTTCATAAGTTTTTTTGTTTCTTTTAGTGCCATAGGTGGCTTTGATGCTAGTTTTTCAATTACTTCGTTAACTTTTTTGGATAGTTCACCATCAGGAAAATAATTATTTATCAGCCCTATTTCTTTTGCAGTTTTAGCATCAAATTGATCTCCGAGCATTAATAATTCGGCTGCTTTCTGATGGCCTGATAAAAGAGGGAGTGTAAAGCTGGAAGCAAATTCTGGAACAAGTCCTAAGTTTATGAAAGGAAGTTGAAACTGTGCATTTATTGAGGAGTAAACCAGATCACAGTGTAAAAGAAGAGTTGTTCCAATTCCAATAGCTAATCCATTGACCTCTGCTACAACAGGTTTTTCGGCTAACAAAAGAGACTTCATAAAGGCATATACGGGACTATTTTCGTCGCTTGGTGGGTTTTGCATAAAGTCATTTAAGTCATTTCCAGCAGTAAAGCTGTCTTCTGAACCTTTTAAGTGAATAACTTTTACTTCAGAGGATGAACATGCATCATTTATGTATTTTGCAAATTCAGAATACATATCTAACGTTAGTGCATTTTTTTTTTGAGGTCTTGATATAGTAATTGTAAGTATACGGCCATTTAATTCCTTGGTGATCTCTTTAGACATAAGGCTTCCCTATTTATTTATATAGTGTTTCCCAATTTTCAAACGTAAAGCATTTAACTTTATAAAACCCTCAGCATCCAGTTGGTTGTATACAGAATCTTCTTCAAAGGTAACATGCTCATTGCTATATAGACTAGTGGGTGATTGTCTTCCTGTTATGATTGTATTGCCTTTATATAATTTTAGTCTTGTTACTCCATTTACATTATACTGGGTTGCGTCAATTGCGGTTTGAAGAACTTCTCTTTCTGGCGTAAACCAATACCCATTATAAACTAGTTCTGCATACTTTGGCATCAGCTCATCTTTAAGATGGGCAACTTCTCTATCAATTGTAATGCTTTCGATTGCTCTTCTCGCTTGGAGTAAAATAGTTCCACCTGGAGTTTCGTATACCCCTCTTGACTTCATTCCAACATATCTATTTTCAACAATATCTAACCTGCCAATACCATGTTTGACACCAAGTTCATTAAGCTTTTGCATTATATTTCCTGCTGATAACTTTTGGTCGTTTATTGATATGGGGTCACCTTTACTAAACCCAATAGTAATATACTCTGGTTCATTTGGGGCTTGCTGCGGAGATATTGTCCATCTGAACATATCTTCTTCTGGCTCTACCCAAGGGTCTTCAAGGGCCTTGCCTTCATAAGATATATGTAACAAATTCGCATCCATTGAATAAGGTTGTTCCCCCCTTTTATCTTTTGGGAATGGTATCTGATTTTCTTCTGCATATTTTATAAGCTTTGTTCTGGAATTGAGTTTCCATTCTCTCCATGGAGCTACAACTTTTATATTAGGGTCAAGAGCATAGGCTGCCAGTTCAAACCTAACTTGATCGTTTCCTTTACCGGTTGCACCATGAGCTATAGTCGTTGCATTTGTCTCATGAGCAATCTCTACTAACCTCTTTCCTATAAGCGGTCTGGCTATCGCAGTCCCCAGCATATAGGCACCCTCGTATAGAGCATTTGCCCTGAACATCGGGAATAAATAGTTTTTTGTGAATTCTTCTTTTAAATCTTCAATGAATATTTCTTTAGCGCCCATAGAAACCGCTTTTTCTCTTGCGGGTCCAATTTCATCAGTTTGCCCAATATCAGCAGTGAAGGTTATGACGTCATAATTTTTCTCTTTCTGTAACCATTTAAGTATAATGGATGTATCTAATCCTCCGGAGTAAGCAAGGACAATTTTTTCTCTATTCATAAACTTTTCCTATGGTTAGGGATTTTACTATCTGTTTTTAGCTGACCACATGCGGCGAGTATATCAAGGCCTCTCGGGGTTCTGATAAAACAACCTAACCCGGAATCCTGGAGAATTTTTTGAAATTTTAAAATCCTATCATTTGATGAACACTCGTAGGGTGCGTTGGGCCAAGCGTTGAAAGGTATAAGGTTAAATTTACAGTTTACACCCTTGACTAATTTTACAAGATTTTTGGCATCTTCGTCGCTATCATTTAAGTCCTTAAGCATTACATATTCAAAAGTGATTAATTTTGTATTGGAAATTTGTGGATAGAGCTTACATGCTTTTATTAGTTCTTTAATGGGATATTTTTTGTTGATAGGCATAATTTTTGTTCTTGTATCATCATCGGGTGAGTGAAGTGATATAGCTAAGTTAAGACCAAGCTCTTCTCCACATTTTATTATTTGTGGGATGATGCCAGATGTTGATAAGGTAATTTTCTTGTTGCTGATAGAGAGACCTTTCTTGTCTTTAATTATTTCTATTGATTTTTTAATATTATTAAAATTATAGAGAGGTTCTCCCATACCCATTAGGACAATATTTGATATTGTTTTTTTTTCTTTATTTTTGTCATCTATACAATTATTAATTTGTTCTTTTGCAATTATTACTTGCCCAACAATTTCCCCCGCAGATAAGTTTCTTACTAATCTTTGTGTTCCTGTATAACAAAACTTACATGTTAGTGTGCACCCAATTTGTGAAGAAATACATAAAGTTATTCTATTATCCTCTGGAATCATTACGGTTTCAGCCTGATTTCCGTCGTCAAATGATGTTAGCCATTTACGTGTACCATCCTCTGAAATATATTGATTCTTAATCATCGGTCTTCTGAGAGAATATTTTGTAAAGAGTTTGTTTCGAAAATCCTTTGGTAAATCTGTCATTGATTCAAAGTCTTTTGAGTTTTTCTCATAAATCCACTTGAAAAGCTGAAGCCCCTTAAAGGGTTCCTGGCCCATCTCCACTGCAATCTCAGAGAGGTCTTTGCTGCTGTAACCGATTAAACTCGGTTTACCAACTTTAGTTTCCGATACTGGGTTTTTAGTAAACATATTAATTCAATTTTAAAATTTTTTTAATTATACAAAATAGTTTTTAATTGAAGCATTATTAGAGCACAAGGGGCATTGAGGGTCAGGCAATAATTTGACCTCTCTAAAAGTTGTTTCCAGGCCATCATAAATAAGCAACCAACCACTTAAGCTTCTTCCAATACCAAGTATTTCCTTAATTATTTCACTTGCCTGAAGAGACCCTATTGTCCCCGCGAGTGATCCAAGTATTCCCATATTTTCACAATTCCAAACATCATCATCTGATTGTGAGGGATGGAGACATCTGTAACAAGGTCCACCATCTTGAGGCTTGAACGTGGAGATATGTCCATCAAACTGAGTTACAGCTGCTGAAACGAGGATTTTTTTCTCAAAAAAGCATATATCATTAATAAGAAACCTTGTTTCAAAATTATCACTTCCATCAGCGATAAAGTCATACTCACTAACAACATCTCTGATATTTTTTTTTTCTAAACGGTTTGGGTAAGAATATATTTTAATATTCGGGTTAATGGATTTGGATATATTATGTGCTATCTCAACCTTTTTTTTGCCAATATCCTTGGTTTTATACAATATTTGCCTTTGAAGATTCGATAGCTCAACTTTATCATCATCAATAATGCCAATCTTCCCGATGCCTGCTGCGCTTAAATATTGAATCACTGGGGAGCCTAACCCTCCCGCTCCTACAACCAAGACTCTTGCTGACCCAAGTTTTTTTTGTCCCGAAACTCCAATTTCTTTCAGTTTAACATGTCGGGAATACCTTTCTAAATTGTCTTCATTTAAGTCTATTTTTTTGGACGATACCATTATTCTCTTATTCCAGTAGAGCCGAAACCTCCCTCGCCTCTGATGGTCTCGGATAATTTTGAAACAGATTTAATTTTTGCTCTTGCTATAGGGGAAAAGATAATTTGAGCAATTCTATCACCTCGTTTTACTGTATATTTATCTCTTCCATGATTTATGATTATGGCTTTTATTTCTCCTCTGTAGTCAGAATCAATAGTTCCAGGTGTATTTAGAACAGTAACATTATGCTTTGCCGCAAGTCCTGAGCGCGGTCTTATTTGTGCTTCATATCCTTGAGGTATAGCTAATGCTATTCCTGTTGGTATTATTACTTTATCTCCGGATTTTATTTCTAGATCCTCTTCAATAGCTGCATGTAAATCCATCCCACTTGATTCTTTTGTTTGATACTCAGGAATAGGGAGATTCATCCCATGTTCAAGGATTTCCATGTTAACAGATATTTCATCAATACTAGCTTGCATTAATTTTATTCTCCAAAAAATTAGCTATAAGTTGAGATAGCTTTCGTGCTATTTCAGATTTGTCTAACTTTGGCCAGGCTTCGATACCATTTTTGCTTATTATATGAACCTGATTAGAGTTGTGACCAAAACCGCTGGAAACATCATTGGCCACTATCCAGTCGCATGCTTTTTCTTCAAGTTTTATTTTAGAGTTTTTTATGACGTTCTCTGTTTCTGCAGAAAAACCAATAACGAGGCTGGGTCTCAATGAGCCAATATTGGAAACGGAGTAGAGAATATCTGGATTTCTCCGCAGGCTAAGATTGATTTTATTTGTTTTATTTTTTTTAATTTTATTTTGCTCTATTTTTTCTACTTTCCAGTCAGAAACAGCGGCAACAGAAATAAAAACACTGGATGGTAATTCAGAAATACTTGCTTTAAGCATTTCTTCTGCTGTTTCAACCTTTATAATTTTAACATCCTCTGGATAAGGTTCTTGTGTTGGGCCACTAATTAATACAACTTCAGCACCAAACTTAGATAAAGCAGCAGCAATTGAATTTCCCTGCTTGCCAGAGGATCTATTGCTTATGTACCTTACGGGATCAATTGGCTCCTGTGTTGGGCCACTAGTTACTACTATTTTATGGCCAAATAACGACTTTCTTTCACCAAGTTGTTGGAAACTATCTTTAATATAATTGACAATCATTTCTGGTTCACTCATTCGACCTTCACCTATTTCGCCGCACGCTAGTAAGCCACTTTCAGGACCAATAGAGACAATTCCTTGACTAAGTACTTTTTTCAAGTTGACTTGAGTTGCGGGGTTTTTCCACATCATTACATTCATTGATGGAGCAATGAAAATAGGTTTATCATTTGCTAAAAGAGTTGTGCTGGCAAGGTCATCAGCTATACCATTTGCTATTTTAGCAATTATATTGGCTGTTGCGGGGGCAACTAGAATTAAATCTGCCTCCCTGCTTAAATATATATGCTCCATTTTTTCATTTTTATCGGTGAAGAACATTTCTTGGTAAGTAGGAGCTCCGGTTAATTTTGTAAGTTCTTTAGCAGAAATAAACTTACTGCCAGAATGAGTTAAAATACATCTAACCTTACAGTCCTGATTTGTAAGTTTATTAATTAACTCTGGTACTTTTTCTGCAGCAATGCCACCGGTGACAATGAGTAGAACATTTGTATTAGCTAGCATTTTTCCAATATTAAAGTTTTGAGATGAGTTTTAATTTTACAGAAAATTTCAATGATTTCCAGCTTTGAGAGACATCTCAGTCAATTATAGTTATTTAATCTACTGGTAACTATTATATCATGAAATTCTTATTTTAAATCTTTTTTAGGAATATTTTTTGCTAATACCTCTATGTTATCCATTAGCCTTGGAAGTCTCTCCATAGTCTTTCTCATATCAATAAGTTTTTGCTGAATTCTTTTATCGGGTCTTAGTTCATTTAATATCCAATCTTCAATCAGGGGCCTAGCTAGTTCCCACATATTTACATTAGGTGCAAGCATTCTTCCAGCTCCTTCAACTAATAGCATACTTTTTTGCAGGAGCAGAAGCTGAGGCTGCATCTCCATTTCGAATGTTGCACTAACCCTGAAGAGTTGTTCTAATAAATTTGCAATTGAGATCTTTTCTAAGGTTTTTCCTAATATTGGTTCAGTAATAGACCTACAGGCCTGGGCAAAAGAATCTACATCTTCTTTATTAGGGACATATCCTGCTTCAATATGAACCTCAGCTACTCTTCTATAATTACGTGAAATAAACCCAAGTAATATTTCACCAAGAAATCTCCTGGTTTTTTTATCAAGCCTTCCCATTATTCCAAAGTCAACAACAATTAGAGTTCCTTTTTTGTCAATAAACAAATTACCGGGATGCATATCGGCGTGAAAAAAACCATACTCAAATACCATCTTGAAAAAAACTTCTGCTGCATTTTTGACAATATCTTGTGGATTTAAATTGTTACTTTTTATAGATTCAATATCATTTATATTAAACCCTCCAACTTTCTCTAGAGTTAGAATTCTTGATGAAGTTCTTTGCCAATCAACTTTTGGTATTTTGAATTTTTTTTGATCATAGTGATTGTCTTTCAGCTCATCAGCCGCGGCTGCCTCAAGACTTAAGTCCATTTCTAAGAGTGATGTTTTCTCAAATGATTCTATTACTTTAATCGGCTTTAATCTTCTCAAATCGGGATAGTTACGCTCTATTATTCTTGCAAGCCAATAAAATAATTCAATATCTTTTTTGAAGTCATCCCTAATCCCTGGTCTTAAAATTTTAACCGCCACAGGAGTGTTTTCTGTTGTTATTGCGAAATGAACTTGTGCAATTGAAGCTGCTGCAATGGGTTTTGGGTTAATTTCCTTAAAGTTTAACTTAATCCCACCCTCCAGATCTTCTTCCAAAATTCTCTCAGCTTCTTTAAACTGAAACGGTGGTAGTTTGTCCTGAAGCTTTATAAGGTCATTTGAGATATTATTTCCTATAATATCTGGCCTGGTAGAAAGAGCTTGTCCTAGTTTAATAAAAGATGGTCCCATCGATATTAATGCTTGAGCCAATCTTTCTCCGGGCCTTTTATTTGCTATTTTCTTTTTTTGCCCCGATGTAATCAAAATGATTTTTGATAAAAACCGTAATAAAAAATTATTCTTAAAAATTATTAATGAGTCAAATTTTGCAAAAATGGTAAATATTTTTATAATTCTTAATATATTTTTTATAACTTCAATCATGAGCCAACCTATTAAGTATTCTCTTAATACTTCCAGCCAGAGTGAATCGCCACTATGCCATTTGATAAGTTTCTGTATTTTATATTTTTAAAGCCATTTTGTTCCATTAAGTTACATACCTCACTTTGGTCAGGAAATAGTCTAATGCTTTCTACAAGATATTTATAGGCGTCCTTATCACCGGTAATAACCTTCCCCAGATTTGGTAGAATGGAGAAAGAATAAAAGTCATAAAATTTATCTAATATTGGGGATGTCAATTTGCTAAACTCCAGGCACATAAATCTTCCGCCCGGTTTTAGTACTCTGTATGCTTCTTGAAGTGCCATTTGAAGATTTGTTACATTTCTCAAACCAAAGGCTATTGTATAAGCATCAAATCCCATATCTGAAAAAGGGAGGTTCTGTGCATTACCTACTGTCCATTTTATCTCATTAAGGACACCTTGGTTAATAGCCTTATTCCTTCCATTATTTATCATGGACTCATTTATATCACAGACATTGATTATTCCATCTGAAGTAGAAGAATTTTTTACATGATGTAATATTCTAAGAGCTATATCTCCAGTGCCTCCTGCAACATCAATAATTTTCCATGATGGGCGAGGCGCTAGCCATTCAACCATTATATTTTTCCAGATTCTATGAGTTCCAAAGCTCATTAAATCATTCATAATATCATAATTATTATTTACTGAATTAAATACATTACGAACTAACCCTTCCTTTTCTGAGGCATTAACTTTTTGGAAGCCAAAATTTTCCATAGCACTCTCTATAATTATCACAATTTGTTTATATTAACTTAAGTCTTGCATCTAATCATTCTTAATTTCAAAATGTAATGAATTTAAATTATTAAGAAGAATACATATGCCTGAACTTCCTGAGGTTGAAACTACTTGCAGAGGCTTAGCAAAGGTCTTAATTGGTAAAAAAATAACTGAAATTAAGACACTAAGGAGCGGTTTACGTATACCCTTTCCTGAGGATTTGTCAAAATATATGAATGGGACAAAAGTTATAAGTGTGAGTAGAAGGGCTAAGTATATATGCATAAATCTATCAAATGGATATGTATTGATTATCCACCTAGGAATGTCAGGTAGAATCATTATCGGTAAAAAAGAATATGTGTTAAATCTGCATGATCACTTTATTATTAATTTATCAAATTCACAAAAAATCATATTGAACGACCCGAGGCGTTTTGGATTGGTGACAATTTTAAATACAGACGAAATGGAATCTAGCAAGTTTTTCAGGAATATTGGGCAAGAACCGCTTTCTGATGACTTAACTCCTGAATTACTTTGTTCAAAATTGAAGCATAAAAAAATAGCAATAAAGCTAGCTTTATTAGATCAAAAAATTATTTCAGGAATAGGTAATATTTATGCATGTGAGGCGCTTTTTAGAGCTGGAATTTCGCCCAAAAGAAAATCAAATTCAATTTCATACAAGAGAGCATCAAAGCTTGTAAATTCTATAAAGTTAGTTTTAACTGAAGCAATCAAAGCAGGTGGTTCAAGTATTAAGGATTTTGTCCATCCTGATGGTGAATTAGGTTATTTTGCAACGAAGTGGCGAGTATATGGCCGGGAAGGAGAGCCGTGTTTATGCAATCATCAAAAAAATGTGCTTATAAAAAGAATAATTCAATCTGGTCGTTCGACTTTCTTTTGTCCTGCTTGTCAGAGGTAAAATCTTTAAGGTTTATCACTTTTATATCCTTATTTTATGCATCAGCATTTCATTCTGACAAGTTATTATCTTCTGAAATAACTGTATATGGATTTCAAAATATTCCTTTAATGAGTAAACTTACTCAAGTTGATGAAAAGTGTTTTTTATTTGATACTCCTTATGGTCGTATTATTCACTCTTTTGCTAAAGGAAGAGTTAAAGAAGAGGAAGTTTCTAATTTTTATCGAGTAACTTTAGCTGAGTTAGGTTGGGAGGAGTCGGAACTATTAAAGTTTTTTAGGGATGGTGAGTATTTGAGAGTAGAAATTGAAGGCTTAAAAGATGGAGAGGTGGGTGTTTATTTTTCAGTTCGCCCTTCTCAAAATTTAGATGTAAATTAACCAAAAAGACTCTAATAAATTGTAGGAAAAAACTAATGGCATATAATAACATCTTAGTTGAGACAAAGAATCATGTTGGTTTCATAACCTTAAACAGAGAGAAGGCATTAAATGCCTTATCTGCTGGCTTAATCGAAGATCTCGGTAATGCTTTGGCCTCATTTGATGATGACAATTCTATTAAGGTTGTAATAATAACGGGAAACGAGAAGGCTTTTGCTGCAGGTGCTGATATTAAAGAGATGTCAGAAAAATCTTTTGTGGATTGTTATCTGGAAGATTTTATTACTAATGGCTGGGAAAAAATTACAAAATCGAGGAAACCAAAGATCGCTGCAGTTGCCGGCTACGCTCTTGGGGGTGGGTGCGAAGTGGCAATGATGTGCGATATTATTATTGCTGCAGAAAATGCTAAGTTTGGTCAACCAGAAATTACTCTTGGTATAATTCCTGGGTCTGGTGGGACCCAAAGGTTGACGCGTATAGTGGGTAAATCGAAGGCAATGGAAATGATTCTTACCGGAAGAACAATGGATGCTTCTGAGGCTGAAGCGGCTGGACTTGTTTCACGCGTTGTCCCTCTTGATAGTTTGATTGATGAGTCTACCAAGATTGCTGAAAAAATAGCTCAAATGTCTCTTCCTGCAATTTTATTGGCAAAAGAGTCAGTAAATAGATCCTATGAATCTAGCCTTAATGAGGGTTTACTGTTTGAAAGAAGGATGTTTCACTCATCCTTCGCTTTGGAGGATCAAAAAGAGGGAATGTCAGCATTTATTGAAAAAAGACGACCAAGCTTTAAAAATAGGTAATCGATTATTACCTAAAGCCTGCCCATAACCTCTTGACGAAGTTACCTTGCTTAATTATAACGCCAAAAAAGGTTAATATTATAACAAATTTGGAAATAAAATGGCTAATCATGCTTCAGCAAAAAAACGAATCCGACGCAATCAGAAAAGATTCCACATAAATCACACTCGTTTAAACCGAATTAAGACAATTGTAAAAAAAGTTGATGCTGCAATCGATTCTAAGGACTTAGATGCAGCTAATAAGGCTTTTAAAGAAGCAATGCCTGAGATTATGAAGGGAAAGACTCGGGGCATATTCCATCCGAATACAGCAGCTCGAAAAATTTCAAGGCTCAACGCAAGAATCAAATCTATTTCTGTATAATTTCTAACTTTTTTGTTTGTATAATGAAAAGATTTTTTTTTTTTAAAATAATTCAATTTTTTTCTATTTTTTTTAATTTTTGGTAAGTCCTTATTTTAAAAGTATATCTAAAAAAAAAATATGAAAAATCCCCTCAATTTCTTTCAAAGACTCGTGGCCTTGTATTTCTTAATTAAAGAGTCAAGCGAACTTTCAACTTGTCTTTAATTTTTGTAAGGATAAAGTGTATACTCAGGAATGCTTTTTAATTACAACTTTAATGATAATCTATTCTTAAAGAAGTTCTAATAAATATTATTTTTTAAGGGTTTTATTAAATTTAACTCTAGATACTAATTTTTAGAACTATTTAGTCTTGATTTTTCGTTATGGCTTTTTGGGTTAAGGGAATAAAGTGGATCTAGAGAGTTCTAATCCTCCAGGAATGAAAGAATGGGATAGAGTCAAACTTAGACTAAAAAGAGAGTTTGGTGATTCAGCCTATAAGAGTTGGGTAAGACCAATTGCTTTTGATAGCCTGGAAGAGGAGTCAGTTAGATTAAGTGTTCCCACAAGATTTATGCGAGATTGGGTTCTCACTCATTATGCAGAGAGAATAAGGACTCTTTGGAATGGAGAAAATCCAAAGGTAAGAAGAGTAAGAATTGATGTTGACGCAAATAAGCCTGATGATAAGGGTGAGCCTGAGAAAAGCAAACAATTAAATTATTTTGATAATACCAGTACCAACCAGATTAATGTTCATGACGCATTGTCTGCACCACTTGATAAGAGATATACATTTGAAGAATTTGTAGTTGGAAAACCAAATGAATTTGCATATGCAGCTGCACAAAGGGTTGCTGACTCTGACAGGGTAAGCTTTAATCCTCTTTTCTTGTATGGTGGCGTTGGTTTAGGTAAGACACATCTTATGCATGCAATTGCTTGGAGAATAAAATTAAGATCTCCAAATAGGCGTGTAGTTTATCTCTCTGCAGAAAAATTTATGTATAGCTTTATCAGAGCTCTAAGGAATAAAGATACGGTTTCCTTTAAGGAGCAGTTCAGATCAGCTGATGTTTTGATGATAGATGATGTTCAATTTATTTCTGGAAAAGACTCTACACAGGAAGAATTCTTTCATACTTTTAATGCTTTGGTTGATCAGGGAAGGCAAATTGTAATATCTGCAGATAAGTCCCCTTCTGACCTAGAGGAAATTGGAGGAAGATTAAGGTCGAGGCTATCTTCAGGTTTGGTTGCAGACCTTCATCCAACAACTTTTGAATTACGCTTGGGTATATTGGATGCAAAGGCTGAGAATTTAGGTGTAAAAGTTCCTAGAAAGGTAAAAGAATTCTTAGCTCATAGAATTACCTCAAATGTAAGAGAGCTCGAGGGTGCATTAACAAGACTAACTGCTAACGTTCAATTGGTTGGTGGTGATATTACACTTGAGTTAGCTCATTCTCTTTTGCATGACCTGTTAAAATCTCATGAGAGACGACTCACAATTGAGGCTATACAAAAACAAGTTGCAGATCATTTTCAGATAAGATTATCAGATATGAGTTCTGCAAGAAGAGCAAGAACTGTTGCGCGACCTAGGCAAATTGCAATGTATTTAGCCAAACAGCTAACATCAAGGTCTCTTCCTGAGATAGGAAGGGCATTTGGTGGAAGAGATCATACAACTGTAATACATGCAGTCAGAAAGGTAGAGGAGTTAATGAAGGCAGATGTTGGCTTTTCAGAAGATGTTGAGTTGTTAACAAGAATGTTAGAGAGCTAATTTTTGTAACCCTTTATTCTTTAAATTCTTGCTTATTTGTATATTTTTAATATGTTAGAATAGTTAGCTTATAATTTATGAGTTATTTTTTTTATGAACCTTGTCATTGACAGAGCCAACCTATTAAAGTCACTCAACCACGTCCAAAGTGTAGTTGAGAGAAGAACAACTATTCCTATTCTATCAAATGTTAGAATAGATGCATCGATTGATCATATTCGGTTAAGCGCAACGGATATGGATATAGAGGTAGTAGAAAAAACGTCTGCTAATGTTCTTCAGGATGGGCAGGTAACTGCTTCAGCACACACTCTATACGATATAGTTAGAAAACTTCCAGAGGGCGCTCAAGTGGAAATGATTTATGATGACAACCAACTTAGTCTTAATTCTGGTAGGTCTTCTTTTAAATTATCTTGTTTGCCTGCAGACGATTTCCCTTCTTTAACTCCAGGTGATTTTATTAACAATTTTAGTATATCATCTGCAGACCTCGCTTCTCTGGTCGATAAAACAAGGTTTGCTATCTCTACTGAGGAAACAAGGTATTATTTAAATGGGATTTACTTCCACTCAATAAAAAATGAAGGTGCAGAAGTTCTAAGGGTGGTTGCAACTGATGGACATAGGCTTGCACTTTCTGAGATGGCTCTTCCAGAGGGAGCACTTAATATGCCGGGCATAATTATTCCTAGAAAAGCAGTTTCCGAATTAAGAAAACTTATAGATGAATTTTCTGGTGAATTAAAAATTGAGCTTTCAGAGACTAAAATACGTTTTTCGATGGAAGATATTCTTTTAACTTCAAAGTTAATTGATGGTGAGTTTCCTGAATATGATAGAGTGATACCTAAAGAAAACAATAAACTCCTTGAGGTAAGCACTAAGGCTTTTTCGAATGCAGTTGATAGAGTGTCTGCAATAAGTGCAGAAAAATCTAGATCCATAAAATTAAATTTTGAAAAAAGCTTAGTCATCTTATCAGCATCAAGTCCCGAAAATGGAAGTGCATCTGAAGAGCTTGAAGCAAGTTACGAATCTGAACCGTTCGAAATCGGATTTAACTCAAGGTATTTGCTTGATATAATGCAACAAATTGAAGGAGAGGCAGTCAGGTTTAACATGTCTGGGCCTGATGCTCCTACAATAGTAAATGACTCCTCAGATGGAAGTTCCACCTACGTATTAATGCCAATGCGAGTTTGATCTGTCGAGAGAATTCTAAAATTAAAAACATTCAAGATAAAACAAAGAATACAAACGGTATTGTTAAATTAACGCTCTCTAATTTTAGAAATTATAAAGACATGAGGCTAGCCCTTGACTCACGCTCTTTAGTTCTAACAGGTGATAATGGTGCTGGTAAAACTAATATTCTTGAAGCTATTTCCTTGCTGGGTAGAGGTTCAGGATTAAGAAATGCAAAGCTTTCTGAAATTGGATCAAGAAATGTAGATGACGAGAATGGAGACTCGTGGGCTGTAGCTGTCAGTTTAAGGTCTGACAATGTATTAACTAATATGGGTACAAGTTTTGATATTGTTTCTAAGGCAAAAAGGAAGGCTAATATAGATGGGCGAGGGGAAGAATCTTTAAGTTCTTTTTCTGAGTTCATAAGCGTTCTATGGTTAACACCCCAAATGGATAATTTATTTATGGAATCTCCATCAGATAGGAGAAGGTTTGTTGATAGGATGGTCTCTGTTATTGACCCTGACCATACAGGCAGATGCGCTGTTTTTGATCGAGCAAATAGGCAGAGGATGAAACTCTTTCGTGATGGAGTACATGATGCACACTGGCATGAAGCCTTAGAAGATGTACTTTGTAGGTATGGTGTTTCTATTTCTGCTGCTAGAATAGACTTTCTAAATCGCATGAACAAGTCTCTTTCTGATTATCAAGGACCTTTTCCAATTCCTATTTTATCTATGGTCGGAGAAATAGACACCCTTCTTAATGACAGGCCAGCAATTGAAGCTGAGGAATTATTTAGAAAAAATTTAGAGGAAAAAAGATTAATTTTTTCTAAAAACGGTGATTTATTTAATACAGATGGACCGAATCGCTCAGACCTTAAGGTTATAATGAAAAATAACGGAAGAGTAGCATTTGAGTGCTCAACTGGGGAGCAGAAAGCCTTATTGGTTTCTATAATTCTTGCGAATCTCTCTTTGTTGCCTTTAAGAAAAAATAGAACAAGAATATTACTTCTTGATGAGGTGGTGGCCCATCTTGATAAAGGTAGAAGAAGTTTTTTATTTGATCGTTTATTCCAGATAAATACACAGGTTTGGATAACAGGTACTGATAAAAATATTTTTTCAAGCCTTGGAGATAAAGTGCAACATTTCACTGTCGAGAATTCTATGGTATCTTAGTTTTTTGGTTTATTTGAGTTATAAATGAAATAAGCTAAGCTAATTATGATTTCCAACAGCATTAGGTTTTTTTATGGTAAAGACTGCAAATAATAAATTACCTGCATACGATGCGGGTTCTATTAAGGTTCTCAAAGGGCTCGAAGCTGTAAAGAAACGTCCGGGTATGTACATAGGTGATACAGACGATGGTTCTGGTCTTCATCACATGGTTTATGAAGTTGTTGATAATTCAATAGACGAATCTTTAGCAGGTTTTTGCAACAAAATCGAAGTTATCCTCAACGGGGACCGCTCAGTTACTGTTAGGGACAATGGAAGAGGAATTCCAGTTGATATTCATGAGGGTGAGGGTATTTCAGCTGCAGAAGTTATAATGACACAGCTACATGCTGGAGGTAAATTCGATCAAAATTCATACAAAGTTTCCGGTGGCCTGCATGGTGTTGGTATATCTGTCGTAAATGCTCTCTCCGAGAATCTCGAATTAAAGATATGGAGAGATGGTAAGGAATACCTTGCAAGATTTGAAAATGGCGGAATAAAAGAACACCTTGCTGTTTCAAATGAAATAGGTGAAAAGGAACAAAAGACAGGGACAGAAATTAGGTTTTTACCATCATCAGATACATTTACTATGACTGAGTTTAACTTCTCTACTTTAGAACATAGACTAAGGGAACTTGCCTTTCTAAACTCAGGTGTTCGCCTACAGTTAATCGACGAAAGACAAAGTGAGCCTAAGGTTATAGATTTACATTATGAGGGAGGAATTCTAGAGTTTGTTAAGCATCTAGATAGGTCGACTAAAACGCTTCATGATAAGCCTGTTGTTATAAATGGAGAGAAAAAAGGTATTAACGTTGAACTTTGTCTTGAATGGAATGACTCATACCATGAGAACACAGTCTGTTTTACAAACAATATAAGGCAGAGAGACGGCGGTACCCATCTAGCAGGACTTAGGGCTGCTTTGACTCGTTCTATTAATGCATATTCTAATCAAATGGGTTCAGCAAAAAAAGAAAAAGTACAGCTTTCTGGTGATGATATGCGTGAAGGTATGACTTGTGTTCTTTCAGTAAAGGTACCTGACCCTAAATTTTCTTCTCAAACTAAGGATAAGCTTGTATCGTCAGAGGTAAGGCCGGTGGTTGAAAGTATTGTAAATGAAAATTTATCAAACTGGTTTGAGGAACACCCAGGAGAATCAAAAAAAATAATAGGTAAGGTTGTAGAGGCTGCTCTGGCCAGGGAAGCTGCAAGAAAAGCAAGAGAATTGACTCGGAGGAAAGGTGCCCTTGATGTTTCTTCCCTGCCAGGAAAGCTTGCAGACTGTCAATCAAAAGACCCTCAAGACAGTGAATTATTTATTGTTGAGGGTGACTCAGCTGGCGGCTCAGCAAAACAAGGCAGAGATAGAGTTTATCAGGCTATCCTTCCATTAAGAGGAAAGATACTAAATGTTGAAAGAGCAAGGCTAGATAAAGTGTTATCTTCTAATGAAATTGGTACTTTAATTACTGCATTAGGAACCGGGATAGGGGATGGTGAGTTTAATCTAAAGAAACTTAGGTATCACAAGATAATAATAATGACAGATGCAGATGTGGATGGAAGTCACATACGGACACTCTTATTAACTTTTTTTTATAGACAGATGCCAGAGCTTATAGAAAATGGCTATCTATATATTGCTCAACCACCACTATACCGGGCAAAAAAGGGTAATTCAGAAGTTTATTTAAAAGATGACAATAGTCTGGAAAAGCATTTGATAAATGCAGGTCTTAAAGATGCAGTTGTGGTAAAAAAATCTGGAGAGCAAATTTCTGGAAAGGAGCTTGAGGGACTTGTATCTAGCGCTTGGAAGATTAAAGAAATAATCAAGGATATGGGACAAAGGTATCCAGTCCACATAGTTGAACAGATTGCAATAGCAGGAGGGTTTAAAGAAGGATTGCTTCAAGACCAGAAAAATGCTCAGGCTACTGTAGACTATATTTCTACCAGGTTAAATTCTTTAGAAAATGAATTTGAGAGGGGATGGTCAGGTTCCATTGACGGGAAAGAAGGTATAATTTTTAGTAGGTTAGTAAGAGGAGTCAATGAAAGTTATGTATTTGATCTATCAGCATTCCAGTCAACCTCTGCAAGAGCGTTAAATGAGGATGAAAATACAATAATGTTACAAAGCAACTTTAATAAGGTGTTAAACCTTCTTATTAAAGACGTTAGTAAAGAAATTAATGGCCCAATTGCTTTAATTGATGCAATCATTGGTGAGGGTAGAAAAGGTACAAGTACTCAAAGGTATAAGGGGTTGGGTGAAATGAATCCCGATCAGTTGTGGGAAACTACTTTAGACCCAGAAATTAGAACTCTACTGAGGGTGAGGCCGGGAGAGTCCGAAAATACTAATAAACTTTTTGAAGAACTAATGGGTGATGTAGTTGAGCATAGAAGGAAATTTATTCAGGAACGTGCATTAGAAGTTACAAATCTCGATGCATAGTATTTAGAGTCCTTAAATTAATTTTATAAAATGAATTCTAATGAAGAAGCCTAAGTTTAATAGCTGGTATTTTTTTTCGAATCTCTTGTCGATATTTATCTGGATTTTTCTATTAATTATTGGCGTTGTTTTTTATTATTATTATACCTTGCCAGAAATTAATTTCTCAATTGAGTCTACAAAAAGAAAACCAACAATAACTATTTTAGACTCAGAAGATAATGAGATTAGAGAAATAGGCTCACCCTATGGTGAGTTTATTAGTATAGATAACCTTCCATCATCGTTACATGCAGCAATCCTATCCATAGAAGATAGGCGGTTTTATTCGCATCCTGGAATTGACTTCAGGGCCTTGATACGAGCATTTTTTGTAAACTTTAACGCTGGATATATTGTTCAAGGTGGGAGTACAATAACTCAACAGCTAGCAAAAAATCTTTTTCTTACTCCCGAAAGAACACTTTCAAGAAAAATTAGAGAAGCTCTTCTAGCTATATGGCTAGAAAGAAATTTCACAAAGGACCAGATATTATCTTTATATTTAAATAGAGTTTATCTAGGTGCGGGTACATACGGAGTTTCTTCAGCCTCAAAAGAATATTTTGGTCTTTCTGTGGAAGAATTATCTATATATCAATCTGCAATGTTATCAGGTTTAATGAAAGCACCATCAAAATACAACCCAAAGACAAATATAGATGCGGCTCGTAAAAGAACTGAGACTGTTCTCATGTCGATGGTTGATGCAGGATATATATCAAAAAAAGAACTACAGGAAATTGAGCGTGATGCAAAAATAATAATTCGAAAAAGAAATGAAAATATTGGAAGATACTATACCGACTGGATTATCTCCCAGCTTGAAAGCATGCTCGGTAAAATTAATCAGGACCTTGAAGTAGTTACTACTATCGATAAAAGTTTACAGCTACATAGTGAGAAAATAATTCAAGAAAAAACTTCTGACTTAATAGATCAATCTGAATTGAACCAGGCAGCCTTAATCGTTTTATCTAATAATGGTGTAGTAAAGGCAATGGTTGGGGGAAGAGACTATTCAAAGAGTCAATTCAATAGGTCAGTTAATGCAAAGAGACAGCCAGGCTCAGCATTTAAGCCGTTTGTATATTTATCAGCTCTAGAGGCAGGTATGCTTCCAAATGATACGATTGAGGATAAACCAATTAATATTAATGGATGGAAACCAAGGAATTTCTCTGATGAGTACGAGGGTAGGGTTACTCTTGAAGAAGCTCTATCAAGATCAATTAATACAGTTGCGGTTCGCATTGCAAGACTAGTTGGGGCTGAGTCAATTATAAATATAGCAAGGAGATTTGGTTTTACTTCTACCATGTCTAAAGACCTGAGTATAGCATTAGGTACCTCTGAGGTAAGTTTATTGGAACTTACAAGTGCATATGTCCCTTTCGCAAATGGAGGAAATGCAATTATACCATATGGTATTGAGGAGATAAAAGATTCTAATGGTAAAATAATTTATAGGCGAGAAGGTAGTGGGCTTGGTTCTGTTATTTCGGCTCCTCATTTAAGTTCAATTAATAAAATGTTAAAAAGAACTATTGTGGATGGAACAGGAAGGTTTGCCAAGATTGATAGGCCTGCTGCTGCTAAGACGGGAACAAGTCAAAACTTTCGAGACGCATGGTTTATTGGTTACTCTCCTGATTTCATTTCGGGTGTATGGGTTGGAAATGACGATGGCAGTGGGATGAACGGTGTCACAGGTGGCACTGTACCTGCAAAGATATGGAAGGATATTATGCTAAAAGCACACGACTCATACCCTCCAAAACAATTACCTGGAGAAAGTTATGATAAAGATAGTAACAATGGATTTTCAAATTTAATAAAGAGGATTTTAGGTAAAGAGTAAAATAATTAAACTATATTTTATTAATCTCATCTTTAATTATATGGTCCTGATAATTAGTATTTTTACTAGCATACTTAACCGTATGCCTTACTGATTTTTTTAGTCTATGCATTTGATCTGTACTTCCTGTTAATAAATGGTGCCATTCAGGAAGGTCTTTATTATTTGCTACTAATATATACGAACAGGATTTTGGCAACCAAGATAGTTTATGAATATTATCAGGTGTTATTTTAATGCAGTCAGGAACAAGGGCTTTTCTAGTTTTGTAATTTTTACATTCACATAAATTATCATTAAACTGTTTACATGCTAGTGAAGTATAGAAGATTTCATCAGTATCTTCATCCTGTAATTTTATCAAACAGCATTTCCCACATCTATCACATAAACTCTCCCACTCTTCTTCAGACATTTGATCAATTCTTTTTTTCCAGAACTTAGTCATAATACTTAATTGTAAAATTTAAATTATTGAATTTAATTTCTGGGAAAGTTCTTTGACAGTTATATCATAATTAAAATGGTCAACATACCTGCTATTTTTATCCATTAGATATATATAACCTGAGTGACTAATTGAGTAATCATTTTGGTTGTCTACTGTATTTTTATTATAAATTACAAGAAAATTATCAGCAGCATTTTTGATTTGTGCATGTGACCCAGTTGCTCCAGTAACGTAAGGTTGGTAATTTAGTAAGTATGAACTTAGCGTTTCAGGATTATCTCTTTCAGGGTCGAGTGTTACAAAAAGTACTTTTATTTTATCTTGGTTTATTTTTGGTAATGCATCAATAGCCTCTACAATTATATCTAAAGTTATAGGGCATATATCTGTACAGTATGTAAAACCAAAGTATACTAACGTAAAATTACCTCTTAGAAAATCTTCACTAATTTTTATTCCATCTTGATCAATTAAATCAAATTTTCCACTAAATGGTTCATCAATTTTTATTTCAGGATTAATCGTATTAGCTGAATGGTATATATTCATTGAAAGAAAAACTATTACGCTTAAGGCCATTATTGAAAGAAGGACTCTGTATAACAAATGATTTATTCCCTTTTGATAAGTGAAATACGTTTTTTGACTGACGCGATGGCAGTATCATTTTTTGGTAAGCTCTTCAATAGATTATTCCAATGAATTAGAGCTAAATCATAATCGCCTTTTTTTTCTGCAATTAAACCTGCTATAAAAAGACCGTCCGGGTTTTGATTATTAATATCTAAAATTTTTGCATTAATTTCCTCTAACTGATTGGGAACTTCATCATTTGGGCCAAGTCCCTTAATTAAAAGATTAGCAATTTGTATTAATGGGAAAATTTCCATTGGCATAAGACGTGCAGCATTTACGAAGGCATTAATGGCTTTTGTATTATTTTTAAGTACAATATATGAACGACCTAATTGGAGCCAACCTTCATAATCTTCCTCACCAAATTCTAGTCTAGCTTGAAGCCCACCAACCATTTCCTGAATCATTTTTAGATTATCATTTGAAAAATTATCGGCAATGCTACTAACATCTGGTAGGTAATTATCTTCATCGGATTGAGGAATCGTATCTTCAGTAAATTTTTCTACTTCATTGTTGTTTTGAGAATTACTTGCGAGTGGGTGGGCTGGAGTAATAGACATAGGAATTACTCCTTCCTCAACGGCAACTCTGCTCATTTCTTGCCTAACTATATCAAGCCAAGGTGCAGAAGGGGGTGCATCCTTTGTTAAGTCCCGCCAGATAGCTATTGCTTTTTTTGGGTCATCATTCTGACTAAAAGATAACCCAATATAAAATCTTGCGCGAGGGTTATTGATATCTTTACGTAAAATATCATAAAAGAAGGATTGCGTTTCTTGGTTGATTATTCCATTGTTTGCTACAACAAGGGCTTCTCCATATTCAGAGAGTAGAGGAATCGTATTTGGGTTAAATGAAATTGCGTTTCTATACACTTCCAATGAATTCTTAATATCATTTATTTCTCTATAAGTTCTGGCCAATAGGAACCAGCCTTCTATATCGTTCGGATTTAATTCCAGGCGATTTGAAAGAGTTAAAATTAGATTTTTTATATTTTTTTCTTCGGGATGATCATCTAGAGGTATGTTAGTTTCTTTCTCATTAAAAATATTAAATTCAGGCGATCCAAGGTTCATATATATTATTAATGTAAGAAATGGAATACCTAAAGCAATCGTTATTGACGACCAAAGAAGTGCTTGTGGTCTGTTCTCTGTTTTGATTGCATTAGCTGAATTAGAAGATTTTAGAAGGCGTCTATTAATTTCTATTCTTATATCTTCTGCTTCATTTTTGCTAATTAAATTAGAATCAATGTCTTTTTGAAGGTCTTCCAATTGCTTATTATAAAAGTTTATCGCAAGTAATTCTTCATTACTCTCAAAATTATTATTGATCATTGGCCACAGTATTATAATAATTGTTATGACACTTATAGAAGATAATATAATCCAAATCATATTAAATTACTTTTCGTTTATTTTCTTTAATTTTACTAATTCTTCTTTAGATAGGGGTTTTATATTTACAGGGTAAGTAACTAACTTATTTCTGAAAAAAATACTCAATCCTATAATTAGTATTAGTAAAGGGCTTAACCATAAAAAAAAATTATTGATTGAGAATTTTGGTTTTAGTAAAACAAAATCACCATAGCGCTGTTGCATATAAGAAATAATTTGACTATCTGTTTGTCCTTCTATGATTTTACGTCTTACCATTTTTCTCATATCACTTGCAATAACGGCACTTGAGTCATCAATTGATTCATTTTGACACACAACACACCTAAGTAGTTTGCTAATTTTTCTAGCTCTTTCTTCTAATTGATGATTTTTAAGCATTTCGGCTGGTTCAACTGAAAGTGCATTTTTATTTGAGGATATAAAAAATATAAGGAATAAAAATACAAATGACTTATAAAATGGCGACATGTTTATCTATACCCTTGAATTAACGGCATAAAGTCATATTTCCAGACTTCTTCAGTGATTGGCCCGGTATGTTTGTAAATTATAATTCCATCATTATTTATCATAAATGTCTCAGGAGCGCCAGTAACACCAAATGCTATTGCAGCTTTACTGTTTGGATCTTGTCCAATTAAAGAATATGGATCTCCATATTTTTTTAGCCAATTAATGCTATTTACTGGCAAATCACGCCACGCTATTCCATGGATGGGAATTATATTTTTTTTCTTAATTCTCATTAAAAGTTCATGTTCAATAAGGCATGCCCCACACCATGATCCCCAGAAATTTAGTAGAACTAGACTCCCTTTGAGATTGTTACTTTTTAGGCCATCACCTCTATTTGGCAATGGATCGAGGTTTATATCTGGGACAGAAGTATTGAGTAGTACCGTTGGGATAAATGATGCTGGTTTGTCATCATCGATGTCTATTAATCTTTTTGCAAAGATACCTGTGAGGGCTAATACAATAATCAGAGGGAGAAGTGTCCATCTCCTATACCAATAAGAACTATATTTCTCACTCATATACTATCTTCTCTTAGAATTGATTTATTATTTCTAGATTTCTTAGGCGTTATTCTTAAACTTCTATCAGTAAGAGATAAAATACCACCCATTCCCATTATAAGGACCCCGTACCATAAGAAAGGTATAAACGGTTCAAAAAAAGCTCTAACAGTATACGATCCATCATTATTCGGTCCATCACCAATGACTAAATATATATCTGACCAAAGGTTACTGTGAATAGCAGCTTCAGTTGTTAACTGCTCGGGTTGGTTGTAAATTCTTCTCTCTGGTTTCATTAAAATTTTCTGATCTATAAGATTAAACTCTCCCATAAGTGATTGATAGTTTGCTTTATTAACAACATTTACATTTTCAAAAATTATTCTTTTTTCTGCAATCTTAATCTCATCTCCAGGTTTAATACTTACTATTAGCTCTTGTTTCCATGCACTTGATCCCGAGATACCAATTATTAATAAGCCTATACCAATATGGGCAAACATCATTCCATATGAAGATCTTCTTAAATTTTTAGCCCTGTTTAGAGATTCATTAATCGGGATTTTAAATAGTCTTATTTTGTTTATAAAATCATTTGTGGTTGAGAAAATCACCCATGCAGATAGAGCCATACCTGTGCATCCTGCCAAATCATTAAGCCCATGATTTGAAAACATAAAGAATAAGATAAAAGAAATTATAGTTAGGACTATAACTAATTTAAGGTTTAAATATGTGTTAATAATTTTTGCCTGTCTCCACGGTAGATATGGGCCAATTCCCATTAATATAATCAGTGGTATAAAAATAGGAATAAAAACCATATTAAAATATGGTGGTCCTACAGAAATTTTTCCAATTCCAATTGACTCTGCAACTAGAGGGTAAAGTGTACCTATAAGAACCGTAGATGCAGATGAAGCTAGAAAAATGTTATTCATTAAAAGACTACTTTCTCTTGATATAGGGGAAAAAATACCACTCTGATCAAGTTTAGGCGCTTTTATCGCATATAGTGTTAATGATCCTCCAACTGTAATAAGTAAGAGAATAAGTATAAAAATTCCTCTAGAAGGATCACTTGCAAATGCATGCACAGAAGTTAAAACTCCGGACCTTACTAGAAACGTGCCTAATAGGCTTAAAGAAAACGTAACAATAGCTAACAATATGGTCCAGCTTCGTAAGCTGTCGCGTTTTTCTAAAACCACAAGGGAGTGTATTAGTGCAGTTCCAGTTAGCCATGGAATAAAGGATGCGTTCTCAACCGGGTCCCAGTACCACCATCCTCCCCAGCCAAGCTCATAATATGCCCACCAAGAACCTAGTCCAATGCCCACAGTAAGAAAAGACCAAGCAGCTAAGGTCCATGGTCTAACCCATCTTGCCCATAAGGCATCTACTTTCCCTTCAATTAATGCCGCAATTGCAAAAGAAAATGCCATTGAAAAACCGACGTATCCAAGATAAAGCATTGGTGGATGTATTGCTAAACCCGGGTCTTGAAGTAATGGATTAAGTCCCTTTCCATCTATTGGAATAGGACTTAGTCTTTCAAATGGATTTGATGTAAAAATTATAAATGCAATAAACCCCGATCCTATCATCCCTTGAACAGACAATGCGGCGGCTTTTATTCTTTTTGATAGGTTATTTCCAAATAATACAACAGCTGCCCCAAAAACTGCTAGAATTAATACCCATAGCAATAAAGACCCTTCATGATTACCCCATACACCAGTTATCTTATATATTATAGGTTTTGTGGTGTGTGAGTTTTGATAAACATTAATTACGGAAAAGTCAGAAGTAAGGAAGGCATAAACTAACGCTGTAAAAGATATTCCGATTAAGACTACTTGCATAATCGCTGCATTATTAGCTATTGACATTAATGCTAGATTGTTTTTTTTCAGCCCAATGAGTGGAATAGAAGACTGAATTAGAGCAACCCCAAGTGATAGAGATAATGTAAAAAAACCAATCTCAGGTGTCATTGTTTTTCACTTTCAGCATCTCCTCTCCACTCACCTGAGGCTTTTATTGCATCAGCAACTTCTCTGGGCATATAGTTTTCATCATGCTTAGCAAGAATTTCAATGGCGTTAAATTCCTTTGGGGTTATAAGGTAACCTTCTGCTACAACTCCTTGTCCCTCACGAAATAGATCAGGTAATATCCCGGTAAACGTTACATCTATATTTTCCTGTGTGTCTGTGACTTTGAAGGAAAAAAGTTCATTTTTCTGAACAAGCGTTCCTACTTCAACTAAACCCCCTATTCTTATTCTTTGGTCACTATTAACTTTTTTTAATTTAAGATCTGAAGGAGAGTAAAAAAATACTATACTATTTTGGAACGCATTCAATATCAGAGAGGTGCCTAATACAAGAGCAGAAAATCCAATTAAAAGATAATAAAGCCGAATAGTTTTCTTCTTCAATTAACTAATCCTTAAATACTTTTTAAAATTTACCTCAATTGGGAAGGGGAAATACTTACTTAACTGTCTCATTAACTATTTTATCTAGTTTATTTTTATTCTTTAACATAAGTTTTCTAGTAATTACAAAAAATATATACAGAGATGCCAAGACTAGAAAATATGAAGATATTATTGATCCAGCATAATGATCAAAGTTAAAAAGATTATTAATATTTTCTATTAGATTACTAATACTTCACCTCTAATTTATTTCTCTTTTTCTGAAATACTAAGAATTATATGGTTATTTATTTTATTCAGCACTATTTGTTTCTTAACATTCATAAAGACTACTAAAAAATAGTATGATTGGAAGCAAATTGCCATAAGAAATAATGGGGTCAGCATTTCGCTACTTACTGATATACCTTCCATTGAGAATATTGATGGTTGATGTAGGGTATTCCACCACTCTACTGAGAACTTAATTATTGGTAAATTAATAGATCCCGCTAATGCAAAAACTGAAGCAACTTTATTGCCATGATTTTGGTTTTCAAAAGCATTGCCAATAAGCATATACCCAATAAATAAAAACAAAAGTATAAGCATAGAAGTTAATCTAGCATCCCATACCCAATATGCTCCCCACATCGGTTTTCCCCATATCATTCCTGTAATTAAACATAAAACTGTAAATATTACTCCTATTGGAGCAGAAGCTTTTGCTATTAAACTACCAACTGGGTGCTTCCAAACTAAATACGATACGCTACCTAGAGCTATAACTGTATATGAAAAAAGAGCCATCCAGGCAGAAGGCACATGAACATACATTATTCTGACGGAGTCACCTTGTTGATAATCAGGTGGTGAGATAAAAAGTGCATATGTAAGACCTAATGTTCCAGAAATAATAAAAATAACTGTTATCCAAGGCGTCAGGAAATCCATTATTTTGGAGAAAATGTTGGGGTTGGCCATAAAATGCATAATTAATCCTTAAAGGTTTATTATTTAGAGTTCCAATAAAATATACATATTATTTATTTCTCTATAGACATTTTTAACAAAATTGAAATAGCTAAAGGACAAAAAGCAATAGCTATTAGTAATATTCCTACCATAACTAAAAATAAGCTATTTGGATCCAAATTTATAGAATCTATAGTTACACAGCTGCTCCCAAAAATTAATACAGGAATATTCAGAGGCAAAACTAATAAAGGTATTAAGATCCCTCGGTGTTTTGCATTAAGAGTTAAAGCAGAACCAAATGACCCAATTAAGCTCAAGGTTGGAGTCCCGCATAAAAGGGACATTGCCAGGATGCTTAGGCTAGAAACTTGCATTTGTAAGGCTACTCCAAGCAGGGGTGCCATTATTAATACTGGGAGACCGGTGGTTATCCAGTGAGTAATTATTTTTGTTAAGGTTATAGTCATGTAATCAACATTTGATGAGACTAACATTTCAGTTGTTCCATCATCTAAATCATCTGAGAATAAACGATCAAGAGAAACTATTGAGGTTAAAAGTGCCATAACCCAAATAATTCCAGGCGCTATTTTAGACAATATAATTGGACTTGGTCCAATCCCTAGGGGGAAAAGACTTATAGTGATTAGAAAAAATATTATTACCAGTAAGCTATCACCCCTATTTAATGAAGAAATTTTAATTTCATTTTTTAATAATTCGAACAAAAACATTTAATTTTCTTGCAGCTTTGAAATATATGATGGTGTAAATGCTAAATTAAGACTCTTATGAGAATCTACTAAAATTGGTTGATGAGAGGCGATAATAACTATAATCCCTTTGTTTAGATTTATTTTTATTAGTTTATTTAAAAGGTGGATGTTTTTTTTATCCATGTTTGTATATGGCTCATCAAGTATCCATAATAGTGACTCACCTATTGAGAGTCTTGCTAAAGATACCCTTTTCTTTAAGCCGGCTGAAAGTTTATTTATTTGGACATCAAGTATACCTGAAAGGCAAAAGTCGTTTATACTCTTTTCAAAAAAAACATTATTTGCATTGTATAATTTGCACCAGAAGGATAGGTTCTGCCTCACAGTTAAAGTTGATTTAATCGCAAGTTTGTGCCCGATATATCGGACTTTTTGAGGTTCCTTTGCGGTGAAAGAAATATTGCCAGATGTAGGAGGAAGGATGCTGGCTAAATTTGATAGTAAGGTTGATTTTCCACTTCCATTTTCCCCCGTTACAAGCAATATTTCTCCAGACTTTAAGGAAAAGCTTAATTTATCAAAAATGATTTTTCCACCGCGAATGGAAGATAAATTTGATACAATTAATTCATTAACTGGTGGTTGTTTTATAGACATATTTATATAATAAACTAAATTACGATATAATTTAACCTTTGATATGAGGGCTAGTGTTGTGAAAGATTCTTCAAAAAGTATAATAGAAACAAAGAGACAAACAAAGATTTCTTACGATATACTTGACGCAAGGGTTCTAGCCATATTAGGAGACTCTGTTACGACAGATCATATTTCACCCGCAGGAACAATTAAATTAGATAGCCCCGCCGGGAGATATTTAATTGATAGCGGGGTTGAGGAAATTAATTTTAACTCATATGGTTCGAGAAAAGGAAACCATGAAGTAATGATGAGAGGCACATTTGCTAATATAAGACTCAAGAATGAAATGGTTCCCCATACTGAAGGAGGGATTACAAAATTATATCCTGGTGCATTAGTTATGCCAATATACGATGCTGCAATGGTATATAAAAAGAATAAAGTGCCCTTAGTTATTTTCGCTGGTAAGGAATATGGTAGAGGATCTTCAAGAGATTGGGCAGCTAAAGGTACAAATTATCTGGGTATAAGAGTTGTTATTGCTGAGAGTTTTGAAAAAACTCACCGGTCTGATTTAACAGGAATGGGAGTCCTCCCTCTAGAATTTATCCCAGAGGTTAATAGAAAAACTTTGGGCCTAGATGGAACTGAAAAAGTTGAAGTATTAGGTTTGAACCAATTAGAGCCACGATCAAATATTAGTGTTGGTATAAAGAGATCGGATGGTTCAAGTTTAAACTTTATTGCCAAATGCAGAATTGATACGGATGGAGAGATGGAATATTTCAGGAATGACTGAGCCCTCTATTATGCTTTAAAAAACTTTTGCAATTAGCTCATCAATTTATAGATCTCTCGAGTGATTTTGACATCCTGTCGGCAAAGTTAGCCCGATCTGGAATAGCCTCGCCTTCTATAATTCTCGCTTGATCTAGAAGCAAAAGAGAAATCTCAGAAATAAGTTCTTTTTTTTGTTTAGATAGTTTTTTAATAAGCGTGTGTTTTGGATTAATTTCTAAAACCCTTGGATTGTTCAGGCTTTGGCCTTGCTGTTTCATCATTCTTTCCATATGAAGACTCATACCCCCATCTTCACCTACAAGACAGACCGGACTTCCAACTAAACGGGAGGAAGTTCTTACCTCTTTTACTTCATCCCCTAGTGATTCTTGTATAGTAGAAACAAGTTCTTTAATATCTGCGTCTTCTATCTCTTCCTTATCTTTGTTTTCTTTTTCTGAATTACCTTTAGCATCTATCTTTTCTATTTCATCATCTGTAATCATTACTGACTTGAATGGGGTATCCTTATATTTTTCTGTAGTACTAATCCAAAACTCATCTACTGGGTCTGTGAGAAGTATTACATCAATATTTTTATTTTTGAAAATCTCAAGTTGGGGAGAAGTTTTAAGTACATCAACATTTTCACCAGTTATGTAGTAAATTGATTTTTGTGTAGCAGCTAGATTATTAACATACTCTTTAAGCGTTACAGGTGAGCTGTTATTTATAGTTTTAAAGATACATAAGTCTAATATCTCATTCTTTTTGTCAAAATCTTCATAAATACCTTCTTTTAAAACTGCTCCAAATGACTCCCAGAATGTGCTGTATTCTTCTTTATTTGTGATTCGATCTTTTAATTCTTTTAAAATTTTTGATGTTAGTCCCTTTTTTATTTTTCTTAATTGAGGGTTATCTTGTAACATTTCCCTGCTTATATTTAGTGGTAGATCAGGAGAGTCTATTACGCCACGCATAAATCTTAGATATGAAGGCAGAAGTCCTTCAAGATCGTTTGCAATAAACACTCTATTTACATATAGGTTTATTTTACTTTTTCTTTCTGGCTGAAATAAATCAAATGGTCTGTTTGTGGGGATAAACATTAATCCAGTATATTCTATGGCCCCTTCTGCTCTAAAATGCAATGTATGCCATGGTTCATCAAACCCATGTGATATATGTTTGTAAAACTCTGAATATTGATCATCTGTTATTTCATTTTTTGGCCTAGTCCATAATGCAGATGCACTATTTATTGTTTCTTTCGTCAACTCACCTTTATCATCTTTCATTTCTAAAGTAACAGGTATCGAAATATGATCTGAATATGTTTTTACAATATTTTTTATTCTAGTTGTTTCTAAGAATTCTTTAGCGTCAGCTCTCAAATGAAGAACAATCTTTGCACCCCTATTCAAATCTTCTGTACTAGAAATTTTAAAGGTACCTTTTCCATCGGACACCCAATGCCAGGTATTATTTTCCCCAGCTTTCTTTGTAAAGACCTCAACTTTCTTTGCAACCATGAATGCAGAATAAAAACCAACACCAAATTGTCCAATTAGGGATACATCCTCTGATTTATTACCTGTTAGGGATTTCATGAAATCTTTTGTTCCAGACTTTGCAATGGTACCAAGGTTATTGACTAGATCATCTTTATTCATACCAATACCGTTATCAATAACGGTAAGTATTTTATTTTCCTCATCTAGAGAAATATTAATAGAGAGATTTTCACTATCTTCCAAGGAAAGAGATTTATCAGTTAAAGAGCTATATCTTAGTTTGTCACATGAATCAGAAGCGTTAGAGATTAATTCTCTTAGAAAAATTTCTTTTTCTGAATAAAGTGAGTTTACCACTATATCCAATAATTGAGACACTTCGGCCTGAAATGATAATTTTTCCTCAGACATATTTATTTCCCCCTGATTCTAGTTTGGTTAATTAATAAGTTATATTGGTTTTAATTAACCATTAGGCAAGGGGTTTTTTTTAAATTTTTGATAAAATGACTCACATTACCGTTAAATTGGGTATAAATTGTAATAATATTCTTGAAGAGTAATGTTAATGACCTTAGCTCAGAATTCAAAAATCAAGGCATTCCTTGGACCTACAAACACAGGTAAAACTTTTTTTGCAATGCAAAGAATGCTGAGTTTTAGTTCGGGTATAATTGGTTTCCCCCTTCGCTTACTTGCCAGGGAAAATTATGATAAGGCAGTTTCTATCAAAGGAGTTGAGAAAGTTGCACTTATTACTGGTGAAGAAAAAATTATCCCACCCCAAGCTAGGTATTTCATTTGTACAACTGAGAGCATGCCAATTGATAAAAAGGTTGATTTTATAGCTATTGATGAGATTCATTTATCCGCAGACAGGGAAAGAGGACATATTTTCACTGAGAGGATTCTGTACAGTAGGGGGCAGTCTGAAACAATCCTTCTTGGCTCTGATAATATCAGGCCCCTAATCAAAAAAATAATTAATGATGTAGAATTTATTAATTTGAAGCGATTATCCTCACTTAAATATTCAGGGCAAAAGAAACTAACTAGCCTCCCACCAAGAACAGCGATAGTAACTTTTTCAAGGGAGGAAGTATATGAAATTGCTGATCTTTTAAGGAGGTCAAGAGGAGGAGCAGCATTAGTCCTGGGTGCCCTAAGCCCAAGGACAAGAAACTCTCAGGTTGAATTATATCAGTCTGGAGAGGTTGATTATATTGTTGCTACTGATGCCATTGGAATGGGTTTAAATATGGATATTGATCACTTGGCATTTGCTTCTTTGTCAAAATTTGATGGGAGAAGAAGAAGGAAATTAAGTTCTCTTGAGCTTGCACAAATTGCGGGGCGAGCAGGTAGGAATAAAAAGGATGGAACATTCGGTACTTTAGCAGGTGTTGAGGAAATACCTGAGGAGATAATAAGATCAATAGAGTCTCATGAATTTAAAAATATAGATAGGATCTATTGGAGAAATAATGACCTAAATTTTTCTTCAGTAAATAATTTAATAAGAAGTCTAAAGAAGCCCTCAGCAAAACATGAGCTTATGAAGTCACCACCTGCAGCAGATCAGGTAGTAATTGAAATCTTACAGAAGAGTTTCGAGATAAGAAGTAGGGTGAGAGGCGAGGAGGATGTTCGATTATTATGGGATGTTGCTCAAGTACCTGATTTTAGGAAGTTACTTCCTGAAGTGCATGCATCTTTTTTATCAAATGTTTTTATTCAATTAATGAGTGATAAAAGGATGTTGTCTGAAGATTGGATAAAATATCATATATCACAGCTTGAGAAAACCAAAGCGGATATTCACCTATTAATGGATGGAATTTCGAGTATACGAATTTGGACATACCTTGCTAATAGAACTGGTTGGGTGGAATCAGAGAGCTACTGGCAAGAAAAAACAAGGCAAATAGAAGATAATTTATCTGATACTCTTAATGAACAGTTAAAGCAAAAATTTATTGATCGGAGGACTATAAGTTTTACAAAGAAGTTAAAGAAGAACGAAAATATATACACAAGAATAAATAATGAAAATAAATTAATTGTAGATGGTCATTCTATCGGAAGTATTACTGGTCTATTATTTACTCCAGATACAAGTTACCAAAAGTCTAATAAAGTTTTAAGAAATGTATCAAATAGTGTTTTGCTTTTTGAGCTAGAGAATAGAATCAACAAGATTGTTACAAGTGAGAGCAAATTACTAGAGTTAGATGACTATGGGAATATATTATGGAATAGAGAAAAAATAGCAAGTCTTACAAAAGGTTCAAGTATACTTGAGCCCGAGGTAATAATCTTATGTGATGACCTATGTAGTATAACAATTAAGAAAAAGATATATAGGTATGTAAAAATATGGAGCGATACATTAATTAAAGAAACTTTTTTGGACTTGAATAAAATGCGGAGCTTTGATTGTTCTGGTTTAGTAAGAGGAATTATTTTTCAATTAATTGAAAATACTGGGTCATTTGGTAATGACGAGACTCTCTCTCAAGTTGTTAGTTTAAATCAACATGAGAGAAAAATACTATCTTCTCTAAAAATCAGAATAGGGACTAAGTTTATTTACATTCCTCAGCTTCTTAAAAGTGATCAAATCAAAATGAGAGCAATTCTATGGAAGGTTTTCAAATCTTATCCAATTAAGACTAAATTACCTCCCGAAGGAAGGGTATCTTTTAGCATTGATGAAGATGTGAACCAAGATTATTATTCTGCATGTGGTTATTGGGTTGTAAATAATTTTGCATATCGAGTTGATATGGTTGAACGTTTTTTAAAGGAACTAAGGGGCATTTTAAGGTCTAAAAATCATAGTCAGTTGAATGATAAATTATCTCTATTGGGTATAGGAATAGAACAAGGATCATATGTTTTAGAAGGCTTAGGTTTAAATATAAAAATCAATGATGGCACTTTATCAATTCATTCGATGATGAAAAAGAATAAGAGAGTAAAGATAAATAAAAAAATTACCCCTATTGGAGATAAGGCATTTTACAAGTTAAAGGCCTTGCTGAATTAATGGAAAGCGGACTAAGGATAGACAAATGGATTTGGTTTTCTAGAATTTGTAAGACAAGATCTTTTGCACAGAGTTTATGTCACCAGGGTTGCATAAAAATCAATTCTGTCTTAGTAAATAAATCAAATAAACCTGTAAAAATTGGCGATTCAATAACAATAAATTACCTTGATAAGACTTTTGAAATAAAAGTTTTGTCTTTATCGAAGACCAGGCAGCCCCCTAAAGAAGCTGTGAAGATGTACCAACCTAACTTTCCAATAAAGGGATTTATCAGGAAAACTTATTCTTACTTTTAGGAAAAATAAAATTTAATGCAATTAAAAGTAAAATCATAATGAATCTTTTGTAAAAAAGTTTATAATTTTATTAATAAAGTTAACTTAGTAATGGAAAAAAATGCTAGATAATTTAAAAAATATTTTTTCAAAACCAAACAAAATCCTCGATAGTTCTTCTAACGAACTTGAATTAGAAAAGGCCGTTTCTTCTTTATTGATTGAAGCTGCAATGGCTGATGGAGAATTTTCTGACCAGGAAAGAAATCATTTAAGGTCAGTGCTATATGATTTATTCTCCTTTAATAATGAATTAATTAATGAATTAATTTTAGAGACAGAAGAAGCCGTTAACCAATCATCACAGTTATATGGATTCTCGAAGACTCTTCGAGATGGTATGGAATATGATAAGCGTTTAGAAATTATCCAAATGATGTGGGAAATTACATACGCAGATGGGAAACTTGATGACTTTGAGGCAAACTTAATTAGAAGAGTTAGTGGATTGTTGTATGTAGACGACATAGATTGCGGCACTGCAAGAAAAAATGCTATAAGCCACTTAGGGTTAAATATAGATTGATATCAGTTTAGATACAATTTGAAAGAGATTAAATGCCATACATTGTGACAGAAAATTGCATCAAATGTAAATTCATGGATTGTGTTGAGGTCTGCCCAGTTGATTGCTTCTATGAGGGCGAGAACATGCTTGTAATTCACCCAGATGAATGTATCGATTGTGGTGTTTGTGAACCTGAGTGTCCCGCTGAGGCCATTTTTCCTGATTCAGATAGCGACATACATTGGATTGAAGTTAATGCAAAGTATTCTGGTTTATGGCCAAATATTACAATTAAAGGTGAACCGCCAAAGGATAGCGAGGCTTGGAATGGAAAGGAAAATAAGAAAGATTTGTTGAGTGAAAAGCCTGGCGATTCAATCTAAAATTACTTTAGGCCCATTTTATTACTCCTTTAGTATATATTTTATGCAAAAAAAATGTTAATATATTCATATTGATGGAAATCTAATAGTTCGATCCAGCTAAATTAAGAAACCGTTTTTCCTCCCAATTTAAAAAACCTTTTGGGATAAACTACCTTTGTTTGTGTTTCGAATTAAGATCCCTCAAATTTACAAATAATTACTTTTTGTTGTATCTCGGTCTTATTTTAATTTTTCCTGATGTTAGGGGTATTTATGGTTGAAAAAAACGCAAAAAAAGCTAGCAAGCCTATTAGCAACAAGGAAATAGTTTTCTCTTCTGGGGATTTTGTTGTCTATCCAACTCATGGAGTAGGTCAAGTTATAGATGTTGAGCAACAAAAAATTGGAGGTGAGGATATCGAACTTTTTGTTGTTAGATTTGAGCGTGATAGAATGATTTTACGTGTCCCTGTCAACAAAGTTGTAAATTCTGGTTTAAGAAAGCTGTCTACTAGAAAGGTAATAGACCAAGCAATAACAACCCTCCAAGGGCGAGCTAAGGTTAAGCGTACTATGTGGAGTCGAAGAGCCCAGGAATATGAGGCAAAAATTAACTCAGGTGACCCTATCTCAATTGCTGAAGTAGTAAGAGACCTATATAGGGGAGATAGTCAGCCAGAACAGTCCTATTCAGAAAGACAAATATATGAACAAGCCTTAGAAAGACTGGTTAATGAGATGGCTGCAGTCGAAAAAATAAGGCCAGAGACTGCTGCAGCTAAATTAGAGAAACTCTTAGGTTCATAATTAATCAGTATTAATGGTTAATTCTCAAGTCATAAGGCAATTAAAAAAAAATATTTCAAAAAACCAAGATGCTTATAATTTCTTTTGTAAAGTTATTGATAGAAGCCCAGATAATTCTAAGCAGTTAAGCGGAAAAAATTTCAGATTAGAGGCTGCAATATCTCTTGCAAACAAACTAGGGATTAAAACCATTATGATTCCGCCATCTTCATACTTTAGTTGGGATGGTGCAGTTATGGCAGTTGATACCGATACATCAGTTGTTCTTCATGATATCGCCCATTGGCAACTAGCATCACCACCAAGGAGGACCGTCCCCGATTTCGGTTTAGGTGCAAGTCCAGAAACTGGATATTCACTTGTCGCAAATAATAAGAAATGTATTGATAATAGCCTTATTGAAATTGAAGAATGTTGTGCCTCACTTCTTGGGATTGCATGGGAAGTTTACTTAGGCTTAAATGCCAAAATGTCATTAATTGAGCAGAATTGGTTAGAGTTAGCCGAAAGAAAATTTACATCAGACCTTTTTATTTCAACATTTTTAAAACTAAAGGATAGAGGATTAATTGATAGCTTTGGTAACCCCTTAATCAGACCTATAACTGCTAATTCATAAAGTACATATCTTCATATGGAATAAAATTATGAACTTCAGAAAAACCCTTTAGGTTCTTTTTAATACCAGCAAACCTTACAGCTTGATAAAGAAAAATAGAAACCCATTGGTTACGATAGAAATCCATAATTTTGTGCCTAAGCTCGAGACTTTTCTTTTTATCAAATGTTACTCTAGCCTCATTAATATAAGGCATTATTTTTTCATTGCAGTACCAAGCGTTAGGCCATAGGCATGAATGATTTCTCATTGATTTTAGAACATCTAATGTAGGAAGTGATGTGTAATTAAGCCCAAAGGCATCTCCCTCCCAACCTCCTTCAATTACATTCCTGATTAATTGGCTTACTGGAATGGGTTGAATTTTCATTTTAACTCCAATCATGGAGAGGTCTTGCGCAACTTTTTGATACATTGCGGAGTCATTAGCGCCGACGCCAATCGCACCTTCTAGCACAAAGGAAAAGCCATTAGGAAACCCTGCATCAGCTAGTAAGGCTTTAGCTCTTTCAGGGTCATATTTGATGGGGTCAAGTTTGTCATTAAAACCATATGCATTCCTGGGTGCTGGCTGTGAGGGGATTTCAGGAACGCCATTTAATAAACCATCAATAAGTTCTTTTCTATTTATTGCCAAGTTTAGTGCTTCTCTAACTTCTATGTTATCCATAGGTGTTCCTTTTTTATGATGAAAATTAATTGACCATAAATCTGCCGACAACCAAGCAACTCCTTTTCCGCCTGAATTTTCTATAAAAGTTATTTCATCAGGACCAATGCTAAGGGCAATGTCTAATTGATCTGAGACTAGTCCTAATGTCCGTGTATATGCATCTGGTACAGCTATAATTTCAATATTTTCAATATTTGGTTTACGCCATGAGTTTTTGAATGCTTTGAGTATTATCTTATTGCTAGAATACTTTATTGGTTGAAATGGACCTGTTCCAATTGGAATTTGTGAGAAGCCTATTGGACCTAAAGTTTTCCATTGATATGGATCAACTATGTGAAGAAGTGGGAGTGTCCGTGGTAAAAATGGTGAAGGTGTGAAGGTATGGATCTTAAGTTTTTTATTATTAATTTTTTCAGCATCTCTTATGAATGAAAATTGTGTTGCAACTGGTTCTGTGGCACCCTCCTTGCTGATAAGATATTTTATTGTAGAAATAACAGCATCTGCATTTAGATGGCGACCACTAGAAAAGTAGACATTTTCTCTAAGATTTATCTCCCATGTTAATGGAGTTTTATTTTCCCAGCTGATTGCTAACCATGGGGTTAATCTCCCATTTTTATCAAAACGAGTTAAACCATCAAAGGTAGCTGAGAAGGTGTATAAATGTGGATGACCAGTATACTTATATGGATTACCTAAACTTGGGGCTAAGGCGGTAGTTCCAATTCTTAGGGTTTGATTATTGCAGAGTGCACTTTTGGTTATAAGAAAAAATAAAAGTAATATTTTTATTGTAAATCGCATAAGTAGCAGTTTCTAAAAAAAATGCCCCGGCTATAAACCGGGGCATCTAGTTTATCTCTTAATTCAGTATTGATTAGAAGTTATAAGAGGCACGAACGCCAACCTGACGTAGTGTGGGTGCTCCTAAAGCAATACCTTGTTGGGCTGTAAATTCGAATGGGAATAAACCACCCTGATCTGCTGAAAAGTCAGTCCATCTTCCACCGGAAGACCATGTTTTATCATTAAACAAGTTGGTTACAAAAGCTTCTACGCGAAGATCTTCGTCTGTAAACCCAACTCTGAGGCTTGATAACCACTGATCACCAACATAAGCAAAATTAGCTTCATCAGCATATCTCTTGCCAGTATATGATACATCCCAACGGAGGAAGTAATTCCAAACATCATTGATCTCGCCAACATATGTTCCTGCAAGTGAACCACTCCATTCTGGGAATTGAACAGGCCTATTACCAGTACAAATTAGTTGACCGTTAGCATTAGGCGGCTGGTAGTCATCTGTAAATCCGCACTCTAAATTTTTAAATTCTGCATCTGCCCAGTTTAAACCCCAATCAATTGTTAGGTTTTCTGTAGCTGCGGCAGAACCTTCAAATTCTATACCTTTAAATTCAGTAGCGAATCCACCAATTGTTAAGTTAGCTGCAATTTGAGAGCCATCAGGACGGTCAATAGTTGCACCTGTTCTGGTTTTCTGATTTTTCCATTCCATGTAATAAGCAACGACTGAGAAATTAACTCGATTATCCATTAACCGTTGTTTCCAACCGAGTTCATAGTTATCAAGTTGCTCCTCTTCAACAAACACATTAGTTGCTACTTGAGCCTGAATAAGCGCGATATCACTTGCAGGCCTATTTACAATGTCACCATTAAAGTAACCAGGAGTGTTACCACGGGAGAAAGTTGCCCAATAGTTTGACTCATCATTAGGCTGGTACTGCAACGTTACACGTGGAAGGAATTTGCTAAACTTTTGACCCAATTCTCCACCATTTCCTGTACCAAATGCTTGCACGGGAGCTGGAAAACCACTTAAGTCGGTTGCACCAGGAAGGATAACTGATACTTCGTCTTCTTGATACCGCCATTCAAAGTCAAATGAGAATTCTTCAGAAATTTGATAACCAATAGTTCCAAAAATACCCTTGGTTTCACCACCTGTTTCTGGACCAATAGTCAGAGGTGGGAAAGTACATGGACAAACACCATCAAATCCTTGGCCTAAGTATGTACCCATATCAAAACCAGGAATTGGAACAGTTAGTCCGCCATCATGACCAACAGCAACCTCTCCACCTTGGAAGGTAGCTTGGAATGATCCATCAAAGATACTTGCACCAAGCATCCAGTTCAGATCTTGGTCTTCTCCAGAATTAATTCT